>Ga0182015_10003997_pt1 | contig 16153 bp, 14 predicted proteins | sample 712P3MmetaG_FD_120478 | JGI IMG/M metagenome (GOLD analysis project Ga0182015, IMG submission 120478) | Permafrost microbial communities from Stordalen Mire, Sweden - 712P3M metaG | ecosystem: Environmental > Terrestrial > Soil > Wetlands > Permafrost | place: Sweden: Stordalen | collected... | reverse complement strand
TTGAAAATTTCCGCTGAGATTTGAGTTCACGTAGTCAGATAAAAGGAGAGTCAACGAAATCCTGACCTATTCTGCCGCCTGAGTTTAAAGGGCCGCAGTTCCTCCCGATGACTCCTGACCTCGGGTGAGGTGCGCTGGCGCTTTTTTGGATACCTGTTGGTTCCGTCTCCATCGAAAGGACAAGCGTGCTCGGCATTCCGCTCGGTTTCAGGGTTTGCGCGGCATGCATATGGATTCAAACCAGCGGCTGATGTAGACCTGAGCGTGGGCTTCGCCGCAAAAATGCCGCGCGGTGGGGCTGGAGGCGGCAGTCAAATCCCACTTGATGACGGCAAGCTTCAAATCTCCGCACTCGATCACAAACCAGTGATTCGGATTCTCACTGACGATCCCGCAAATCTCGCACTGGAATTCCTTGAGACTCGACATGCCTTCTCCGTTGAGCTATGACTCGGCAGACCTAGTATAGCTGCGGGTTAACCTGCCCAGTTTTCGATGCGCAAGTCACTATCCTCAGAACGTTCAGGCGGTGGCTTTTTCGCCGACAGTTTTCATAAAATCCAGAATCATGTGAACGACCGCCTGATCGCCGATCCCAGTATTGATCATGGTGTGGTAAACGGCGCGGTCCGGCCATTCGACGTGGAAATACTTCTGGATGAAATCGACGCGTTCCCGATCCACTGTGTCCACGAGCTGTTCGGCTTCGTTCTCGCTCTTGCCGCGAGTTAACAGGCGCCGTACTTTATCTTCTCTCCGAGCGTAAAGAAATACACGTAACGTGTCCTGGCGGTTCCTTAGAAAGTGCTGCGAACCCCTTCCGACAATGACGGAGTTTCCGGTTTTCGCGGCGTCCAGGACGACTTGTTCTGTAAACTTCAAAATGCATTCGCTGTCGACCAGCTTGAGCTTGTGCGCATTGAGGCTTCCTTCATAACTTCCGCGCAAGAACGATTTGAAGAGCCGGTAGTACAGGGGATCCGTTCGTTCCTCTCGACCCTCGACGACTGCCTTGGGACAGTCAGCACGCCGCGCGATCTCTTCCGTCAGCAACTGATCCCAAAGCTTCCAGCCAAGCTGCTTCGCCAGCAGTTGAGCGATCTCGCCGCCGCCGCTTCCGTATTCGCGTTCAATGGTAACGATTTTTATCATCTGCCTCTGGCCCCCGCTATCTGCCGCATTACATCAGCGCATTACATCAGATTGACTGTCACTCCGCTACCCGTACCCCACCGGCGCCCGGATCATTCTTCCTCAAAGCGAAGGATAGAAGAAACATGATCGCCGCCCCCACGGCAAGCACCATAAAGGTGTCGATATATGCGAGGCTTGCCGCCTGATTTTGCAGGGACTGATAAATTCTGGCATAAGCCGTCATTTGCGCCTCGTGCTTGCCTATACCAGAAGTAGCCAGACGCGCAGCCAGGCCGTTCGCGGAATTCACAAAATTGGGATTGTCGATCCTGGCATTCTGGACCAGCCTCAACTGATGGAATTGCGAGCGCCGGGCGATTAACGTCGTGACCATGGAGGTTCCCGCACTGCTTCCCATATTGCGCATGAAATTGACGATGCCGGCGACCGCGTTGTTTTTCTCCGGCGCAATTCCGATATACGCCACCAGCGTAATCGGGACGAACAGGAATCCCAAACCAATCACCTGGGTGATGCGCAGCCAAGTGGCGGCGCTGAAGCTGATTAGCAAGTCAATCCGCTTGGTGGAATAGAACATGGCGATGGACAGGGCCAGCCAGCCGAAGGCGATCAGGTAGCGCGCCTGGATCTTCGTTGTCAGTTGGCCCATGATGGGCATCTCAAAGAGCAAGACCAGGCCTCCAGCGGAAAGAGCAAGCCCAGCCAGTTGGGAGGTGTATCCCAGGAGCGTCTGGAGAAACTGCGGCATCAGGACGAGGCTGCTGAACAGCATGATCCCGAGGGTGAACATCATCAGGCTGGAACTTGCGAAGTTAAAGCTCTTGAACATGTGGACGTCGATGATCGGCGCCTTGTGGTACCACTCCCAGATCACCAGCGAGATCAGGCATACAGTCGCGACGACAACCAAAGTGGTGATGAAGCGCGACCCGAACCAATCATCTTCTTGGCCCTTGTCGAGCAGGACCTGAAGCGCTCCGATACCGAGTGCCAGGAGAGCGATGCCAATGTAGTCCAACTTAACCCCAGCCGCCTTGAGTTTACTTATGTATGGCGGATCCTCGACAAATCGCCGCACCAGAAACCATGTGGCCACGCCGACCGGTAGATTGATGAAGAAAATCCACCGCCAGGAATAGTTGAAGGTGATCCAGCCGCCCAGGGTTGGCCCGATCGTGGGGGCCATGATGGCCGTGATACCGTACAGGGCAAACGCCAAGCCTCGCTGTTGCGGTGGGAAGGTGTCCGCCAGAATGGCCTGCGCCATGGGTTGCAGCCCGCCGCCGCCCGCGCCTTGCAAGACTCGGAAGAAAAGAAGAAACCCGAGACTCGGCGCGATGCCGCAGAGCAGGGAACTCACAGTAAAGATACCCAAACAGGACATGAAAAAGCGCTTTCGTCCCAAGGTGCTCGCGAGCCAGCCGCTGATCGGCAGGATGATGGCATTCGAGACCAGATAAGAAGTCAGCACCCACGTACTCTGGTCATTGCTCGCGCCGAGATTCCCGGCCATATACGGCAGGGCCACGTTCGCGATGCTGGTGTCGAGGACCTCCATGAAGGCCGCGAGCGCCACGACCACAGCAATCAGCCAAGGATTGTACTTGGGCCGCCAAACGTCCTGGTCGAGGGTGAGAGCAGCGGAACTCATATGGCGAGCTGTTATTGAACGGAACTCATTGAACTAGACTCACTGGAGATATACGTCCGGCACCACGTTCATGCCAGGTCGCAGCCGGCGATCTTTATTCTCCCCGGGATCGAGAACGATCTTTACCGGAATCCTCTGGACAATTTTCACGTAGTTTCCGGTTGCATTCTCCGGCGGAAGCAAACTGAATAGCGGGCCGGTTGCTCCAGCAATGCTGTCCACATGGCCTTTGAAAGTCCGCCCGCTCGAATCAATGTGGATCTCGGCTCTTTGTCCAACCTGCATGTGCCTGAGCTGGGTCTCTTTGAAGTTGGCGGTAACCCAGACTTCATCGAGAGGTACCACAGTGAGGAGTTGCTGTCCGTCTTGAACGTTCATCCCGACCACCACCGTCTTATTCACTTCGCCGGTGACGGGAGCAACAATTTTCGTGTATCCGAGATTGAGTTGAGCCTGCTCGAGCAGCGCGCGCTTTTGCTCAACATCCGCGATCGCAGCCCGCACGCGAGCCCGGGTCGATGAGACTTGCTGGGGCCCGGTTTCCGCAGATTGATGGTTCGCATCGGCTTGCGCCAGGCGGCTTTGTGCCTGCTGGACGAACTGCTGCGCGACGGACTCATTGGCGCGGGCAGCCATTATTGCCGCTGTGCTGGATTTGGCGGCGGCCAATGCCTGGTCGTAGATCTGCGCCGATATTTCCCGCTTGTCGACCAGTAACTTGTAGCGGTGGAGATCGTCTTGCGCTTTCACATCGTTCGCCTCGGCCGCCTCCAGTTGGGAATGCGCGGCGGTCACCTGCCTCTCGGCGGCGATGACTCCGGCGTTAGCGTCTTCCATGCCGGACGCAGCGAACTTCAGTTGGCTGGAAGTGTTCACCGAGGTAATCGGGACCGTGATATTCAGGGATTGGGCCGTCGCTTCGGCATTGGCGAGATTTGCTTGCGCCTGCGCGACTGCAACCTCATAGTCTTTCGGATCGATCTCGACCAGCACCGTGCCTTGCTCCACCCACTGGTTGTCGTCGACGCTGACTTTTACCACGTAGCCGGAAACACGGGCGCTGACGGGATAGAGGTGAACATCGGCCTGAGCGTCATCGGTCGATTCGTAGCTGCTTAAGTAGCGCCACAGGAACACGCCGCCCACGATCACCACGACGATGACTACCAGAATCAAGAGGTTCCTGCGGCGCTTGGAATTCCGGCGCGCCGGCGGCTTATAGTCCCTGTCCTTTAAGACCGAGGGATCGGCCGGGGAATCTTGGCTCGTCTCTGGCGCTGAACGGGGTGGGTTTTCTTCCGCCATGTTTATTTTCCTTTGAAATATTCCTTAACGCCCTGCTCCGCGGTGCCGAGAGCGCGGACCAGGGAAATTTTCGCATAATTGTAGCTGTAAAGACTCGAGATGTACTGCTCGTGCGCGCTCGCGACCGCCTCTTGCGATTGCACCACTTCCACGGTGTCGGTGACACCGGCGCTGAAACGATCGCGCGATTGCACCAGCGTTTGTTCCGCCAGATCAATGCTGCTGCGCGCCACGTTCACCTGATCCGCCGCCGACTGCAGGTTCAGCAGCGCCGCGCGCACGTCGGAATCGATCTGCCCCCGCAGATTGTCCAGGCGCTCGCGGCTCTCCTCAAGTCTGGCATCTGCTTGCAAGACGTCGCCATGAACGCTGCCGCCCTGAAAGATGGGAATCGTCAGCGTTCCGCGCACGTCGGCTACGGGCGTTGCGGTGGAGGGATGCGACCCTCCCAACCCATAATCCGCCTTAAGGGCAAGCGACGGGAAATAGCCGGCCACTGCGGCCTTCCGAACGAATTCCGCCGCGCGCACGTCACTCATCGCGGCCTGGTAATCGGAACGCGCGGCGTATGCGCGTTTCAGGGCCTGATCCACGTTGACATCTTCTATCGGCTGGTACGGCGACTTGTCCGTGAAATCGAATTCCTGCCCGGGAGCCAGGCCGATCACGCGCGCTACGGTCAGCTTCTGGATGGCCAAATTGTTCTTCGCCTGGATCAACTGCTGTTGACGGGTCTGGAGCTCCACCTTGGCGCGCAGAGCATCGATGTCGGGCGAGGTTCCGGCATTCACCTGATCCGCTGCCTGATCGTAGACTGCCTGCGCCGTCTTGACCTGCGCGTCTGCCGTTTCAATGCGGGCTTCGTCGGCAATCGCCTGCAAATAGGTGTAGCCGACGGCCAGCACAACGAGGTCGCGGGCGTCCTTGAAAGTATAGCCAGTGGATTTCAAACTCTGGTTAGACGCGCGGGTAGCGTTGATTGCCTTCCAATCGAGCAGGGTTTGCGTCAGATTGGCACGGGCGTCAAAGTAAGAGAAAAGGACAGTGGATGACGGCAGCTGCAATTTGGAAGCGAGACCCGCAAAGCCGAGCTCGTCAATATTAACCTTCGATTCCGCCACGAAGGGCGTCGCCGTGACGTGCGGCAGGAGAGCGCTTAACTGCTCCCAGCGCTGGCCTCGGGCCGATTTAATGTCGGAGCTGGAAAGCAGCAGTCCGAGATTTTGCTTCAATCCGCGGTCGATGGCCTCCTGCAACGAAAGCGGCATAATTCCCGGAACAAGTTTCGCGGGCACGCTGCCTGCGAAAGTGCTCACGCCCCCTGTTCCGGGGATGGATTGGCCAGGAGTGCTCGGACCGGGTGTGGTCTCGGTTTGCGCAACGGATATTGCCGCTCCACAAGTCAAGATGCCGGCCAACAGGAAAAGGCGGCAGGATTTGTAACTGAACCTCAAGGAAATCTCCTGGCTTCGGATCTTGGTGGCGGTGGTGGTGAAGAGGAATATCCTATAGCTGGCGGTTATTTCTGGCAAATGGATTCGTCAGTTGCTCGGGTGAGTTCCGATCCCGGTGGCCGCGTCTCCCTCGTCGCCTCCAAGACGGGGCAAGCCCCGTCTCTACGAATAGGCTGAGCCTGCGCGAATATTGCGGAACCGCGGGCTTGCCCCGTCGAGGCAATCTCTCGCGCACTTTGGAATCTTGCTTCGTTGGATGACAGTTTTCTTCTACATTTGCATTTACGAATCATTACAAAGTTCGTCATTGCAACTTTTCCGGCAGACTCGGGTTAGCTAGGATGGTCAGAGAATCAAAAAACTGCATCCGTGTCCCGTTTAGCTATCATCTAAGTTTGCAGGGCATGCAGGGGAGATTCAAGATGAACATTTCCAGACGTACTCTAGAGTTTCCAATCGCTCAGTTAAGCAAGCAGAGTATGGTTTTCCTGTTGTCGTTTGCTCTGTTGTTTGCGACGTTGCCGGGGAGCCTGTGGGCCCAGGATGCCCCGCCTCCTCCGCAAGATGCACAACGCGCAGATCAAGACGCGCAAGCGCCGGCTCCGCCGCGCACGCAGCAGACTCCTGAACAATTGCATCGGTTGGTAGCGCCGATCGCGCTGTATCCGGATTCGCTCGTGGCGCAAGTCTTGGCCGCGTCCACTTTTCCCGATGAAGTCGTCGAGGCCGATCGATGGGTGCAGGCGCATCCTGATCTGAAGGGCGATGCCCTTGGTCAGGCTGTGGATCAGCAACCCTGGGATCCGAGCGTTAAGGCGCTCGCCGCATTTCCGTCCGTGCTGGGAAACATGGACAAGAATCTTTCCTGGACATCATCTCTTGGTGACGCCTACTACAACCAGCAACAGGATGTGATGGATGCGGTACAGTTCATGCGCCAGAAAGCGGAACAGGCCGGCAATCTGAAGAACACACCGCAGCAAACTGTAACGACGCAAGACTCGACAGTGGAAATTCAGCCTGCTGATCCGAATGTTGTATATGTCCCCGCGTATGATCCGTGGCTGGTTTACGGATATCCCGTCGTAGCGTGGCCGGGATGGTATCCATATCCTGGAATCTGGTTTGGCGGTCCGTACCTGTCGTTTGGACTTGGCTTCGGAATCGGCTGGTTCGGCGGTTTTGGATGGGGATGGGGTCACTGGGGATTCGACTGGCATAACCACTACGCGCTTTATAACCATGCGCGGTACTTCTCCGGGAGCAGAACTTTTTATAACCGGAACAATTTCTACCGTGGCGGCGTTGGGCGGGGTGGAGTTTACAACCGTCCTGGGGCCGGTGCCAGGCCGTTTAACGGAGATCGTCAGGCAGCTCGTGGATACGCCGCACCTCGAGGTCAAAGCGGCGTGCGCTCTGGCGCGTTCAGCCAGATGGAGCATGGCGGGCAGACGAGGAGCTTTTCATCACGCGGAAGAGCCAGTTTCGGTGGCGGCGGAGGGCATGGTGGAGGGTCCCATGGCGGCGGCCGTCGGTGATCAGGATTGCGTTAGATCCCTGGTAGTTTGAAAAATGTTGAGGATGGAATGGAGATGAGCTTTATGCGGCGAGCCAAGCTGAAATTCAAGAAATTTCATGGGGCCACTCTTCCTGAACTAGCTGCGGTTGTTGTCCTGCTGACGGCGTTTTTCCCCGTCGGTTCCATGGCGCAGCAAGCGGGTCAGAAAACATTTTCGTCGGCGGAAGACGCCAGCAGCGCTATGGTTACAGCGGCGCAGAATAATGACGAAAAAGCGATGCTCGAGATCCTGGGACCGGACGGAAAGCAAATCGTCTCCTCGGGAGACGATGCTGAGGATGCGGAGAACCGCGCCGATTTCGCAAAGAGATATCAGGAAATGCACCGTCTGGTGAAAGAGCCGGATGGCACCACGATCTTGTATATCGGCGCGGAGAATTGGCCGACGCCGATACCGCTCATGAGCAAAGGTAGTTCATGGTATTTCGATACCGATGCCGGCAAGAAAGAAATTTTATACAGGCGCGTCGGCCGGAATGAACTATCAGCCATCCGAGTTTGCCAGGAACTCGTGGCGGCGGAAAAGGAATACTCCGCGCAGCACAAGGAATACGCCCAGAAAATCTTCAGCGATGAAGGGCAGCAGAATGGTCTTTATTGGAAGTCTGCCGATGGCGCATCGCAGAGCCCTATCGGGCCGCTGGTGGCATCGGCGGTTGCGGATGCCTATGTCAAGAGCCAGACCGGCGCTCCCACTCCTTACCGCGGATACTATTTCCGCATCTTGACGCGTGGCGTAGGCGGGGCGAAGAGTTACGTCGTGAATGGCAAAATGACCGAGGGCTTCGCTTTCGTGGCCTATCCGGCGGAGTACAGATCGTCAGGCGTGATGACGTTCCTCGTTAGCCAGGACGGGGTCGTGTTTGAAAAGGATCTCGGCAAGAAGACCGAGGTTGCCGCCAAAGACATGAAGCAATATAGCCCCCATTCCGGTTGGCAAAAGAGTGAAGAGCAGCCGGACGAAACTGCAGGGGCGCAAAACCCAAAGTAACGGGATCGGGATGGCGAGACATCAAGAATTATTCAGTTGTGAGCCGCTTTTACTATGCCGGTTCTAAGCAACCGGGCGAACTGCTGCGCCGGCACCGGCCGGCTGAAGTAGTATCCCTGCGCCTGGTCGCACTGGTGAGCCTGAAGAAAAGCCATCTCTGCCTGCGTTTCGACGCCTTCGGCCACCACTCGTAATTTCAGGCTTCGCCCCATACTGATCATGGCAGTCACGATGGTAGTTTCGTCGGGGGCGGTCGTGATCTGACGCACGAAGGACTGGTCAATCTTCAGGGCATCGATGGGAAACTTTCTTAGATAGCTCAAGCTGGAGTAGCCGGTGCCGAAATCATCGTCCGCAATCTGCACCCCTCTGCTTCGCAACGTCTTGAGAATGGATTCGGTGGACTCGGCATGCTTCATCAGAACGCTTTCGGTCAGCTCCAGTTCAAGAAATTTCGGATCCAGAGCTGTGTCCCTGAGGATCGCGAATATTCGATCGAGAAAGTTCTCGTCGCGCAACTGCACGGCGGAGATGTTAACGGCCATGGTCTCCAGGGGCAGACCCGCTTCCAACCAAACACGGGCTTGCTGGCACGCTTCGCGAAGCACCCAGTTGCCGATGGGCTGGATTAGGCCGCAGTCTTCGGCAACAGGAATAAATTGGGCCGGTGAGACTGGCCCTCGCACGGGATGCGTCCAACGCAGCAAGGCTTCTGCGCCAGCAATCTCACCTGTACTCAGATTGATCTTGGGCTGGTAATGGAGGGCAAATTCCTGCCGTTCCAGGGCGCGCCGTAGACTCTCCTCGATCGATTGGCGCTCCACCGCCCTGATGTTCATGGCGGGCTTGAAGAACTGATAGCCCTGTCGTCCATTTTCCTTAGCCTGATACATGGCGGTATCCGCGTTCTTGATGAGCGTCTCCGCATCCAGCCCGTCGTTGGGATAAACGCTCAAGCCAATGCTGGTGGTGACGTGAAGATCGTGCTGGTCGATGGAATGAGGCTCAGCTACGGCTTGCAGGAGTCTTCTTGCCGCTATGGCGGGATCTTCCGGGCGTTCCACTTCAGAGAGCAGTACGACAAATTCATCGCCGCCTTGCCGGCTAACCGTGTCGGACCGCCGTACGCAATTTACCAGGCGTTTGGCGATGGATTGCAAAAGCTTGTCCCCGGTGGGATGACCCAGGGAATCATTGATGTACTTGAAGCCGTCGAGATCGAGGAAGAGTACGGCGACCTTTTTCTGGTGGCGCGGCGCCAGTGCGATGGCCTGACTGACTCGGTCGTTGAGCATGCGATTGGGCAAACCGGTCAGAAAGTCGTGCTGGGCCAAATGCGTCATCTGCAGCGCCATCGCGCGGGCCGCGCTTACATCGCGAAAAACAATGACCGCTCCTGTGACCTGGCCTTCGCGGTCGTGGATCAGAGCGACGGAATCCTCGATCGGAATTTCAGATTCGTCACGTCCGATGAGGACGCTGTTCGATGGGAGGTGCACGGTTCGGTTGGGGTCGACTGCCCTATCCAGGGGATGCGGCGCAATTTTGCGACTGATGGCGTCCAGGATCCGGAAAACTTCCGCCAGGGGCCGGCCCGCCGCTTCCGGCAATGACCAGCCCGTCATTTTCTCCGCGACCAGATTGAGGTAGGTGACATTTCCCTCGATGTCGGTGCAGGCCACGGCATCGCCAATGCAGTTGAGCGTGACCTGAGCGCGTTCCGTTGCTACGAACAGCGCCTCTTCCATACTCTTGCGCTCGATGGAGTAGCGCAGAGATCGCAGCAGCCCGCGTGCATCGATTTGGCCTTTAATGAGATAGTCCTGGGCGCCTTCCTGCAAGGCCTGCGCGGCCAGCGCCCCGTCGTCCAAACCCGTCAGCACCACCAGAGGGACGCGGGGCGCGACGGCATGGGCCCGTTTTACCGCTCCCAGTTGCTGTGCATCGGGCAAGCCCAGATCAAGCACGATGATGTCAACCGGGTTCTCCGCCAGATGCTTCTCCGCGTCAATCAAGCGCTCGATCTGCGTTATTTCGGTCTGGTGCGAGCCCTGCTTGTTCAACATTTCGCGCAGCAGACGCTTGTCCCCAAGGCTGTCTTCGACCAGGTGAAGTATTTTGATCGATTTCTTCGGCATCCGCATGTCTCTAATCTCGATCTCTATTTCTGCTGCGGCAACTTGATCCTGACCAGCCAGAAATCGTTGACGCCTTTCAGCAGGGCCTCGAAGGCGTCCAATTGCACCGGCTTGACGAGGTAGCAGTTGGCCTGAAGCTGATAGGTTTTTACAATGTCCGCTTCCGCGCCGGAGGCGGTGAGGACCACGGTGGGTATGCTTCTCAACCTGGCGTCAGCCTTGATGTGAGTGAGAACCTCGCGGCCATCCATTTTGGGGAGGTTGAGATCGAGCAAAATGAGATCCGGGCACGGGTCATCGAAGTGGACCCCCTGTTGCCACAGAAAGGCCATCGCCTCCACGCCGTCGGGAACCACGTGCAACTGGATCGATGGATTGGCGTCGCGGAAGGCTTCCTGCGTCAGCCGGACGTCTGCGGGATTATCTTCCACCATCAGAACATTTATAGGCACATATCTTCCTTCGATGACACTCCCATCGGCGGAATTGGTATCAACTTTAGTGCTTGTTGCTCTGGAGCCCAGCTGATACCGGAGCGTCCAGCTTTTAGAATAATGAGAAGCGCCTTATGATGTCGGGGTGACCCGATTCGTCGCTGTTCTCGTCCTTGGTTTGTGGTTAGCTTCGCTCCCATGCTTCTCGCAGAGTGAGCCGCCGAAATTACGGCTTCCGACGACCGTGCGCCCCGTGCGGTATGCGGCCGATTTGCGCATGACACCGGGCGAAGACCGCTTCAGTGGCTCGATCGCAATCGAGCTGGAGACACTAGAACCGGTTTCAACGATTTGGCTGCTGGGGAAATCGCTGACGATCGAGAAGGCTACGATTCGGATCGCGGGCCGCGATTGGCCGGCACAAGCGACACCTGCCCCGGAAGTTAATAATAATGGCAGCAATAACGGCGGCGATTTCATTGCCATCACGACGGGCAGCACGCTTCCGGCGGGGCACGCGACGTTGCAGATCTCCTATAGTGGTGAAGTTAGCCGCACTCTCACCGACGGCGCGTTTCAACAGCAGCAAGGGAAGGACTGGTACATCTTCACCAAGTTCGAACCGGTCACGGCGCGTCGCGTTTTTCCGTGCTTCGATGAGCCTTCTTTCAAAGTACCCTGGCAGTTGACGCTGCATATTCCAAAGGACCTGAAGGCCTTTTCGAATACCGCCGTCATATCAGAAAAGGACGAGGCCGACGGAACGAAAAGCGAGGGAACGAAAACCGAGGGAACGAAAGAAGTGCGGTTCGGGGAAAGCAAGCCGCTGCCGTCTTATCTGGTGGCATTTGGTGTTGGCCCGTTCGATGTGGTCGAGACCGATCCTGTGGGCAGGAACCGGCGGCCGAGCCGGATCATTGTGCCACGCGGACGCGTTTCCGAAACCGCCTACGCCGCTTCGATCACGCCGAAGCTGATTGAGATGCTCGAAGACTACTTTGGTACGCCTTATCCGTACGAGAAGCTGGATCAGATTGTCGTGCCGCTCACGACGGCGTGGGGCGCGATGGAAAATGCGGGCCTGATTGCGTATGGCGACTCCCTGCTCTTCCCGAAGGAGCAAGACACCGAACTTCGCCAGCGTCGGCGCGCGGGGACGATGGAACATGAGATGTCGCACCAGTGGTTCGGCGACCTGGTGACTACCGCCTGGTGGGACGACATCTGGCTGAATGAAGCCTTCGCGAGCTGGCTCTCCGGCAAGCTGCTCAACGAATGGAAGCCGGAGTGGAACATCAGGGCGGACGCCGCGGGATCGCTGACTGTGATGCGCAGTGATAGTCTCACGACCGCCAGGAAGATCCGCCAGCCAATCGATGCTCCGGGCGACATCGCCAACGCGTTCGACGGCATTACTTACGGCAAAGGGCTGGCCGTGATTGGAATGTTTGAGAACTACATGGGCCCGGAGAAATTTCAGCGCGCGATCCGGCTGTATCTGCAGCAGCACGCCTGGGGAAACGCCACCAGCGCTGATTTTCTTGCCGCGCTCGATTCGGTTTCCGGGCAACAGACAGGCGCAGCGTTTTCGAGTTTTCTGAATCAGGTGGGGTTTCCGGTTGTGTCCGTGAAGCTCGCTTGCACGGCGACCGATAAGGAACATAAGTTCACGTCTCTTCAAGATCCCTTGGAACTGGAGCAACGGCGTTTTCTTCCGGCGGGATCTCCCGGCTCGACCGATGCGGTGTGGTCTGTTCCGGTTTGCGCAACCTGGGGAGACGATGCCGGAACGCATCGCCAATGCTTCATGTTGACGAGTGCAGCAGCTCGCTTCGATTTCTTGGACGGTTCCAAGAGGTGCCCGACGTGGTTCTTCGCGGACTCCAACGCCGCCGGCTATTACGCGGTGTCCTATGACGCCGAACTGGCAGACAGGTTGATCACGAAAGGCCTGCCTGATCTCAAGCCTGACGAAGCCGCCGCCGCGCTACGCAATATTCTGCTGATGTTTTCTTCAGGTGTCGGAGACCCGGAGCAGGAACTCAGATTCGTGAGCGAGTTCAGCCACAGCTCCGATCCCGGACTGGTGCGGCAAGCCGCCGAGAGTGTCAGGGGGCTTAGCGATTTTATCCCCGCAGACCTGAGTCACAACTATGCGCGCCTGATCCGGTCGTTGTATGGCGTCCGCGCGCATGAGCTGGGCTGGAAGCCGAGGGCTGGTGAATCGCAGGCAGTGGGGCTGCTTCGAATCGAGATTGTGCCCCTCACCGCGACTTATGGCGAAGATACGGAGTTGTCATCCCACGCTACATTGCTGGCACACGATTGGTTGAAGGATCATCAATCGCTGGACCCGGATATGGTGGCGCCTGTGCTTTCTGCTGCCGCCTGGAACGGCGATCGCGCCTTCTTCGATGCCCTGGTGGATGAAATCAGGAAGGATAAGATTCAACGCGAGCGAGCATGGATGATCACCGCGTTGGCCTTTTTCCGTGATCCGGCCATCACGCGCTCCAGACTCCAACTGATGCTTGGCAGCGGCATCGACCTGCGGGAACTTCAATCCACGCTGGTTGGCGCTCCGCCGCATGCGCGCGAACTGGTCTGGGAGTTCGTCCAGCAGAATTTTGATGTGATCAATTCCACGATTGCTGGCGCTCGCGGTATTCCGTTCGGGGCGACGCTTCCGCAGACCGCCGCTGGTTTCTGCGATGGAGAACACGAGGAGCAAGTCGAAAAGTTTTTTCAACCTCGCATCGCCAAGCTGCCGGGAGGCGCACGCAATTTAGCGAATACGCTGGAACGAATACGCTTGTGCAGTGCGCGCGCCGCTGTGATCAAGCCCGCAATTGCCAGTGTGTTGGACAAGCAGTAATGGCGCGGGAAGGGAATTACGGCAATCGCGTCACTTACGCGACTTCTTTTCTCTCGGCACTCGCCGCGGCCTGTGCCAGCATTTCGAACAAGGACCGGAAGTGGATCATTGCCGTTCTCAGTTCTTCCGTGGTTGCTTCGTCTCTCTTGACCCGCAGCGCGATCTCGTGCGCGGCGTGGTAGCTCTCCATTACTCGGGGATGGTCGACGGAAATATCGGCGCCGCGCTGTTCGAAATCGGGTAAGGGATATCCACGAACGCTCATTAAAGAGGACACCAAGTCATCGGCTTCTGTGACGGCAGCTCTAGGGGACTCAATAAAACGAGATTGGATGGACTCCCACCGTTTCGAAAAAGGTTCGTGCTCCATCGGAGCAAAATCGCGAATGTTGAGATTTTCAACCCGGTTCTCACGATGCTCTAACTGCGCTTTCGCGTTTTGTTCCGACGCATACTCACGCAGCGGCCGATCGTACCCGGGCCCAAACTCCATCCGCAAGCTTTCGGGCGTATCCTTATTTTTATGTTTTCGCACATACAGGAAAACCAGCACCGCCATGATCAGAATCGCAACGACGGCGAGCGCTATCAGGTTCATATCGAGCAGATGTAGATGCATCGAAACCTCCATGTATCAAGAGTGGTCCGCAACAACAACATGTTGACGAAGCCATCTTGGCCTTCGAACCTGTGAGTCGCCAGTATCAAACTTCAGGCTTCGCAAGGCTGGTCAGAAGTGATCGTTTTGTAAAATCGGGACGGTGGCCGCTTTAAGTTTGATGCGCGGGGGGCTAGTCGTGGAGAACGATATTTAGAAGCGAACTATGAACCTGCAGCCCGCCTCCCCCATATTCAACGAAGCCCAAATTTCTGAACCTGTTCATGAAAAAACTGACCCGCGACCGGGTGGTGCCTATCATTTCTGCCAGGGCCTCCTGACTGATCTTGGGAATTACGGACTCGGGCACACCTTCCTTGCCGAAGTGAGCCAACAGAAGCAAAATGCGAGCCAGTCTCTTTTCGCTGGAATTGAAAAGTTGGTCCACTAGATCCTCTTCGTATCGGATGTTCCGGGCCAACAGATAAGCCACGAACAAATCAGAGAACTTGTGCTCCTGGTGCAGCGCAAGCATCATCGCCTTCTTATCGATGCGCAGAACTTCGCAGTCCGTCATGGCGGTTGCAGAACCCATGCGAAGAGGCTGTCCAGCCAGGCCGCCTTCTCCGAAGAACTCTCCACCGCCGAGTATGCCGAGGGTCGCTTCCTTGCCGACCTTGGATACGACGGTGAGTCTGACTTTGCCTTCCTGAATGTAGAAGACTGCGTCAGCCTCATCGCCCTGCGTGTAGATGTTTTGTTTCTTGGGAAAGGCAACGACTTTCCGGCCCGCGCCGATCGTGGCAAGGAATTGTTTGGGGTCAAATACGCGCTTTTTACCGGCCAACATTGTCATTGCCATCAACAGTTTCTCTCCCGCGCGGAATTACACACCTACAAAGTCTGACACAAATTAAACCGCGAGAGATGTTCACTTTTGCTCACAATCGGCAAGAGGCGGAGCCTGGATCGCATTCGCAATCGGCCGCTAGGCTAATAATTTGATAGTGAGCATTATTGAGCATTTTCCGGCTGTGCAATGTTGCAGTATGGGGAAGTGAAAGCCAAAGACCTCACGATGAAACAGATGCTATCCGTGCCCTGCACAACCTGTGGCGCAACCATTGGGGAAGCCTGCGAACTGCATAACGGTGCCCCGCGGACAGAGCCACACCGGGACCGGAAACTTTCCGCAGCCGAGACTATGGAAAAGCAAGCCGGCAAACGATAACAACGCTTGCGCGACAGAAGCGGCCTCCTGCAGGTCCAACCATTGCCTACCAGGGATACTTCAAATGCGACCGAGAACCAGGAGAATGACAACGATCAAAAGGATCATCCCCAATCCTCCTGTCGGGTAGTAGCCCCAGTCTCGACTATGCGGCCATCGTGGCAGCGCACCCAAAAGCGCTAAAACCAAAATCACGATCAATATAGTTCCAAGCATGTTTCACTCCTTAGTTCTTCCGCAGTGAGACCTTCAAATGTCATTTCCGGGAAGCGGCTCTGATTCCGCTTGACTCGATGCATCGCAGTCAATTCGCTGCTGACGAGGCTATTCTTTCCCCGGATCTTTTTTCTCCGGCCGCGGAGCAGTTTCGGGGCGAGGTGCAGCCTGGGGATGAGGCGCAGGCTGCGCACGAGCCGCGGTTGCCGGCCGCGGAGCGCTCTCCGGGTGAGCCTCAGGAGCAGCAGCTTTTTGACTGGGCGCGGGCTGCGTATGGGCTGGCTTGTTCTCACTGGAACTGGAGCGGGTTGCCGGTGCTTTATTCGCAGTCAGCTTGTTCTCAGCGGGACGAGCTGCCGCTGCTTTATTCTCGGCCGCCTTGTTCTCAGTGGAGCGGGCTGCCGCTGCTTTACTCGCAGTCGCCTTGTTCTCGCTGGAACGAGTTGCCGCCGCTTTATTCTCGGCCGCGTTGTTCTCACTGGAGCGAGTTGCCGCCGCTTTATTTTCAGCCGCGTTGTTCTCACTG
>Ga0182015_10003996_pt1 | contig 16157 bp, 18 predicted proteins | sample 712P3MmetaG_FD_120478 | JGI IMG/M metagenome (GOLD analysis project Ga0182015, IMG submission 120478) | Permafrost microbial communities from Stordalen Mire, Sweden - 712P3M metaG | ecosystem: Environmental > Terrestrial > Soil > Wetlands > Permafrost | place: Sweden: Stordalen | collected... | reverse complement strand
CGAGGTGATGACGTGGGACCAGTTCTATCGCATCACGGCCGAGGCCGCGGGGGTGGAGGCGCGCATTGTGCACATTGCGTCGGATTTTCTTGGTGCGTGCGATCCCGGCGAGATCGGCAGCCTCACGGGCGACAAGGCCTCGAGCGTGGTGTTCGACAACTCGAAGATCAAGCGATTTGTGCCCGAGTATTGCGCCACGGTTCCGTTTGCAGAGGGGATTCAGCGGACGATCGACTGGTTCGATGCCGAGCCGGCGCGCAGAGTGATCGACCACGAGGCCAATGCCAAGTGGGACACGATTATCGATGCGTATGAGGCGGGGCTGGCAGAGGCGCAGAGAAGGTTTAGGGGCTGAAGCCGGCGTTGGGGCAATCCCAAGGCCGGACGGCCGGGCCTGGCCGCCCGTTCATCTTTTTGACTTCGACTTCTTTTTTTTCTTGCGTTTCTGGATAGCGAACGCTCGGTAGAATTCCTCTGCTGCGGCGGGGCCGATGTCGTCTTTTGTTAGATGCGATTCACCGGGGAAGATGTGGATGTAAAGCACAGGGCCGAGTAAGAGCGCGGTGGAGTGCTCGATGTTGAGCGAGCGCGGCAACAGGCCCCGGTCGATTGCGCGGCGCAGAATGGTGCGGATCGCGAGCCGGGGCGGCTCCATGACGCGGTTGCGCCAAGCCTTGCCGAACGCCTGATGCACGGCCGAGTAAGCGATGAGGGCCGGTACAATTCGCTGGTGATAGGAGTCAAACTCTTCCGGATGACGGCGCGTGAGAACAGTGGTGAGATCGCGGCGGAGGTCGCCCGAGTCGATGTCTACGCGCTGGCGATCGAGCCCGTGGATGAAGCACATCACCTCAAGCAAGAGGGCTTCTTTATCTTCCCAGTGGTTGTAGATGGTGGCCTTGCTCACTCCCGACTGATGGGCGATCGCATCCATACTGGCTGCCTCGATGCCGCGCTCGGCAAACAGATCGAGCGCGGCTCGAAGCACTTTCTCGTGAGCCTCAATGCTGCGCGAACGGACCATTGCCAGGAACCTCTGTATAAGCAGCGTTTTCGTTGAGGGAAGATTTGCAGGGGCTGAAGCCCGCAGTTTAATTGGGCATCTTTCGGCACGACTAAAGTCGTGCCCTGATACAAGGCGTTCTTGCGCAGAGCCTCTCTAAATCTCAATTCTGGAGAACCGGTAAGCGCCGACAACGAGGAGCACCGCGCCGGCGCAGGCGAGCACGACGATGTCTGTTATCGGGCTGAAGGTGGATGAACCGAGAAGCATCGAACGCATGCCGTCAATGCCATACGAGAGCGGATCGATGCGGGTGGCGATCTTCAGCGCCCAGCCCTGGCCGGACAACGGAAACATCGCGCCGGAAAGGAAGTAGATGGGCATGACCATGAAGTTCATGATGAGCTGGAATCCCTGCATGTCTTGCAGGCTTGAGCCGACGGCCACGCCCAACGCCGCAAAGACCAGAGAGATGGCTAGCATGAAGACAATGGCCATGGGGATGTGCCACCAGTTGACCGGGCGAAAGCCCACGATGAGCGCAATGATCAATACCAGAGAGCCCTGGATAACGCTCACTGTCATGCCGCCGAGTGTGCGGCCAATCATGATTTCGATGCGCGGAACGGGTGCGACCAGCATCTCTTTGAGGAAGCCGAACTGCCGGTCCCAGAGCAGGCCGAGGCCGGAGAAGATCGACGAGAAGAGCACGCTCATGCCGATTACGCCGGGCGCGATGAACTGCAGGTAACTGCCAAAGCCGGCGCGCTGGAAGACTGAGCCCAGCCCGAAGCCGAGCACCAGAAGGTAGAGCATCGGCTGGCCCAACGAAGCGATGATTTGCGAACGCGAGCGCGTGTACCGCTTCAACTCACGCAACCACAAAATGTAAATTGCTGTCATCGTCTGCCTCCTTGCCACATCTTTGCAAACTGCCGCATCGCGTCCGCTGAGCTCGCGCTTTCGTCGCGAATCGTCGTCCCGGTGAGCTTGAGGAATGCATCCTCGAGCGTGGTCGTTCCTGTCTGCTCTTTAATCTCCGCAGGCGTTCCCTGTGTGACCAGCTTGCCGTGATCGATGACGCCTATGCGGTGGGCCACGCGGTCGGCCTCGTCCATGTAGTGGGTGGTCAGGAAGACCGTTACTTTCTCCGCTTCGTTCACCTGCTTCACGTGGTTCCAGAGCTGGTTGCGGCTCTGCGGATCGAGCCCCAGGGTTGGTTCGTCGAGAAAGAGAATGCGCGGTGTGTGCAGAAATCCGCGGGCGATCTCGAGGCGGCGCTTCATGCCGCCGGAGAATTTCTTTACCTGCTCGCCGCGGCGGTCCCACAGCTCAAACAATTTGAGAAGCTCCTCGGTGCGGTGCTTCCGCAGTTTGTGGGGCACGTGGTAGAGCACGCCGTGGAAGTCCATGTTCTCCTGGGCCGTGAGTTCGCCGTCGAGGCTCGGGTCCTGAAAGACGATGCCGAAGCGCTTGCGGACTTCGTTCTTGTGGGTGAGCGGATTGAGGCCGTCGAGCTCCATTGTGCCGCTGGTGGGCTTGAGCAGCGTGGTGAGCATTTTGATGGTGGTGGTTTTTCCCGCTCCGTTGGGACCAAGAAAGGCAAAGATCTCTCCTGCCGCGACGTCGAACGAGACATCGTTGACGGCGGTGAATGCGTCGAATGTCTTCACCAGGTTGCGGACGCTGATCATGAATGGACCTCCCGACAGGTTGACCTCGCGGCCAATTGGCCTCCGGACACATGGCATCGCTGCGGCCGACTTCCGGCCGAAACTATACTGAACGGTTTAGTTCAGTTTTGTCAAGCAGTCAGGAGCTTCGCGTGACGCACTCCTGCCGGGAAGGGCGTCTATCCGACTGATTCGGGCGGTCGGTCTAACTTCAATGGAGCAAGCCAGAATAAGGGTCTTGGTCGACAGTGGAATCTGAATTCTCCGGCTCGACCATGCCCCTCAGTCCCGGGGCTTCGCAGCCTTGTCTTTAATCAGGACGACATCGGAAGTCGAACGGTCCCACATGATAGCCAGGGTTTTGCCGGACGGAGCCCACCCGAAGTCCGAGATTGAATCCTTGAACCAGTTTGTCAGAATGCGTGGTGCCGATCCGTTGGTTGGCTGTGAAACTAATGCAAACCCTTGCTTTTGCTGTTCGACAAATGCAAGGGCGCTCCCGTCATGGTTGAAATGCGGCAACGTTCCCTGAGCATGATTGGTTAGAGCGAGATCGCGTACAGCTTTGCGCCCTTCAAGGTTGAAAATTGTGGCCGTTGAGCGGCCCGCGCTATCCAACACGTAAGCCGCAAGCTTCCCGTCACTGGAATAGACGATCGGAGCAACGTGCGGAATCGACATCAGTTTGTGCGGGGTCCCTCCCGCAAGTGGGACAGCCCAGATAGATGGATCTCCGAAGTTGGCATCAGAGTAGTACGCCAATTGATGCCCCTCGTCGCAAAACATTCCATTGCCGCGAGTCTTGACGATGGTTCTCACCATTTGGCCTCGCGAGTTAACCAAATAGAGTTGCTCGATTCCGCCGACTGATCCGGTGAGAATGAACTGGCCATCAGAACAGACTGCAGGAGAGTAATTCACCGTGTCGGAGCTCCACAGCTGGAAACCGGCACGCGTTGGAAATATCAGATCCATATCCGTGAATGCCCCATTGTCGCGTCGTAATGTTCCCATGAATGGATCTTTGATAAGTGCCCTATCGTCGTCAAGCCATACGAGGCTGTCAGCTGTCCTTGGCAGGCGCGCGGATGAGATGAGTCTGGCCCCTGACTGATCGTAGAATCCCACTTCGGAGCCATCCTGTTGAACAAGCGTTGCAATCGTGGTTCCATCTGCCGACAGCGCCAGTCCAGAATGATTGACCATATCAGCGGTGAGCTGTCGAAAATCGCCGGAACCGATCGACAGCAGGCCGATCTGCTTGCCTGGGGAGCGGACACCCGAAAAGCTCTTGGAAAAGAGCAGTAGCAAATGTTTACCCGAAGGCAGCCAACTCGGCGCAAAGAAACTGGTTGTGTCGGCCGGAAGCGGCACCTCCCGGGTTTTCTTCGAATTGATGTCAAACAGTATCACCGCTGGGCGAGTTGAAGGGTCTGCCTTCGAATCTTCCGAGCCCTCTTTTGGGTTTACCCAGGCCAACAATTGTCCATTCGGCGACCACGATGGCGGTGATAGATTGTGTCCCGGCACCTTGATCACATTGTCCTCGCCGTCTCCGAACCCAACGATGTGCATTTCACTTGTGCCCGTTGCTCGTCCTGTTCTAAATGCGACCCGCCATTCGTCGGGCGACAGGCAGATTGTCTCGTCTACATTAGGAATCAACAATCTCGGCTCACCGCCGAAAACCGACAAGGTATACAGGTTGAAAGAAGTGGAATTGTCCTCGTCTCTACGGACCAAGAAGAGTTGATTGCCATCACGGGAGAAGATGAGACTGCCGTAGTCGAGCGAGGAAGGCGGGAGTATCTGAAAATCTTTCTGCGTCGAGATGTTTCTCATCCAGATCGAATACTGTCCACCCGCTGATTTGACTTCCGCGAGTGTCTTCCCATCCGGCGACATTGCAATGTTCGTGATATCGCCGCTGTCGGTTATCTGCTCGATCGAGGACGATACAAATGGCTCTCTCTTAATATAAAAACGCAGAGACACGAAGACGCCGCCGGCGACAAGAATCAGTGCCACGCCAGCAGACAGAATGGCACGGGGCCGCAGCCACCACCGAGATGTCCTAAGGCTTCCAGGCCGGGCCCCTACCGCCGCCGAGTCCGCTGATCCCGCGCTGGATGTGGAGGCTTGGCGGCTTGAATCGGTGTCGCGTCTTAAACGCTTCAGATCGGACCGCAACTCGCTGGCGTACTGGTAGCGAAGATTGAGGTCTTTCTCCAACGCCTTGTGGATGATCTCTTCAAGCCTCACCGGGACGTCAGGATTGATTCGAATTGGCGATACTGGCACTCGATTCAGGATCGAATCGAACATCGTTCCGGTCGTGTCGCCGCGAAAGGGCAGCGTTCCCGTGGACATCTCGTAGAGCACCGCACCAAACGAGAACAGATCGCTTCGTGCGTCCAGTTCCTCGCCCCGGACCTGCTCGGGAGACATATAAGCCACCGTCCCAATCATCGTCCCGGGACTGGTAAGGTGTTCCTCTGCTTCAAGGGTGGGAGCAGCCGGGTCGGCGGGGGCCGCCGACTGAAGAGAGAATTTGGCCAGCCCAAAATCCAGAATCTTCGCTTGGCCCCGATTTGATACGAATATGTTCGCCGGTTTGACGTCGCGGTGCACAATCCCTTGCGCATGAGCGGCATCAAGCGCATCCGCAATTTGGGTTCCCAGATCGAGCACCGCCTCGATCTCCATCGGCTTGCCGAAAATCCGGTGCCGGAGTGTCTGCCCCTCCAGCAGTTCCATTGCGATAAAGGTTCGCCCGTCGGACTCGTCGATTTCGTAGATGGTGCAGATGTTGGGATGGTTCAGGGAGGACGCGGCCTTAGCTTCGCGCCGAAAGCGCCCGGATGCCTGAGCGTCGTGGGCGAGTTCGTCAGGAAGGAACTTCAGGGCGACGCGCCTGCCGAGCTTGAGGTCCTCCGCCTCATACACCACACCCATTCCCCCGCCTCCGATCCTGCTCAGGATGCGGTAATGCGAGACCGTTTCCACGACGCGTTCGGATGGTGTGCCCACTTGGAAGCCATATTAGGTGGGTGATGGGCAAAAATCAATCGGCTCTTCAGTAGCGTCTGATAGACTTCGATGCAACTCCTCACTCGCTGACGCCGCCAAGGGCCACCTCTTACCGCTTCGCCGCCTTCGTCGCAGCAGCCTTCTTCGCTGGTGGTTTCGCGCTCTTTTTCGGCGCGGGTTTGGCGGGCTTTTTTGGTGGAGGATTCGTTTTTCCGGTCGGATTCACCGGGGCCTTCTTGCCAGTGCCTTTTGTAGGTTTCGCTGGCGGTGTCGGCTTTGCGGGTTTGGGCGGCGGGGCGGATTTGGTCGGTGGGGCGCTGGTGCCTCCGCCCTTTACTGGCTTGGCTGGCGGGGCGGGCTTTGCGGGCTTGGCTGGTGTTGTGGGCTTCACCGGCTTGCTCGGCGCGGTTGGGGCGGCGCTGTTGCCGATGCCGTTTACGGTGAGTTGGCCGGTTTTGAGGTTGACGGAGACGGTGTCTTTGATGGTTGGGCCGCCGGTGCGGGGGGCCATTTTGAAGCTCGCGGTGAGCGTTTTTCCATCGCACTGGAGCGTCATGTAGCCGAATTGGGCGATGGGCGGAACTTCGAGCTTGTGGTCGCCAACTACGGTGCCCGCCGGCGGAATTCCACCCATTGGCGCGGTAACTGTGTACCCGCCAGAGCCCGAGACGATGTAGGGAACCTGCCTCCCATTCACCGTGCGGGTGAAGCGCTGATAGAGGTGGGAGTGGCCGTTCAAGAGCATGTCGGGCCATACGCCGGCGCTCTTGCAGCAACTATCGATATCCAGCATGAGGCCGCCGCTGCCGCCGGTCTTGGCGTCGCAGGAGAGCGGCGGATGGTGTACGACAATCAGAATTGCGCGCTTGCCTGCTGCCTGGTCCGGCGCGAGGCGTTTCAGTTCCGAGGTGAGGAAGGCGAGTTGGACGTCGGGGATGGGGTAATGGCCGCCCTGCGAAGAGATGACGCCGCCGCCGGTGTCGAGCACATTGGAGTAGAGCCCGATGATGGAAACGAACGGCGCATCGAGCGTGAAGTAGACGCTGGGCTGCGTCATGGTGCTGCGGGTGATGGTGGGCGCGTCAGGCGAGGGGCCGGACACCGCCGCGCAGAAGTTTGCGAGGAATGCGGTGAGGGTGGGATTTTGGGGCGCGCTCGATGTTGTGCCGAAGCACATGCCGTCGTGATTGCCGGGAATGGCGAAGATGGGCCGATCGTATTCGCGGTAAGGCTCGTAGAACTGGTCGTAGTAGAACTGGGCCTCGCCAAATTCGTAGACCACGTCGCCCAGATGGAAGAAGAAGGCCGGTGCGTCAGGGCCTCCGGCGGCTACATCGGCGGCCATTGCATCGGCGACCGCAGCCTGCTCTGCAACTGCTGTTGCGGCGGTCTGGTGCGCGCCTGTCTTGGCTGCGCCGGTGTCGCCGACGGAGTGGAAGGTGATGGTGCCAGCGGCCTGGATGGCGGCCATCGTCGCAGGGGGGAGGTAATCGGACAGATTGATATTGAGCGGCACGCCTGCACGGGGCGGTGGAATGGGCTGGATGAGGTTCTTGTTCTTCAGGTAGTAGGGCGAGTTGTAGTAGGCTTCGCTGGTGTTGTCTACCTGAAACGCATCTTCATCGGGCGTGGGCTTCGGGTCGGCGTAGAGTTGGCCCTGCGGGCCTATTGTGCTTGGCTTGAAACCCATGGTCGTTTCTCCTGGTGCGGGGGATTTGGATTTGGGGATGGCCTGTGGGAAATGCGCCGGGCGGCTTCGCTCGGGCAAAGACAAACGTCCCACGGGAGTGAGGCTGTGTCAAGCTTTCCCGGAACATTCTGGAAGAGCGGTTTGGGGATGACTCTCAGGAATTAACCGATTGAAGAAATGTGCGATACACTGAACCTGTACGGAAAGAGCCCGTACGAAACAGGAAGGGAAAATGACGATCGTTCCTACTCAGATAGTGGCGAAAGCCGCGCGGAAAACCAGCGAACGGATCGACGTGCGATTGCGGCGTGAACAAAAGGAATTTATCGAAAAAGCTGCTCGTATTAAAGGGCTTACAATCACCGATTTCATCATTCAAAATGCCGTGGAGAACGCTCAAAGAACAATCCGCGACTATGAAGTCTGGACGTTAGAACTGCCGGATGCAGAGATCTTTGCTGAGGCATTGGCAGCCCCCCCGTCGCTCGGACCGCGACTCGCCGACGCCGCCCGGCGTTATAAAGAGGAATTCTTACAACGATGAGCATTACCGAAGGCACTCGTTATTATTCTGAGCCTCTCGGCGATCAACATGACCGAGCGGCTTTTTCGTGTGGGGTGGAATCTCTCGACGGCTATTTTCGGGGAGATCCCATCCGTCAGGATGTCAGCAGGAAAACTACAAATGCCTTTGTTTTGACGAGCGACGGAAGATCCGTTGCAGGCTTTTACACCCTTTCGGCCTGCTCCATCCTTAGCGTCGATCTCCCCTCAGGGCTCCAAAAGAAACTGCCGAAGCGACCAATAGGCGCCACGTTGATTGGGCGAATGGGCGTCGACAAATCGCTGCAAGGGCGGCAAATAGGGAGGCGCTTACTGTCTGATGCACTCTACAAGGCATGGACGGCGTCGAAGTATGTGTCCTGCTGGGCCGTTGTTGTGGATGCCAAAGAAGGTGCGCGGGATTTTTATATCAAATACGAATTCACGCCATTCATTACTCAGCCAAATCGGCTCTTTCTGCTCATGAAGAGCATCGACCTGATGTTCGAGTAGGATGCTTCCGTGGATATCATGAACCTGAAATAGCTCTTGAGGTTAGCCCTGGAATTCGCGCAGGCGGCGGCAGGCTTCGTCGAGTTCGTCGTCCTTTTTGGCGAAGCAGAAGCGGAGGAGGTTTTCGCCTTTGCCTTTGCGGAAGAAGGCTGAACCTGCTACGGCGGCGACGCCGGTTTGCTTGAGGAGATGGCGCGCTTTCTCGGCGGCGGTTGCGCCTTCCAGTGCGGAAACATCGGCCAGCACGTAGTAGGCTCCGGCGGGAACGGTCGGCTTCATGCCTGCGGCGCGGAGTGCGGCGAGCATCCGTTCGCGCTTGCTTTGGTGGTCGGTGGCGACCTGGGTGTAGAAGCTGGGGGGGAGCTGTTCGAGGCCGGCGGCCGCGCCGTGCTGGAGCGCAGAGGGAGCGCACACGTAGGTGAGGTCGTGGAAGTAGGCCATCGCGCCCATCCAACGCGCGTCGGCGGTGGCGTAGCCCAGCCGCCAGCCGGTGATGCTGAAGGTCTTTGAGAATCCTGAGAGCGCGATGGTCCGCTCGCGCATGCCTGGGAGCGTTGCCGGAGCGATGTGCTTTGCGCCGTCGTAGACGAAGTACTCGTAGATCTCGTCGGTAAACAGGAAGAGGTCATGGGCGCGGCAGGCCTCGGCGATGGCCTCGATTTCTGACAGAGAGAAGACTTTTCCGCTTGGGTTGGCCGGGGTATTGAGCAGGATGGCGCGTGTGCGGGGAGTGATGGCGGCGGCGAGGGCTTCCGGATCGAGGGCGAAATCATCGTCGGCGAGCGCGACCAGAACGGGCGTGACCCGCATGGACTTGAGTGTGGCGACGTGGTAGCCGTAGAAGGGCTCAAAGAGAATGACTTCGTCGCCGGGGTTGAGGAGGGCCATTGCCGCGGCGTGCAGCCCGGCGGTCGCGCCGCAAGCTACGAGGACTTCGTTCTCAGGGTTGTAGCTGAGGCCGTAGTCGCGGTCTTGCTTGGCGGCGATTGCGAGGCGGAGCCGTTCGATGCCGTCGAGGCGGGTGTAGATGTTGTGGCCGGCATGCATGGCCGCGATGGCGCCATTCATTACTGCGGCGGGCACAGGCGTGTCGCAGACGCCCTGCGAGAGGTTGATGCCGCCCATCTGGTCGCAGAGGGTGGTCATGGCGCGAATCTCGGACTGGAGAACGCCGGGAGCGAGTTGGCTGAGCGCAAGGCGGGAGGCTTGAGTGGTGGCGGACATGGGGAACCTTATGCAGCCATCTTATTGGATGGTTGCCGGGCTGGGGAAACGGAGGCAGCTTCCCTTCCGCGAGCAACTCATGTGATCTGGATCACCTGAGAGAATCCCTGCGGCGTAGAATCTGGTGTTTATGCACGAGCTGTCAATTGTATCGAGCGTTGTGGAAACGGTGACCGAGTCGGCGGCCGCTTACCCTGGCGCGCGGGTCGTCGAGGTGCGGTTGCGCGTTGGGGCACTGGCGAGCGTGGTGGTGGAATCGCTGGAGTTTTGCTGGGGCATTGCGACTGAGGGCACGAGCATCGCGGGCGCAAAACTTGTGGTTCACACACTGCCGGTGGTGGTGTGGTGCGAGGCGTGCGGAACGGCGTCGGAGCTGGACGGGGTACAGAGCTTCCGCTGCCCGCTGTGCGGCGAAGGGACCATGGACCTGCGACAGGGGCGCGAACTGGAGATCGAGTCGATTGAGATTGATGAGGCTGGCGAGAATGAAGAGGCCGGCCGGAGTGAAGAGGCTGAGGTAACGCGATGACCACACGCATTGTTGAACTGCGCCAGGGGATACTGAAGAAAAACGACGAGCTTGCGCGGGCGCTGCGCCAGAAGTTTACGTCGGCCGGGGTGCTAGTGCTGAATCTCGTCTCCAGCCCGGGGACCGGTAAGACCGCATTTTTAGAGCGGACGTTGCGGGATCTCAGAACTCGCGGATCGCGGGTGGCGGCTCTCGTGGGCGATTTGGAGACCGACAACGACGCACGGCGCCTGGCGGCCAGTGGCGCGCCGGTTCGCCAGATCAATACGCATGGAATTTGCCACCTGGACGCCGAGATGATCGAGAGGCACCTCGCCGGTTGGGAGGGCGTTGAGCTCGCCGGCCTCGACTACCTGTTTATTGAGAACGTCGGCAACCTGGTTTGCCCGTCGAGCTACGACCTGGGCGAAAAGATACGCGTGGCGCTGCTGAGCGTGACGGAGGGCGAGGACAAGCCGCTGAAGTACCCCACGTTGTTCAACTCCGCAGATGCGGCGGTGATTACGAAGATGGATATCGCTGAGGCGGTGGAGTTTGACCGGGAGCTGGCGCTGAAGAATATCAACGAGATACGGCCGGGGATTCGCGTCTTTGAGACTAGTTCGAAGACGGGCGCGGGGATGGAAGATTGGCTGGGGTACCTGGAAGGGCAACGACGCGCCGAGGATAGTTGATTCGTGCTAAAGTAATATCAAGTGTTACTAGATAGGACAAAGTGACACTTTGGAGCACTCATCATGCCGACCTCAGCAACTACCAGCCTGAAGCTTGACGCGGAGCTCAAAGAGCGTGTTCAGAGGATCGCGGCGTCGCGCCGCCGGTCCGCCCACTGGGTGATGCGAGAGGCCGTCGAGCAGTTTGTGCTCAGGGAAGAGAAGCGTGAACAGCTTCGCCGGGATGCCCTTGCCGGGTGGGAGGCGTACCAGGCCACAGGCCTGCACGCGACGGCCGAAGATGCCGATGCCTGGCTGGCGAAGCTCGAAGCGGGCGAAGACGCTCAGGCTCCTGAATGCCACGCCTGAGATGGACTCCGCAGAGCCTGAGAGACGTTGTTCGATTGCATGACTTTCTTGTTCCGAAGAGCCGCGAGGCGGCAAGGCGCGCAATCAAGACCATTCGTGATGGAGTGAAGGTGCTGGGCAAGTTTCCGGAGATGGGGCGTCCGATTGAAGAACTGCCGGAGGAGTTTCGCGAAAGGGTGATCGACTTTGGAAGTGGTGCTTATGTTGTCCTCAATCGCTATGACGGTCAGGAAGTCGTGATTCTGGCGGTGCGACATGGGCGGGAGGCCGGGTATTGATTCGGCGCAAACTGGCGTGGATTCGGAGTTATCTTTCAATTTCCAAGTGGGCAGGAGGCCGGTTGCCCGGCAAAAACTTTGCAAAATGGCAATTTTCCCTTCGTTACTTTGCATTTTGCAAAGTAAACTGAGTTTGAAGGATGATCGTGCGGCTGAACTCCAGGGAAGGCTTGAATGCACGTTGCCACGCGGAAGCACCTCTCGAAAGCTGAGCAGGACTATCCGGATGCGGCTCGAGCGATTCGGGCCTGGGACAAGATCACAAGCGCGGCACGGTGGCGAAACTTCGTTGAAGTGCGGCAGGTTTTCAAGGATGCGGACGATGTGGATGGATATGTCATCTTCAACATCCGGCAAAACCGCTATCGGCTGGTGACGATCATCCACTATGCTCGCGAGATCGAAGGACGCGTGACGCAGGGCCACATCTATATTCGGGCGTTCCTCACGCATCGCGAATACAACAACCGGGCAAACTGGGACAAAGGGGTCAAACGATGAGCACCACACTTGCGAATCCGGTGGAGATGATTCGGCAGGGAGCGCCTCGCCTGATTCATTCAGACGAGGAGTTGGCGGTGTATACGGAGGCGCTCTTCGAGTTGACCGGGAAGCCCGATCGGACCCCTGAGGAAGAAGAGGCAATCGAGTTGTTGACCGTGCTGGTGGAGCGCTATGAACTAGAGCATTATCCGGTTCCGGAGGCCGAGCCAGCCGATGTGTTGCGATTCTTGCTGGATCAGAGCGGACTTTCGCAGCGCGACATTGCCCCGGAGTTGGGGAGCGAAAGCACTGTCTCATTGATTCTGAGTGGCAAGCGGCAGTTGAATCGCGATCACATTGCAAGGCTGAGCAAGCGGTTCAATGTTTCGCCCGCGGTTTTCTTTGGCGTCAGCTCTTCGCGCTGATAGCTGGAAGGAGGCTGACGCGTGCCCGTGAAGAAGACCAGTCCCGAGATGGGCAAGGCTGAGGTGGAGGCCTACCTGGCTGCTGTGCCCGAGCCCGCCCGGACCACGCTGGAAAAGCTGCGGGTGATTATTCGCGCGGCAGCGCCTAAAGACGCGACCGAGTGTATCAGCTACAGAATGCCCGCCTTTTATTTCAAGGGGGTTTTGCTGTCCTACGCGGCCTTCAAAGACCACTGCAGTTTTTTTCCCATGGGAGCCAGCGCCATTGAGGAGTTTGCCGAGGAACTGAAGGGCTATCGCGTATCGAAGGGGACGATTCACTTTGGACTGGACAAGCCGCTGCCGAAGGCGCTGGTGACGAAGATGGTGAAGGCGTGTGTGGCGCGGAATGAGGGGAAGGCGCGCAAGGAAGGGTGAGCCGCGATGGCACGCTAAACTGCCGGACACCCGAATGGTGATCTAAATCACATTCTCGGGCCTTTCTGGCGGGTATAAGGGAGTTGCCATGTGTTTAGCTATTCCAGGTCGGGTCGATGAGGTGTTTGAAGAAAACGGCCTCAAAATGGGCAAAGTGAACTTCGGGGGCATCGTGAAGCGGGTGTGTCTGGACTTTGTGCCTGAGATCGTGGTGAGCGACTACGCGATTGTGCACGTGGGGTTCGCTATTGAGCGGGTCGACCAGGAGACCGCGGAGAAGACCCTCGAAGTGTTTCGCAAGATGGGCGTGCTTGAAGAGGAATTGGCCGATGGGGAAGAGGCTCTTTTCTTCGTCGCCGAGCGGACGCCTTCAAATTGCCCGGATGGAAGCTGTTCGGTGGAAGCCGCGAAAGATGCGGTGGGTTGAGGTATGTGGAATCCCAGGTCCCCAAATGCGAGGGACCTGGGGCACCCAGGTTGAGGTTTGTGGAATCCCAGGTCCCCAAATGCGAGGGACCTGGGGCACCCAGGTTGAGGTTTGTGGAATCCCTGGTCCCCAAATGCGAGGGACCTGGGGCACCCAAGTTGAGGTTTGTGGAATCCCAGGTCCCCAAATGCGAGGGACCTGGGGCACCCAAGTTGAGGTTTGTGGAATCCCAGGTCCCCAAATGCGAGGGACCTGGGGCACCCAAGTTGAGGTTTGTGGAGTCCCAGGTCCCCAAATGCGAGGGACCTGGGGCACCCAAGTTGAGGTTTGTGGAATCCCAGGTCCCCAAATGCGAGGGACCTGGGGCACCCAGGTTGAGGTTTGTGGAGTCCCAGGTCCCCAAATGCGAGGGACCTGGGGCACCCAGGTTGAGGTTTGTGGAATCCCAGGTCCCCAAATGCGAGGGACCTGGGGCACCCAAGATTTTGGGCGGATGACAGCAGTTCGAAGTGTGGGGTCGGATGAGGTATTTGACTGAGTTCCGCGACGGCGAAGTTGCTCAGCGTATAGCGCGCGAGATTCACGCCGTGACCACGCGCCCGTGGAAGATTATGGAGGTGTGCGGCGGGCAGACCCACTCCATTATCAAGAACGGTATCGATCAGATGCTGCCGGCGGGAGTGGAGATGATTCACGGCCCCGGGTGCCCGGTTTGCGTGACTCCGCTCGAACTTATCGACAAGGCGCTGGCCATTGCGGCGCAGCCCGGCGTGATTTTTTGCTCGTTTGGCGACATGCTGCGCGTGCCCGGAACCGAGAAGGACCTTTTCCAGATCAAGGGTGAGGGCGGCGATGTGCGCATTGTTTACTCGCCTCTCGACGCGGTGGAGCTGGCGGCAAAGAATCCAGAGAAGCAGGTGGTCTTTTTCGGTGTGGGATTTGAGACCACGGCGCCGGCCAACGCGATGAGCGTGCATGTGGCGAAGCGGCGCGGGCTGAAGAACTTTTCTGTGCTTGTGTCGCATGTGCTGGTGCCGCCGGCGATCTCGGCGATTCTGAGCGCGCCTGAAAACAAGGTGCAGGCGTTTCTGCTGGCGGGGCACGTTTGCAGCGTGATGGGTTATTGGGAGTATCCGCCACTGGCCGAGCGATTCCGCGTGCCGATGGTGGTTACTGGCTTTGAGCCGCTTGATCTCCTTGATGGAATTCGGCGGACGGTAATGCAGTTGGAGCAAGGCAGCTACGAAGTGGAGAACGCCTATGAGCGGGTCGTGAACTTCGAGGGCAACCAGCCGGCGCAAAAGCTACTTTCAGAGGTCTTCGAGGTCACCGATCGCGCGTGGCGGGGAATCGGCGTGATTCCGAAGAGTGGCTGGCGGTTGAGCGAGGCTTATCGGGAGTTCGCCGCCGAGGAACGCTTCCACATCACCGGCATCCGGACAGTTGAGTCGCCGCTGTGCCGTGCGGGCGATGTGCTGCGTGGAGTTATCAAACCCGCCGAGTGCGGTGCGTTTGGAAAAGAATGCACGCCGCGGCATCCGCTGGGCGCGACCATGGTTTCGAGCGAAGGCGCGTGTGCGGCCTACTACAACTATGGGCGATTTTTGTCGGCGGAAGAGCTGGCTGGCGCCGGATCGGGGCTGACTCATGCTTGAGACGAAAACATTGGTGGCCGAAAAGGCTGCTCCAGATCTTGCGAACTGGTCGTGCCCGCTGCCGCTGGCCGACTACCCAACTATCGTGATGGGCCACGGCGGCGGCGGCAAGCTGGGCAACGAACTGGTGGAGCACTTGTTTCTGCCGGCATTCCGGAATCCGGCGCTGGAGAACCTGGGTGATGCTGCGGTGCTTGACCTGGGGGCCGGCAAGCTGGCGATGAGCACGGATTCGTTCGTGGTACAGCCGCTGTTTTTTCCGGGCGGATCGATTGGCGAGCTTGCGGTGAACGGCACGGTCAACGATCTGGCCGTCTCCGGGGCCACGCCCAAATATCTGAGCGCAAGCTTCATTCTGGAAGAGGGATTTCCGCTGGCCCAGCTTGCCGCGATAGTCGATTCGATGGCTGCAGCCGCGAAAAATGCGGGCGTGCAGATTGTTACCGGCGACACCAAGGTGGTGGAGCGCGGACATGGCGACGGCTGCTACATCAACACGGCCGGAATTGGCGTGCTGCGGGCGGGGGTTCAGGTGGGACCGCATCGCGCGCAGCCAGGCGATGCGATCTTGATCTCAGGAACTATCGGCGACCACGGCATGGCTATCATGAGCGTGCGCGAGGGGCTGGAGTTCGAGAGCCAGATTCGGTCAGACTGTGCGGCGCTGAATGGGATGATCGCCACGGTGCTCGATGCGGCTGGCGGATCGGTTCACGCCATGCGCGATCCTACGCGTGGCGGTCTCGCATCCACGCTGAATGAGATCGCCCACTCCTCCGGAGTTGGCATCGCCATCGATGAGAAAAGTTTGCCTGTGCGTTCCGAGGTGCAGTCGGCGTGCGAGTTGCTGGGATTGGATCCGGTCTATGTGGCCAACGAGGGCAAGGCGGTGTTCATCGTCGACGAAGAGGCGGCCGGCGTGGTGCTTGACCTGTTGCGCGGCCATCCGCTGGGCCGCAACGCCGCGCGCATCGGCCAGGTAACGGCTGAGCACAAAGGCTTGCTGGTGGCGCGCACCGCGATGGGTTCGAATCGCGTGATTCCGCTGCAGATTGGCGAGCAGTTACCGCGCATTTGCTGAGTTGGTTCGCATAAAATGCGATGCAGTCGCATATTTTGCAGGGGCAAAAGCCCAAGCGAATTTTTGGCTGCGTTTTCGGCACGACTGAAGTCGTGCCCTTTCAAAACTTGAGATCCGGAATCTGTGTTCGCCGACTCCCAGGTCCCCAAGTGCGAGGGACCTGG
>Ga0182015_10003995_pt1 | contig 16161 bp, 15 predicted proteins | sample 712P3MmetaG_FD_120478 | JGI IMG/M metagenome (GOLD analysis project Ga0182015, IMG submission 120478) | Permafrost microbial communities from Stordalen Mire, Sweden - 712P3M metaG | ecosystem: Environmental > Terrestrial > Soil > Wetlands > Permafrost | place: Sweden: Stordalen | collected... | reverse complement strand
CGGCGAACGGCACGACGCTGGCGCGGATGACGCTCGGCCAACTTGCCGCCGCTGCGCAGATCGTTGCGCGCGTGCGTTGTACCGGCAGCACGTCACGGCGCGACGCGGGCTCGATCTGGACGTTTACGGATTTTGCGGTGGTGGAAGCGATCAAAGGGATGCCCGGCCCGCGCATCACCATACGGTTGCCCGGGGGGCGCGACGGACATTTGCTGGAAACGGTGGAAGGCGCGCCGCGATTTGCGGCTGGCGACGACGCTATCCTATTTCTCGAGCGCACGCGCTCAGGCGATTGGTCGATTTCCGATTGGGCCGCGGGGACGTTCCGCATCGAGCGTGACGCCCGGACTGCGCGAGAGACAATTACGCAGGATTCGAGCGGCGGCGGCGTGTTCGATCCAGCGACGCGTACATTCCGCAACGATGGAATCGCAAAAATGCCGCTAGCGGAATTCAGGGCGAAACTCGACGCCGCGATAGCGGAGGGCGGGCGCTGATGCGGGCTCGGCGGCGGCGCGCGGCGAACGCAGCGTTTTTTACGGCGACGTTATTTGCGTGGCAATCCGCGGGGCCCGCGGCCAATGCGTATTCGTTCAATTACCAGGTGGCGGACATGCGCGAAGCGGCGCAAACCTCCGGCGGCACGTCTTGTCCGCAAGCGACGCGGCTAGACATTGGCGCAGCGGGCGGGATCCCGAATGAGTGGAGCACGTCGCTCGGCACAAATCCCGCGACAATCTTGACGGCGGACCAGACTCCCGCGGGGCAACTCGCCGAAATTGCCAGCACCATCGCGGCCGCATACGCGATATGGACCGGCGTGAGCGGAACCGCGCTCGCGCCGTCGGTGTTTGCGCCGCTTGCGGCCACCGCCGCCGCAAACCCGTGCACCCCCGGCGACGGCGTGAACACGATCTGCTTTGACCAACCCGATCCAGCGTTCACGACCGGCGTGCTTTCCTTCACGCGCGTGACCACCACCGACGCGATCGGACAGCAAGCCGGGCCCGGAACACCCGGAGCGAGCTTCATCGGACAAATCTTGGACGCCGACATTCTGTTGCGCCCGGCGGACAGCAGCGACGTCACGTTCGCCACGCCCGCGGCGCTCGCGGCAAATCCTTCGGCGTATGACCTTGAATCCGTGCTGGCGCACGAGATTGGACACTCGCTTGGACTGGGCCATTCCGGCGTGTGGCGCGCCATGATGTCGCCATTCGGCCCCGCGCCAGGCACGTACCTCGGCGCGCGCCCGACAGCAAACGAACCGGACGCTCCGCTGGCCGATGACGATCGCGCTGGTCTGCGCGCGCTCTATCCCGACGCGTCGGATACCACTCACATCGGCATGATCTCCGGGCGCGTGTTGCCGGCGAACCCGCTGATCTTGCCCGCCGGCACGACGGGAGTGTTTGGAGCGCAAGTGGTGGCGGTGGATTCAGCCAGCGGAGCTGTGGCGGCCGCGACGCTGGGAGGGTGGTCGTGCGTCGATCCGGGTCCGGCACAATTTGACGGCTCGTATTCGATTGAGGCGCTGCCCGTGGGAGCGTCGCAGAATTACACAATTTATGCCGAACCGCTGGATGGACCGCTCGAACCTTCCGATGTGCCGGGCGCAACCTCGGCGCTGTGCCGCAATACGCTCACCGATCCGGGCTGGCCCGCGCAGTTTGCCTGCACCGTCCCGCCGGTGGCGACGGAATTTTCCACGACGATGAGATCGGGGCCGTGAAGCCAAAAACCGAACCGACACCACCGCCTCCCTCCGCAAAGAATCGCGGCGGAGAACGCCGTCGTTCGCGGCGTGCACAACAATAGAAACGGCTCCGACGGGGGATCATCGGAGCCGTTTGAAGCAATCCGCTTTTGCGAACTTCCGCTGGACGGGAAGGTGCGCGTTAAACTTTTTTTACAACACCGTGGTGTTCAGCCACTGCGTGCGCTGGACCGATGTGTTGATGTTGGTTGGCAGCGCACCGCCGGTTGTAAGCGTGGTGGATGGAAACCACGGTGGCGCAAAATTCGGCCGAGCAGTGTAGCGGCGGTCAAACCACACGTTTTCCGTATCGATATCCGCCGAATAGATGCAGCTCTGAATCTGGCCGCCGACGTTGTTGAACGTGTTGACGAAACCATTGGCCAAAAATCCGCCGGTTCCGGAACCTTGATTGCAACCGCTCGAAGCCGTTGCCGAGATTGTGGCGATACTTCCGTCCACTTGAATATTTGAGTTGCTGTATGTGCTCTGCACGGTGAAATTGCCGGTCGCCGTAAAAATACCCAGCACTTGATTCATGTTTTCAACGCTGGGAACCATCGTGTCCACGGGCGTGCCGGAGCAACACGGCGGATTGGTGCCCGCAACGATTTCGTTCTGAGTGTCGGTCACGGGCTCGGTCTTGTAGAGCACGTCTCCGGTCGCAGTGATATTGTCCAGCGCCGTGATGGTGATCATGGCGTTGTCCTGAATCGCGGCCTGCCCTTGCCCGGGACCGCTCAGGCTCGTGATATTCCCATCGTCGTAAAGCATCGTCGATGGTTCATCGGTGACCAGATCCATGGGGACGCCGCTAAGCGTCTCCGAAGTGGAACCGGAACTAATCACGGTGCTGCCGACGCCGCCATTCGCGGCGGGGTCGATGGTGATATGGGTCACCGTGCTGCCTTGCGTGATTGTGTAAACCTCAGCTGTGGAACCGCTGGGCTGCAGCTCGACGCTGGCATTGCCTTCGATGTAGAAGCCGCCGCCCGATACGCAGGGCACCGATTTCGCTCCGCAGCTGGCGGACGTAGTGCCGGGATTGGCGATGTATACGCCCGTACTGGCTCCGGTGCTCGGGTACGCTACGCCTTGAAGATTCTGCACGTCGCTGTGCAATTGAGCGGTTGTCGGGGCGGGCGGCGCCGGCGAAGTTGAATTGCCGCAAACGTTGAGGCCCTCGCCGCATCCCTGGCCATCGATGACGGCCCACTCCTGGCTGAATGGATTTTGCGGCAGCGTAACCGGCGGCTGGTTCATCTGATAGCCGGCCTCGAAGTTCGGATTCACGAGGCTGCTGCCGCTGCCCCAGGGTCCGGTCGTGGTGGATGTATTGCATCCCCAACTGCTATTCCACCAATTCATGCTGCCGCCGGCCTGTCCAATCGGGTCGGTGAAAATATAGGGCGCGGTGTAGGGCGGGATGGAGGCCATAAATTCCCATCCTTGGTTCGTAAACATCGGCCCGGTCATCGTGCCGGGGACCAACGGGCCGTCGCAGGGAGGATATTTATCGATGAAGGCGCCGAAATACGCGAAACTTACGGCGTTCGAGGCGGCCTGGCCGGTAACGTTCAAAGTGATGCTCCCGTTTTCGGTTACGGTGTCCTGCTCGCTTCCCGAAGCCGCTCCCATCGCCGTAAGCGTGTAATCGAATACGTATTTAATAGCGGAGTCGCAAGGCGAAGTGAGGCTGACGCTCGCCACCGTCACCGATGAGCAACCGGACGTAGCTGTATTGACCGCGGTAACTGTTGGAGCGCTCGCGGCACAGAGCGACGAGTTCGTCAGCTTAAAACTTTCCTTCCACGATGTTGCTCCCGCGCCGGCGTTCAGCGCGGTCGAGGCTTGGTATTGGCTAAGCGCAGCCGAAGCGACGGTCGCCGGCACGCTTCCGGTGTTGGAACTACCGCAAACAGCGCCGTAATTGAACGAGCTCTGCAGTGCCGCGAAGGTCGGCGGGACATCCGCCGTGAGGCCCGTCACGAGCTGTTCGCGGGCGATATTCAACCCGGAGTCGGCGGCGTAAAAAGAGCCGCGGAAATTGCGATAGTAGCCTCCAATAAGCGTCTCTGAACTGAAGGCGATGACCATGCCGAGGGACAACGCCACAATCATCATCAGCATGAGCAGCGTAAATATAAGCGCTATTCCCCGCTCGCTCCGGCTGGCGGAACTGCAAGAAGGCGGATGCGACATCGTCGACTGGCGTTTTCTCATGGAGGTCTCCGAACTCGCTCAATAGTTGTCGTTCATGCTCATGTTGCGTGGATTGACCACCACGGTTGCGCCGACCACCTGGTAGGGTCCGCCGTCAAACGAATTGCGGAATGTGTTGGTGGGATCGGGATCGGGATTGGTGCGTCCGATCAGAGAAACGCGCACGGATCGCACGAGCGTGTAGTCGTTATAGTAGTCGGCGGGATTGAAGTGATAGCAATCGGCGTCGCCGGCTTCTCCGGCCGTGCTGCACGTGCTGCTGGGATTGGTGGTCGCGTTGTTCCAGGTGGCGACGCCGACCTTGAAGCCGATCACTTGCTCGGCAATCACGTTGGTGACGCCGCCCTGAATGCGGTCCAGCTTGGCATCCGTGGGGACGCTGGTATCCACGGAATAGGTCGTGGGCTTGAGCTTCATCACCCAATCCTGAGCGCAGAATTGATTCCCGAGCTTCGAGGCGTAGGGTGGCGACTGCTGCTGGCCGCTGACAGCCGTAAACTGCAAAGGATCGTTGGCCAGACCGTTCGTGAAATAGATCGCGTTCGCCGCGACGTGCGTAAATGCAACATAGTTGCTGCCAACTGTCGGAGGACCGGTCAGCACGAACGTGTTTACAAGCGCGCCGTTGCCGCCGCTGATCAAAATCAGCTGGTTGCCGGTTGTAAAGGAGGCCGCGGTTCGCGTCGCTGCTTGCGCGATCGTCTCGCTGCCAATGGGCGCATAGGGCTGTATGTAAAAGGTAGTGCTGGTGGCGTTGCTGCAGTTGCCGCTGCCCGTGCCGCCGGTCGCGTCAGTGGGATGTGCTGGAGCAACGGCCGGATCCATGGTCAGGACGTTCAACGTATCGAAGCACTGGGGACCGTACGTATAGGTCGCGGCGGTATTGCAGGGAGTCGTCGGAACCTGATTGACCACGGCTACGCCCACTGGCCAGCTGGGGATATTTGCGCCCGGATAGTAGCCTGTGCCGGCGTTGGCCAGATCGAGCTGAATCTGCGTGATGGCGTTCTGCATGGCGATGTTGGTGCCCGCCAGATTCTGCTGGGAAGTGAAGTAAGGCTCGTGCTGGCGGAACAGCGAAAAAGTGCTGCCGGCGATGATCGCAAACAACGCCATGGCCACCAGAAATTCGATCAAAGTGAAACCGGACATTGTTCCGGTGCGCTTTTGCGGATTCGCAGTCTTCACGTTCTTCATGGCCGCACCAAGCTCATTTGGAATGTCACCGGTGGCTGCACGAATCCGTTCAAACACGTAACAAGCACGGTGATGCGCCGGACTCCAGTGACTGGCTGATTCAATTCGATAATCCAGCGCCGCTGGAAGGCGATGGCTCCGGTGATGGCCGGCGGCGTGGTCGAAGGCTGCGGCGGATTGTTGCCGCCGGGATCCTGCAGTTCGCCATTGGCCGGATGGGAGATTGTGGTGTACTGCACGGCGCCGTTGCCGTTCAGGCTGCTCACCACTTCATCGAGCGCGCCCTGCGTCGGGTTGAAGAACACTTCGTCGTAATAGTTCACCACTTCGGTTGTGCCGTTGGCGCTCACGTTTTGCACCACGTTCGAGGTCAGGCTCCCGGCGCTGGTCCCATTGGTGACGATGATGTTGGGATCTCCGCTATCGACGCCGGTATTGATGTTGTAATGCCCCGGCCAGCGATTCAGGTCCTCGAGCTTTTCCGAGGCGATGGTGGCCGCTTGGTTCATGTATTCGCTGCGTGACGTGCCGCCCACCACGCTTCCAATCACCGCCGCCGCCGATAGCACGCCGATCGTAAGAATGGCCGTGGCCACCAGGACTTCGATGATCGTAAAGCCGCGCGAAAATCGATTACTGTACTTTGATTGAGCCATAGTTGGAGACCGTCACCGTTTTTGTGGCGCCTTGGTAAGAGACCGTGTAGCCCAACGTTCCGGCCACCGCTGTAACGGAGCCGTTGGGGCTGAATTGCAGCGTGGTATTCGTGCTGAATGCGACGACCGCGGGCGCGAAAGGAACCGCACCGCCGACGTTCGCAAACGTCAGACTGCCTCCCGGCTCGCTCAAAATTTGAAACGAGTTTTGCGCCGCGTTGAACGCGACCTGATAGGGATAGCCGTGCATAATCGCCTGGTAGCGCGTGGTCTGGATCGCCCAGGTCGTGGCCGATACCGCGGCGTTCAACCGGTAGGTATAGATCGCGGCCTGAATTTGGGGCAGCGCCATGGCCAATACGATCAGCGCGATCAGCATGACAACCGAGATTTCGATCAAGGAGAATCCGCGCTGCTTTCGCGCGCCGGTTTGCCTGCCTTTGCACAAATGGAATTGCGAGAACACTAGTTACACCTCTGAGAAAGCCGTGTCGGGTCGCGGCGGAGCTGGGATCAGCCGATACCTTACGCGTCCCAGGAGAAATGCACGTCGGACGCCAGCGAGGGCGTCGAGAACAAATTGTTTACAATCAGATTGTTACGGGAGAAATTCTGGGTGGTACCAGGAAGGAAGCTCTAAGGCGTTTGTTTCGTTTTGAAACAAAGACGGCACGCCAGGCTAGTTACGCTTAGGTGCTCGGGACAAAACTTAAGCGGCTCGAACCGGGCCGTAGAAGCCGCTTTAGGGCGCCGGGGCGGCATCACTCCGCCGCCGCACGAATTCCTTTCCCCAGCACATCCGGTTACATTGCGCTGGTGTTCAGCCACTGCAGGCGCTGAACCTTCGTGACGGTGTTGGTCGGCAGCGCAGAACCCTGTTGGATCGCCGTCGACGGAAACCACGGCGGTGCGAAACTCGGCCGGGTTGTGAAGCGACGGTCGAACCAAACATTTTCGGTGTTGATGTTCGCGCTGTAGATGCAGCTTTGAATCTGGCCGCCAACGTTGTTAAACGTGCTGGCATTCCCCGTGAAGCCGCCCGTGCTGCCATTGCAACTGTTCGAGGCCTGCTGCGAAATCGTGGCGATGCTGCCATCCACCTCAATGTTTTTATTTGAATAGCTACTCTCCACGTCGAAGTTGCCGACAGCCGTGTATATTCCGAGAACCTGGTTCATGTTCTGAGCACTCGGAATCAGCGTGTCCACGGGAGTGTTGGCGCAACAGGCCGGACTGGAACCCGGAATGTTTTCGTTCTGCGTGTTGGTTACGGGCTCAGTCTTGTAGAGCACATCTCCGGTAGCGGTGACGTTGTCCAGAGCCGTGATCGTGATCATGGCGTTGTCCTGGATCGCGGCTAGCCCTTGTCCCGGGCCGCTAAGGCCAGTAATACTGCCGTCGTCGTAGAGCATCGTCGAAGCCTGCCCAGTGATCAAATCGGTTGGGACTCCGCCGAGCGTCTCTGAGGTCGAACCGGACGCGATCACGGTGCTGCCAACGCCGCCATTCGCCGCGGGATTGATGGTAATTGTGGTGACCGTGCTGCCCTGCGTGATCGTGTAGACCTGAGACGTAGTTCCGCTCGGCTGGAGTACCACGCTTGCGTTGCCTTCAATGTAAAAGCCGCCACCCATTACACACGGTTGGCTCTTCGCTCCACAACTCGCGCCCGTGGTGCCGGGATTTGTGAGATAGACGCCTGAAGAAGCTCCGCCGGAAGGATAGGCCACGCCTTGCAGCGTCTGCAGATCGGTATGTAACTGAGTGGTGGTCGGCTGAATGGCCGCCGGCGAACTCGTGTTACCGCACACGTTAGCGCCCTCGCCACAACCTTGGCCATCGATCACCGCCCATTCCTGGCTAAAGGAATTTACGGGCAGCGCGACAGGCGGCTGGCCGAGTTGGTAGCCCGCTTGAAAGCTGGGATTTACCAGGCTGCTTCCACTTCCCCAAGGACCAGTTGTAGAGGGTGTGTTGCAACCGAAACTGCTGTTGTACCAATTCATGTTGCCGCTCGCCTGGCCGACCGGATCCGTAAAAATATAGGGAGCGGTGTAAGGCGGAATTGAGCTCATGAATTCCCATCCACCGTTGGTAAACATTGGGCCGGTCATGGTGCCGGGAACCAAAGGACCATCGCACGGGGGATATTTGTCGATGAAAGCGCCGAAATACGCGAAGCTCACGGCATTCAACGCCGCTTGCCCGGTGACGTTCAAAGTGATGCTTCCGTTTTCCGTCACCGTATCCTGTTCGGTCCCGGATGCTGAGCCCTGAGAGGTGAGTGTGTAGTCGTAGGTGTATTGGTAGCCGACGGGACAAGGACTCGACACTGAGCAACCTGCGGACGTCGTATTGTACGCGCTCGGTGTATTCCAACCCGTAAGAACGCACAGCGACGCGCTGGTAATTTTGAAGCTTTCCTTCCACGACGCGGCCCCGGCGCCGGCGTTCAATCCAGTCGAACTTCCATACTGGCTTAACAAGTTCGCAACGACGGTGTTTCCAGTGCCAGAGCCGCCGGCGATACCGCAAACACTGCCCGGCGAGCTGATCGGTGGCGCCGCCCAGACGCCGGAGGGCGAGGCGCTGGTGAGACCCGTGACGAGTTGCTCGCGGGCAATATTCAAGCCGGAATCGGCGGCATAGAATGAGCCGCGGAAATTGCGGTAGTACCCGCCAATCAGCGTCTCCGAACTAAAGGCGATGACCATCCCCAAAGACAAGGCGACGATCATCATGAGCATCAGCAGCGTAAAAATCAGGGCGATTCCCCGTTCGCGCGGGCTGGCGCGGCGGCAAGAAGGCCCACTAAGATCTGTTGACTGTGCTTTTCTCATGATGATCTCCAAGATCGTTGCACTGCTCAATCGTTCATGCTCATGTTGCGCGGGTTGACCACCACCGTCGATCCAACGACTTGGTACGGGCCGCCGTCAAACGTATTGCGAAATGTATTGGTGGGATCGGGATCGGGATTTGTGCGCCCGATCAGCGAGATGCGCACGGATCGTACTAGCGTGAAATCGTTGTAGTAGCCAACGTCGTTTGGATTGAAGTGATAGGTCTCGCTGCTGGTGGAAGTGGCGTCGTTCCAAGTGGCTGCACCCACCTTGAAACCAATCACCTGCTCCGCGATCACGTTGGTAACGCCGTTTTGGATGCGGTCCAGCTTGGCGTCCGTTGGAACGCTCGTATCCACTTTGTAGGTGGTTGGCATGAGCTTCATCACCCAATCTGGCCCGCAGAATTGATTGCCCAGTTTTGACGCATAGGCTGGGCTCTGCTGCATGCCGCTGACGGCCGTAAATTGGAGAGGGTCATTCGCCAGGCCGTTCGTGAAATAGGTTGGGGCCGAAGCGACGTGCGTGAATTCGACGAAGTTGCTTCCCACGATCGGCGACGCGGTCAGCACAAACGTATTCACAAGACCGCCGTTGCCCGAGGTGATCAAAATCAGCTGATCGCCCACCTTAAATGACTGAGCCGTTCGTGTGGCCGCCTGTGCCACCGTCTCGCTGCCGATAGGCGTGTAGGGCTGTACATAAAACGTTGTGCTCGTGGCGTTGCTGCAATTTCCCGTGCCCGTTCCTCCGGTCGAATCGGTGGGGTGCGCCGGAGCGACCGTCGAATTCATCGTCAGAATGTTCAGCGTATCGAAACACGTCGGACCATACACATAGGTTGCGGCGTTGTTGCAGGGCGTTGTGGGAAGTTGATTGACGATGGACAGTCCCACGGGCCAGCTCGGGATATTTACACCGGGGAAAAATCCCGTGCCAGCATTCGCCAAATCGAGTTGGATCTGCGTGATGGCGTTCTGCATGGCAATGTTGGTGCCCGCCAGATTCTGCTGCGAGGTGAAATAGGGCTCGTGCTGGCGAAACAGGGAGAAAGTGCTGCCCGCGATGACCGCGAATAGCGTCATAGCCACAAGGAATTCGATGAGCGTGAAACCGGACATCACGGCGCGATTTCGAGGATTCGTATTTTTCATGGACGCACCATGCTCATTTGAAATGTCACCGGAGGCTGCACGAACCCATTCAGGCACGTCACCAGTACGGTGATCCGGCGAACTCCGATCACCGGCTGATTCAACTCGATAATCCAGCGACGCTGGAAAGCAATGGCCCCGACGATGGACGGCGGCGCGGTCGTCGGCGAAGGCGGCGGATCCGTGATCATGCCCGTCGCCGGATGCGAGATGGTGGTGTACTGCACGGCCCCACTGCCGCTCAAACTGGTAACGACCTCGTCAAGCGCGCCCTGCGTCGGGTTGAAAAACACTTCGTCGTAATAACTCACCGCTTCCGTTGTGCCGTTCGCGGTCACGTTTTGCACAACGTTCGCCGTCAGGCTGCCGGCGCTCACGCCGTTGGTGACCACAACGTTGGGATCGCCGGTGTCGACGCTGGTATTTACGTTGTACGATCCCGGCCAGCGATTCAGATCCTCGAGCTTTTCCGAGGCGATGGTGGCCGCCTGGTTCATATACTCGGTGCGCGAGGTGCCGCCCACCACGCTTCCAATCACCGCGGCGGCCGACAGCACGCCGATGGTCAGAACGAACGTGGCCACGAGCACTTCGACGATCGTGAAGCCGCGCGAAAATCGCTTAATGTACTGTGATCGATCCATAGTTGGACACCGTCACCGTTTTCGTGGCGCCTTGATACGCCACCGTGTAAATCATTTGCCCCAGAACCGCTGTGACCGAGCCATTGGGACTGAATTGCAGCGTGGTGCTCGGGCTGAATATGACGACCGTGGGCGCGAACGGCACGGCTGTGCCGACGTTGGCGAACGGCGTTACACCGCCCGGCTCGCTCAATATTTGGAACGAGTTCTGCGCCGCGTTGAACGCAACCTGATAGGGATAGCCGTGCATGATCGCCTGGTAGCGCGTGGTCTGAATCGCCCAGGTCGAAGCTGATACCGCCGCGTTCAACCGGTAGGTGTACAGCGCGGCCTGAATCTGAGGAATCGCCATCGCCGTGAGCACCAGAACCACCAGCACCACAACCATCAGCTCTACCAACGAGAATCCGCGCCGCCTTCGCGCGGCAGACCGGTGCTTGATTGACCATGTGAATTGCAAGAACACTAAATACTCCTCTGAGTAAACCGTTGCGATCGACTGTGGGAGGGTGAGCAGCCTTGCCCTATGAACTGCACGTTCGTGGCCAGCCCGCGCATGCTTGGCAACGCGTTTGTAATCACGCCGCCAGAGACGGCGCTTCACACTGGCACGGGGCCCGTCAGAGGCGCCGATCGGTAGAATCGAACCAATCACGGGATGCGAGGTTGGCGAGTCTCCAGTCCCAGCGCTGCTGGAGATGCTCCAGACTGAAACTAACCCGATCGTGCCGGTCGATCGCACCGAAACTCAGGCGTGGCGCGAGGCTGGCGAAACGGCAGGCGCGCTTGACATTGGCCCGACGCAAACGCAGACTTTCGCGCGAATGCGGATCGTTCGGGAGGTCGGCCAGTCCATTCCACAACAAGAAAGGGACCACGCGTGAGGATCAACTACCTGGCGGTATTTATCTGCGCGGTGCTGTACTTCCTGCTCGGATGGCTGTGGTACGGCGTGCTGTTCGGTCAGCGCTGGATGGCGCTGGAGGGATTCACCATGGCGCAAGCGCAGAAGAGCGATGTCGCCGCGGATTTCATCACATCGTTTCTGCTGGGACTGCTAATGGCCTACGTTCTGGCCCACGTTTGCGCATGGGCCAACGCGAAAACGGCCGCACGCGGTGCTGCGGTCGGCGTGATGCTCTGGATCGGCTTCATCGGTCCGGTAGCGTACACAACCAATATTTACGAGGGCCGGCCGAAAATGCTTTTCGCCATCAACAATTTTTACCCGCTGGCAGGACTGTGGCTGATGGGACTGCTGCTGGGAGCGTGGAAGAAAAAATCCGCTTAGAGGATTGCCTCGCGTTCACGTCGCGCGCTTTTATCTGGTAGCGCTAGCGGGAATCGAACCCGCATTTCGGCCTTGAAAGGGCCGCGTGCTAACCGTTGCACCATAGCGCCACTGTGTTCTACTTCGGCCCGCGTTCGGGATTTCAATCCTAGCATACTGGCTGCGCTTAATCAGGGCCGCACCGGTGGCGAAGATCGCCGCGCGCAGCGCATCAGCCGCCGTGTAGTTCCTTGTGTTCCTCGTGCCAGGCCATTTGTATGGCTTCGAGTTTGCCTTCGCTAGAATCCTGCGGATCGCCGGTGAAACCTTCCAGTCCGATCACCCATTTGTGCAGGTCCGTGTAGCGGACAGTGAGAGGATCGGTGTCCGGATATTTCTCAGCGAGCTGGATGCCGATTTCTTCTGCGTTGCTCCAATCGAATTTAGGTGACATGCGTCGAACCTCCGATTAATGATCGGCTTCTTTTGCGTAGTTCTTGTTCCATTCGGGGATCTCGACCACTAAATCGCGAGTGCCGTCGGGCACGCACTGGCATCCCAGACGCGATTTCGGCGTGAGGCCCGGCGCTTCGTCCAGCTGATCGAGTTCCGCGTCGGTGGCTTCGTTGCACGATTCCAGGCCTTCGTGCACGATCACGTGGCACGTCGAGCAGGCGCAGACGCCGCCGCATGCGTGGTCCAGGCCCATGTGCGCGCCCGTGGAAATGTCCAGAATGCTTCCCGGCAGGCCGTCGTGGCCGAACGGAACCTTCGCCGGATCCACCTCGACGATTTTGTCCTCTCCGACGAACGTGACCTTGAATTTTCGGGTCGCGGGCGTAAATTTCGCCTGCTCGATATACGGATTTGAGCCGCCCATGATCGACCTCCTCTCGTCAATTCTCTTGATTCGATTTCAGCAAATCGCTCTAGACCTGGCCGAGTCGCTTGCCCTCGAGCGCCTCTGACAAAGCGTGGTTCATCTGCAATTCCGCCAGGTGCTCCGTCGCCGTGTTTAGCGCATCGAGCCGCGTGCGAATCAGTTTGTAATCACGGCCGGACATGGCTTCGCGCAATAGTGCGACAGCATCGTCGATCGCGCGACGTTCATCGCCAGCGAGCGCCTGCGCCTGATCGCGCGCGAGCGATTTCTGCGTTGCGACGAGCGTGATTTCCGCTTCGTTACGCGCCTCGATCAATTGCCTCTCGGTGAAGTCCTGTTCGGCATGCTCGATCGATTCCTCGAGCATGCGCTCGATTTCCGTATCGCCCAACCCGTAGCTCGGCTGCACTTCGATCGAATGCTGCGCGCCGGCCCTTAGATCCTTCGCGGAGACCTGCAGGATTCCACTCGCGTCGATCAGAAATTTCACTTCGATGCGCGCGAGTCCCGCCGGGCCAGGCGGAACGCGCAGCGTAAAGCGCGCAAGCGAACGGCAATCCTTGGCCAGTTCCCGCTCGCCTTGAAGCACGTGAATGTCGATGCCCGTCTGATTTTCAACGCCCGTGGTGAACATTTCCTGCGCGCTCGCCGGAATCGTGGAGTTGCGCGGGATGATCTTGGCGACCACGCCGCCCATGGTTTCGATGCCCAGCGAAAGCGGCGTCACATCCAGCAGCAGCATATCGCGCACGCCCGATTCCAAAATGTGGGCTTGTACGGCCGCGCCCAACGCCACCACTTCATCCGGATTGAGCTCAATGTGCGGGCGGCGCCCGAAGAATTCTTCCACGCGCCGCCGCACCAGCGGCACGCGCGTGGAGCCTCCGACGAGCACGACCTCGTCAATATCCGAAGGCGCTAGCTTGGCGTCGCCCAGCGCCATTTTCACCGGACCGATCGTGCGCTCGACGATGGGCGCGATCCAGGATTCAAATTCCGCGCGCGAGAATTCGCGCACCCACGTGCCGCCGCCAGGCAGATCGAAAATCACAGCAGTGCGATCCTCCGCCGATAAATCGTGCTTCGCGCGAATCAGCGATTTGCGCAATTCCTGCACGGCTTCCGGGTGCGCGGCCAGATCCACGCCGTGCTCACGCAGAATTTCTTCACGCGCTCGCGACAGCAACAGATTATCCAGATCGTCCCCGCCCAGGTGCGTATCGCCATTCGTCGAAAGCACCTGATAAATCTCGCCTTCGCCGGTGGAAACGAGCTTGAGGATGGAAATATCGAACGTTCCGCCGCCGAAATCGTAGACGGCCACCTTTCCACTGCGCTTTTCGTGCAGACCGTAAGCCAGCGCCGCCGCGGTGGGCTCGTTGACCAGGCGGAGCACCTCGAGGCCAGCCAGCCGTCCGGCGTCTTTGGTGGCTTGACGCTGCGCGTCATTAAAATAGGCGGGCACGGTGATCACCGCGCGATCGACAGGCTCGCCGAAAAATTGCTCGGCCCATTGACGCAGTTCGCGCAGGATAAACGCGGAAATTTCCGGCGGAGTGAACACGCGATCGCCCAAGCGCACGCGCAAAACACTGGCGCTTTCCGGAGCAATCTCGAACGGGAACAACTTCAGTTCGTCCTGAACGTCGTCGATGCCGCGGCCCATCAATCGTTTCACGGAATAGATGGTGCGGCTCGATTGCGTAAGCAGCCGCCGACGCGCCGGCTCGCCGACCAGAATCGCGCCGTCCGGATCCACGCTCACAATCGAAGGACACAGCGGCGTTCCGTAGGGTCCCTGCACGCACCTGGGCCGGCCCGTAGCCGGATCCTGATACGCGATCAGGCTGTAGGTGGTGCCAAGATCGATTCCGACTGTCTTGCTCATTCCGTACGAATCCCCCTGCTTTAGCAATTTTCGGCGAGTTCCCCGTGAACGCCGGCAACCAAATTGCGAATGTAGGAGCGGCGATTCAGCGCGGCGTTCATGCGCTCCATCAGAGCGCGGCGCGCGGCCTCGTCGGCATCCGCATCGATAGCCTTATCCCACGCGGCGAACAATTGCCGCAGTTCCGCATCCATGCCGGCCAAGCTAGCCTCGAACTTTTTTGCCGCGGCGGAAAGCGTCTTCGATAAACGCGCGCGTTCTTCAGGATCGCCGCCCGCGGCGCGGGCCATGCGCAATTCGTCCAGCGATTCATTGAGCTCGAAAACTTCCTCAAGCAATTCCGGCGGCGCCTGCTGCTTATGCTGGCCTTCGCGGCGCATACCCTGGTGCGCCAGCAAATATTCCACGCGCGAAATTGGATCGAGCAACGTGCGATAAGCGTCGTTCAATTGCGAAGAACGCTCCAGCGACAATTCGCGTTCGGACTCGGACGCACGCACGAAATTATCGGGATGCAATTTCCAACTGAGCGCGTGAAAGCGCTGTTCGAGATCGCCCGCGTCGATCGACAATTTCTGGGGCAGACCGAAAAACGCGAAATAATCGGCGTCGCCCGCCAGTGGCTGGATCTTGCCGCACGCCGCACAAAAATGGCCGCTGGCGGCGGGCTTTCCGCAGCTCCAGCAGATCGCTGTGATCGTGGTTGTGGATGCACTCGTCATAATTGGGATTTCGTTGTTAATCCCCGCTGTTGCGCGGCCGAAAAAAATGGCTGGCGGGCTATTGCTCCCGGCCAGCCTCGCGCCGCCTTAATTGCCGCGACGATTGCCCGCTGCGCCGCGCCCCTGAAATCCCGCGATTTGCACTCGCCCTCAGGTGGAAAACGAAGTGCCGCAGCCGCAACTGCGCGTTGCCGCCGGATTCTGAAACACGAAGCCGCGGCGAATCAGCGTTTCTTCGTAATCGAGCGTGGTTTCCGCAAGATAGAGCAAACTCTTCGGGTCGATGAACACGCGCGCGCCGTTTTCCTCGAACACCTTATCGCGATCGCGCGCCTGGGTTTCAAGGCGCATCGCGTACGTCAGCCCCGAACACCCACCGCCCTGCACGCCGAGACGCAGTCCTCCGGATTGCTCCGGCACGCCTTCCTTCAGCAGGAGTTCGTGGATCTTCTGCGCCGCTTTTTCCGTAACGTGAACCATGGCCGTATCCTCGACTTCGCCATCTACACTATTAGATGAGCGTCAGCGCGCGACGACACACGCGAGCGCGACCGCGTAAGCTGGCGGCGCTTCAGCAGCACTGACGCCATCGGCAGCCGCGTGTTTAAGAGTGCGACGAGCTGCTCTTCTCGACCGTCGTCTCAACGCCGTGCTTCTGCTTCCAATCGCCGATGGCCGCCTTGATGGCGTCTTCGGCCAGCACGGAGCAGTGAATCTTCACCGGCGGCAGGCTGAGTTCGCGAACGATGTCCGTGTTCTTGATCGCCAGCGCCTCTTCCACCGTCTTGCCCTTCACCCATTCCGTCGCGAGCGATGAACTGGCGATGGCCGAGCCGCAGCCGAAGGTCTTGAACTTGGCTTCTTCAATGACCTGCGTCTCCGGATTGATGCGCATCTGCAGCTTCATCACGTCGCCGCATTCCGG
>Ga0182015_10003994_pt1 | contig 16165 bp, 24 predicted proteins | sample 712P3MmetaG_FD_120478 | JGI IMG/M metagenome (GOLD analysis project Ga0182015, IMG submission 120478) | Permafrost microbial communities from Stordalen Mire, Sweden - 712P3M metaG | ecosystem: Environmental > Terrestrial > Soil > Wetlands > Permafrost | place: Sweden: Stordalen | collected... | reverse complement strand
GGGAGTACTAGAATCATCAGCCTTTTGTCCGATCGGGACAGTACTATCCAACACCACCAATAACGCCTGCCATTAGCTATAACTCTTCTCGAAGGAGCATACCTAATCCACCTGCATTTGTGACAGCAGCCGCGAGTCCCGGACCAGCTGCAACATTCATTCCAGCCAGGAAAATAGGATGTTTGATTTTGAAGAGTTTGGTAAGAGGAGTATTTATCGTCGTCATCTTGATACAGGTCTCGTGTCTTCGTTATTTAGAGATACTTGTCCTGTTTTGTCTTCGCGAGGATGGTGTGTCGACGGCTACTTTTTAAGTGGGGAAAGGGATAGAATTCGACTAACGGTTGGCGGGCACGGATCGAGGACCGGGGTTCACACGTGACAGAATTTTTCGATTACTTCGCTAAATTTAGCGAGATGCTCTCACGTCGATCCTCATGCCCGACCAATCGAGGTTTATGTTCCGCCGACGGCAACGGGCAATATATCTCCGTAGTCCTTGTATCCGGGATGACTAGCGACCCCGGTTGAAAAATCAAAAATTCACAAAGTTGTAGGATAGAACGTCTATCTCATTCTTGCTACTTACAGAAATTTCGAAACCTCTTTTGAACCCCCGCGACATCATGATAAAACTATGCAATCCTTTCCCAACAATAATAGGATACAAAACAAACGGGGATCCAGCCCACACCCAGCACAACCAAGAACATAACAATTTAACCGTCTACTGATCTTCCCTTGCATACCTAGCCGTAACACTTCCATTCCGTCGTAAATCCCCGGTTCCAACCACACTCCGTCTATTCGAAGCACTCCGTCCCAATGTCGTGGATCGTACATCGTCATCAATATCTGTTGCATAATGCTTTTCTGCACCAATAACTGAAGCCGCTGGTCGTCGGCGAATTGTCCCATCTCGTCGATCCGAATTATTATTGAAAGGACTATTTTGGCCGACATTGACTCGTGGCGGACTAATCAATGAAACTGGTCGAGTTGGAGGAGTCGGCAGTCCCGAATCTCGGGAGTATTCTGTCCGTGTTCGTGGAGGGGAGGATATATATGAAGACAAATTCAACGATCGCCGACGGTCTGTCATTGTTGTCGCTCGAGTGGGTAATGGAGGTTCTACTTCTCGCGGAGAATCATGGTCTGATGAAGTCGGAGGACGCACTTGGTATTCTGACAAGGATGGTCCGTGACGAGATAATAGTGACCTTCTGTTTGTGGAAGAGAAACGTTGGACAGTAGATACGGGCGGGGTTGTATCGCGGAAAACCTCTGTTGCCGCACGAGATGGAGGACGATATTGGATTGTTGAGAGTCGTGAGAGACCGGGTCGAGAGATTGTACTTACTCCATCGTCATCGAAATCTTCGGTGGGCATGCCGACGACTGAGTGGACTGGCCTCCGTGCTCTGGATACGGTAGTGTTTGCTGCGTTTCTAGACACAGTAGACGCACCACTGACTCGTCTTGCTGTTGTCCGTGAGAGGGTCATTGATTGACGTCCTGTCGCGGAGATTGGCGAGCTATCTTGAGCATCTTCCGCTCTGGCTTGTGCCGCCCTCGTTAGTTGCCGTTGCGATAGTTGCTGATGGTCTGCAATGGCAAGACAGACTTCTGTTAATCCTCGACATACACCATCGACCTTTCTCCGAATAGCTCGTGGAGATGCAGGTTGAGAGGAAGGATCATGATTCGTCATCAATGCCAACGAGATGGCTTCTTGTGCAGTAGCCTCGATAGCTTGGGCAATATCAAGAGATAATCCTGATGCTTTGACCTTGGTGATGGCGGCATTGAGAAGAGGATATGATGCAGGAGAGGAGGCTGAAGTAATGGAAGTTCCGGTCTGGGAGGGAAATGGTGACGATCGTTGGGGGGACGAAGACGAGTTTGTGGTTCCTCTGGTGAGGGGTCTATCGCCTCCTCCCCCCGGGGACGGACGCCCTAATTCCAGTTGTCGAAGCCGTCGCTTAATCGCGTCTAATTCATCCCACATGGCTCCGGACGAGACACTTCCGGCTGGAGGGGATGTAGGAGACATCAGTTTCCGACTTGACACGTAATCCTTAATTCTGGGCTCTGAGGGCGATTCTTGAGTAGGGGTTTCATCGACGTACATGTCATCTGGAGATTGCGCGTGCGAGAGTCTGTTGACAGTGATAGTATCGTCATCAGTAGACACGATATTTTTGACGTTGGAATTGATATGTTGTTGAGAAGCTGCTGTGGCCCATGTGTTGTCTGTGCTTTCCGATGGAGTGGTATCTTGCGAGTGGCGTTGTTGGGATGAGTTCAAGTTGTCTGACAATGCAAGTTTGAGCCGAGCTTTTAGTGTTTCAGGAGAAGGATGTCGACGGGGACGGGAGAACTAAGGCACAAAGTCAGCATTTACGAATTGTGAGAGAGTCGTGGAAGGTACGTTTGTGTTGACAGAGGAGGTGGAAGGGTGGTTTGAGGCTGCGAGAGAGAGGAAGGGGTCGTCGGTCAACAAGTTTTGTTGTTCCTGAGTGTCGTCATCGTCGTGGAGGGAAAGTCGGTCAGGATGTCCCATTCGTGCGTTCAGAGACCGAGACAGAAGGGTGGCCTATATATCGAGCATGAGAGTCTGTGGAGAGACAAGGAGAAACAAAAGAATGTCCAAAGAGGGAGAAGATTGCACGGACAGGGATGTCAAAATAGCGTTTATTATTGAGTGTCGAGATGTATAGGTTTTTATTGAGTGGGAGGAAAGCGGGTGGCTGTTCGGTGGTTCAGGGCAAATTTCTATTTGACGACCCCCCGGCAAAATTCGACCCCCCAATTAAGTAAAGCCTAAAAGTCCGGAGACCCACAGCTTTAACTCAAGGTCATTTATAACCGCAAAGTTGTCCGAATTTCAGTGGTTTATCTGGCAGGGTGGATTTTCTGACTTTTGTTCTGGCGCCACGCGTGCAATGCATGAGGCGAACAAAGCGCTGCCAAAAAGTTTAATCCATCCCCCAATCCCAATCCTCGGATTCAAGACTCTGCAGCTCTTTTTCAAGAGGGTCCGAGCGTAGATGCGCGCTCGATATTAAACAAACGTATTAAAGCAAGGCACCTTACCCTACACATCACTTTTGTCGCGTTTGTCCGGGCGTTTCAGGCCGGCCCAGAGCACGCACGGTGGGTACCCGTTGGGAGAACTTTTGCTTATCGTCTGCAGAATCAATCAGTCATTCCACTACCGACTAATCACACGACCTCCTGTCCGCGTGCCGGCTGATCCCCAGCTGCTTTTGCAGCTGATTTTTTCGCTCCCTACCGTCACTGCGCTCTTCACCCCTTGAAAGTGTACTTTTCCATCCCTTCTCCGCCGCACCCCCTTTTTTTTGTTCCTTTCACAGTCGTGCCCCACCTTCGCGCTCTTCACACTTATACCTACAGTGATTGTCCGATCAAACAAAGCAAGAAGAAGAGGGAGTACATATTATAAAAGTGCAAATTCGGACGTCCGATATGGCAACAGCCATGACAATCTCCAGAGAACTCCCGGATAATCTCCCCTTTTATGTTGGCGATATCCTCGGAACCGGTGCATTTGCTACGTAAACCTCCCTGCATTCGCATCTCTTGAGGCCTCTTCTAATTGGATCTAGTGTTCGTGTATGTCGAGACCTCAATACGCCTGATTTGTACGCAGTAAAATTTATTGACAAAATTGCTGCCCTGGACGGAAACGATTCCAAATCTCGCAAAGGTCACAATATTCTACACCAAATCTCCTTGGAAGTCAGTTTGCACAAGCTCTGTGCAGACCACAGAAACGTCATCAAATTGATAGCCACAAATGAAACTCCAATTTGGAGATGGATTGCAATGGAATGGGCTGAGGGTGGAGATTTGTTCGACAAAATCGGTACACCCCAACAGCTGCAATGATCGCTTATTGCCACATAGATCCTGATGTTGGCGTCGATGAGGATATCGCGCAGTTCTATTTTATGCAACTTTTAGACGCAATCGTATAGACTCTCGTATCCCCCTCTAATGTCCAGAAATTTTGTCATGGCAAAGGAGTCGCTCATAGAGGTTCTCATACGTATTCTATCATGTCTAATCTGATTAGATATCAAGCCCGAGAACTTGCTCTTAGATGGTGATGGGAACCTGAAGGTCGGTGATTTTGGACTTTCTGCACTTTTCAAACATGATGGCAAGACTCGGCTACTCAACAACGTCTGCGGAAGTCCTCCTTATGTGGCTCCAGAGGTCCTATTTCCTTTCTTCTAGTCTGACCAATGTAGGTAGCAAAGAAGGGGACTCCTTATCAAGGTCCCCCGGTGGATGCTTGGTCCTGCGGTGTTGTCTTGTTTACACTCCTTGTCGGCAATACGCCCTGGGATGAGCCGACTGTTTACAGTCCTGAATATCGACATTATGTATCTGGCAGCAAAAAGTTCCTCAGATATGATCCTTGGAATAGATTGGATGAGATTGCTTTGTGTATCACTCAAGTACGCGACTGTGCTAACAGTAGCCCTTGTCTGTGGGCTCATGAACGAGGATCCAGAAGCACGAATCACTGTAGAAGAGGCTACGCAACACCCATGGGTTACAAGGTATCGTGGCTTTACGCCGCCCGCTGACCCATTAGACCAAACAGAGTATTGAGCAACGCAGGCTATCTCACAGATCCTCTCAATTTGGCTCAACGGCTTATGGAGAAATTACAAGTTGACCTAAACGGTGCAAGCGTTGCCGACTCCGTCTCCTCTGAGATGTCTTTGTCCATGTTGATACTATTGAACTGACTCTTGTAGCCAAGGAATCTTTTCTCAACCAGAACCCCGATATCAGAGTGGACCCGTGCCCCAATACCAGCAACGCAATGGGCGTCAAGCTTTCATGTCTTCTAGCCAGCCTGTCACGGTAGGCAGACCAGAGATGAATGGACTGGATTTCAGTCAGCTCTCTGAGGAGCCAAGTATGAGTCAATTTACGTCGAATCCACACTTGCCCGAATCATTGGTACGCTTTTCGCCGCTTTATACTGACAATTTAGACGCAACGTGCGTCACGTTTCAAGGATTTGTGCCCGCCAGAGCGATTGACGCAGTTCTACTCTGTTCTTCCGCGGGACGACCTTTTGGACATTCTGATTGGAGCTCTGCAAACTCAACATGTCGTCACACCCAACTTGTTGGGCGACATAGGAGATGACTCTGGTAGCGTCCGTTTGCCGATACACCATTTCGACAAACGAAAATGTCCTTTACAAGGGGAGATACGCATCCTGCGATATAATAACCAAGGTGTGTGGGTCGTCAAATTTATAAAGAGTAGAGGCGATCCACTTGAGTTTCGACGATTTTTCAAGGTGCATATCCAAAGCCAAATCCCTTTCTGACCTGCTCTAGAACACGGCGGTTCACTGCAAGGACGCGATCTACGTCGCATAGAACTTCATCGAATTGGCAAAGAAAGTGCATATGGTTGAGGCATTGTTGATCAGAGAGATTCTGGGAATCTTGGGCATTTTTTGTTGTGCAGCATTATTACCATAGCACAGAGGACGAAGACATAAGTTATAGGGATAATTGAGAAGCATGTTAGAATGGAAGAGGGGTGTTTTCGAATAGACTCACGATCTGAGATCGGCACAGGATCATTTCCGTGGACATTCGGCCAATAACATGTCTGAACTACAAGGTGTGGCCTTTTTGACTCCAAAATTTTCCCCTTTTCTTGGTAATTTGATCGGAGCACCAATCCCGTCGCTGCTTCTAAAAACCTTCGGTCGGAAGGGGCGTTGGCTGATATTATCGACCGTTTGCATCAGCTTTATTTGCTCTCGTTTTGCCGTTCCTTGCGAGTGGTCCGTCCGCTGTGCAAACGCCATGGCCAAGCTCAATGCCGTCGCTCAATCAAAGCTCGACAAACTCGACGGCAGCAATGGCCCTCCCGCTGAAAGCAGAAATGGAGACGTAAACAAGGATCTCCCCTTGGCTCCAGACGAAATAGCTGGCCTTCGTGCGCAGAAGCGTCAATACACAAAAGAGCTTCTAGCCGCGGCCCAGTCACCAAATAAAAAGCCCCAAATCGATCCGAATCATGCGTATCCGACTTTTGCGCAATCATCTACTCTAATTTTGAGTAAATAACCCCAGCTTTGAAGATTTGAATTGGCTTACAGGTTTTCTAGCCGAGCTGCGCCCTGCATTGGACATCAAATGCGGTCCCTTGTTGCGATATGTTTGGACAGATTACGCAGCCAAAGACGGACCGCTGGCTTTGTATACTATGCTCGTCGTCACCAACGATGCAGGATCTGTATACTCTCCATCCCCAGTTCTGGAGATTGCCGGCATTGACACCGACGAAAATGCAGCAGCGACAAAATTGGTGCCAGAGATACTACATCAGGAGAGGGGCTGCACCTTCTGGAGATGGAAGATCTATCTTACTCTGATCGCCGACGAACGTCGCCTCGCCTACAGAATCAACCGCAGCAAAGAGCGTCTTGGATTTTGGGTTCCTGGAGCAGACCAATCTATGAGAATCATGTTTTATAGTTGCAACGGTACCTTTTGGCTCCCTTTGCATTGCTCATGTCAGGTTTCAGCCAATCGGTGAACCCAGCCGATTTTAATGGACCTGATGGGTTGTGGAGTGATGTTTTGAGAGAGCATAAGGACGCTCCATGGCATGTCATGCTGGGAGGCGGGGATCAACTGTACTGCGATGGACTTCCTAAGAAGTCGAAACTATTCAAAGCTTGGTTGCAGATCAACAACCTTCATCACAAATTTAAAACACCATATACTGCTGAGCTGAGAAACGAGGTCGAGGAGTTCTATCTCGAACAGTATTGCGAGGTGTCTTGCCTAATCGGATTTCGCTAAAATGTACAGTGGTTTCACCAGGGACAATTCAGCCATGGTATTAAGCTTTCAAGCATGATTAACGTCAGCAAATGCTCAGATTCCAATGATGAATATCTATGATGACCATGACATTATTGATGGGTTCGGATCGTACCCGCATCAGTTCATGGAATGTGCCGTGTTCTGCAACCTTGGTAGAGCCGCTCACAAATATTACCTACTATTTCAACATCAAAGCTCCCTTGAAGAGGGCACGTCTCAGGCAAATTGGGACAAAAGCGTCATTTTCGGCGAAGAAAAGGGTCCATACATATCGGAACTCTCGCGGAGTCTCATTTCGTGGCTTGGCAAAGATGTTCTGTTCCTTGGTATTTTCCAACTTTGCCTACTGTGGCCGACTACAATAGGAATCGACAATCGTACCGAGCGGACGCGTTATAAGATAAATTACGATACCACTTACCAGAAAATCTTTGAACGCATCAATCAGGAAGCAGTCAAGGGCAAGACAAAACATCTTATTGTCATGCTCGGTGAGCGTATCTTCCACACATTGCTGACAATATAGGAATCCCGATCGCATATCCGAGGCTCGTGTGGCTAGAAACTCTTCTCACGAGTCGAGTTATGAGCCCTTTCAAGCTATTGGCAAGGATGGGACTATTCGCTGGATTAGTGAACAATTTTGATCGGGGCATCGAGATTCTGGACGATCTCGATGATCATTGGTATCTGAAATCTCTGTAATGCTAACTTTCTCAGGACTGCCAAGCATCATAAGAAGGTTACAATGTTTTCGTATTCAACTAATTTTAGGAACGCAACTGGCTGGTCAAGTCCTTTCAGCAATTGTCCCTGCGCAATTCAGTTCGTGTTACTATACTCGGTGGGGACGTACATTTGGGTGCGATCGGGCAGTTTTACAGCAACAAAGCATTGTCCATTCCTCCAGGAAGGGACTATCGATATATGACTAATGTAATCTCAAAGGAGTTCATTGTTGACTTGAAGGTGATCTCATCGGCCATCGTCAACACCCCTCCGTCTGTAACTGTTGGCAATTTATTGTAAGCTGCATTTGATCAGAGCTTTCGCTAACACCCGCAGACATCGACGAAATAAAGTCCATCACTTGGATCATGAGACTGACGAGGACATGGTTCCAATCTTCCCCGAAGATGTCGACGGCAAGCCACTTACTAACACCCATCTCCTGCCTCGCAGAAATTGGTGTGGTATGCGGATCGTCGAAGATGGCGAGACTCCATTCGAACTCGATGTCGTTCTTAATGTGGAGATCAACTGCAAGGACCCGTCGGGGGCTACCAAACCCTACAGTATAAGGATACCCATTCTTACCGTCTGAAGTATTCTCACATCTCTATTTAATCTCTGTATGATCTATGGATTCCGAGACGATAGTAATTATAAATATGTATTAGTAGACGGCTTTGTAATAGGAGGCGTTTAATTGGAATTGGTCTCCTTGATCCGCTTCAGCCTCTGTAATTGCGGTCTTCACTGGGAAAGTCTCGTTTTCAAACATAGGCAGGAGTCGTTATCAGGATCGGAATCTTTGCTGACATGAGCTCAGCGTGCATTGTCGTGCCTCAAATGTGTGATGTATCAAGCTTTTTGGGTGGAGCCAAGTTAAACCTTATTTTCTGCCAGCCCCCACTTCAAAAAGCGGAATACCCGTGGATGCAACGCCGCGGAGGGATAATCTTTCTTCTTACGTTCGCCACTTCAGCAGAGACCTGTAGTATGGCGTGAGAGACCAGAGTCCTATCTGCTGTCAACCCTACCCATCAACGTCTTCAGGCTCAATGGTGTTCCAAACATCCGTCAGCTTCGATAAGCGTGAGTTTCTCCAGGATGAGGCAATTCGGGGTATCTGGAATAGTTGGTAGATAACTGATTTCTTAAGGACACATCGACATCGATATTGATCAGTATACTGCACCTTCTGATGGCCGGAGAGAGGACTATTTCTGCAAGTTGAAGTTATATGGTCAGTTTTCATTTCAGCAACCTGATTTTCGAAAGTCAACGATGCCAAGATGGAAACGGGGAAGAGATGCGATAGCGAGCTGGCAAACTTTTGTGGTAGAATCCAATGCGTCAATGAAATCTAACATGCCTAGGTAGACGGGACGACCTGCGAATTCGCTGTGGACTCTAAAGATTGCCCGTACCTACTTAAACCTGGCCAGGCTACGAGAGTGCGGAGCATCCCTTTCAGTTTTCACTTGCCTGGACCTGCTCTGGCTGGTTCCTTCGTGTCCACGCATGGAAGAGCAAAGCTGGAATACATTGTTTCGAGCATCACAACCGGCAAACGTGGCAAAAGTCATGCAGCGTCAGGGTCCTTTCTCGTACTCCCCTCTCCGACCACAAACACATTTCACCTGTATCAACACAACTTCAACGTCGACATTGAAAATGGGGGAGTCACTGCGCCATTGACTTCAACGGTCCGGAATATTATCAAAGTACTCCCGAATAATCGCATCACTGATCCTGAGATATCTTACCCCGTCCATCTGTTACAGGGATCAATGCAGAATATGAGCATAACCTTCCCGGACGATCGTTACACTCTCACCGACGTAGGCCTTAGTGTAAATTCGAAACTTTCAATACATGCTGTGAAAAGCACGTTCTCCATAGAGGAAGATACGATAGACATCCCTTGTGCAACAAATGACGATTCAGCAACCACCAAAATGCTCAGCATTCGAGTACCGGCCGAGGTCACGGAGTCTCTCACCTTGACACTGAAGCGAAGTACTGTCAGAAAGTCGGAGAATCTCAAGCTAAGCTTCAGCTATAGCGTCAGAACACCACAGGGCTTCGTTCCTTGCGCTGTTAGTGACCCGTATGACCTCAGCTGATTGCGAACAGTCCGCTTGCGAGCTTCCTATCGTTGTTGTTGGAGTTCCGCCACCGGACCGAACGTCTGATGTTTTCTCTGATGAGATCATTTCAGACCTCAGCGTTCCTCAAGTCAATCGCAAGGGAAGAAATGGGACCGAACTTCGCAGCACCGCATTGGAGAACAATCGTCACGTCACTCCGGATCCTCCAATGGATTCTTCTGAAGCTTCGGCCTCTGGACAGCAAACCGATACTCCGGAAACGTCGGGGACTGAGGATATTGTGCGGAGGTCCTCTGTCAGGGTTTTAAGAGGAATTCTCAAGAAACCAAGAAGATATTCGAGGGAAATCAAAACGCAAGAGAACCAAGAAACGAGGTTGCGGCGTGAACAACTCAATGGCGAATCGGCCTCGATAGACCAAAGTATTATCCCAGAAATATCAAGCCAACACTCGGACGACGAACAGTCGCAACCTAACAACCCGATTGAATCCCCCACCAAACCAGAAACTAACCTAGCCAACTACAAGCCACAGCGTGGCTCTCTGCAAATGGCAGCTTTCGACCGTATTCTGTTTGCGAAGCGAGGGGCCGAGCTACGTGATGAATATATGCGAGATGGAAGGAATAACGGGGATGTCGTATAGCTAGAGACATACAAACTATTGAACTCGGGGGAACAGGTAATATGATCTATTCACTACGTATACACATCTTCTCTTGGCATTCCATCCACCTCCTCGGCATACTCTTCAATGGTTTTCCACTTCCATTTGGACTGCCCGGGGTTGACGAGTTCATTATCGTTGAATTTACTGAAGTCTAAATTCCCGCCAGCGCCTGCCATTCGAAACACCCTCGTTGCAACATCATAAATAAAATTCAGGTCGAACCCTTCCGGTAGCCCCGGCGGAGGTTTCATGTTGTCCTTGTTCATGAAAACCTTTGATTCTTCGTCCGATAGACGCACTAGCTTGATATGCGTTTTGCCCTTCGATGCACGATTGAAAATATCCACTATCTCTCGGGGGGTACGACTCGTTCCCGCCAGTCGAATACCAGCCGGGACCTTCTCAGGTGAACTCACCGCCATTTTGATCAATTCCACAATTGATCTGGCGATGTCCGGTTTCGAGGTGATTGCTATCGGGATATTCCCGTCGCCAGGCACATACCAGGTCTGTCGCTCGGGGAAAAACCCGTGAAAGGCCTGAAACCCGCCGTGGGGGTGTTCCATGAATAAGCCGTTGCTGCATTGAGGTCAGAAAGGTTATGAGGGGGACCATACTATATCGCAATGACTTTCAGACCCTTTGACGTCGCATACACGTCATGCTCCTTCTTCCCGTCCCACATCGGGTGCCTGATGAACTCAGAATCAACATGCGGATCGACTCCGAACTCGCTGCACGTTAAAAATCATTGTTTCATTTTCGACAGACCTTGGGAAATAGATTTTCACGCCAACATTTGCAGCCGCATCGACCAAATTGATCTTGTTCTGCACATGGTCAAGATTAGTGCCCATCACATTGATCAAGACGTCACAGCCCCTGAGGGCCTCTTCCAGGGTTTTGACATCCGCGTAGTCGACTTGAAAATGTTTGACTTTGGCAGAAGACGCATTCGAGGCGTGCCTCGAGAGATTGTGTACCGATTTTATAGCTTCGGACGCTATTAGCACAGGAAGAATCTTGTGGCCGAAATTGCCTGAAGACCCGACCAAAGCAACCGTCGTCATTATTGAATAATTATGGAGGGGAGAACTGCCGGTGATCCATTGCGATGCACCCACCGGTCAAAGGTTTGCGGGGCGCTGTGGGGTATGCCCCCCAAACCACCGCCTTAACCGGCAAAATCCGCGGAACGCTCACAGGTGGAATTTCTCGCCAATTCGAAAAAGGCATTGTATGTAGTAGGTGTCAGTACGTCTTTGAAAAGATTCTAGTAATACACGTCTACACGACGTTATTTATTGAACTCTAACACGAGATAAGAAAAAGTACCACTGAAGTGAGTGCGAGCATTAATCTGTCCTAAACATCGTGGTCTTACTGGTACTACTAGTAGTAGTACTAATTGTTCCCGTATTTAGGCAGTCCGTCGAGCTACTAGTATTAGTAGTAGCCTCGTGAAATTACGATGGGCTACCCAACTAGGGACTTTTGGCCTTCAAAGGAGGTATGAAACGAATATGGGTGATTCTTCCAGAACAAACTACTACAGAAAATCCACAGAGTAACCTTCAAATTCCTGGAAACGTGGCTCCGCATTACTACTGGTAGGTTTGAGTTAGGATATTATTATGATGTAGTGGGAGACGAAGAAATATTTGATCGAAGAACAGCTTAAACGGAATTCCATTCATATTATTAATAGTACTAGGATTGTTCCATCTCCAAAGTATTCTTCTACTAGTAGTAGTAGTAGTAGTTAAGTTCAATCATTACTACTTTTACTACTACTAGTAGTAGTAATACCAGAACCCAGCAGACTAGAATTAACCCCGCTCAGTATTCTATTGGTGTGTGAAAGTACTGGTACTACGAGTAGATTTTACTACTTAAATAAATAAACAAATACATTAACTTAACTCCTGAGGTATCTTAGGCTTACTAGTACTTCTTCAACTAACACATAACATGTTAGCCAGGGTCAACGGATTTTCCTTCCGACTGTATCTGCGAAAGAACGGCTACGTTGATGCTTCAACTTTCGTTCGGCGTTTTCCAGTCGCGATGCCGCAGATTTCCCACTCTGGTCCGACTTGAATGAGTCAATGCTTTCCCCGTCCGTTGTGGTCCGGGTCTCGGCGGAGGTTTGGCGTATTGCAGACTCGGGACTAGTGTCATCTGTGAGAGGCTCGTCATCGGCGAACTCGCCTCGAAACTGTGACCCATCTGGATATTTAATAAAACCGGCACCGTGCTTCTTGTCCTGCGAGGATTAGCGAGTGAAAGATCAGAGAAATTTACGTTCATCCAAAATCCTTCGTATCTAAGTCCCACAGAATCCAGGTCGTAAGTCCCATAGCCGTGCTTCACACCGTTCTTCCACATTCCATCATAGTAATCGCCATTTGAATGGAGAAGTTTACCGTGCCCGCTGAGGGTGTCTCGTTCGAAAGACCCCTCGTACAGATCGCCCTAACACATTAGGAATAAACGCAAAAAGTGCGCACGTTTTCAAAGCAGTATTTCCCATGGCCGTGCATCTCATTTCGCATCCAACTTCCCTCGTACCAGGCACCATTTGGCAAATAGAAGATCCCTTGCCCATGTCGCTCGTCTCGACTAGATACGTCGCCGTGATATTGCGACCCACTGTAACGTCAGAGAAGATAACAAAAGGAGGTAGACTCGCGATACGTGAGTAATCCATTTCGCTTCAAATCATCTGCCCATTCACCATCAAACGATTCGAGAGTCGTATTGCTTTCATGGTATGTCAACTTTCCAGCACCGCAACGGACTCCCTGCAATGTAAAGCCTTCATACAGATTTCCTGCCTCGTCTACATGTCAGTGAACATCGAGGAGAGAAGTCACCGGTCAAGCTTACATACATTCGATCCGCTTCGAGAATCTCTTGATCGTCAAGATACGCTTGCATCTCTTCTGCAAAGAGATGATTCTCAGGATCCAATTCCATTGCGCGTTGAAGATAGAGAATACTATCAATGCTGTCGCCCTCCTTGAGGCCTAGCCACAAGTCGTGCAACGCGGTAGCGATATTTTCTCGATCCTTCTCCGGAATCTCCAACTCAGAAGACAGCACAGATTCCAATGCGATATCGGTCGTTTTCGTGAAGAGTATATCGACAATGGCTTGATGATCATTGCGAGAGGCGTAAGTTAACGGACTCACACCATTTTCATCCCGGTCCGTTGGTCGTGCTCCAAAATGGAGGAGTGCCATCAGCAACTCGGTCGACCCGGCAGTTGCTGCGAGTATTAAAGGTGTTTTCCCATTATCGCGAGAATTCACGTCTACTCCGGAATTGAGAAGGAACGTCGTGATTGTAAGATTCTTGGAGGCGACGGCTAAGTGTAGTAATTTGACCTTTTCGTCTCGTTTAACCTCAGGAAACACGTACTGCAGAGTGGGTAGATCTCCATACTTGACGATATCTGTAATATCCAGTGCGCGACGAAGGTGATGAATGGCGAGATCGCTGATGAGCGGACAATCGTGGAGCTTGTGGGCGACGTCCACATGAATCTCATCGCAGCAGCAGTGGGATTCAGGAATGTTTCCAGCGATGAGCTCTTCAAGGGCGGCTTGATTAACGGTCTTGCCGCATCGGAGGTATATTGCGTCGGTCATTGGGCGTTCCGAGATCGGACACATCAATGGTGATAAACCATTGTTTCGGAAATACTCTTGTACTCTCTGCGAAAGAGTCATCTTTCTCCGCGTTGCCCAGTCGTCCAGCTTGATTATCGCCAGATGTGCCGTATCCACTTCGTAGCTGGTTTGAGGGACAATTCGCTGATAAAACACAGTATCGTCTCTGAACCTGCGTTTGACTGAATTATGAAGAGATTTCTGGGTATGGGAGTCGCCGTTGCTTGAACCGCTCGTTGAGAGATGCCTTGACGTCGAGACACGTAATGCTAGCAAGGAATCGAGTTCGCCTTTCTCAAGAGGCATCGATCCTAGTGTGTCTTCCTTGAGGGTGGTATCCACCAAGTACTGTAGAGAGCAGATCAGGTCTAGCGCTTTGAAACGAAGAATCGTTGATGGTGTGCCAATGATTGATTCACAAAGCTTGAGAAAGCCTGTTCCGGGTAGACGAATGGTATTGCCAAGCATATTCTGGGCAGCTTCGAGAGCGGAAAATGCGAGCAAGTCCAACTTTGACATGCTATCGACGGGAGACGTTGTATCGCTGCCGTTCTCGTAGGTTGGACAGATTGCTTCCAACTTTTCCAAGGCCGTCCTCAAGTCGAGAACCGAGTACAGAGTCCCATTCGTGTTCGCGGGGACGTATGAAAAGTCAGAGTGCTGCAAGAGCGCAGATTTGATTACTTGACCGCAAATGTACCAATCCAATCGAGATTTTTCAAGGAAGCGAAGACACTCTGTCACCTAGTAGGTTAGAAGGGAACGAAATATGGCCATACGTCGTATTTTGCGTGGCTTAGGAGTATAGAGGCAACATCGAATATGAGGCCACAGAATGTTTCCTCATGCTGAGTTTCCTTGAGAGTAAAGGACAGACCGGAACGAACGCACTTTATGAGGAAGGCGAATTCGATGTCTGGCGTTGGGGAGTCGTCCACGTGCAACTTGTCCAAATATTCGAAAAATGAGGGACGAAGAGATGGGTCAACATCTTGACTGTGGTTTCGCAGGACGTCAATGGCAACCAGCATCGTCTGCAGGAGATGTCGCTGGTGAACGAGATCGCACTCATTGCCAAATGCGGAGCCTACTTTGACGAGCGTTGACAAGCAGCCAATAGCGGTATTGATGTCGTTCGATCGTTCGAGGTAGTTCTTGATGATCTGCACGCCTCGCGACACCTTTGCTCGAGCGCCGGGAGGGATACTGTGACTCGGTGTGGATTGAATGTCGTTGACATCGTCTGCTCGCATCGGCGCATTGCGGGCGATGTTTGGTGAACGGGGAGAGTCGAGCGCAGACGTCATGCTTGCTGTGGGCTTTCTCAGCTACAGACCTCGTGCTGACATCCACTGGATCTCGATCGGACTCGGAATGGTTACCGATTCATGTACAGACAGCAAACAAAAGAGGAGGAGGATTATCGCAGGTGTGGGAAGACGGGATCATTTCGTGCCATTTTTCAGCAGTGCGAGGCAGTGTAACCGACCAACCTCCGCCAATCACTCTACACGACCTGCGATTGGCTGATCGGTACACTTACCAAAACCCGCAGACCAGTTTCAATCACCAAGCCAACAACTGCCTCCACACTTTCTTCCTTCTGTCAATCAAATCACTCCCACCCAAATTTCATCTTCAACTCTCAAACTCTCAGATCTCATCAAAAATAAAGTCACCTCACAGCTTCTTTGTCTTCAAATGAAGAATCCCAAACCTCTCGAACCCTCCCCTGGGGATTCCGCTGAATTGCCGGCTGGTAAAACCGCCCATTCACGTTATTTCAAACTTGAGCTAATTACATTTTGTCAAGGCATGTGCTGTCATTTCTATCGTTCTCCATACTTGTTCCAAGATGCTTTTGTCAATGCGATTCAGGATGATTTCAAGTATGCCCCCCAAATTGCTTCATCTCACAGGAAATAGTGCTATGAACGCAAGTCTTTACGAGAGTCAAATCATCTTGAAATATCGACGCGATAAAGAGGTATTCTTCTATACACTTATCTGAGCTGATATACTAGTCGTTCTATGTTATCGGAGAACGTGATTCTGGAAAATGCGAACAAGCGTAATCTCGATCC
>Ga0182015_10003993_pt1 | contig 16168 bp, 10 predicted proteins | sample 712P3MmetaG_FD_120478 | JGI IMG/M metagenome (GOLD analysis project Ga0182015, IMG submission 120478) | Permafrost microbial communities from Stordalen Mire, Sweden - 712P3M metaG | ecosystem: Environmental > Terrestrial > Soil > Wetlands > Permafrost | place: Sweden: Stordalen | collected... | reverse complement strand
GATGGTCATGGTGAAAAGGCTGGGATCATTCGTATCCAGGGTCGGAGTGAAACAAGCCTGGATCAAGTAAGTCGTGTTGCTGGTCATCGTGATGATGCTCCCGTCACTCGCCGGACTGGAAATATATACGGTGGGCGGAGCGGCGGCGGTCTGGAACATCAATGTATAGGACGCAACCATGGTGTTGCCGGAGACCGCATCGAACGCCGAGTTGGTCACCGTCACCGTGATGTTCGTTGATGGAGGAAATCCGGGGGCATTGGGCGTAAAGGTCATCGTATCTCCGGTTGCAGACCAGCCAAAAGTCCCGTTGACGGAGGGACTGGTGGAAAAAGCGGTTTGAACGCTGTTAGTGTTCATCGGCTCGCTGAATTGAAGCACAACGGGCGACACGGTCGTCACATTGGTGGTCCAGTGCGCGGGCGAGTTGCTGATCACCACCGGGTCGAGCGGCTGCCACTGCGATTGTGCGATGAAAATCTTGGCGGTGGTGCTGGGCACGGTTATCGCAGGCGTTTGCGAGCCGGTGGTCAGAGTGTAGGTTTCGTTGGTGTTTAGCAGATTCAAAAGCATGGTGCCCGTGGGATAAGTCAACGTGCGCGCGGGCAACGTTTGGCTGGAACTGGCCGTGTTGAAAACCACAAATACTTCCTGCGTGTTCAATATCCGCGAATAGGCAAACAATCCCGGGCCGGAGGAATTATACCCCTGATTGACGTATGAACCGAGCGAGATCGCGGGATACAACCGGCGAAAATTGTTCATTTGCGCCACCCACTGGAACAGCGGATGGGTCATGTTGAAGTTGTCAATGCCCGGCGAATTGAGCGATACGACCGTGCCCCCGGGGCCGTCCTTGAATTCCCCGGCGAACAGGTCCTCACGGTCGTCCGGATCCGTGGTGCCATCAAACCCCTGCTCGGTGCCGTAATACAGACACGGGATGCCGACCGAAGTGTAAAGAAATGCCAGCGCCATCTTAAGTGCATTCGTGTTGCCGTTTGACTCGCTGGTGCTCAAAAACCGCGGATTATCCTGGTTGTCCAGAAAAATCACCTGTTGCGCCCATGTGGTCGGATCGTAATAAGCTTGAACATCATTATAATGATTTTGAATCTGCTCTGTGTCACCGCTGAGCGTGGCAAAAACGTTGTTCAGATCGTAATAAAGCGGATAATCCTCGGTTGATTCAAATTCATACGGCCCGCCGGCCTCCGTTCCGGTGTAAGGACCGACGATGCTTTCGGAACCGTTGTCAACCTCGCCAAACATGAAAAAATTGGTGTTGGCGCTGGCCGCCCCAGACGGAACATTGGTCGCCGTGCAGGAATAAATCGCCGGGCAGAAACTCTGCCAGCACCCTTGATCCACTTCCAAAACCGTATCCACCCGGAATGCGTCAAAGCCAATCTGGTTGATCCAGTATTCGTAAATCGCGATCATGTTCGAACGGACATAGGGCGTTTCCGTCCGGAAATCATTCAGGCCGTCCAACCAGCCCAACACAACCTCCTGCGAGTTGTTATAACTGTCAATGTCACCATAGTTATGGAACAGATTGGTGAGGGACGGATTGGCCGCTGTCAGGTTGAAGGGCGTCGGATATGTTTTTGAACTGTTCACATAGCTTAAGGTGTAGCCGGCCGGGTAATTGTAGTTTGGCCAGCCCGGCCCGCTGCCCGTGACCAAGTCGCCCGCGTGGTTCAAGACGATGTCGTCAATCACCAGCAACCCGCGCGCATGCGCCGCCTGAACCATGTGCTGTAGATTGGAGATCGAGCCCCAATGCGGAGCTACCTCGTAGAAATTCCAGGCGGAATAACCATGAAACTGCCCTTCGGTGTTCAACACGATCGGCGAGATCCAAATGGCCGTCCCACCCAACGCCTTGATGTAATCGAGCTTTTGCTCAAGGCCCTCGAAATCCCCGCCATGCACCCCGGTCGGATTGCCGGGAGCGTAAGTTCCTTCCGCATTGTCATTGTTCGTGTCCCCGTCGTAAAAACGGTCGGTCATGATCTGGTAGATGCTTTGCGCCCGCCAGAAATTGTTGGAGGATTGCGCGCGCAAATCCTCCGTTGCCAGGCCAAACGCGGCCAGAAAATAAAATATCTGGACGTATAAACGCCATGGATTAGTGGCAGTGCGCAATCTCATTTAACCTCATGGTTTGTCCAAAAATAATTTTTTGTGAAGTTTAATCTCCCGCCGAACAAGAGAAGTCACGTTTGCATTTGCGGTCACACTGGCTTGCTTCGTGATGGTCCCCCGTTTCCTGGCGGGGAAAATTGGACGAAGCGGCTGCGTTAATTCTGCGGAGTATGCTGGCCCCACCACACGTAATCTTGGTCTTGGCTGAGGGCACCTGGAGACGGGTCATCGACATCATACTTAACGGGAGGGATGGTTCGACCATCTTTCCATGCATGGACTTCCGAATGACCGTCGGCAAAGACCATGCCACTGGCTTTGCCGTGCATGCTGCCTGGAAGCTCAATAGACGGCTCCGTACTGGTTCCGTTCACAGCCCACTGTGGATCTACATACATGGTTGCGTCGTCATCACTATCGGGATGTTCATCCATATACACCCAACAGTCGCTGGGGCCGGGCGAATGCATATCGGTTAACTTTTTGGCATCGTAAAATAGTGGCATTGTAGCATGTCCTCCCATGGGTGCACCAGTAATAGGATTCCAGCCATACCACTTATAACCATCCCCCATCCCCCCATCCATGGCGCAGCTTCGGATACGGCTCGACAAGCCAGCATTCCTAAAAGGAGTCTGAAATGGGCCCAAGAATTTGTCGGCAGGACAGACAAAGATTTTCAGCGAATTGGCGATGTAATCCGCCATCAAACAGTCAGGCCCGATCATGAATAGGGTGTTGGTGTTTTTCCCTGAGGTACTCCAGTCCATGGCGACCCCATAGGGGAAAATCCAGTTTGGGTTTTGTGTCGTCGTGCCTTGCTCATCAGAATTGCTTACAATCTTGTCATTATCGTCGTTGGCATACATGAATCCCGCCAGCCCCAGTTGTTTGTAATTACTCATGCAGGCAATGCTCACCGCCCTTAATTTTGCCGCGTTCAAAGCCGGCAGCAACATGGCGGCCAGGATGGCGATGATGGCGATCACCACCAGCAACTCAATCAAAGTGAAGCCTGTTTTTCGCGCTTTCATATCACCAGCATACCACAGATTCTTGATTTTCAAAATTACCCGCCCAGCCGGACCGGTTGTCCGACTGGGCGGGTTGACTTAATCAAACTTTGCCATCCATCAGTTATTGCTGGATTAGACGGAAGAATAGGTTTCCGCTGGCAGCCGGCCAGTTGGTGACAGTGACCGAACCATTGGTATTGGAGAGTGTGCCACCGGTCCAGACCACACCGCTCGTTTCCGGATGACTAACCCACCCCGCACCTTCGGTCAAGTTGGTGCTCGTCTGAAGTTGCACATTCGGTGCACCAAGCCAGCTCACCGGAGCTTTTCCGCCCGATGCCAGCCCGACCGCCAGTTGTCCGAACGCAGGTTCATTATACTGATTGCCAAAGGTATCAGTCGGGAAGGTATAAGCACCGCTGGCCGTGAGTCGAATGTAGCGGCCATGATTATCGTTCTCCGCGGCCTCGTTATCCGAGCCGTCAATGCTATATTTGTATATCATATCAATCGGATTTCCCTCCGGAACCAGGAACGAACCCGAGTAAAGCTCGCTGCCGACTGGATAGTTGGTCAGTTGATAAGGTGCCAAGTCAATAGGATCCCAGGCATTATCGTCCCAATTTATCCATTCCCCGTTGACATAGACCGTATCTGAACCGGGGTTGAATGCCGGACCAGAAGGATACTGTGACGCATTGGTCATGTTGACCGTGAAGGTCACCCAGATGTTCGTGGTGAGCAGGTCGTAAATTGACAGGTCACTGAAGAACACCGTCGGCACAGTCACGTTTGCAACTTCTGGCACAACGTAGGAGCGGTTATTGCCCCCCGTGGACGTGGGCTCTTCATACACCGTTGCGCCATTGTTGTATGTGAACTTGTATGACTGGTCTGACCCCTGAGGACAGATAATAGTTTGGTAATAGATGTTGGTATTGCTCGCACCGGGGTTGTTGGTCATGGCCGTTGGGGGGCTCCAATCGCCATTGATGCCCGCACAATAGACCGGCATGGTGCTGTTCCAATTGCTATAATACAATTGCGCTGACATATCCACGGAAAACGTGACGCTGCTAAGCGGTGCGAATGGTTCATCGGAAAAATTCACCAAAGGCGTTGTGTAGGTGGCATTGTAAACCTCCCGGTTATTGTTGTTATCTAGATTGACGGCGAGAGGAGATTCATAGAATCCTTGCGGCTGAACCGTATATTTGAAGTCCATATTCGCGTTCTGCGAGGCAGCCACGGGAAAAGTCCCCTGCCAGACATTGGTGGTCAGGATGTTATTTGCGTTGGTAGTCACAATGTTCGGATTGTTGGTCAACACAAAACCGGGGGCACCCCAACCATTAAAAATTCCGTTGACTTGTGCATAACTGATGCCATTCGTGAATGTGCCAAGGACGATCTGTTCGGACACATCCACTTGGAAGGTCACATTGTTCGTCACCGCACCTCCAGCATCAGCGAAGAATGGCGTGGGCAAAACCAGAGAGGCACCGCTGGTGGCGGGAAGACGTGCAATGCGATTATTACCACCATTGTAGGCTGGACTTTCATAGTTGCTACCGTCAATTTCAAACTTGTATTCAAGTTGCCCGCCATTGGCGTCATCTGTGTCATTGACGGTGTTGGTGAAGACGGTGCTGCTGCCCTCTTCAACCAGGGTTGTTCCAGTCCCCCAACCATTATATGTTCCATTAACGTAAACAACATCAGTTCCCGATCCAAGCGGTGGAGGCGGGTTGAAGGTTCCGAGGAGGATGTTTGTGCCCATGTCCACGCTGAACGTGATATATGTGCTTTGAGCCTGGGCGGTGACGATTCCGGCGGCGCAAAGCATTACACCGGCCAGCAGTGCGCGTGTTTTGGATTTGATTATCATACGATTATTTTGGGGATTAGGGGTTGCTAGTTGCAATTGATGTATTGGGACATGCCACAACACTAGTTGTTGTCAGCCGGTAAATCTACCGCATGTTTGTGCGGTATGGCCGGATGATGTCATTTCCGCGTCAGCGACAGCGTCTGATCCGATTTTGCCATGCAAAATGCGGTCAATGTTGACGATTCTTCCAGTTTTTAACCCGTTCGGAATGCTCCTGAGCCTGCCGATCCCCGCATTTGAAGCTTGAGCGGGCTCACGCCCGCTGCCACGAAAAAAAGGGTGGCAGCGAACGTCAGTTCGCTCTAATTGAAAAATCTATCAAGTTAAAACAGACTGAGGTGGTGTATCAATTTGAAGGTAGGGACAGCGCGCCGCGCTGTCCGGACCCCGCAGCGCAGCGACCCTGCCATTAAGAGTGATGCAACGGTAGGGATGCGTTCCACCGCCAAAACTTAACCCCCGGTAAGGACGACTTCCACGTCGTCCCAAAAAAGGGGATTATATCTTTGACTCACCACTTGCCACGACGCGGCAGTCATCCCAAATTTTCGTTGTTGACCAGAAATTCCTTTTCACCGGCGCGGCGACAGCGGCAGCGCCGGCCCCGACGCGCGGATTCCGTCCGGATGTTTTTTTTCGGTTTGCGTCAGGCTTTTGATTTGTCCGGACGATGTTTCAAAATTTGAGCTTCAAAAAAGCCGGTCCAGCGGACTGCAATCTTTGCACTGATCCCAATATGTCTTCGCATCGGGCGGACGTTTGAGTTGCAACGAATCCTTGCCTGCCAGCCGCAGCACCAGTCCGACCGGCGTAAGGATGAAAATAAAAAACACCGCCAGCACGCAGCGACCGATGAGCTGGCTCGAATAAAATCCCAGCCGCAACGAGAGCCGGTACCAGCCGCGAAACCAGCGCGGTTGCCATACCGCGCAAATCGCCATGAGGCCGGCCAACGCAAGCGCGGCACACCAAAAATTCACCGGCAGATGCCGTCGCCAGCGCAGCAGCGAACTCAAAATCGCCAGTCCCAGCACGGTCAGCAGCGCGGACTTGCGCCATTCTTTCGGGTCTTCTTTGAAGTTTAATTTCATCTCAATCGGCCTGCGGCAAAATGCGGCGCGAAATTTTTTGCCGCGGTTGCGCGGTGCGTTCGATCACAAGGCTGCCCATGATGAGATAATCCATTTCCGTGTTCATGAAGCAGCGATACGCATCGTCCGGCGTGCAGACCACCGGCTCGCCGCGCACGTTGAACGATGTGTTCACCAGCACGCCGCATCCGGTCGCCTGCTCAAAACGCAGCAGTAAATCATAAAGCAGAGGATTGCCTTCGCGTTCCACGGTCTGAATGCGGGCCGAGCAATCCACATGCGTGATGGCGGGCAGCGTGGAGCGGATTTCCTTGAGCCGGTCGAACCCTTTGATTTCCGGCGAAACCTCGCGGCACAATTCTTTTTTCACCGGCGCGACCAGCAGCATGTAAGGTGACCCCGCATCCAGTTCAAAATAATCCGCCACGCGTTCGCGCCGGACAATGGGCGCAAATGGCCGGAACGATTCGCGAAATTTCACCTTCAAGTTCATCACCGACTGCATTTTTGCCGAACGCGCGTCGCCCAGAATCGAGCGGTTGCCAAGCGCGCGCGGACCGAATTCCATGCGCCCTTGAAACCAGCCGATGACTTTTTCCGCTTTGAGCAATTCAACGGTGAAATCCAGCAGCGCATCCTTTTCCAATTGTTGAAAGACGGCATTGTGCGGGCGCAGCACCGTTTCAATCTCGTCGTCGGAATATCCCGGACCGAGCAGCGACGCTTGCATGGAATCTGTGGGAGCCGCCACCCGCGAATTTTCCTTGTGTGCATGCCACGCGGCCAAGGCCGCGCCCAGCGCGCCGCCCGCATCGCCGGCGGCAGGTTGAATCCAGATCCGCTCAAAAATCTTTTCACGAAGAATGATTCCGTTGGCGACGCAGTTGAGCGCGACGCCGCCGGCCATGCAGAGATTTTTCAAGCCGGTCACTTCACGGGCATGTCGCGCGAGCAGCAGCATGATTTCTTCCGTGACCAGCTGGATCGAACGCGCCACGTCCATGTGCCGTTGCTCGATTTTTTCTTCCGGCCCGCGCGGCGGTCCGCCGAAAAGCTGGTGAAATTTTTCGTTGGTCATCGTGGTGCCGCGCAAAAAATTGAAATAATCCAGGTTCAACCGGAACGAGCCGTCAGGTTTGATGTCGAGCAGTTCGCGGCGGATGGCGCCGGCAAATTTCGGTTCGCCATACGGCGCGAGTCCCATGAGTTTGTATTCGCCGGAATTGATGCGAAAGCCGCAGTAGTCCGTGAACGCGGAATAGACCAGGCCGAGCGAGTGCGGAAAACGCAGCTCCTTCAGCATTTTGATTTCATTTCCGCGCCCGTGGCCGATGGTCGTGGTGGCCCATTCGCCGACGCCGTCAATCGTGAGAATCGCCGCCTCGTCAAACGGCGACGGGTAGAACGCGCTCGCCGCGTGCGATTGATGATGTTCCGTGAAAAGAATTTCGCAATCCGGCCGCAGTTCGGGCAATTCCGCGCGGATCGCCTTGCGCAGATCCAGCTTCTCCCCGAGCCAGTTGGACAGCACGGTCGGAAACGTGCGCCAGCCGCCGGGCGCGACGGCGAGATACGTTTCGAGCAGCCGCGCAAATTTCAAGATGGGCTTGTCATAAAAGACCACCGCGTCGAGCTGCGCCGGTGTCAGGTTCGCGTGGCGAAGACAAAATTGAATGGCGTGGCGCGGGAAATCGGAATCGTTTTTTTTTCGGGTGAAGCGTTCTTCCTGGGCGGCGGAAATGATTTTCCCGTCACACACCAGCGCGGCAGCGGCATCGTGATAATACGCCGAGACGCCAAGAATATTGCGCGGCGCGGACATGCATCAAAGAAACGGGTAAAGCGCCCAGGCGATGCCGGAACTGGCTGTGAAGATCAAAATAGCCCCCAGCAGCAACAGCACGACGACCAGCGGGATGAGCCACCATTTCTTCTCCTGTCTGGTGAATTTTAGAAACTCTTTAAGCAGTGACCACATGAGATTAGGTAAATTTAGGATTTGTTGCGCCGCTGGCAAGGGAAATCACGGCACGCGCTTTTTCATCACTTGCAACTGGCCAAGATATACCTGCGCCTTGTCGTAGGTGGGATCAAGGCGGATCGTTTCTTCAAACTCGTGCTGCGCCTCGCCCAACCGGCCTTGTTTGGCGAGCAGCACGCCGTAATTAAAATGTGTCCGCGCGTTGTCGGGATTCAGCCGCGCCGCCTCGCCAAATTCATTTCCCGCCTCGACCAGCTGGCCGGCCGAATCCAGTTCGCCGCCGAGTTCAAAATGCGGTTCCCAATCCGCCGGATCCAGCTTGATGGCTGCGCGATAATTTTCCATCGCCTCGGCGTGACGGTTCAACTCCGCCAGCATCTTGCCGCTGCGGAAAATGATTTGTGCATCCTGCGGACGCTGCTCATGGGCGGTTGCATAACTGGCGAGCGCGTCGGCAAATTTTCCCTGCGAGGCCTGGACATTACCCAATTCAATCCACCCATCGGTCAGACTGGGACGAATTGTAACAGCTTCGCCAAACGATGCTGCCGCCTCGGTCCATTGCCTCTGCAATTCAAACATCCGTCCGAGTTGGAAATAAGTGACACAATCCTGTGGAATCAAATTGTGGATGTGCCGCCATTCCACCGTCGCCTGCGGCAAATCACCGATGGACTGAAGGAACAACGCAAAATTTTCCAGCAGGAAACAGTCATCCGGCGCATTTTGCAGGGCTGCCTGAAAATCTGCCCTGGCCTTGACCGCGGCGGCGGCATCCATCCGGGAATGCAGTTCATTCACGCGCTTTTCCAATTTTTCCACGCGTCCGGCGTTGTTCAGTTGACCGCTTAAAGGCGGCTGTTGCAACCGGCCGACCATGTGTTTGATGATCAGGGAGCGGTTCCAATCCGACAAGCCGAGGCGCTGGTTGCAGGCTTCCTGTGAAGCCCAGCCGTTGGTGACAGCGTTGCGCGTTATTTCCGCCGGCAACATGTCCGCCACCTGCCCGGCCCATGCGCGGCCCATCTGATAACTGCCGTCAAAATTAAAATGAACGTGCTCGTAAAATGTTTCATCACCGCAAAGGCCCGCTGGCGTGTTGGCCGCCAACGCGGCAGCGGCATCAAAAAATACCAGTTGGCCATTGGCCAGTTGCCGGCCCGTGGCGGCGATCAGGCCATTGATCCGCGAGTCGGCGCGGAATGGCAGCGCATCGTCATCGCACGCCAGCTGCAAATGTTCGCGGGCGCCGGCATCGTTCGTCAACTGCAACAGGCTTTCGCCCCACCGGAACTGCAATTCGGCAACTTTTGGATCCAGCGTGGCCGCTGCTTCAAATTGCCGCGCGGCTACGGCAAAATGACCCTGGCCTTCGGCCTGCACACCGTCCGCAAAAAACTGGTCGAACCGGGCGCGATCCGTTGGCGGCAGGTTGCTATTGACCAGCGAGGCAAACGGCCCGCAGTCCTTGAGATTCACCGCCACCGTGTTTAGCAGAATTTTTGCGCCGGAGTCCAAACCCGCCTTCAGGATGTCATGCAGGTTCCGCGAAAAATTTTGATACACCACTTCCTTGCGCGGATCGTCCGCCGGAAGCTGATTGCCGATAAACATTTCCATGCCCCCCCACGACGGGGCATTCGCGCTTCCACCCTTGAGTTTGCGGCCAATGTTCGCCAGCAATTGTCCCAGCCGCGTTTTCTGGATCGCGAGGTTGAGCCGGATCATTGCGAGCGGCGGGGCTTTGTCACCAAAAACGGTGGCGGCACCGAACGGTCCGACCATTTCGTTGTTGCCCATGTAAATGATCCACAGGTCGCCGTCATGCCGGGCGCAATCGCGCGCGATGGGCAGGATGACGTGCGAGTCAATGGCGGTGATGCCCAGATTGACAATCTCAAAATGCGTCTTTGGGTAACGCTCCGACAAGAGCGCTTCGAGGAAGCGGACCGGACCGTAGGCCGGTTCCGGATCGCCCATGGCGGCGGATTCGCCCAAAATGAATATGCGATAAGTGTTCGCCGGCTTTTTTGCTTCCATCATCACCGGCCCCGGCCAGCGCGCCAGTTGCGGCGGGAAAAACCGGAGGCTGAATGTTTCGCTGTTTACAAAAAATTCATCGCTGCCAATGGTGATTTTTTTGAACAGCTCCGTGTCGTAGCCGTAGCCGGACAATCGCAGCCCGGCTTCGATTGCGCCGAGCAACATCAACGGCATGACCACCAGCGCGACCAGACGAAAAAACCATTTGCGGCCCGGCGTTGGCGGACTTTCAGATCCACGCCGGCTGGACGAACCGCGCAGATCAGCGCGCGCCGGCGGTCGTCCGGGTTTTGAGTTTTTTGGCGGTCGTTTCAATCAGTCTTCAATCCTAAAATGCACGGGAACCTTCGAATATCCTTCCGCATTTTTGGATTTGTCGGCCAATTGTTCGCTAAACTCCAAAAACCGCGCAAGACAATTGGTCGTAATTTTTTGCCGCCAGCCAGCTCTTGCAATGGCGGCTGGCTTTTGATCGTTTTCCTGCTGATGGATTGTGTTAAAAATTCTCGACCTTTACTACCCCAAAAATCGCAGGCGATAATTGCGCCTATTTCTGAATCGTGTTCTGACGAACTTTTATTGACGTACTTTGTCATTTCTATCGCATATGATGGCTTCTAAAATCGGCGCGACAGTAGTTCTTGATCCCGAAAACGGCTTTGCCGGACAAGTAAATTACAAAAGCGGCGTGAAACGATATTTCAAACCACGTTTTGGATTTGTCGGAAGTTGTCGCGCTGATTGACGTGGCGGAAGAAGAAGTGAAAATTGCGGCTTGATTAAACCGGCTCGCCACCAAAAAGACTCAAGGTCATATTGAGCTTTTGCTTCATCGTGGCGGTAGATTGGGCGATATGTTCGGCGTAAATAGCTGAAAATTGCCGCACAATTAAATCGCGTAAATCATTCGGATGGTCGCGGGCATCTAATTTGAATTTATACGGCTTTTGTATTCCTAGGAAAATATCGCGTGCTTTTCGGAGTGTTCCGGTCTTTTCAAAATGGTTTGCACGGTCGCCACGGGTTCTAATCCGCTCTAAACCAATTTTGGGGTCAAGGTCGAGAAGCACAAATAAATCTGGCTGTGGGGCAAATAATTCATTTCAGCGCATGATGTCTTCGGGATCAACGCCGCGCGCGCCCTGATAGGCCATGCTGGAAAAAACCTGGCTTTTCAAACAATGTTTGCATAATGTTTGTGCGTGTTCCAAAAATGGATTTTTATCGGCTTGCTCGCCTTGAACGTCCGAAACGCCCTGGGTCAGGAGTGTTTGATTAAAACCGGGGTTGTGCGCTCACAGCAGTTGGGCACGAATCGCACCATCCATGTGTATCTGCCGGCCTCCTACGGGAAGGATACACAGCGTCGCTATCCCGTGCTTTACCTTCACGATGGACAAAACATTTTCAGGACTGCCGGGACGAACATTTCCTTCGGGTGGGGAAGCTGGCAACTGGACCGGACGGCGGACGAACTTGCTCGCGGCAAAAAGATGCAGGAGATCATCATGGTGGCCGTGGACAACAGCGCCGCCCGTTACGAGGAGTATTGCGGACTCATGAACCCGCCCCGGACAAATACGATGCCTGCCGGCGGACCAACCGCCTTTGAAAACTATGCCGCCTTTCTCATCACGGAACTCAAACCCCAGATTGACCGCGAGTATCGCACCCGTCCCGGCCCGGCGGACACCGGGGTGATGGGTTCGTCTTTGGGCGGAATTTGCAGCCTGGTGCTGGCGTGGGAGCATCCTGAAATTTTCGGGCGCACGGCCAGCCTGTCCGGTTCATTTCAGGTGGAACACACCAATTTTTTGAATGAGATTCTGCACAACTACCACGGCAAACCCAAACCTTTCCGGATTTATCTCGACTCGGGCGCGATTGATTTCACCGGCGGTGATGATGGTCGCGCACTCACCACCCAGGTCGCCGCCGAACTGCGGCGGATTGGATGGGAAAACAATCTCGCGCAATATGTGGATGAAAAAACACTCACGCCCGAAGAACTAAAAAAGGCCGGCCTTCGCCGTGACAAATGGAGCGAAGCTCAAACCAGCCAGCACAATGAATTTTACTGGCGCTTGCGTGCATGGCGTGCGCTGACGTTTCTTTTTCCGCCGGACGAAAATTGATTCCGCCGCTTGTCATGCCGCCCGGGCCGCCGCATATTCCCGTCATGTCCCGGCCCGCCGCCACCAACTTCCGGATTTTCGGTATTGTATCATTTTCAATGGTAGGGATGCGTTCCACCGCGTCCAAGGTAGGGATAACTTCCACGTCGTCCCAAATTGCTTTTTGTAGCAGCGGACGTGAGTCCGCTCTGTTCCCGGTAGGGACGCCGCGCTGCGGCGTCCTTGGTGGCCGTCCGCAAGGACAAGCGCGGCGCGCTGTCCCTGCCTTCAAATTAATACAATACCGGATTTTCGCGCTGTTGCTCGTTGGCGCGCATCTGCTGGCAGATCAGGCGTGCGCCACCATTTTATGGAGCGAGCCGGGCGCGCGGGTCGTCCACGAGACGGGCGAGGGCGTGGATATTCTGGGCGGCAAAGTAAAACGGGACGGCAAGGCCGGCGACGCGCTCTATTTCAAGTTCCACGTTGACCCGATTTCGGACGTGGCGTCTGAGCCGTATTTCGCCGGGTTCCAATTGTTCGAAAGCGGCCAGGAGCGACTGGGAGTGGGCAACGCGTTGGAAGCCTGGGGCTACTCGGCGTTCAACACGTCGGAGATGGGCCCGTCAAACAAGGTCGCTGGCGAATTTAACTTGAACTCTGCGCATCCCGAACCGGCCAATCTGGGCTTGTTCTGGCCTTATGAAGATGTGCATCACGACGTTGAACGAACCATCATCTTCAAGGTTCAATACATTCCCGGTGGCGACGACCGCGTGACTGTCTGGCTCGAACCGAATCTTGGGCGTGGCGCGACGGACAAAAACCAACCTGAAAAAATCACGACACAATTCAAGGCGAAAGCCACTTTCGATCAAATCCGGCTGCGCCACGACGGCGGCGGCAACGGCTGGATTTTCAGCGACATGGCGATCGCAACCTCGTTCAGCGACTTCGTGGTGGTGCGTTTCTGGCAGACATGGTGGTTCATCACGCTGGCTGCAATGAGTGTGCTGGTCGGGGTGGGCACGACCGTGCGCGGCGTGGAACAGAGAAAATATCGGCTTCAATTGGAACGCGCCGAACAGGCGAGCGCGCTCGAACGGGAGCGTGCGCGCATCGCCCAGGATTTACACGATGATCTCGGTTCTTCCCTGACGCGCATTTCGTTGTTGAGCAATTTGCTCCGCGCGGACAAGGATAACCCCGATCAGGTGGAGGCGCACGCCACCAAGCTTACCCAGTCCGCCGACCAGACCGTTCGCGCCCTCGAGGAAATTGTCTGGGCGGTGCGGCCGGGCAGCGATTCGCTGCAAAGTCTGGTGGACTACATCGCCCATTTTGCCAACGAGTTGTTTGAAGGCACCGCCACCCGCTGCCGCCTCGACCTGCCGCACGATTTGCCCGCGCGGCCCCTGCCGCCGGACGTGCGCCACAACATTTTTTTGATTGTCAAGGAAGCGCTGACCAACGCCCTGAAACATGCCTCGGCCAGGGAAGTCAACGTCCAGGCCAAAGTTGCCTTGGGCATGCTTGAAATCAGCATTCAAGACGACGGCAGGGGTTTTACGCCTCCGGCCCCGAAGGTTGAAGGCAAGCAGCACGGATTGGTAAACATGCGGCAACGAGCCGAAGCCATCGGCGGCATGCTGGCCTTGCAATTTTCGCCTGACAAGGGAACCTGCATCCAGCTCAAGGTGCCGCTGCCGGATCGTCCGGTCGCCGGTTAAACTTGAAACCCGTCCGCTTTGAAGGCATATTGTCATCGTTTCAGCGCTTGGTTCATCAGACCGACCTAAACGCCAGTCTTGCCATCAAATGCAAATCAAAGTTGCCATCGTGGATGATGATGACGGCATCCGTTCAAGTCTCGCGACCCTCATCCGCCGTTCCCCTTTGTTCGTGTTGACCGGCGATTATCCTGACGCCGAAACCGCCATCAAAGAAATTCCGCGCCACCTGCCCGACGTGGTGCTCATGGACATCAACATGCCAGGGATGAAGGGCATGGAATGCGTCCGCCAATTGAAGACGCAACTGCCCGCTGTGCAGTTTCTGATGCTCACGGTCTACGAGGACAGCGATTCATTGTTCGCTTCACTCAAAGCCGGGGCCAGCGGCTATTTGCTCAAGCGCACCGCCTCCGCGCGGCTGCTCGAAGCCATCCGCGATGTTCATGCGGGCGGCTCACCCATGACACCCCAACTCGCGCGCCGCGTCGTCCAGTTTTTCTCGAAGCCGACCGAACGGGCATCGCCGGTTTCCCAGTTGACAACCGGCGAAAAGGAGTTCCTGGACCAGCTCGCCAACGGATACGCCTACAAGGAAATCGCCGAACGCATGAAAATCAGCATTGATACCGTGCGCAGTTATGTGCGGACGGTCTATGAAAAACTCCACGTCCACTCCCGCACCGAAGCCGTGGTAAAGTATTTGCGCGGTTAGAATTCGTGGTAGGGATGCGTTCCACCGCGTCCGCCTCTTCCTTGGTGTAGCAGCGGACGTGAGTCCGCTCTGTTCTTGGTAAGGACGAGTTCCACCGCGTCCCAAACCCTTTCCTCGTCCGTTGCCCCTGGTAAGGATGCGTTCCACCTCGTCCCTGATTGATCTCCCACCGCGTCCGCCCCTTCCTTGGTGTGGCAGCGGACGTGAGTCCGCTTAAATAAGGGGTCAAACCAAATCAGTATGAGCGGATGCAACACGATGATCGGGTTACACCCCATGGCATTTGATCTGCCGATGGCGTAATTAAGGATGGTAAAGCAAAAAACCAAACAACAATAATACTAATATACTAATGAAAAAAACTATCCGCAATATTGGCAGCGCCACCTTTCTGGGTGTGATGCTGATCACCGCCCCGGCAACCCTCGTCGCACAAAATGCCGTTGAGTCAACCACAACCACAACCACAACTCCGTCCGTTGGAACCATCAGCGATTTCAACGGGAATACGATTGTAGTTAAAACAGAAACGTCGCCCGCTCCGGTCAGCTACACCTATACGAAAACCACGACTTACGTTGATGAAACCGGAGCGCCAGTCTCGATTGAGACCGTGAAGTCCGGGCTTCCCGTGACTGTGTATTACACCCAGGACGGGGACAAGATGGTGGCTTCAAAAGTCATCGTGAGAAAGGTCGTAACCACAACAACCCCTCCATAAAATTGAGAAAGAAAAAAAACGACATCCCTGTAGCTCTTGCCTGCCGGAGTTGCGAGGACAAAACCGGCGCGTTGAAAAGTGTTGAACGGTAACGTGTTTTCATACGATCTTTCACGCAACCGCGAAGATAAATGAAGACAAATCCTGAAGCGTAACGGGTAACAAGTGTTTCAGCGAAGTTCCGTCAAATTGTGGCGAATAGTAACTGCACTCGCCGCTTTACTGACAGTTTCACTGACAGTGGCCGTTCCGACTTCCGTAACTCCTTGCTGCTCATGCAACAAAAACTGGAGCCAGTTGTCGGATTTGAACCGACGACCGACGGTTTACAAAACCGTTGCTCTACCACTGAGCTAAACTGGCATTTGTGCTTTAATATAAAGCGTAAAATCCGATTTCAAAAATATGAAAACTTGACTGTGTGACGCTCGCGTGACACATCGGCAAGGTCGTGAGTTCAAAGGCAACCTCAAAATCTTCAAAACCGAAACACAGCCAATGGCCGAATGTGTATAGCCGAACACAGCGCACCGGTCAAGTCAGCTATGTCGTTGGCGTTGTCCTAATTTAAATTTTCATTTCTTCCGTTTGACTGACCGGGTTCACTTTTCTGGTCCAGTCCATGAGTTAGTCCTGGGACATGGTTGAGTTTATGTTTTTGTTTGTTCTTTGTCCATCCCTTGCGTAGGGAGGGCGAAGCCTGACCGGAGCTGGG
>Ga0182015_10003992_pt1 | contig 16169 bp, 13 predicted proteins | sample 712P3MmetaG_FD_120478 | JGI IMG/M metagenome (GOLD analysis project Ga0182015, IMG submission 120478) | Permafrost microbial communities from Stordalen Mire, Sweden - 712P3M metaG | ecosystem: Environmental > Terrestrial > Soil > Wetlands > Permafrost | place: Sweden: Stordalen | collected... | reverse complement strand
GGGGGGTGTTGACTTCAAATGTAACGCCGAAGCTTCCGCGCACTCTGCGTTCCGACTTGTCGGGAAGCCCGGCAGCTTCGCTTTATTTCGTGGTGACTTCGGCGGGAGTCGAGAGCGCTTCGCGGACTTTGCGCAGCAGGACGGCGCGTGTGAGCGGCTTCGGCAGCAGCACCGCGCCGGGATCGAGCAGCTCGCGATGCGTCGAGCCCGTGTAGCCCGACATATAAACGACTCGCAGGCCGGGCCGCATCGGCATCAGCTTCTCGACCATCGCGCGCCCGTCCATTCCCGGCATCACCACGTCGGTCAAAATCAGTTGAATCGAATGCAGATGCAGCCGCGCGAGTTCGAGCGCCGCCGCCGGGCCGTCGGCATCAAGAACGGTGTAGCCGTTCTCGACCAGCACGCTGCGCGTCAATTCGCGAAGAGCGTCTTCGTCCTCGACGAGCAGAATCGTTTCCGTCCCGCGCAGGGATTGCGTCCACTCCGGGCCGGCTCCCACGGTCTCGAGCGATCCCGCGGCGCGCGGCAGATAAATTTTGAAAGTTGTGCCGCGCCCCGGCTCGCTATAGACCCAAATGTGCCCGCCACTCTGACTCACCACGCCGTACACAGTGGAAAGGCCGAGCCCGGTGCCTTTGCCGAGTTCCTTGGTGGTGAAAAACGGATCGAAGATGCGCGCTTGCGTTTCGGCGTCCATCCCAATTCCCGTGTCAGACACCGACAGCAGAACGCGCGGGCCTGGCTTCTGCTGCGGATGCAAGCGGCAGTAGTCTTCGTCGAGATCGACGTTGGAAGTTTCGATCGTGAGACGCCCGCCGCGCGGCATCGCGTCGCGAGCATTCACCACCAAATTCATGATCACTTGCTCGATTTGTCCTTGATCGGCCTTGATGCGCCCGAGCGGCGAGGAAAGTTCGGTCTTGAAATCAATGTCTGCGCCGATCAAGCGGCGCAGCATTCTTTCAAGATCGAGGACGACCGCATTCAGATCCAACACTTTCGGCTCGAGAACTTGCTGCCGGCTGAACGCGAGCAACTGCCGCGTCAGAGACGCGGCGCGCTGCCCGGCTTTTACGATCTGCTCGCACTTCCGGTGCGCGGAGCCCGCCACGGGCAATTCGTCGCCGAGCACTTCGCCGTATCCGATGATCACCCCGAGCAGATTATTGAAATCGTGCGCGATTCCGCCGGAAAGCTGGCCGATCGCTTCCATTTTTTGCGCCTGGCGAAGCTGTTTCTCCATAATCTTTGTTTCGGTGATGTCTTTGAAAACCGTGATGACACATTTCTGGCCGGCCACCTCGATCATCTCTGCCGAATCGAGACACGTCCGCACTTCGCCGGACTTGGTGCGAAAATTGATTTCGCGATCTCGGACCGCGCCATGCGCCCGAAGCTCAGCGACCAATTCGAACCGGTCCTCTGGCCGCTGCCAGAATCCTAATTCGAATGATGTGCAGCCAATGACTTCTTCGCGCCGGTAACCGGTAACGCGAAGATAGGTTTCATTCACATCGATGTAGCGGCCCTCCTCAATGGTCGCGATGGTAATCGGCTCCGGATTCGCGTTGAACGCTATTCGAAATCTTTCCTCGCCTCGAAGCTCTTCGGAGAGTTTCTCGTGCTCGATTCCCTGCCGCTTGAGACGAACCACCTCAGTCACATCCTCGGCGCTGTGAAGGATGTACGCGACTTTTTTGTCAACGCCGAGCACTGGATAATTCACGGGCTTCCAGTGCCGCTCCTCGAATCCACCGCCTTCGCTCTCCGGCTTGCGAATGTCGTACTTCTGCACCGGCAACGCGTCCGGGAGTTTGCGTAGAAGCACGCGAGAGAGCGAAGAGCGAAGATTGCTGACGCCATCGGCGGCGGGATCGTCGGGATTATCGGGAAACACATCGAAGACTCCGCGTCCAACAATCGCTTCGCGCTCAGTCAATGTGGCGCGGAGATAGGCGTCACTAACGGCGACGATTTGCAGGCTGGGAGTTAGGACAAGATACAGTCCCGGCGCCGACTCGAACAGCGCACGAAAGTCAGGAGTTGGCCGTTTTTGGTCGCTCATAGTGACAACAATCCGCGACGATTTGTCGAAGGTTTCTGTTTAACGCTTGGCCGCTCGTTGCGCCGGAATGAGGAGTCGAAACTGCAGTTCCTGAGAGTGTCCGGCGCGGCAAAAGTCAACGCCGAACGCGCGCCATTAACGAGATGACCCCTAAGCAAGAAGATTATGTACCAGTGTAGATAGAAGGCAATCGCGGCCCTCCGGCCGGAGACGTAAGAGTCATCGGAAAGCTGCTCCCTCAGCGCAGTCCAATCCCCGATGTGGTATAAAACCGAATAATGATTCGAAGAAATACGACGCGGAGATGGTCAGCGGCGCTTGGAACTGTCGCAATCGTTTGCGTGATCATTTGGCAGGCCGCCGAAAAGCGCGCCGCCGCTTCTGACACGAACGACTCGCATCGCGAGCCAATCCTGCGGATCGAGACAGGGATGCACGTCGCGGCCATCTGGGGCATGGGAATAGACGCCGAAAACAATTACTTGGTGACAGCATCCGAGGACAAATCCATTCGCGCGTGGCAATTGCCGTCTGGGCGCCCGGTGCGAGTGATCCGGCCGCCGATCGGCGAAGGCAAAGACGGTATGGTGATGGCTCTCGCGGTTTCGCCCACCAGCCAAACGATTGCCGCAGCGCTGCACGGCCCGCCGGGCGGCGTATCGAGCATCGACGTATTCGAACTGCAAACCGGGAAACTGATAAAACGGCTCGTCGGACTCAGAGATTTCGCCCACCATCTCGCATTTTCCGGCGACGGGCGCTATCTGGCGGCGACGCTATTCAGCGGCGACGTGATCGTTTACGACACCAGCAGCTATGCGCTGATCGCGGAGGATAGAACTTGCACTAGCGATAGCTTCGACGGAGTTCGAGGCGCAGAGCGAAATTATTACGGTGTGCTCCGACGGAGATATTCGCGAGTACGAAATAACCAAAGATTCGTCACTGCACATGCTCGCGAAAGCGCAACCTGTGAGCGGAAAGTTTCCGGTTGCGATAGCAGCGTCACCGGACGGATCGGAAATCGCGATTGGATTAGGCGATACTCCGAAAATTGATGTGCTCTCATCGAAAGACCTTTCATTTCTTTTTTCTCCCGACGAGACCGGCGTTATGGGCTTGTCTACGAACGCTGTGACCTGGTCGGCAGACGGCCGGACGTTTTATGCGGGCGGCCGATGGCAGTTCAACAATAGCTTTCCCATTCGCGAGTGGGCCGATGGGGGGCGGGGCCCATACAAAGATATCGCCGCGAGCGACAATTCAATCTTGCAGATTCTGCCGTTGCGGACAGGCGGAGTTGTGTTCTCGTCCGGTTCGCCGTCATTCGGAATCATCGATAGCAGCTACAACCGGGCGCTGTACGTGGGGCCGGCGGTTGCCGACTATCGCGGCAACGTGCAACGATTTCTGCTATCCGCCGATGGCACCACCGTCCAATTCGGGTACGAGTTGTGGGGAAAATCGCCTGCGCGGTTTTCACTCGCAGAGCGCCGGCTGGATACCGCGCCCGCAGGAACGGGCAGCCTCAAGCCCGCGATTGTAGAAGGGCTTCCCATCACCGATTGGGCAAGTTCACCCTCGCCGAAGCTGAACGGAAAGCGACTTCCACTGCCAGCGAACGGGTTTTCGCGCAGCCTCGCGATTGCGCCGGACCGCAGTGGATTTGTGCTGGGTGCCTTGTCTTATCTCTATTTCTTTAACGCCGATGGGACGCAGCGATTAAAAGTGGAGACCCCGGGAGAGGCATGGTGCGTGAATATTTCTGCCGACGGAAGATTGGCCGCCGGTGCATTTGGTGACGGAACCATTCGTTGGTACCGCTATTCCGACGGCAAGGAGCTGCTTGCATTCTTTCCATCGAACGACCGGAAGCGCTGGGTGATCTGGACGCCGTCGGGCTACTACGACGCGTCGTCGGGCGGAGAGGATTTGATCGGCTGGCAGGTCAACAACGGCCGCGACAGCGCCGCCGACTTTTTTCCGGTTGGGGAATTTCGATCAACTTACTACCGCCCAGACATCGTAGCGAAAATCCTTGAGACTGGCGGCGAAGCGAAAGCCATTCTTGCGGCAAACGAAGATTCGGGACGCAAAACGCACGAAACCAGCGTGTCGCAGATACTGCCGCCGGTCGTCGAGATTGTTTCGCCGCTGGACGGCACGGACGTGACGACATCGAATGCATCGGTGCGCTATAAGGTTCGTTCTCCTTCGGGAGAGCCGCTGACCGAAGTGAAAGTGCTGGTGGACGGCAGGCCCGCGAGCGCTGATCGAGGGGTTGAGCCGGCTTCGACGTCGCCAAGTGGAGACGTGCTCGAAGCCAGGTTCAGCATTCCTCCGCGCGACACCACTGTCTCAGTGATTGCGATTAACCGCTTCTCAGCGAGCACCCCCGCGACGATTCATCTGCGCTGGCGCGGCACGAACACGGAAGCCTCCCAAAACAAATCCAAATTGTACGTGCTCGCGATCGGCGTGAGCCATTATGCAGACCCGGCGCTGCAGCTTCACTATGCTGCGAAAGACGCGCAGGACTTCGCGGCAACGCTCGAGCGGCAAAAGGGCGGATTGTATCGAGACGTCGAGATCAAGCTGCTTACCGACGAAAGCGCGAATCGGGATGATGTTCTCGACGGGCTCGATTGGCTCCGGAAGCAGACGAAGAGCAACGATGTCGCCATGGTTCTGCTCTCGGGCCACGGCGTGAACGATGAGCGCGGCAAATATTTCTTCCTCCCACACGACGCAAACATGGAGAAGCTGCTGCGCACTGGCGTTTCGATGGAAGAGATCGAGACGACCATTTCTTCGCTTGCCGGCAAGACTCTCTTCTTCGTAGATACTTGCCACTCCGGCAGTGTGATTGGCGGAAGAAAGGACGGCCGGGCGGACATCAACGGACTGATCAACGAGCTCGCGAGTCCCGAAAACGGAGCTGTGGTGTTCGCCGCGTCGACCGGAACGCAATCCTCGATTGAAGATCCGCGGTGGTCGAACGGCGCTTTTACAAAGGCGCTCGTCGAGGGATTGAACGGCAAGGCCGATTACAGCAGCTCGGGCCGGATTACGGTCACCGGACTTGAACTCTACATCGAGAATCGCGTTCCGGAATTGACGCAGGACCAGCAGACCCCGATGACGCAAAAGCCGAGCATGGTCACTAACTACACCATTGCGCTGAAGCAATAAACACAATTCTATTCGCGGACTTGCAATTTCAAGGTGCGCTGCTGCATCGAGAGAACGTTGTAAAAGCTCGATGCGATCAGCATGCCGGTGCGCTTGTCGTATTGATTGTCTATTTCGCCGGCTGCGTTCGAGGCAGCGATTACCACGTATGAATTGTCCACACGCGAAACGACCGTGCGCATTTTGGTCACGGGATCTTCGTCGAGAACCTGGCCCTGCCGGAGTTGCGCGAGAGCCGCCGGGCCCGCCCACAGTCCGTCGAGCTCACTGTGGCCGAATGCCAGTTCGGATTTCGAGGGCGGAATATCGGGAGCGCCTTGTGTACGTTGAGTTGAAGTCGCCGAGAATTGCGCCCAGTCGCGGCCGTGCGCTGTGGCTTCGAGGTCGAGCGTGAGAACGTTTGGAATGGTCGGCAGCGCACCGTGAGAAGTGATTGAGCCTCGATAGTGGAGCCCGCGGATCGTCGCAACCCAATCGGGAGTGAGTTCGCCGGCCCACGGAATTGTGACGTCGCGCGAGCTGATGAAATCGTTGCGCGTGATGGTGGCCTCGCCACGACCGAAGTCACCTGGGCCGACCAGCTTCGGCGCCGCGCCCTGCGAAGAACTGGCAACGTGGACGCATAGACCGGTCTTCGCGTCGTAGATGTGATCGGAATAGGTCGAGCCGTTCACAACCTGGACGCGAATTCCATCCACGGTGTTGTCGCCGGCCTTCCACGCCACGCGCGATACGAGAATGTGCTCGGCGGGCGCGGTGTGCAGGCTCGCGAGCTTGGCGGGATCCATCCAGTAGTCGCCGGGATCCATCAGCGCGGCGACGGAACTCGAATTGCCCTGTGGCACTGGTGCATTCTTGCCAAGCGATCCGGCATTCGCGTAGCTGCTCAACTCGAGGACGACTTTGTCTCCCTCGATGCATGTGACCGTAATTTGAGTCCAGCCCGAGCCGGATGTTCCGGTTTGCGTCGAGCGCGAATAGCGCTGGCCTGTGCTGTGCAGAATCATGTCGCCGTGATCATCTTCTTCGTAATACGAGCCGTTGCCGGGAGCGACCGCGGCATACCAGGTGTAAGTGAGGGCGAGCCCTTCGTGCAGCCAGGGCAAGCGCGGAACGGGTTGATCGGCGGCAGGAACGGCCGTTTCACGCGCGGCGATTGAGATTGCACAAACTGCGAAGAAAAAAATCAGTGCTGCGGCCAGCAAAGTGAAGCGAGTGTGCATGGCGGCCTCCGGATGGCGTGATTCGCGCGGAACAGCGAGAAATCAAGTTGCGAGATGTGACGCGGCACATTCTACGGCGCGCGGTGTGGAGCGTCAAATTCATGAGGCAATTTGCTGCCTCAAGTAAGGATTGAACCGGAGGGTAGTGATTCAGTTTCCGGCCAGGCGACTAATCGGGCACTCGTTCTCCGGCTGGACGCGGTTGTGCTGTCGCCGATTCCGCGCCAACGAAGTGCGCTTACAGTTGAGCGTGCTGGCGTAAACTTGGACAACCTGTGGCGATTGCAAGCCGGCGCGAACGCTTGACGGTCTCTCGGGGTGCGATGAAAACAATTTAGTTCACTCGGAAGAGACTTAGATGTGTAAGCTTGGCATCCGGGCGATCAAAATGGAAATCCCGGTCACGATTCTCCTGGCTCTTCTGATGGCTTCCCCAACGTCTATTGGGTATGAGCGAGAATCAAGTCTTCCCCGCCCGAGCACAAAGGCGCGCACGCAATTTTTCCCTGACACGACGGACGGCATTCATCTCGAAATGGTTTTCAATTACAACCTAAAGAAACCGGACGCTGAAGAAGGCAAGGTAGATATGGTGTGGGGATCGAGTTTCGCGACCCAGCCTGCGGGCGTCTATAACACGTCCTATATTCCCTACTCCGTAGATAATTTTTCGAATTCGGTTGCCTGGTACCAGACGAATCACCCTGATTGGTTGGAGTATCTGTGCGATGAGAAGACGCTTGCCTTTCAATTTGGCGGCACGACCCGTGCGCCACTGGATTTTGCGAATCCGGAAGTGCGTGCCTACCAGTGGGCCAACTGGGTAGATGCTCCGTTGGCAGGGGGATACCACGGCATAGCGGTCGACAATATAGGCCTGACGAACGCCTGGCGGCGCTGCGGACATTTCGACAGGAGCGGCCACTGGGTGCAGCAATATACCGGACGAACCGAGGATTCCGTTTTTCGACACGACGTGCTGGGCTGGGAGGCGGCTACTTACGAACACGTCCACAAGTACTCGAAGACCGCCACGATGCAAGTGAACGTCTCATATCAGTTCAGCGAACCGCAAGCCGACAACTTGCAGTTGATGACAACCACCGACCTGCTCTTCGACGAACGTGGATTCACCAACAATGGCGCACCGGGGCAGAACGTTCCATCACTCAAAAATTGGAAAGCGATCGTAGCCGCGTTCGAATACGTTGAATCGAAGGGCGTGTGCTATACGATGAACGGCGAGGAGCCGCAGCCTACAAATGAAATCGGGCAGAAAGAGCGCCTATGGGTGCTCTCCAACTATCTTCTGCTGAAGGAACGCTGCACTTACGTTAGTATCACCGGCATAACGAAGGGTTCGCAGAACTATGGAAGCCTCGTCATTTTCCCGGAGTACTCCATTCCCATCGGCCGTGCACTCGGTCCAATGGCCAAGGCACACGGCGTATGGGAGCGGATGTTTACGGGCGGCCTGGCGCTGGTGAACCCAACCGACACGACGGCGACAGTCGCGTTGCCAGTGGGCAATTCCTATAAGGATCTGAACGGCAATCCTGCCGGCCCCACGGTCACGCTGAGCCCTGAGACGGGAGAAATTCTGCTGGTGCGATAAATGAATTGCCGTTTGATTTACCAGGGCCGAGTCAATCGCCGAGTGACCGCTATTTATGGCCCGAAATCGCTCCTACAATTCATTTCGCCGCAACAATCAACCAAATTTCAATGAGCAAAATTGAAAATCCCATCTACAAGGCAAACTCCTGATAAACGCGCAAACTGAGTCACTACCAACCGGAGTTTTTGGTTGACGTTCGCTTTTTGTTCGCCTACACTTTCTGGCCGCACTCTACTGAGTGACTACATCCTAGGAGGCATCTATGACATTGAGCGAAGCACTGCTGCCTGAGTTTGACAATGAGATGAGCAATACGCGCAAGACGCTGGAGCGCGTGCCGGAAGGCAAATTTTCCTACAAGCCGCACGAGAAATCCGGAACGATGGGGTGGCTTGCCGGACATCTCGCGAACCTTCCCGACTGGGCTGTGGTTACGATCAAGCAGGACGAATTCGATTTTTCGCCGGGTGGCGCGCCATTCGTTCCGCCGCCGATCCCCAAAACATCGAAGGAACTGCTCGCGACGTTCGATAAGAACGCAGCCGCGGCACGGGCGGCCATTGCCGGGGCAAGCGATGCCGAGCTTTTCAAGACCTGGACGCTGCTGAACAACGGCACGAAAGTTATGGCGATGCCCAAGATCGCCTGCCTGCGCGGCTGGGTGATGAATCACATGATTCATCATCGCGCGCAGTTGGGAGTGTATTTGCGGTTGAACAATTTGCCGGTGCCGGCGATTTACGGGCCTTCGGCGGACGAGGGCGGCATGTGATTGCTGGCTGGTCGCGAGCGCTGGCGGCGTTTCCGCGAGTGAGTGCATCATAGTTATTTGTTCCCTGGGGGCACTCACATGCGTCGGACTTTGCTAGCGCTCGCGATCCCGATGGCCACGATGATTTTCGTCGCGGGCTGCTCGAATGCACCGAGCGATGCGGCGCTCGAGACCAGCATCAAAGCGGAAATGTTTTCGAATGCGCAGCTGAAGGACGCGAATATTGACGTGTCCGTGAGCAAGGGCGTGGCGACGCTGAAAGGAAATGCCGCGAGCAGCGCAGTCCGCGCCGAGGCCGAGAGGGTGGCTTCGCAGGCCGGGGCCAAGATGCTGGACGATCAAATCAGCATTCAGGTAGCCGAGGCGGCTGCGTCTCCGGCACCCGCTTCGGCTGTTACACCTGCCCCAGTTCCTGCCCCAACCGCTCCTTCGAAACCAGAAAAACGTACGCGCAAAGAAAAAGAAACGCAGAAAGCAAACGCCGTGCCGGAGACGCAGCCACTAGCGTCGCCAGAGCCGTTGCTCGCTCAGCCAGCGCCAGCCGCACAGAATCCGCCTGCCGTGACCGCTCCTGCGCCCGCGCCAGAACCTGCGGCGATTGCAGCGCAAGTTGCACCGCCGCCCGGGCCTGAACCCACGGAAGTGCAGATTGCGGCGGGTGCAAAATTGACGGTGCGGATGATTGACAGCGTTGACTCGTCAGTGAATCACACGGGAGAAATTTTCCACGCGTCGCTCGATACGCCAATCATCGTAGACAACAACGTCATCGTGCCGCGCGGCGCAGACGTGTACATCCGGCTGACGGGCGCGAGCACGGCCGGCACGATGAAGGGAAAGAGCGAATTGCATCTTGAACTGGTAAAGATGGATTTTCAGGGGCGGTCGTATTCGCTCGTCAGCGGCACGTATTCGCTTGCCGGAAAATCGCGCGGCCAAGACACGGCGAAAAAAGTCGGCGGCGGCGCGGTGATCGGCACGATCATCGGGGCAATCGCTGGAGGCGGCAAAGGGGCGGCGATCGGGGCGGCGGTGGGAGCGGCGGGCGGCGGCGTCTACCAAAGCGCGACGAAAGGGCAGCAGGTGAAAGTGCCGGCGGAGACGAGGCTGGATTTTCAACTCGAGCAGCCGGTGACGATTACGGTGCAGCCGCGGGCGCCCAGCGCGCCGGACGCGAATAGCGCTTCGAATTAACTATTCATCAGTGGAATAAACTTCGAGTGTCTTCAGGGGCTAAAAGCCCATCGAGGGCGAGCTTTTTTTCGCTGGACTGAAGTCCAGCTCCCCTGCTGAAGCAGGGGGCTCCCTCCGAAAGGCCCAGATAGGCCGATGGAAAATCACTTTGAATTTTTTTCGAGGGCTTGGAGGCGCGTTCGCGCGTCTTTGTATGTACTGTCGAGCTGAATCGCCGCGCGATATTGCTCGGCGGCTTCCTGGCGCTTCCCTTCCTGCTCGTAGACACGGCCAAGCCAGTAACGCGCGGCGGCGTGCGTGGGCCAGTCGCTGCGGTCGGGCGTCGTGGCGAGATACGATTTTAGAAGCGGCTCGGCGCTCGCGGCCTGATTGTTGGCGAGGATGTGCTGCACGGCGCGGTAAAAGCTAATTCGCGGATCGCCAGGCTTCACTTTTTCGGCGGCTGCGAGCGCGGGGTCCATGTCCGCGGGGCGATTGAGCTGGCGATAGACATCGGCGATTTCGAGATAGGGATCAATCTTGGCAGGATGGGCGTCCAGAATGAGTTGGTATTCCTTTTCGACGAGGTCGGGTTTCTTCAGGACCTCCTGATCGTAGACGGCGCGGGCGAGATGGCCTTCGACGGGATCGATTGCGGCGATGGCGTCCACTTGCGCTTTGGCGTCGTCCTTATTTCCGCCAACGATTCCCGGCGCCTGAATCTCGAATTCTTCCAGATCACGGCGCGCGTGGATATTTGAGGGATTGAGTTTCACTGCTTCTTCAAATTTTTTCTTCACTTTGCGCGCGAGAAAAAAACTGTGCTGCCGATCGGCCTGCTCGCCGTAATACTCGCCGAGCCAGCGATGGTAATCCGAATTTTTCGCATCGAGCGCGATCGAGCACTCGCCCTCCGCGACTGCGTTATCGAGATCCTTGGCCTCGTAGTAGCTGCGGCCGAGCCAATAGTGAGCGTCGGCGTTGTTCGCGTTCTGCGCAATCGCGGATTTCAGGGCGGTGATCGCCGCGGCGTAATTTCCTACGTCGAAGAGGCGCCGGGCGGAGTCAACTGACGGATTCGATTGCTGAGCCGGGAGCGCTACAGGACGAGTTGCCGCGCGTATTGGCTGCACGCAGAGAGAGAGCGAGCACGAAAATAGCAATGTGGCGATGGATTTTTTGTTTAGTGTCATGGTGAAGTTGTTATTCCGGCGGTGCTTTTATTTGGCATCAATAGGACGGACTTTCATTCCGTCCTGCAGCGTGAAATCACCGGACAGCGCGACGCGATCGCCATCGGAAAGTCCGGAGAGAATTTCATATTTTGAGGCGCTGGCAATTCCGGCTGCGATCTGCCTCTGATGGAGGCGGTCGCCATCCACCAAATAGACTACGCGGCGCGTGCCATCCGCAACGACGGCAGCGCGGGAGACGGCGAGCACATTATCGCGGCGATGCAGAAGAATCGTGACGCCGACGTTGGTGTTCGGAATGAGCTCGAGCTTGTCGTTATCCACGGAGCAGAGAACCTCGCCGACGTTTCGCGTTCCGCGCGCGACGACTTGCTTGGGAATTTGCACGGTGTGGCCGGTCCACTCGTGGCTGGGCATGGCATCCCAGGTGATGCGGATCGTCTGGCCGGGTTCGAGGCCGCTGAGATCGGGCTCGTCGACGAAGACGCGGACCTGTACGCGTCGCAAATCCGCGATTTGCGCGAGTTCCTGACCGACGGCAACGTAATCGCCGGCGCGCACGGGAAGCGAATAGAGCGTTCCGTCCACGGGCGAAATGACGGTGGCGGAGCTGACTTTGTGCTCGAGAGAGCGAATGGTCTCGGAATCCTGCTGCACGTGGAGGTTCAAACGCTCAACGTCGAGACCGGCCTGCGTATCGAATTGCGTTTTCTTTTGCTGCAACGTTCGGAGATTGGTGCGCGCGTTTTCGAGGTCGAGCGAATTTTGATCGAGCTCGGATTGGGTTGCGGCTTGCTTGGCGAAGAGATCGCGGAGAGATTTCTGCAACTTCTCGAGACTTTGCACACGCCCTTCGGCGGTGCGGACCTGGCCTTGCAAATCAGCCACTTGATCGGGCGAGCCACCCGCATGGGCGCTCTTGAGGAGAGATTGCGTGGCGAGCAAATCCTGGCGGACGGCGGCGAGCTGCGATTGGACGTCGGCATCGTCGAGGCGCAATATTTTTTCGCCGCGATGGACGGGCTGGCCTTCTTTCGCGCTGACTTCGGTGACGTACGTTGGAAACTCCGCGCGGAAAACGAATGCGTTGATCGGCTCGATTTTGCCGTTGCTGGTGATCGAGGCCTCGAGATTGTCGCGAGTGACGCGCACAACCTGAACATCTGGCGGCCGATCGCGCGTGGCGATGATGACGACGACGAGAACGATCAGAATGAGAAGCGCGCTGAGCAGTGACCAGGAGCGTTTTGTCAATCCCGCCATGTAGCGCCGGTTTGCGCGGTGCGCCGGCATCTCCTCCAAAAACACTGGATTGTAACAGAGGGCTTTATGCTTGCCTACGAAGCCCTCATGGGCGTTGTGTCGAATTCGATGCAGCATTCAAAACGAATGCTTTATTGCCGTTCTGGGGATGCCAACGCCGACGGAGACCGAATCCGGCGCGCTCGGCTGCGCGAGCCGTGATAAAATCCCGCTATGAGCGAGACGCACGCCACCAACGAGCACGCCGAAACGACGAGCGACGGCAAGCCAAAACCGAAGATTCACCGAGTGTGCATCGGCTGCAATAATATGTTCGAAGTGACGCTCGACAACTACGAAGCGAAGCACTGCCCGGTCTGCCACAAGGGTTGATGGACGGCTTTGGCCGCGGATTCTTGGCTTTTCCCGCGCATCGCAAATTGAACTCGTGCCACAAATGCCGGACGTAAAGCCCGGCGCTACAATTGCCATATCTTTCTTGTGTGCTGATACGGTGATTCAACTGAGCAGGGCCGACGGACCGAGCGCTGGCGCATTGAGAGCGATTTCTACTCCCCGCACAGTTCCGCTAGAATGTTTCCGCCATCCTGAGGGACGCGAATGAAAATCTACACGGACGTTTTGACGTTTCAATCGGCGAAAAAGCGCGAGTTCATAAATATCACGCCGCAGGTGAAACTCGCGCTTGAAAAGAGCGCGTTTCGCGACGGGATCATTCTTGTGTCCGTGACGCATTCGAACGCGGCGATTATCGTGAGCGATGACGAGCCCGGCTTGCTCGAAGATTTGCAAGCGTGGATCGAGCAACTGGCTCCAGAGCGAGAGGATTACAAGCACCGCGGGCGATTTGAGAGCAACACCGGCATTCATTTGCAAAGTTTGCTGCTGCATCACCAGGTGGTAGTGCCATTCACGGAGGGGCGGCTCGATTTGGGGCCGTGGCAATTCGTATTGTTCGCGGAGCTGGACGGGCAGCGGCCGAAGCGCGTGGTGATCAAGGCGATGGGCGAGTAGCGAAACCCTGCGAAACATTTCGGGATCGCGCTGCAATATTTCCGCGGTGGTTTGCGTACGAGAACGATGGAAGGGCTTGCGGGATCTCTGCGGCGAGTAAACTCAAGGACGAGATGGAAAATGTAGCGATGATTCAGGCAACAAACCTCAGCAAGGTTTTCCCGGCGACGAAGAAAACCAAAGAGATTCGCGCGGTGGACGGCGTGAGCTTCGACTGCAAGCCGAGCGAGATTTATGGCCTGCTGGGAACAAACGGAGCGGGGAAGACGACCACGCTGCGCATGCTCGCGACGATTCTTGAGCCGACCGGCGGAACCGCGAATGTCGCGGGCTACGACATCATCGAAGAGCCAGAAAAAGTCCGGGCGAACGTCGGATTTCTTTCGACGGCCACGGCGCTATATGGGCGGCTGACTGCAAAAGAGATGGTCGAGTACTTCGCCCGGCTGCATGGCATGGATGGCGAGCCTCTGCGCAAAGCGATTGATTCTCTTTTCGAGATGCTGGGCATGAATGATTTTCGGAATCAGCGCTGCGAGAAACTTTCGACGGGGCAGAAGCAGAAGGTGTCCATCGCGCGAACGCTGGTGCACGATCCGAAAGTGATGATTTTCGACGAGCCAACGGTGGGGCTCGATGTGATTGCTTCGCGGACGATTGTCGGGTTCATCCGGCAGTGCCGCGATCGAGGCAAAACGGTGATTTTCTCGACGCACGTGATGACCGAAGTGGAAAAACTGTGTGACCGCATCGGCATCATTCACCGCGGCCGCTTGCTGGCGGAAGGATCGCTGGCTCAATTGCGCGATCGCTTTGGAAAGCATGACCTCGAAGATATTTTCGTGGACGTCTTGGGAGATCAGCCATGAGCCTGCGAAATATCGGCGTTGTCTACCGGAAAGAACTGGTTGATTCATTGCGCGACCGCCGCACGGTGATTTCGATGACGGTCGTCCCGCTTCTCTTATTTCCAGCGTTGACGCTGGGCATGGGATTGCTTGGCGCGACGCTGATGAGCCGGGCGAAGGGCGAGGTGCCGCTGGTGATGGTGGTCGGGGGCGAGGATTCGCCGCGCGTGGTGGAGGCGCTGAAGAAGAACCAAAAGATCGAGGTCGTTCCCGGTTCGGCGGATTTCGCCGATCAAGTGTCGAATAAAACTGTGCGCGCGGCGATTATTCTTCCGAAGGGATTCGATGCGGCGGCCGAGCATGGCGAAGCACAGACGGTCGGCGTGGATTACTACGAAGGAGACATCAAGTCGGAATTGGCGTTGGACACGGCGGAAACGTCTTTGAAGGACTACCGCGTGACGCTGGCGAGGCAATTGGTGTCTGAACGCGGCGTGCCGGGAAATCTCGTCGAGCCATTCAAGGTGGAGAAAACAAACGTGGCGCCGCCGGAGAAAGTGGCGGGAAGCACGCTTGGCGGGTTGATTCCCTACTTCGTCATCATTCTTTCGCTGACCGGCGCGATGTATCCGGCGATGGATTTGACCGCGGGAGAAAAAGAGCGCGGCACGATGGAAACGATTTTGACGAGCCCTGTGTCGCGAACGGATTTGGTTCTCGGAAAGTTTTTCATGGTGCTGACGGCGTCACTCGCGACAGCGCTGCTGTCGCTGACCTCGATGGCCGTCTCGTTTTTCCTGGCGAGGAACATGATTGACAAGCTGGTGTCGGAGGACAATCCGACGGTTCATTATGCGATTGACCCTGTAGGAATCCTCGCCGTGCTGCTTATGGTGCTCCCGCTGTCGGTGTTGTTCGCAGCGACGCTGCTCGCGATCGCGCTTTTCGCGAAAAGTTTCCGCGAGGCGCAGACGTATCTTTCGCCGCTGACTGTAATCGTCATCATGCCGGCGGTTGCGGCGCTGCTGCCGGGCGTGGAATTGAACACGCGGACGGCGTTGATTCCGATTCTGAGCACGACGCTGGTGGGCAAGGAACTGATGGCCGGCAATCATCCGTGGGGATTCATCATGCTCATTTTTCTGTCGTCGTGCGTCTATGCTTCGCTTGCGATCGCTGCAGCGGTGACGATGTTTAATCGCGAGAGCGTGCTTTTCCGCGCGTAGTTTCCGGAGCTCGAACTCGATCGCCATTGCGCGCGTGCAAATTTTGCGCACTGCGATTCTACAGTTGCCCGCCGTGTGAGATAGAATCATCAATCCGATGGCTGAGCCTCTCATTCAGGTTCGCGAACTTTCCAAACACTTCCGCACATATCACCGCCGCGAAGGCATCTGGGGCGGCCTTCAGAATCTCTTTGTGCGAGATTACAAGACGATTGCGGCCGTGGATCGCGTGAGCTTCACGATCGATCGCGGCGAGATGGTCGGCTACATCGGACCGAACGGAGCGGGAAAATCCACGAGCATCAAAATGCTTACCGGGATTCTCGTGCCGACTTCGGGCGAAGCTGTGGTCAACGGATTCGTTCCCTACCGGCAGCGGCGGCGATATGTGAAGACCATCGGAGTTGTATTCGGTCAGCGGACGCAGCTTTGGTGGGATATCGCCGTGATCGAATCGTTCAAGCTGCTGCGCAGAATTTACGATGTATCGCAATCGGATTTCGACGCGCGGATGGAGCTCTTCAACAGCATTTTAGGAATTAAGGATTATCTCAACACTCCGGTGCGGAAGCTGTCGCT
>Ga0182015_10003991_pt1 | contig 16170 bp, 12 predicted proteins | sample 712P3MmetaG_FD_120478 | JGI IMG/M metagenome (GOLD analysis project Ga0182015, IMG submission 120478) | Permafrost microbial communities from Stordalen Mire, Sweden - 712P3M metaG | ecosystem: Environmental > Terrestrial > Soil > Wetlands > Permafrost | place: Sweden: Stordalen | collected... | reverse complement strand
TTACGAACAACATCCGCCCCGCTTCGAATATTTCCTTACGGAAAAAGGCCAAGCGCTAGGCCCGGTGCTGAAGGCGCTTTATAATTGGGGGGAACGCTATGGATGAAGTTGTCGAGCGAGCGCAAAGGACTGTCGTCCCAACTTTTTTGGGATCATGGCCTCAGCCAGCCGCGAGAGCCGCGAGAGCCGCATCAAGCAACCCCGCGGGAAGCCAAACGACGCGCGGCCCGGCCGTCCAGATTAGCAGCATCCGCAAGGTTTTGTCGGGCCAGAGCGGCGCGAGAAGCGCGCGGTAGAGCGCCATCTGCGCGATAGTGTCGGCTTTTGTGCCGTCGAGCGGGCCGGGCGGGCCGGTCTTGTAATCGGCGACGAGAATTTCTTTCTGGTTTTCGCCAATCCGGTCCACCCGACCGCCGACATCGATTGTCCGCTGCCCAAGCGCTATTCGACCCGCGACGGAAACTTCGGCTTTTGAACCTGGCCCGAACAGACCGGCAAGCTCGGGCAGGGCGATCACCCTGAGCACCTCCAATGCGAGATTTTGGCGCGCGCTCTCGTCGAGGCCGGCAGCTCTGGCGCGTAGGAAAGCCAGCGCGGCGTCGCGTTGGTGCTCCGCGGCGATGCCCGGCAGATATTGCAACAGCTGATGTATCACGCGGCCGCGCCGCGTGGCTTCGCGCCGTGCTTGCGCAGCTTCCGCGTCGTCGCGGCGGCCGTCCGTTGTTACCGCGCTCGAAGGCCTGATGGGCGGTATCGCTTGTGCCTCGATGCGGGCGGGTCGGCCAAGCCAGTCCGGCAAGACAGCACGTGGCGGGGCGGTTTGAACATCTGGCAAAACGGCGGCGGGCGCGCCGCTCCCTTCCGAGAAAAGGCGCAGAATTTGATCCTCGCCATTCCAGAACGCCGGCACGGTCTGAATTCCGGCTTCATTGGCAAGAGCCACCTCGATCATCTTGGCCCAGCAGCCGGGATCAGGCCCTTTCGCACCATGAAACCCGGCGATATAAAGACGCTCTTCGGCGCGGGTCAAAGCCACATAGAAGAGCCGCCTATATTCGTCCCTTGCCGCGTCGCGTGCCCTTTCGCGCGCGGCGGCAATCATCTTGCAATCGAGGTCCTTCCCTGGCGACCAGCCGATGGTTTGTTCGCCAGGCACCTTCGTTTCGAGCGCAAAGACTCTTGGGTCGTGGCGCGGCGACGGCATGCCGCAGGTATCAGGAAGAAACACGATTTTTGCTTCGAGCCCCTTGGCCGCATGGATGGTCATAACCCGCACAGAATCCTCGGCCCCCTCCATGTCGCGCTTGATCGAGTATTCGAGCCCCGAGAGATCGTTGAGAAAGACCGCGAGCGAAGGCGAGCCCCCTTCTTCATGGGCGATGGCGAGACGCAAGAGTTCGTCGATGGCATCGCCGGCTTCCGGTCCAAGTCTCGCTTCGATGTCGCGGCGTCCGCCATCGGCGCCGAGAAGACTTGCATAGAAAACGAAAGGACCGCCGCCCGCCCGCGCCCGCCAGCGAGCGAGCTTGTTCATGGCCCCGGCGTGCTTTGCGTCCGCGGAGGCTTGGAGCGCATCGAAAAGGCTTGCCGCCCGGTGCGGCGCGAGCGCCATGAGATCATCATCGTCGAGCCCGATGAGCGGCGATTTCAGCACGCAGGCGAGCGCAAGATCGTCTTGCGGAAGCAGGCTAGCGCGTCCGGCCGCCAAGAGATCCATGACGGCGATATGATGCGTAAGTTCAAGCCGGTCGGCACCGGCGGTTGGAATTGCCCGCTTTTTCAGCGCCCTGATCATCGCCTCGAAAAAAGGCCCGCGTGTGCGAACAAGAATCAAAATGTCGCCAGGACGCACCGGCCGTGGCCGCAAGGTTTTGCCATCGTGCACAAATTCGTTGGAACCTGGTTTAACGAGATGCGCGATTTTCTGGGCAACCCGCTGGGCAACAAGATTGGCGGGGTCTTGCGCACCGAGAAGGTCGAGCGGAAGGGTCCACGCGGGGGGATCGTCGTCAGATTGCGCCGCTGCCAGCGGCCAGAGTTCGACAAGGCCAGGCAATCGATGTTTTAGCGCTTGGTGCGGCATCCAAACGTCGTTCGCCGCGACAAGCCCGTTCTTGTGATCGCCGTGCTCGAACACCTTGTCGATCGCGGAAAGAACGCCGGCCGCCGAGCGAAACGACAAGGTGAGCGGCACGTGCGCGAAGGGTTGCGCACCCGCCGTAAACTGGGCTTCGAATTTTCGCCGCATCTTGTCGAACATGAGCGGCGCGGCGCCCTGAAAGGAAAAGATCGATTGCTTTTCGTCGCCGACCGCGAAGAACGTGCGCGGGCCTGGGCTTTGCCCGCGTCCGGCCGTGAAATCGCCGGTGAGCTCCTCGAGAATTTTCCACTGGGCTTCGCTCGTGTCCTGCGCCTCATCGACCAGAACATGGTCGATTCCGGAATCGAGTTTGTAGAGCACCCAGCGCGCGTCGGACCGTTCGAGCAGAGCCAAGGTCTTTTCGATGAGATCGTCGAAATCGAGGACCCCGCGTGCCGCTTTCGCCTCGGCATAGCGCTCGAAGATGGCGCTCGCGACCAGGATCAGCGCGCCCGTGCGATCGAATGTCGCGGCGGCCTTACGCTCGGCGCGAAGTCCATCGAGGCGGAGCTGCTCGGCGCGAAGTTCAGCCTCGATTTCGGGATGCGCCGACGCTAGATCCTTGGTGGCGAGAGACACGCGGGGTGTGCCTTCCGTTGTGAAAAAAATGGCAAGATAAGAATCGAGACACGTTGCAAGGAAACCATCGGAAGGCGCCGATTGATAGGCCGAAAAGGCTTGCCGGAAGCGCCTTGCACGTTCTTGATCGGGTTTCTTGCCGGAATCGAGAATCGCCGCGATGCCGTTCCAGCGCTCCGGCACGATCCCTTCCTCGGCCATCTCGCGTTCGACGCAAGCAACGTCGCGCCCTTCCGCAAGACCCAAGGAACGGCGCAAAATCTCCGCAGGATCATGTGGCCAGCGCGCGCGCGAAATGGCACTCTGCCGCATCGCTTCCTTGATGAGGCCGTCAAATCCTTCCGGCCCGCATTCATCCATGACGCGGGTCAGAGCGGGCCCAAGCGCGCCCGTGCCGGAATTCGCCTCGGCGAGAACCTTTAGCCGGGCAAGCTGCAACAATTCCGCCTGACGCATCTCATCGGGCACTTCGAAACGCGACGGGACATTGGCCTCGAAGGGAAACAAATGCAGCAGCCGTTCGCAAAGCGCATGGATCGTTTGGATTTTTAAGCCGCCCGGCGTCTCGATTGTGCGGGCAAAAAGTTTGCGCGCCAGGGTCAAATCCTGACTGCCCGGTTCCGGCGCCCCGGTCGCAACAATCTGCCGGCGAAGTTCGGCATCGGCGAGCTTCGTCCAATCGGCCAGTTTATCGAAGACACGCGAGGCCATGTTCGCCGCCGCCGCCTTGGTGAAGGTCAGGCAGAGGATTCTTGAAGGCGCGACGCCTTGCAGAAGAAGCCGGACGACACGGCTCGTGAGCACATGCGTCTTGCCCGATCCGGCATTGGCCGAAACCCAGACCGACTGGTTTGGATTTGATGCCTGGTCCTGTTTTACTCGCGTGTCAGCGGGGACGCCGAAGGATGCCATTATATGCCGCCGCCTTCCGGCTCGCCGCCCAACGACCATTCCTTGACACGGGCAAGATGATCGTAAGCATTGTAGCGCTTCGCGAATTTCGGGAAAGGGCGCGGCGGATAGGCTGTCGCCTCGTTGCGAAACTGATTGAGCAGCGCAATAAGACCGCAATAATGATTCTCGGCGACATCCATGAAATTGGCATTAATCTTGGTGAAATTGACGGGCCTTTCCTCGCCGCCGCGCGTTCCACCGAGCTTCAAATAAAGGGCCTCGATTGTTTTGATGTTCCACCCAAGGTTGAAGGCGTCCCGCGCGGCCATCGCCGCTTCCAAGGTCAGTTGCGGCGCGAAGCCCACTTCGACTTCCGTCAAACCCGGCGGTGTTCCAGTTTTGTAATCGATGAGCGTTACCGTTCCATCGGCATTCAGCTCGATCCGGTCCGCGCGCGCCGTGAGCTTGAAGTCTGAACCGTCGGCAAGACCAAATTCGAGTTCGCCTTCGGCCTCGGTTTTGATCGCTTTGATCTCATCGCGGCGTCTTGCTTCGAAGCCGAGATAGAAATCGATGGTTTTTTCAAGCCGTGGCCATTTTAGCGCGGCGAAATCGGCGTCTTGCAATTGCACCGCGAGCTCTTCGCGCAGAAGGGCGCGAAGTTTTTCGCGCGCTTCTGGTGGCAGGGGTCCAACCGAGTGACCATCGACAAAGCGCCTAAGTGCCTCGTGGACCGCGCTGCCGAATTCGCCCACGCCCAAAGCACCGCCGAGGGGATCGAGTTCCCTCAGTCGCAGAATTTTCTCGGCATAAAGGGCGTAGGGGTCGCGCCGCAGCGTCTCGATCTGGGTCACGCTGAGGCGCTTTGGGCGCAGCTCGACCGGCGGCCTCGGCAGCGGTCTCTCGCTTGACGCAGCGACCGGCGCCGAACGGTCGATTGCCCGCGCAAGGCGCAAATAAAACTCTCCGCGCTCACGGCACGCCGTCCATTTCTCGCCACCAAGCGCCGCCATGCGCTGAAGGAACCGCGACGCCACCGTAGGCGCGCCGTCGCGTTTGCGGGCTCGGCTCAAAATCACTTTACCTTTGCCCATCGCTTGCGCGAAATCATGCGCCGTCTGGCCGAGTTTGCGCTCCGGCGGCGTGAGGCCCAGCGCGGCGCGCATGGGTCGGTTGAGAAAAGCGTCGGTACGTGCTTGCGGCGGCCAAACCGTCTCGTCGAGGCCGCCAAGCAACATCACATCGGCGTCGATAAGGCGCGCCTCGAGAAGCCCGAGGATTTGGAGGCGCGGATGCGCCCGCGTCGCCTCGCGCAGGATAATTTCGCGCGCGACCGCCGCAAAAAAAAGCCCATAGGATTCGACGTCGAAGGTCATGCCGTCCTGGGCGTTTTGCGTAAGCTCATCGAAGAGAGAGTCGAGTGCCTCCTTCTCCGCGATGCGATCGTCCTCGGAGCCGGCGATCGCCTCGATCGTCTCGCGATGCGCCGCAGCCCACCGGTCCAGGGTCAGTTTGCCGCGCAATTTCAAGAGCGGCGCGAATTGGGCGCCAAGGCGAATCAGTAAGTCGCCCAGATCTTCCCATTCTTCCGAGGAAATCCGGTGCTTCGCCGGATGCGCGAAAGGGCTGTTCGCTGCTTTGCGAGCCGCGGCGATCAAGGCGGACGGTTCGCCAACAATGCGCTCGGCAAGACATAATGCGCCGCTGGCCGAGCGCAGCAGGCCGATTTCGAAAAGCGCGGCAAGCCGGGCAACCTCCTCGCGGGAAAGCCCGAGCCGCAGCAGCGGATGCGCCAAGAGCGCGGCGAGATCCGGCGCCGCCATCTTGCTCGCGGCGCAGGCGATCGCGAGCCGCGCCAGCGCGCCAATAGGGCTCGTGCTTAGGGGCTCGCCGGCGGAGTCCTCGGCAGCGACGCCCCAGCGCAGCAATTCCGCGCGCACCCGCCGTGCGAGGTTGCGATCCGGAGTGACGAGCGCCGCCGTCTCGCGAGACGTCTCCAAAACATGCCGCATGGCGATCGCAAGCGCCAGCGCTTCCTCGCGCTCGTCGGCGGCCTCGATCAAACTGACCGCGTTTAGCGCGGCATCGAGTTCGTTGGCATCCACGCTTCCACGAAAGGCGATCCATTCGCCGGTCGACTCCGCCGGACGCAACGCCTCGGAAACAAACTTTCCGCGCATGACAAAGTTTGGAATGGCTTCGCCGAGACTGACAACGTCTTCGCGCTTGACCTGGAGAAGGCCGAGGAGGCGGGAGAGCGCGGCCTGCGGATGGGTGAACGAGGCCTCGATATTTTGGCCGGGATCGCCCGCGATCATCGCCCATGCGCGATCGTCGAGATCGAGATCGAGGCCAGGCAGCACGACCGCGCCGTTCGGCGCCCGCGCGATTGCCGCGAGCAGGCGCGCGGTCGCGCGATTGGTGCCTGTCGAGCCGATCGCGATGACGGGGCCGCTCAGCGCGCCATCTTGCAGGCGGCGGCTTTGCATCTCGATCAGCGCAACCTGGCGCCGCGCATTGTCCAGCAAGTTGCATTCGGCGAGAATTTTTGGCCATTGTTCGATCGCGATATTGAGGAAATCGAGCGTGATCCGCCAATAGGGGTCGAACTCGGGCAGAACGAGCGGATCGAGCCTGTCCCAAGCCACATCCTCGATGATCAATTCATCGATGAGATTGGCAAGTTCGCCGGACAAATGCCAGGCATCGGCGGGCGTCGCCGCGACAAGAAAAGACTCCCGCGTATCGAACGCGTGTTCGCCCTGCGCGTTGACCGAGACGATCGCATGGCTTAGGGCACGTGCCCATGTCAGGATGAGACCGGCAAGCTGCATCCGCCGCGCGATCTCGCCCATTGCCTCGGGGAGACCCGGCTCATAGGTGCCGGCAAGCCCCGCTTCATCGAAGAGCAGGCTAGTCTCCGTTTCCTCGAGCGCGCCGAGCGGCAAAATGCGCGGAATCAGGATCGAGGGGCAGTTTATTGCGCGAGTAAATTCATCGGCGAGAGCGCGGGCCGCACGGCGTGTCGGAACATAGATCGTGGCTTCCGCGATTTCGAGCGGACCGAGATTGCTTGAATAGCCAGCGACGACGCGGCCGTCGAGGAGCGCGGCGGCAAAAGTTTTCAAAAAGGGCGCGCCAGGGGCGATGGTAAAAACGTTCGCTGCCTGCATAAAACCTTTGGCCTGAGTTTGCGGGACGGCCCGCATCCTACACGGCTTTCCCTGCCTGCCCCAAGCTTGCCGCGCGGTTCGCACCGTAATGTTTCGCACGCAACGAGGACGCCTGAGTTTCCGGCAGCTTCCTCCAAATTCGGCACGAACTTGGAAGGCATGAAAACACGGAGCATCCGCTTTCGGCGCGGCATCGCCTCAAGTTTGAAGCTTGACCGGGCTGCGCATCTGCCGTATTATTAACTATTGCTAATTGTCATCCATCACTTGATGCGGGAGAAGGCTCATGCATAAAATCACCGTGGTTGCGATTGCCGCCAGGTCTGGTCGGCGCTCCCCTCTGTGACGCAGGTGCGGGGTCGAGCACGAATGGAGCATTCGGGTTTCTGAGTTCGAACGGCACGTTCCGCCCGGTGCGGACCGAGGCGCCCACCCCAAAGGCCGCGGCGACCGTCTTCGCCGGCAGGTTGGTGGCGAATTTCACCTTTACGATTTCAATGAATTCCAACGTGCCACCCACGGCGCCGATCCTCTGCGGCCTCCAAGCGTCTGTGTTTGGAATTGATCCGACGGGCGTGTCCGATGTGGTTTTCGAGACGGATCAGGCCATGGCCACGGTTTCTGGCAACCAAGCGACTTGTCAAGTCGTGATTCCCTATACTTGGACTTTGTTGGTCCCTACGTCTCACAATGTCACACTATCCGGCACCGCAACCGCGGTGGACACCACCGGCAATGGCCGGACGAGCAGCTTTCAGCTGGAAACGATTGCCGTGCCGGCCACGGGCACGGTGACCACTATTACATACTCCGGCAAACTTTAGAGGCCGCGCGAGCTTCGCAATGCTCCCGCGGTTGTTCAACAAACGGGAGGATGTTATGAAACTACGTCAAATTTTGTATGCGACTCTATCGTTTCTAGCCGTCAATATAGGTATTTGTCCGTATGTCGTGGCGGCCACGACGCTTCAGCTGACACAGACATCGCAAGAAATAAGCGGGACGGACAGCGAGTCCGGCGTGGCGTTTCACTCCTCCCTGCTGGCGAGCGATCACGTGATTGTTGACCTATATATCGGCACGAAGCGAATTCATGAGGAAATAGACTACGGACGCCACACATTAAGAATTCGTAGCGTCTCTCAAGGCACTGAAACCCCAATCGCGCTTTCCGTTCAAGATATCCGCGCGTTCCAGAAACTGGGTGTTTCTCTATTTTCTCTACCCCCAAAATCCAACCGGCGGGCCGACACGGGGATGCGCTTGGCAGATTGCTTAATCTGATGGCCAGCACGCCACCCGGATATGTCTTTGACTACTTTAGTAAGATCTCGAGCGACAGCTTTACGAGCATATGCCCTCAAATAGGTGGGCCTGGTGTAGCGACCTACACGCTTGGCACATCTGGGAAAACTCAACATATAGAAGTGACCGTCGGTCCTGTTTGCTACGCGGGTCGCGCGCTCGGGCGCTTGTGGCGCCCTTGCCGGCTCCGATCCATTGATTGGTAAGTCCCAGCCTTTCACCCAGGAATGTCTTAATCACGATGAATGTTGCGACAAAACAGGAGGATCACCCCCGTTCTGTGGCTCAGACTGTTTTCCGGCATTCGTGGCAGCTATAGCGGGATTTGCCGCTGCACCGGATTGTGGGAATACTGGTGGCGATTGGATTGATAGCAATGGGGAGACCTATGCCTTAAGCAACGCCGAAAGCAACGGCCCCCCTGAGCCCTTCGCGGGGTCCCTTAATAACGCCGACGCCTTCTGTGCCAAAATGCCTTGGCCCGTCACTGGGACGCGTACTGGCACGGGGATTGTTTTTACGGCAACAAATCCATCCCCGCCCAATATTCTTTGCAAATTGTCGTCGTATACCGTTACCGGCACTTATGCCCCAATTGTTGGCACATCGCTGCCCCCCAACGAAAATAATGGGTGCAACACGGCGACGGGCACGTGGAGTGATTCCTCTGGGAAAAGTGGAAATTGGAATTGGATACGGAAAGGTACGCTGTTGAGCCGCGTCAATACAGGACCGAGGCCTACGGACAAATGAGCATTGCGTGAGATTTATACCAAGTCTCGAAGAGATTGACCCATCGGCTCCCGGCCGTCATGGCCGGGCTTGACCTGGTCAGGGCCAGCCATGACGTGAGAGTAACGAACAATGAGACTTTGTATTGGAGCATGTTCCGAAATAATCGCGCAACTTTCTCGGAACATGCTCTAATGCGGCTGAGGGCTCCCAATGGGCTAAGGTTACCGATGCAATTATGTATGGGTAGACAATGGTTTACATGAAAACGTTCGCCATAATTTTCATTGCGGTTCTCGCGCTTGCAGTAGGTATTTATTACTTCACTGCCAATAGGCAGAGCAATCAGGCTCATATAGCTATAACTTGGACGACGTATCGAAATAACCAATATGGCTTCGCAATTAATTATCCGTCTATATACTCTATCGAGGTACTTCCTGAGCCAATAAAGACGAAATATGGCAGGCGTAAATTTCTTGGTATAGTCGATCCTAAAGATACTTCTACGTATGAGTTTCATGTTGTTCCAGCCGCGGTTGCCATCATAAATCAGCTAAAGCGGCCCTTGGGATCCAACGTATACCATAACCTCGAAGAGTATGTTCAAGCTGGCTTTGCACAAGGGGGAGATACATGTTCCGATGGCGAACTCGTTTCTATAAATGGAGTTGACGCGCTGCATTCTCATTGCCGTACGGTATCCTGGCCGTTCAACTGGCAGGAAGACGCGCCTCGCGAACAATATGTAATTATTAGAAACGACCTCATCTATCAGATTGATCTTAAAACGGATGATCCATTTCGGGATGAATTTCTCCGCAGCTTCAACCTCCTCTAAAGCGCAACCGCGATCAACTCTGGTGCAATACGAGCAGATGAAAATACACGCCCCTTCGGATCAACCTAACACGTACACTACATACGGGAGCACTAACGCGGGAAACGTAAATCTGTGGGTGCTTCGATGAGAAAAGACACGGTGACCTCTACAAGATCCGGTATGTCCGAGACAGAACTCTTCCCATTTTGATTGTAAGGATAGAACAATGTTACGTTTTTTGCTTTTCCGCGCGCGTCAGCAAGGATGCCTTGCTGCGCATGCAGGCGTGGCATGACGGCTACACCATGCGGCAGCGGGAAGGGGAAATTGACGTAAGGAAATTCACGCCGGCGGCCGGTCCGCGATGACGGTGGGTGAGTCTGACCCATTTGCCCCTCGCACTATTGTTGAACAAGCGAAAGGGAGGGCGAGTCCCGCAGGCAAGGCGGGGAATCGCGCAAAGGCATCGGCGCCCGCCATGCGACGCGAAACGGTCTAAAAATGCACTTTCCGACTGGCGCGCCCGCGTTACCCAAAATCCCAACGCGAATTTTGGTTAAAGGATCTATTTGATCGGGAAGAACTCTAGCGACTCATCCGGCCTCCCGCTATTCTGAGGCCATGCCACGCCTCCCGCGCACCAATGCGCCCCGCGTTTCCGGTATCGCCTATCTCGATGTATCGCACGCCGGCGAGACCTATCGCATCAATTTGCGGCGAATGGCCGCCGCGCGCCGCTTTACCTTGCGGGTCCGGGCGGCGACAAAGGACGTTGTTTTGACAATGCCCGCGCGGGGAAGCCTTAGCGAGGCAAAGTCCTTCGCCGGTCGGCACGCGGCCTGGATCGGCGTAAAACTGCGCCGGTTGCCGGAAATGATTCCCTTCGAGCCGGGAGCGTTGGTTCCTTTGCGCGGAACGTTGCATCGGATTAACCATTGCCCAGCGAAGCGGGAGAGAGTTTGGATCGAAGATGGCGCGCCAAGTCGCGGGAGCATGCCCTTGCTTTGCGTGAGCGCCGAGGCGCCGTTCGCGCCCCGCCTGGTGCGCGACTTCCTCGTCAAGGAAGCCAGGCGGGACATCGCGGCCGCCGTCGCGAGCCACACCAAGAAACTTGGGGTAGGCCCGCGCAAGATCACCTTGCGGGATACGACGAGCCGGTGGGGGTCTTGCTCCGCGTCGGGCGCGCTCAGCTTTTCCTGGCGCCTGATCATGGCGCCTCGTTTCGTCCTCGATTATCTCGCGGCGCACGAAGCAGCCCATCTCTTGCACCTCAATCATTCCGCCGCGTTCTGGGCCGCGGTCGGGCGCCTGACGGCGGATACGGCGCGCGCGGAAGCCTGGCTCAAGGCGCATGGATCTGACTTGCTTCGCTTCGGGGCGGACGAGACCAAGAGTCCAGTGTCCCGCTTCGCGGAAAAGCTCAACTTGCCGGAGACGGCACCTTGGCGGCGGCCTCGCTAAGACGCTTGCGGTAAAGCGCGGCGAAATCGATCGGATCGATGTAAAGCGGCGGAAACCCGCCCCCGCGCACGGCGTCGGCGATAATCTGACGCGCGAATGGAAACAAAAGGCGGGGGCATTCGATCATGACCACCGGATGCATGTCGTTTGGGGCAACATTGCGCAGCCGGAACAGACCCGCATAATCGAGCTCGAACTTGAAGAGAAGACCAGCGCCCTCGCCCGCCGACCCTTCAAGCAAGATATTCACCTCGAAGTCGGCTTCCGCTACTTGCCGCGCATTGACATTGACCTGGATCGCAATGTTCGGCGCTTTCTCTTGAGGCCCGAGAGAGCGCGGCGCGTTGGGGTTCTCGAATGATAAATCCTTGGTGTATTGCACCATCGCGTTGATCGAAGGCGCGATGTCGGCCTGAGTGCCGTTGCCGTTGCCTTGTCCGTCAGCCATCGTGAAAGAATCTCCCGCGGCTGCGGGTAGCACGGATGCGGAGTCGCGACAAGGGAACCCGGAATGGGGGGTAGTGGCTCAGTCTGAGTTTCTACAACTGGCCCCAATGCGGACCTGTCGGCGGAGAATTACATTTTTTCGCTGTAATCGATCACGAATAACGAGGCCCCCGCAATGTACTTGAGCTCATTAATAGCACTTCGACAGGAGCACCTGCGACGCGATCCGCATTCTTTGCTGCAACTGCTCATTTCGCCCCATGCGCATTGTTATGATCTCACGTTTCCACAGCTCGATAACGGCTACGATCGCGAGCACGGCATCGGATGATCACATTCGCCCAATAATAGGCACTCGCATCACGAAAAAACGCGGCCGCGATAAGTGACTCGTTCCCACCCTATCCGGTGGCAGCCCTCAGCCGCCGGATTTTATTTCCCCTTGCGGCGTAGCCGCAGGCGAGATGCGGCCGATCACGTTGAAGCGCGCCTTCTGCTCGTCGGTCAACGAGTTGTAGAAATCCGCCAGCGCGGGTCTCACAGTGTTGACCGCGCCGGCAAGGGCATCAAGGCGTCCGCCCACCGCATCAAGCCGGCCCGTCAGCGTCTGGGGAATGTCAACCGGGCAGGAGGCGTCGAGGTCCGCGGCGGCCTTGGCCGAGGCCAATTTTAGCGAGTCGAAAGCGGCATTCTGCTGCTCGGTCGGCTCGATCAACTCCTTGATGCGCTGTACCGGCAATTGCGTGAAGTTCTCCGTCTGCTGCTTGCACAAACCGCCGAGATTGCTCGCAGGCGATTCTTCTCGTGCGATTCTGGCGCGCCGATACTTGGTCTGGGCGCCGATGGCCGCGAATCGATCTTTCTGCTCGTCATTCATAGAATTGAAGAGCGTCGTGAGTGGCGGGCGTAGGATCTGCGCGGCCTGACTCATCGCCTGGATTCGTTTCAAGTCAGCGTCGAGTCGCGCGATCGGCGTGAGCGGGACATCTGTCGGGCACGAAGACCGCAAGATGGTATCAGCCTGTGCCGACGCCGCCTTGAGATCGTTCAGCATTGCGACCTGCGCGTCAGTCGGGCCGATCGCCCGCTCGATCTGCTCAATCGGCAAGCTCACGACGCCGGGCGCCAAGCCACCGCAGGTCAGGAGGCTGTTGGATTCGGCCTCAAGATTGGCATGCGCCACGGAGCGGGCCGCATAAAGCCGATGATGGCGACGATGATCGCGCCCCCCGTAGTAGCCGTAAGAGGCGTAGCCGTTGGCATAAGGGGCGTTGCCGTAGATGTTAAACAGACTGTTTTCCCCATAGTAATATGGATTGGCGGCGTAATAGGGCGAGAACATGGGTCCCGGCCAGAAGATGCTGGCCAGCAACAAGTTTGGCCCGTAGGCGAAGAACGGGTCGTAGAAGGCATAGGGCCAGAGCGCGAACGTCAGCGCATCGCCGAAAAAGAAGGGCCAGAAAACCGGGCCTGCCCAATAGCCCCATCCGCTCCCCCAATCGTTCCAGCCGGCACCCCAATAATTGTTGCCCCAAGCATTCCATCCGGCCATGTTGCCGAAGGCGTTGCGATTGAACCCGTGCGGGTTGAAGCCATGGACGCCGTTGAATCGGCCAAATCCGCGGCCGCCGAACCCATTATGGGCGAAGGCGGTTCGATGGCCGCCAGCGCCGCCGATCGCGCCTCCCGCCACGTTTGCGTGCTCAAAACGGCCGCGACCAAAGTGGCTGCCAGCGAAATGCCGGCCACGGAAATGCCGGCCAGCGAAATGTCTGCCGCCGAAGTGACCGAAGTGCCTGCCGAAATGCATGCCTCCAAAATGGCCGCCTCGGAACCCGCCGAAGCGGCCGAAGCCGCCGAAGTGGCCGCCGCCGAAACCTCCGAAGTGACCACCTCCGAAGTGACCGCCGGCGAATCCTCCGAAGTGACCGCCGCCGCCGAAATGACCGCCGTGCCCATAGGCAAAAGCTTCGCTCATCGCCAAAGGCATCACGTTGGGTTTGAAAGAGGTCTCGAGGCCAAAGCCTAACGAGATCGCCGCTGCGAGAATTTTCGCGATCCGACGAGCCATTGGTACTCTCCTCATCGCCCCTGCGGAACTATGATCCCGACCCCCTTGCGAACAATAACGCATCGACCGTTCCGCCCGTTCCACGGTATCTTAAATATGCCATAAGTCATTATAAATGAAAGGAAATTATCAATAATTCGGTGCGATTCGCCACCCGGAACGCGAAGTCGCGCGACGAGCCAAGCGGCGGCGATCTCGGCCGCCGCCGCAAAGGCCTCGGCGGCCAGGCTCACCCGGATCGCGGTTGCGTCATTCGAATTCCAGCCGGTCCAACATTTTTCGCAAACCAAGATGGCGACGGTCAACAGGATAGCAGCCTGTTCCGGATGTAGCCTTGGAAGAGTTGGCACAGCTCCCGCCAATGGGCTGTTTCGGTTGAGGCTGTTTCGTGCTTTGCACCTAAACTCCGTTCATCGATTTTCGCTCGATGAACGGAGCTTTAGGCGCTTGCGCAGTAAGGTCTCCGCTGAGCGGGGTTGCGTGATCCGCGCGGCAGGCTTTAAAAGGCCTTCCGCGAAATCCCTGCGGGATGGTTCACATTATGGACGCGCCTCGCCTATATTTGATCACGCCTCCTATCGCCGATTGGGCCCCTTACCCCCTCCTTTTCGAGGCGGCAATGGCTTCGTGCGACGTGGCTTGCGTGCATTTGCGAATAAGCGCCGCCGCCGCCGCCGCGAAAGAGAGGATCGTGCGCAAGCTCGCCCCTTTGCTACAACAGCACGGCGTTGCTTGCCTCGTCGCGGAAGACCCGCAATGGGCGGTTCGCGTCAACGCCGATGGCGTCCATGTCGATGGCGGGGGGGAGCGGCTGCAATCCGCCTTGCGCGCGATAAAACCCGACCACATTGTCGGCGCCGGAGGATTGCCGACGCGGGACTCGGCGATGACCGCCGGCGAGGCGGGCGCCGACTATGTTATGTTCGGCGGGGGCGCGGAGACGCACGCACAAATCGTCGAGCGCGTCGCCTGGTGGGCGGAAATCTTCAACGTCCCTTGCGTCGGCCACGCGCATGATCTCGCCTCGATCGGCGAACTTGTTCGCGCCGGGGCCGATTTCATCGCGCTTGGCGACGCGGTCTTCGCCGATCCGCGCGGCGCCGCGGCGGCTTTGCGAGACGCCGCCCGCCTGATCGCGCCGACGCCGGAGACGGCCGCATGAACGATGGCTCCGGCACTCGCTTTTTGCGGCTTTGCGCCGGCTTTGCTGCGGCATTGACGGTTTTGCTAGGCGGGGAGATTCTCGCCCACGCGCAGGCCGCGCCGTCTGGCGCGCAACCGGCCGAAGTCGGTGCGCCGGCCAACCCGCCGCAGATGGACTCCTTGCCGGTTCCGGCGCGGCTCGGCGGCGCGCCGGATCTCGCCTTCGCGGCTTATCAGCGCGGCTATTATGCGACCGCGCTGCGCGAGGCGATGAAGCGGATCGAGGCCGATCCCGACGACGGGCCGGCAATGACCCTCATCGGCGAGCTTTATTCGCAGGGACTCGGCGTCCGGCGCGACGCCGCGGAAGCAGCCCGCTGGTACAAGCTCGCGACTGAGCGCGCCGACCGGCAGGCCATTTTCGCTCTCGGGATCGCCAAACTGAAGGGCGAAGGCGTGCCGCGGGATCGCGCCGGCGCGGCCGAGCTTTTCCAACAGGCGGCGGCGCAAGGCCACCCCGGAGCGCTCTATAACCTTGGCGTTCTGGCGATGGAAAACGATGGCGCCGCCGCGGATTTGCCAACGGCCGCGCGGTTTTTCAGACAAGCCGCGGAACTTGGCTCTTCCGACGCCGCCTATGCGTTGGGCCTATTTTACAGGAATGGCACCGGCGTCGAAAAGAGCGACGAGCAAGCCGCGCGGTGGATTGGCCGCGCGGCGAAGGACGATAACGTTCCGGCAGAAGTCGAATACGCGATCATGCTTTTCAACGGGATCGGCGTCGAGAAGGATGAAACGGCGGCGGCTAAGCTCTTTCTCAAGGCGGCGGCGCGCAACAATCCCGTCGCGCAAAACCGCGCCGCGCGTCTTCTGGCGGTCGGGCGCGGATTGCCAAAGGATATGGTCGAAGCGATGAAATGGCATCTTCTCGCGAGAGCCGCCGGAGAGAAGGATGCCTGGCTCGACGGCGAATTGGCCAAGCTCTCGGCGGAAGAGAAGTCCGCCATCGAGGCGAGCTTGCATCAATATGGAGGGAATTGAGGAAGAGGCGCCTCGCCGCCGGCGCGATCGGCCGACCACATCTTCGCCCGTACTGGCGCGAGCGGGGCGACGTAGGGCGAACTTCTTTGGCTCGGCGATCTGCCGGTGGCGGCCGTCTTAAAACAGCGTTGGCTGAACTTATACCAAATCTCGGAGGCAGTTATCGATCGCCCCTCCCGTCGTCATGGCCGTCCTCGGGCTTGAACCGGCCATCCAGACATCTGCCCATCGTTGTTGGATGCCCGGGCTTGACCCACGGCTGTCCGGTTGAGTTTTTCTGGACAAGCTGCACGGCATCGATTCTTCTTGGTTCGAATCGTTTGGCGACGGTTTCGGACACGAGAAGGAGACAGTGCCGTGC
>Ga0182015_10003990_pt1 | contig 16172 bp, 15 predicted proteins | sample 712P3MmetaG_FD_120478 | JGI IMG/M metagenome (GOLD analysis project Ga0182015, IMG submission 120478) | Permafrost microbial communities from Stordalen Mire, Sweden - 712P3M metaG | ecosystem: Environmental > Terrestrial > Soil > Wetlands > Permafrost | place: Sweden: Stordalen | collected... | reverse complement strand
CGTCCACCGAGGCCACGCCCTCAAGAATTTCTCCGTCACTGGGGATGAACTCGCCAGCGGCAACTCTTACCAAGTCGCCGGAGCGCAGTTTAGAGCTGGCGATTTGTTCCGTCGTCCCGTTCGGTAAGAGACGATTGGCGATCGTTTCGGCGCGAGCTTTGCGCAAAGATTCGGCTTGCGCTTTGCCTCGTCCCTCAGCCATGGCCTCGGCAAAATTGGCGAACAGTACCGTAAACCACAACCAAAGCGTAATCTGCAGGTTAAAACCGAAAGCTCCCTGATGCCGCAGCGCATCGCGAATCAGCAGAATGGTCGTAGCGACACTGCCGACTTCCACCACAAACATCACTGGATTCTTCATCATGTTCCGGGGATCCAGCTTAACCAGCGAATCCAGCGTCGCGCGGCGCACGATGTTCATGTCCCAGATGGATTTTGATTTTCGTTCTGCCATGTTTCCTCAGAAAGTTTTGCCGACTGACATCAACAGGTGCTCAAGTACGGGCCCCAGGCTGAGTGCGGGGAAAAAAGTCAGCGCGCCAACAATCAGAATCACGCCCACCAGCAGCACGCTGAACAACGGCGTGGTCACCGGAAACGTGCCCAGCGATGGCGGCACATATTTCTTTTTTGCCAGATTGCCGGCGATGGCGAGCATGGGAATGATCATCAAGAATCGGCCGATTAGCATGGTCATTGCGCCGGAAGTGTTGTACCAGAGAGTATTTCCATTCAATCCTCCGAAGGCGGAGCCATTGTTTCCCGCCATGGATGTGAATGCGTACAGAATTTGCGTAAGTCCGTGAGGGCCCGGATTGCTGATGCTGGACGTGCCAAAGCCCTGCACAGAAGAAATTGCAGCCAGCACCAGAATCACTACCGGAAAAACCAGCGTGACCAGCATGGCCATTTTCACGTCATAAGCTTCAATCTTCTTGCCCAGGTATTCCGGCGTCCGGCCGACCATCAAGCCCGCGATAAACACCGCCAGCACAACATAGATGAGAATGCCGTACAGGCCAGCGCCCACGCCGCCGAAAACGGTTTCGCTAAGCATGATGTTGGCCAGCGGAACCATTCCGCCAAGGGGAGTGTAAGAATCGTGCCAGCCATTAATTGCTCCACAACTGGCATCGGTCGTGACCGTGGCAAAGAGAGTTGAGTCGGCAATGCCAAAGCGGACTTCCTTACCTTCCATGTTTCCGCCAGGCTGCAGCGCGCTTACGCGCTGGTCCGCTCCCTTGAGCAGCGGATTGCCCCGCGCCTCTGCCCAATATGCGGTTGTAACCCCGCATAGAAATAAGAAAGCCATCGCTGCCCATACGGCCCATCCATGGCGTTGCGATCCGGTCATGCGCCCGAGCGTATAGGTTAGTCCGGCAGGAATGGCGAAGATCGAAAGCAGCTGCAGATAATTGCTGAGCGGGGTGGGATTCTCGAACGGATGCGAACTGTTCGCATTAAAGAAGCCGCCGCCGTTCGTGCCCAGCATCTTGATGGCTTCCTGTGAAGCGACGGGGCCTTGCGCGATAGTCTGATCCGTCACGGTGTCCATTACTGGCTTACCGTCCTGGCCGACCATCGGCTTTCCATCCGCGCCGGTTTTCTGCACTTGCTGGGACTCAACCAGTTTCACCGTGTCGTACGGCTTCAGATTCTGCACGACTCCTTGCGAAACTAGCGCCAGTGCATAAATGATGCACATTGGCAGCAACAGCCACAGCGTGGACCGCGTCATGTCCACCCAAAAATTCCCTATAGTTTCTTTTTCCCGCCGCGCGATTCCCCGCACGAACGCAATAGCCAGTGCAATGCCTACGGCTGCGGACATAAAGTTGTGGTATGCGAGCCCCGCCATCTGGGTGAGGTAGCTCATCGTGGCTTCGCCCGCGTAATTCTGCCAGTTGGTATTAGTGGTGAAAGAGGCAGCGGTGTTAAAAGCCAGGTCTTGCGCAACCGCGCCAAACTTCTGCGGATTCCACGGCAGCCACTGCTGCACGCGCTCGATCAAGTACAGCACTAACATCGAGACGCCGCTAAACATCAGCATAGCGATGGCATACTCCGTCCAGCGCATCTCGTGATTTTCGTCGACCCCGGTCACGCGATAGAGCAAACGCTCCACGGGCCGGGCAATCGGATCGAGAAACGTGCGCTCGCGATTGAAAACCCGAGCCATGAACACGCCCAGCGGTTTCGTCATTACGAGTATCAATGCCAGGAACAGCAGTATCTGAACCCAGCCATTCGCAGTCATCAGAACTTCTCCGGCATTAAAAGTGCATACAGCAGATAGACCATCAGCAGAACGCAGACAACCAGCATGAGGATTGATTCAAGGCTCATGACAAATCCTCTCTCAGCGAATCCGATCGCAGAATCGTACGTAGCCAATGGCAGCGGCAAAAAATGCCAGTGTAGCGGCGATAAAAATGATGTCTTTCATAAATGTTCTCCCGGCGAAACCTGTCGATTAAACTCACCATGCACCCTGCTTTCGGCCCCACCACCAGACCAGCCCGAGCGTCGCCGTATTCTGTTGTTTGCTCAGCACGCCTTGCGTGCTCGTCAGAAATGAAGGCTGATTTGAGAAATCGCGACGCCACTCATACCGCATCAGGAAACCGTCTGCCACGTTGTAGTCGAAGGTTGCGGTGGTTTCCTTTAGAGCCTGCGTCAGGCCGCTAAAAAGGCCGCCGCGGTCGGACATATATTCTGCCCGCCCAGCCAAGGTGAATTTGGGACTAAGCTGATATTTGAGATACGCTGCGCCTCCATCGACATGCGAGGGAGCTGACGATTCCCCCGGCGCAGAGTTTCTCCACAGCCGCTCAATGACATAATCGCCTTCCACGGCAAGACTTAGTTTCGGTGTAGTCTGCCAGCTCACATAACTATCGAAAATGTGCAGCAGGCCATTGGGCGCCGGAACAATCGGCGCAAAACTGAGGCCAGTTTGCACAGGAATTGGCGATGTGGGCGACACTTCGATGCGATCCGGATGCTCCTGCCCCAAGTAGTAATTCATCGTCCAGCTAATCTTTTTGTTTGGAGTCGCGGTCCAGCCAAACAATTCATCTTTGAAACCATTTGTGGGTTCAACCTGGTTGGTGCCGTTGACGACCCAGTAATTTAAGGCGAGATGATCGTTGACCGGATAACTGACACGCAAACCCATATGGTAGAAAGGCAGAAAGTTGAACCAGAATGACCGCGAGTAGTTGATCTGATCTTTGGTGTAATTGCCTTCGATCCCGAGCGAACTCGCCCACTTTCCGAAATCCACGTTCAAACCGCGGCCCACAGGAACAATGTAAGTTCCGTAAGCCTGGAAAATATTCCGATAGATATCCGGCCGCGGTTCGTTAAGAGGATTCCCCTGCAGGGTATCCGTCGCTTGTCCGAATTGAAGATCTAGGCGTCCACCCAGACGCCGCCCGTCGGCTACATCGGCCGGGTGATCGAATATCACACTGGCCTGATTCAAGCTGAAGCTGTTACTCAGAACGTCATAAGCGCGCAACAGATTAACTCGGCCGACGGGAGCGTTGAAGTTGTATTCGTAGTATCCATCTAGCCCAATATTAATGGTGGTATCGCGCAAAAATGTGAGACTGGCCTTGTCCTGAGGAGTGAGTGTCGACACTTCTGTAGCAACAGACTTCGGGTCCGCGCTTGAGGTTGTCGGCGCGTTCTGAATGCCTGGAGAACCAGTTGCTTGCTGCGAACTTGTCTGTAGCTCTTTCACCATGCGCTTCAACTCGGCGACCTCGCCTTCAAGTTCGCCCACCCGTTGTTGGAGCCCTTCAGTTGTTTGCGTTGAGCCAGGAGCGGCGTTTTGGCCGAGTGCCCGCTGAGGAAATAAGCATTCAACAGCGACCATCATCAATACCATCATCCACACACCACGGCTGAGAACACCACGTACAACCGAACGTCTGTAAGTCATATCCATGCTCCTGTCAAAAGACCACCAGAAGCATAGATACTAGAACTTGACCAGTACCGCTAGGTCATACCTGACCTTCGTTCTTTCACAATGCACCCCGCAAAGTTCAAAATGGAACGTAATGCCTCGCCGAATCACGCTCTAGCCCATCCGAAATCTTGACAAACGAAACAGGTTCTCCCCTTCACTAACCCTGAACTCAAATCTAGAACTTGACCAAAATATCGAAGTCGACGAACTGCTCGTCCCGACGCAGGTCAGGGAACCACACTGTGCTGCCCTGCGCGCCGCAGGCTGTTTGCGCGGCGCTGAGGGTAAATGCCTCCGACGAATTGCCGTCGTTACAAGCAAAGAATTGCGGATACCCATTATTCGTGTAAGGCACTCCGCCCGAACCTGGAGGCGTAATTCCGTTGCGACCTGTCCAGTACGGCACACTGGCATGGCGATAGTCGTATTCCCAGCGGAAGGTGATGTACTGGCTGGGCATGTAATCAAACGTGATCGATGAGTCCCAGGCTTTAAACGGGTCCGACGGGTTTCCGGTAAAGTAGGGCGCATTGATCGCAGCCGACTCTGCCGTCTCCCCATTGATGGGAGGGTCCAAAACCAGATAGCGTCCGGGATTGTTGATCTGGCCCCCGCCAAGTGTCAATCCGAACCGGTCCCTATGGAACCAAAAGCGGTTGTAAAGCATGTAGCCGATAAAACTCTGCTTAGGATTAATTCCCGCCTTAAAATAGTCGCCCCCGACTGATTTCGGATCCTTTCTGTCGGTGAAACAGCCTACCCCCTGAATGTAAGTACCCGTGGACGTAGTCGTGCTGGGGCCAAACTCGCAGCCCATATCGCCGGTAAAGGAAAACGCCATCTTGTCGAGAGTTTTTTCCGGACGGTCGTAATATTTGATCTCGATGCTGTCGTCAGTATGAATGCGCCCGCGGTTCGGTATGTACAGGTCATCGTGCCCGAGCCCGTAATTGTTTGAGATGACATTCATCCAAGGATACGGAGTCCACTTAATCTGTCCTCCTAACCCTTTCCTCGAGTTAGCTGAACCATACGACTGCCATCCGTTGATCAACCACGGCTCAATCTTTAAATGCGGGTTGGGGAAAATCTGAACTCGCAAACCATTAAAGAACCAGGGTGTATTCGACGACACATATGACGGCTGATACGCCCAGTTATCGAAGTTGTAGTAGCTAAACAACCCGATGTAAGAGAGGAAAATGCCAGCGTCTACGTTAATTCCGTCCAGCACGTTGAAGTGGTACCCGCCGTATGCTTCTGAGAGGTAGCGATAAGAGGTATCCAGGTCCCACTGGCCCTTTGCCGGACTGGGATCATTGCGTGGCGTGGTCTCGGAATACATGCCGAACTGGGTCATGAACCGGGCGCGAACATTGTCATAGTGGAAATCGCCGCCAACGCCTAATTGTTCCAATTGGATTTCATTAGAGCGAAATATTTCGCTGGAGCCGCCTATCGAGTTGTCGATTGGTTTGTTGAAGTCGTAGGTGTAAGTGGTGTCGGCTCGGATTTCCGGGGTGAAGAATTTCGAATCGAAGGCCGGTTCTTTGGTGCGCGGATTGCCATTGAGCCAAGTCCAATCCCAGTCCGAGAAAGGAGCGATTTTGCCCGTATTCGCGGCCGTGGCGTTTTGGCTAGGTTGCTGAACCACCGCTGCTTCAGCCGGTGCTGGAACCGGATAAGGCGCCACCGGCGTACTCCCCTTTGCGCTTTGAACCACCGTGGTTGGCCGCTCCCCCGCTACGTGCTGCTTAAGCGCGGCTTCAAGCTGCTCGATGCGTTTTTTCATCGCAGCCAGTTCTTGCACGATCTCTTGCTCGGATTCCGCAGTCGGTGCTCCAGTCGCCTGCTGGTCGGAGGACACCGATGCGGGGGCCGGCGCATCCGCGGCAGTCTGTTGGCCATGAAGCGGCAGCGTTAACAGCACTCCGGCTACGACAATAAAGGCGGCCCGCTTGCTCGTCTCGAATATCGCCTTACGCGCAAAGCTGTTGGAGTTCATCACTATAAGTTCTCCTCGCCGCTTGGATGGATTGAACCTCGCGAGATAAATGCTTACCTGCCGTTGCGGCCCGGTGCTCTCTTTCAGGAGCGCAACAAGAAACCGCAGCATAAAAACCACCGCGCCCGCGCACACAGATGTGAACATCAACTGCATGATGATTGCCCGCTCAACAATTGTCAGGGAACTTCCAAACCGTATTTGACAACCGCTGCCGTAAGGGTTGGCTAAAGGTTTCGTAAAGACTTCATAAGGAAACTAAGCCGGAACCTGAGCTTAGCAGCCCCAATCTGCTTCGCCGGGAGTGGCAAAATACTGACGATTGGCTTGGCGGATCTCAGATGTCGCCGCTAGTTCGAGTAGCGTCAGCCGGGCGGCCGCGATCATCAGTTTGCGTTCGTTTTGAGGAGCATGTTCCCAGGAAAAATCTGCCTGCCGCGTGGCATGGCCGTGGAAGTCGTTTTCCAGGGCCTCGTGATAATGATGAAAAACCTTTGCCAGATCTTCCGCGGATACATTGTGTAGTGTGGACATAAGCTCCTTAGCCTTTCCGTAACTTATTTCGCTGGCAAGTAGAGTCACTCATCTCCGCTTGCTCCTGCTGAATGATTGGATAACGAAAGGCGTAAGGATTGAATAAATACTTCGTAGAATGTTCGTTAAGAGAAAACCACTTGAAAAACCTTCACTTCGTCAGATTCGCGCTTTGAATTGGTCATTCCGAAGCCCCGCGCCTTCACCAGCGGGGCGAGGAATCTCGCGTGATCGACTTACTCGCCGGGCTCGAATCTGTATCCGACCCAGGGCTCGGTAACGATGTAACGCGGCGACGATGCTTCTGGTTCCAGCTTCTTTCGTAACTGGCCAACAAATACGCGCAAATACTCAACCTGTTCTGTGCTCTGCCCACCCCAGATCGCGCTTAGCAACGTGCGATGAGTTATTACTTTTCGGGGATGGCGCGCCAGATAAACCAGAAGATCAAATTCCTTGGGCGTCAGGCGAACTTCGCGATCGCGTAGCGAAACTTTATGCGCCGCCAGGTCAATACGAAAATCGCCGACCTCAATGAGGGTCGACTCGTCATTCTCCGCCGGAAGGCGGCGTAAATTGGCGCGCACTCGCGCCAGCAATTCCTCAATCCCAAATGGCTTGGTAACGTAGTCATCGGCGCCCGCATCGAGCGCCCGCACTTTTGTTTTCTCCTCGCCCTTGACCGAGAGCACGATGATGGGAATCTTGGTGGAAAGCCGCAATCGCCGGCACAACTCCAAACCATCCATGTTGGGCATGGATAGATCGGTGATCACCAAGTCCGGGGTCCAGTCTTTCATTATCTCGAGCGCGGTCTCGCCATCATTAGCCACGCGAATGTCATATCCGTGGCTAGAGAGACTGGTGCGCAGCACCCGCGGGATTTGAGGTTCGTCGTCCACCACGAGAATACGGCGATGCTCATTCATGGAATCACGAGGGTTCCTGGGTAACAATGTGTACGTCGACCGCCGGCGCATCTCGCAGAAATTTGTTGATAGCAGTGAGATACAAATACTTCCTCCATCCGCCGGTAGCTGATCGTCCAAACACAACTTGGGTGACGTGTTTTTCGCGCACGAAATCAGCCACGGCGTGCGCCACGCTGATCGCCTTCAGTTTGGTGATTTGCGCGCCCACATTCTCCGCGAATCGCAGATTCGCCGACAACGTCTTCTGGTTAGGCTCATTGTCGTCCTGCCCAAGATCGACATACACAACGTGCAATTCGCCACCCATAGCTTGAGCCATACGGGCGCCTCGCGCGATCAGATATTGCGCCGCCGGATTGGAACTGATGCAAACCGCAATCCGCTCGCGCACCGGGACACTTCCGCTGTCCTCATCTTTCTCGCGATACGACTCCAGGCTTTGATCCACGGCCTGAGCCACTTGGCGAAGAGCCAACTCACGCAACGCGATCAGGTTTTCCGGACGGAAAAAATTGCCCAGCGCCTTGCCTACTCGGTCGAGCGGATAAATATCACCTCGGCGCATGCGGCTCTGCAATGCTTCTGGAGTCAGGTCTGACATCACTACTTCGTTCACCCGCTTAAGCACCCAGTCAGGCACCGTCTCCCGAACCGTAATTCCCGTGAGGCCCTGCACCGTCGGAGTCACGCTATCCAGATGCTGGATGTTCATCGTCGACAGCACATCAATGCCGGCGTCCAGCAGTTCCAGTACATCCTGATACCGCTTTGCGTGTTTGCTGCCCTCGACATTGGTATGCGCCAACTCATCCACTAACGCGACGCTAGGTTTCCGGGCGAGGATGGCGTCGACGTCCATTTCTTCAAAAAGCGTGCCTTTGTATTCCAATTTTTTCCTGGGAACAGTTTCGATTTGTGCCGCCAGTTCCGCGGTCGCCTTGCGCCCGTGAGTTTCGATCACTCCGATGACCACGTCCTCGCCGCGCGCGTGCCGGCGAATCGCTTCACTCAGCATGCTGAAAGTCTTTCCGACCCCCGGCGCGTATCCCAGAAAGAGCTTGAATACGCCGCCTGTCTTTTTGGGATCGGCCTCTTCCAACCATTGCTCAGGAGTTTTGGTCATCGCGGCTATTGTCGTCGAGCAGATTCAAAATGTCGAATGTAGGTGCGAAGCATCCACGCTCCTCCAAAGCCTTTTTCCTTTGTGTACCTTTGTGTCCTTTGTGGTTCATGAATTGAGAAATGCGAAAACCACAAAGGACACAAAGCTACACAAAGGAACGTGCGCAAACCGAGTCTCCTGAAGATCAGCTACAATCGCGGACGTGAACCAAGCGCGACTCAAATCCGTCATGCGCTATGCCGCGACTGCGGTTGCTGTGCTGGTCCTGGTTGTGTTGTATCACCTCGTAATCAGGGTAAATCCCACCACCGTCGCTCTGAGTTTCCTGATCGGCGTCCTCATCGTCTCGGCAAACTGGGGTTTGCGGCCCGCCGTCTTCATGGCGCTGGTTGCAACCTTGGCTTTCAACTATTACTTCCTTCCTCCGGTTGGCACGTTGACCATCGCCGATCCACAGAATTGGGTCGCCTTGCTTGCCTTTCTGGTCACCGCCATCATTGCCAGCCAACTTGCGGAACGAGCCCGCCGTGAAGCAGAAAGAGCAAACGATCGCCGTCGCGAAGCCGAGCGCTTGTACAGATTCAGCCAGCAACTGCTTTCCAGTGACAACGTAATCGAACTGTTGAATGCGATCCCGCGCTACATCGTTGACTGTTTCGGCGCAAAGGCCGCAGCCATCGCATTACCGAACCGGCCCGATGTTTACCGCTCGAGCCCAGCCACTCACGACTTGGAGCGCCACGATCTGCAATTGGTGTGCATGCGTGGCGAACCCATGACCAATCCTGAAAAACGCATGGTAGTTATGCCTCTTCGCATGGGTCTTCGTGTCGTCGGCAGCATGGGCGTCTCCGGCGCGCTTCTTTCCCGCGAAACTCTCGAAGCCATGAGCAGCCTGATTGCGATTGCAATCGAACGCGCCGGCGCGGTAGAGAAATTAAGTCGCGCCGAAGCTTCGCGCGAAAGCGAACAACTACGGTCGGCCTTACTTGATTCAGTCACGCACGAATTTCGTACCCCGCTGACTTCCATCAAAGCCTCTGTCACCTCGATGCTCTCGAACCCCGCCCTGGACGTCGCTCAACGCCTCGAACTTCTCACCGTGATTAATGAAGAAAGCGATCGTTTGAATCGCCTGGTGGGCGAAGCTGCGGAAATGGCGCAGCTTGACGCGAACCAGGTCGAGCTTCAATTAGGCGCGCATTCAATTCAAGAAGCGGTCGATGCCGCGCTGGAAAAAGCGAAGCCAGCTTTGGGACGGCATCCGGTTGATGTACGCCTGCCAGCCAACTTGCCCCTAGTTCGGATGGATGAAGACCGCGTCACCGAAGTCATAACTCAGCTTCTCGAAAACGCCGCCAAATACTCTTCGCCGGAATCTCCCATTCAAATTGCTGGAGAAGTGAGTAACCGCATGGTAATGACCAGCGTAGCCGACCACGGACCCGGAATCGATGATTTCGAACAATCATTGATATTCGAAAAATTCTATCGCGGTCGGGGTCAACGTCTGCACGTTCAAGGCACTGGCATGGGCTTGGCAATCGCCAAGGCAATCGTCGAAGCTCACGGCGGAAAACTCGGTGTCACCAGCCAGCCCGGCCACGGTTCAGTGTTCTACTTCACCCTGCCAGTAGCATAAGTGTAGGCGCGGGCGTCACGCCTGTGCAGCACAACGCGAGTCCCGCGCCACAGAAGAGAAAAATCCTCGCCCAACGCCGCAAGCAGCGCCAGGCGAGGGATTTGACTTTACGGCAAGTAATAGCGGAACGACGTCAAGAACATGTTTTCCGTCGCGTTCGGAGTTCCGCCTACGCCGTGCCAGACATTGCGGTCGATGTAAGAATACTGTGGTCCCCACTGAATTCTTCCTTTGGGACCACTGTAAAAGCGATACCAAAACCCAATCGTGCCTTCGATAATGTCACGTGTATCGCCATTGCAATTGGACAGGCCGCCGGGATTAAATCCGCCGGTAAGAGGCGTGCCTACCGAACCCGGAACCGGAATCGTAGCGGTACCACCAGTGGGGTCGGCGGTGGTGGGTGGAGTCGCAACTGTGGTGCTCGTGGCCGCTGGGACCGTCTCCGTGCCGCAGCCCGAGTTATTGAAAAGTGGCGAGCCGTAGCCAACGCCCTTGCCAGAGCTGCTTACGAATGCAGTCCGGTCCTCGTACTCACCACCAACGTTGGCGTAAATATCCAGCTTCGGGGAGTGCCATTCGAGCGTCCCCAACGCCTGATAGTTCCTCACCGGAACCAGAACGCCATCCGGGCGAGCAACAACGTCGGCGAGTCCAGCGGTGCCGTAACGTCCGGTGCCGTTGCCGCCGAGGAAATGCGCGCCTATATCGATGTGCTTGGCGATGGTCCCGCGTATATTGGCGCCGATGCCGCCATCGGGCGCGGAGTTGTTAAACGCACCCGCCGCGGAAGGCTTACTTGCCGTCGCCAGCGGATAAATCCGGTCGCGGAAGTCGGTGAATATTCCGAAAACTTCGAAGTGTCCCCAACCCGGCTCGAAGGCCAGTTTGCCGACGATGTCAGGCGAAGGATTGAAAGAGTAGTTTGCGGTTGGATTGTAAAGACCGCCGCTCGCCCCCTGCGCGCCAAGGATAAAGTTGTTGCTGGCGCCGTGGCCACCTAGAGTCGCCTGCGAATCTTCTACCGAGAAGCCCAGCCACGCCTTATTGCTGATGTTCTTGGTTACCCGGAACCCGTATTGCCGGGCCCAGCTAAAGCCAACGTTATACTGCGGATCGATCGTCATCGGCAAGGCTTCCGTGCGATTGTCCAAACCCTTCTTGGTCTCGGTAACCAGGCTCCACATTTGCCCGCCGGTAAAACTCCAACCATTGTTCAATGCGGCCTGAGCCCATGCCTGCCGTACACGCAGCCCATAGCTGTTGCTCTCGTTGTTGTTCGAGGTAATCCCCGCCGTCAGGAAATCCGTCTCAACATAACCAGTCAACTTAGCGCTACTGAGTTTTCCCTCGGCCAACATCGAAAGACGCGACTGACGGCCGGATCCGAAGAACTCTGAGATATTACTTTGCGCGGCGCCAGGAAAGGGTATCGAGTTGAACGGCGTGTTAATGTCGGCGCCAAGTGCATGCTGGCGCCACACTGTTTCTGCCGCCAGGAAGCCACCTGGAGTTATTGTGATCCCTTTGTAATGGATGGCGAGCGGGCTCTCAATTTCAGCGCGGAGATTCTTCTGCGTCTCCTGCAACGAAAGCGCGGCACTAGTGGCATTCTGCTTCAGGTCCGCCACATCCGTGTGCACCGCGGCTACGTCCTGCTGCGCCTGCGAGGTTTGCGAAACTGCAGTATCGGCCTTCTGCTCGGCTTGGGTAGCGGCGCTCTGTGCCTGGCCCACCTGCTGTTGCAACTGCTGAATTGCCGTGTCCCGGCTTTTTAGTTGATTCATGAGTTGTAGGATTTGCTGCTGCTGCGCGTCGATCGCCTGCTTCATCTCACTGAGTTGGGTCGAAACGCTTGGCCCCGACTTTCTCGCGGCCGCTTTTTTCTTGGTGCTGCTACTGCTTGCCGTGCTCGTATCTTGCGCTGTAGCCGGTACGAATGCGCCAAATACCATGGCAAACGCCAACGCCAAAGCCATTCCTTGCTTCATTCTCTCCTCCGAGTTAGTAAAGATGGATAACCAGCAAAACATTGATGCCACGTCTTTTGCTGTACGTTTGGGACCGTTTATGCTATCGGGCATTTATTAAAAATTGATGAATATGTGATAAATCTTGGGTTAATTGCGGGTTAGCAGGAGCTCTGTCTAAGCACACGTAGCCCGGACGCCTTCGTCCGGGGAAACCTGAAGTCGTATGCCGAGTTCCGCAACGCCCCTCAGAAACCAAACCCTCGTGCCAGGGAAACAGTACAAGCCGGTGCACCTGCGCTCTGGTCTGCGCTACACTTCTAATTCGCCGGGCATACTTGGTTCGGGGCGACGATGAACAATCTCGAATTCACCCTACTTGTCGCAGCCGGATCTTTCGGAGCTGGCCTGCTCGGATCGCTGACGGGCCTCGGCGGCGGTGTCGTCCTTGTGCCTCTGCTCACTCTCTTTTTCAAAGTCGATATCCGCTACGCCATCGGAGCCTCGCTGGTTTCCGTAATCGCAACTTCTTCCGGCGCAGCCGCCGCCTACGTGAAAGAAGGATTCTCCAATATCCGCATTGGCATGTTTCTCGAAATCGCCACCACCATCGGCGCACTCACCGGAGCCTTTCTCGCCGCTTTCATTTCCACTCGAGCTCTCGCCGTGATCTTTGGTGTAATGCTTCTCTATTCCGCATACCTTTCCAGAAAGCCGCGCCCCCGGGCACAACGCAATCTTCCGCAGGATTCCCTGGCAACCCGCCTGCGCATGAATGGAGACTTCCCTTCCGAAGAAGGAGGAATGCGGCATTACAACGTCCACCGTGTTCCCGCAGGTTTCAGCCTGATGTTCGGTGCGGGTGCGCTCTCCGGATTGCTCGGCATCGGTTCAGGAGCGGTGAAAGTCCTCGCCATGGATCAGGCCATGAAGATCCCCTTCAAAGTTTCGACCACCACCAGCAACTTCATGATTGGCGTCACTGCAGCGGCCAGCGCCGGAGTCTATCTCAACCGCGGCTATGTCGATCCCGGCCTCGCCATGCCGGTAATGCTCGGCGTCCTCGCCGGTTCAATGCTGGGCGCCCGCATCTTGATGAAGGCAGAAACCAAAGTCTTGCGAGTCGTGTTCAGCGTCGTAATCGCCGTTCTCGGCGTGCAAATGCTGTACAAAGGCTTGACCGGAGGAATCTGAATTGACAGAAACTGCAGATCAGCACGGCTGGACAGATCAAAAGCTGGAGAACATTGTCGGCAATCTTCTCCGCACCGGAGTCTCCCTAGCCGCCCTAGTCGTGCTGCTGGGAGGAATAGTTTATCTGACCCGCCACGGCCGGGAGCCGGCAAGTTATCGCGTCTTCCGCGGCGAACCGTCCGATCTCAAAAGTCTTCCCGGAATAATTCGCGCTGCCCTCGGGCTACATGGCCGCGGCATCATCCAATTCGGGCTGCTCCTGCTGATCGCCACCCCAGTCTTCCGCGTAGCCCTTTCCATCTGGGGATTCGCCGCCGAAAAAGATCACATGTACATGCTCTTCACCACCATAGTCCTGATAGTTCTCCTCTACAGTCTGCTAGGTTCCGGCTCCGCCTTCTAAACAGGAGGACGTGCGGCGATGGTCGGCCTCGCCTAGGCGGAGCCAAGCCCAGCAGCGCCTTCGCGCACTAACATACTTTCTGCACCTTCGATGGAAGCGTCGGGTGGCCCACTCACCGCAACAACAGTTTTCGCAGAGGGCGGCATTATGCAGAGCAGCCCCGGTCTGTAGTTCGAAGACTTGATGTATTAGGCTCCTCAACTTGTGCGGGCAGAAAAAAGGCCCACTCTCAAAATGGATATAAAAAGTGGGCCTTCCTGTGATCTAAAAAGGATTACATACCGCTCTGCTGAAACACCAAGGCTTCTTTGTCGTGATGGAAGTCGATCTCTCTCAGTGTTTTATTCGTCGAATCAGTCACGATGTCGTCCTGAGTCACTTGGTTATCGTTCGTCTTCAGAGTCGCCGGGACCGTCGCCACAGTCTTCCCGTACCTTAGGAAAGTCACCTGGGTGTCAGGTCCGGCTCCCTGCCATTCCACCTTGTAGTGGCCGGGTTCCAGTTGCGTGCCTCCGACTTGGACCGTGGAAGGAATATCTACCGAATGTTGATTGTTATCGCGGGCGTACAGGCCAAGCGGGGAAAGCATGGCGAGAATCGACAAAAATGTCACGTACCGCAGAATTTTCATTTTGTAAATCTCCTTATGAAATATCGATCTCGAAGAATGCGAACTAAGGTTCTTCGGATGATGAGCCAGTCAATTCAGAAATTAACGGCTTCTATAAAATTGATGCGGCCTATAACTGGAGGATTCAAAGATGCCATGCTGTCGTCTCCAAAACCCCACTTTTTTCGTATTAGGGGATTTCCCTACAGCAATCCATCTACTCTCCGTATTAACACTTGTCGATAATTTTTTCGTTAGTTCTGCCCTTAGCACCCAGCGCCTCTAGCGAGAAGCAATGGCCAAAAGTACGGTTTGCTTCGTGCTTTGCGAGAGCGGCAATCCGCTGTTCGGCTCCGTTTATCCAAAACTCAGCGCATTGGGAAAGACTGGCTTGACAGTCACTCTTTATCTGATTGGCACAGGGATTTCAAAGTCAACGTTGAAACAAGCCGGTGTGCGTCCTCTGGGAATCTCACTTTGGGCGATTGTGGCAACCACTTCTATCGTTCTCACCCGAGACGGAATCATCGCCATCTGATTTGCTTCCCAAAACCCGATCTTATAGCGCCTTGCGGGTCAGGCAATCAACGCTGATAATGCCAGAGGAGTCAAATGAATCGTTCATCGATCAAACAGGCAATCACCATTCTTCTCGTTGGGACTGCCTTATCCGTTTCCGCCGTTCGCGCGAATGCGCAAACCCGCCTGGGCGTCGTGTCCGGGGCGATGTTTCCCATTTATCAGGCCACATCTTTACCAAGTTCTCAGCTCATCAACCCGGAAGAACTAGTCGAGATCCTTCAGTCTCCCAAGGGCGAAAAGCCACTCATGATCCAGGTCGGATCCCACGTGCTTTATCAGCAGGCACATATTCCTGGTTCGGAATACATTGGTCCGGCTTCCAGTGAGCGTGGGTTGCAGTCGTTGCGCGCACGGGTGGAATCTCTTCCGCGAAGCAAATTCATCGTCATTTATTGCGGGTGTTGTCCGTGGAGCCACTGTCCCAACGTCAAGCCTGCCGACGACGCGTTACGCGCAATGGGCTTCACTAAGGTGAAAGTTCTCTATATAGCGAGCAACTTCGGAGCGGACTGGGTCGACAAGGACTATCCGGTTGCCAAGGGGGATTAGAAAAACCCACTTTCTGATTGAGGTCGGCGTTTTGAAGAAACGAATTCCCAGCGCCCTGGCGTTGATTGCGGTCGCAGCGGGGCTTTACTTCGTGAGTCGGCATCATGCTGTGCCTGGCGGCATGAATAGCGCGGCTATTGAACATTCCCTTGCCCCCGATTTCTCTCTTCCCGATTTAACGGGACACACACTCGATCTTTCATCCTATCGGGGCAAGGTCGTCCTTCTGGATTTCTGGGCAACCTGGTGCGATCCATGCCGGGACGAGATCCCTCATTTCGTCGCACTGCAAAATAAGTACGGCGGCCAAGGCTTGCAGATCATCGGCGTTTCCATGGACGACGGACCGGAACCTGTGCGCGATTTCTACCAGCGCTTCAAGATGAACTATCCGGTCGTGATGGGCAATGCAAAGACGGGTGAACTCTATGGAGGAGTCCTCGGATTGCCGATCGCATTCCTGCTCGGGCGAGACGGCCGGATCAGCGCCAAGCATATTGGAGCAATCGACATTTCAGTCTTTGAAAAAGAGATCGTGAGCAATTTGCGGAGCGGAGTCGGTCCCGGCTAAGCCGACTCGTGGCCAGCGATTACCGCCGGATGTTTTTGGGAATTACACGTTGCAATTTCTTGCAATACTCCTAATTTG
>Ga0182015_10003988_pt1 | contig 16176 bp, 12 predicted proteins | sample 712P3MmetaG_FD_120478 | JGI IMG/M metagenome (GOLD analysis project Ga0182015, IMG submission 120478) | Permafrost microbial communities from Stordalen Mire, Sweden - 712P3M metaG | ecosystem: Environmental > Terrestrial > Soil > Wetlands > Permafrost | place: Sweden: Stordalen | collected... | reverse complement strand
GCCGGGATGGTGATTACCAGCGTCGGGAACGAGAATGCCAGGGAGGAGTACGGATTCATTCCGCTGACAAACATGTGATGCCCGTAAACCATGTAACTGAGAACGGCAAGAGCTCCCATACAGTAGATCATCACGCGATGGCTGAGCAGCGGCCTGCGCAGGTTAGTGATCAGAATATGGGAGACGATGCCGATTCCAGGCACGATGGCAATATAAACCTCGGGATGTCCGAAGAACCAGAACAGGTGCTGCCAGAGCAGAGTTGATCCGCCGGAATGCGGCTGTATCTGATCGTTGATGACCAGATTTGAGGGAACGAAGAAACTGGTGCCGGCCACGTGATCCAGAATCAGCAGGATGGTAGCTGGCATCAACACGGCAAAAGCTGTGAGACCCATGCAGGAGGTTACGAACCATGCCCAGGCACTCAACGGCAGCCGCATCATGCTCATGCCTTTGGTTCGCATGTCGAGCGTGGTAGTGATGAAGTTCAGAGAACCGAGTAACTGACCCACACAAAAAATTCCGATCGAAGCTGCCCACAGAACCGTACCTAAACCTTCGCCCGGGCCGCCAACCGAACCCACAGCACTGAGCGGCGCGTACTGGGTCCACCCGCCTAAAGACGGACCGTCGCCGACGAAGAAAGAAGTGATCAAAACCAGGAAGGACACGAATGTGACCCAGAACGACATCATGTTGAAGTGGGGGAAGGGCATGTCTTCCGCACCCACCTGGATCGGCAGAAAGTAATTTCCGAAAGCTGCAAAGGGCGCGGTGGTGAGCACGAAAAACACCATGATCGTGCCATGCATGGTCATCAGTTGCAGGTAAAACTCCGGCGTCATCACGTCGCCGGGAGCCCCATTTTTAGAGAGAAGATGCAGTCCGGGAATTGCCAGGTTCGTCCATCCCAGGTGCAGGCGCATTATCCAGGACAGCACCATCCCCGCAAGAACCGCCACCAGAGCCAGAGCGTAGTATTGTTTTCCAATGACTTTGTGGTCCAGACTGAAGACGTGCTTGCCAATAAAACTTGTCGGGGCGTGATGTTGTGCCGCATGTGCTGACGTATCGTGCATGGCCTCACCTCAAAACGAGATGTCTGCCCACTAGTAAAGTGGATGCATCCTACTGCAGTGCCGCTTGCTTCTTTAACCAATCATCAAAGTCCGCCTGGGACAGTATGGAGAGGTATGCCTTCATGTTGTAATGTCCCAAGCCACAGAGCTGCGTACAGACGATTTCGTATCTCCCGACCTTGGTTGCGGTGAAATGGAGAGACACATCCAACCCAGGAACAAAATCCTGTTGCACTCGCAACTCCGGCACGAAGAAAGAATGTCCGAGATCTTTCGAGTGCATTAGTAGATGGATTTCTTTGTTCACGGGGATTGCCATTTCAGCGGTGACAATGTCATCTTTGGAATCGGGATCGTGAGTCGTATCAAGCCCAAAGAAGTTCTCGTTGGCTTCGCTGATCAGCTCAGGATGCAGCGGGCCGAATGTTCCATCGGGGCCGGGATAGCGGAAATAAAACGCAAACTGGCCCGCCTGCACTTGAATGGGCATAGCGGATGCTGAGGGCGGCGTGAGATAAACGTCGGCCCAAGCCTTCACCCCGAAGATTCCGAGGGCCAGCACCTCCGTACCCACGAGCAGAAAAGCGGCTACTACCAATCCCGTGGCGCCGCCGGGAAAAGTCGTGATCTTAGCGTCTTTGTCGCGCCCGGAAAACATCCACACAAAAATGGCCAGGACGAACTGGGCGGCCAGAAACGCGATGCCCGCTTCCGCCATGGTCTCAGACATCTGCTCATCAATCATCACGCCATGAATCGAAATATCCTCGGGCGCCACCCAAGTATGCCGGAGGATGGGAATCGCGGACGCAATTGCAATTAGGATAATGGTGACGGCAAAGATTTTAGCCATGACGCTTCGCCCCCCAAAGCATGTTTCGATCTGGCTTTGCAGACTTACTGTGAAGCCGCCACATTATATTCCTGTGGCGGCGTCTGTGGTCCGATCATCTATTTCGGCTTAAACGTGAAATCCGCGGTCGCAGGTTTTCCCGCCGCCACGGTCACTTTCTGCGTCTGAGTGCCGAGATCTTCCTGCCACGCTGTCACCGTATAACTGCCCGCAGGTACCCCGTGAATGGTATAAGCGCCGTCGTCGCCAGTGGTCGCGTATGGCCCTTTCACTACCGCATGGTAGCCGTGCATCCAGGGATGAATGTTGCACTTCACCGGAATCATTTCCGTCGCTTTCCAGCTCTTCACGATGGGCGGAGCTCCCGGCGGCTGCGATTCATTCCAAGGAATGTTCCCCGTCATTGGGTTGGGCAGCGGATGAATGTTGTGGGTTGTCTGGTCGCTGGTGATGACCTTGAACTTCTGGTTAACGTCCATTGCCAGGACGTGCGGAATATACATGCAACCCTTCTGGTCGAAAACCGGTTCCTCCGATGGGGTGCTGGCTTCGTTACCGGTGAGACCTTCCGAGATGTAGAGAACGACGTTCTTTAATCCGCCGCTCGGTCCCACTTCAATATTCTCCAAGTGCACCGGATTGTTTTCATGTTGCTTCACACAATAGGGATCTTTCGACATGTCGATACCCTTCATGTGCGGCGCGGGGCCGTTCAACTTTACGGTTCCCGCAATCGAGCCTTCCGCGGCAGCGCTGACGTGTTGGTTCAGGCTCACTGCCCCGAAACCAACCAGTACTACGCCCAATAGTACTGCTGCGTACTTCGAATGCCTCTGATTCTTCATCGCTTTCTCCTGAAAATAGATTTCGCCACTGCTCCGAGGCTATTGTGGATTCACCGGCTTCAATCCCAGTTGCTTAGCGATCTGCTTTTCCTTGGCGTTAAACTTGTTGTGAGGCTGCAACGTACGCAGATAGAAGACCAAATCCCAGGCTTCGTCTGGCTTGAGGTTATCCGCAAAAGATGGCATAGGCGTACCATCCAGCCCAGTCATGAAGATCTTGTAGATATCCCGGTCGGTGTCGCCGCACTTGGGCCGAGATCCGTCGCTGAAGTTGTAGGCCCAAATGGGCGCCCCGAGATCGTCGGTAAGCGTCGAGGCGGAAGGACCGTTGGCCATGCCCTGAACACCGTGGCACTTCCAACATTGCACTCTTCCGAAAACTTCTTGTCCGGCTTTGACACGCTCCGGGGTTACTTCCGGCTCGGGAGGGATTTGTATGGGAGTGCCGGCCTTCTCATTCTGCCAGCGCGGAGAGAAATGCTTAACCCACGCCACCAGATTCGCGCGCTCTTCTTTGGTGAACGTGTTCCAGGGCGGCATGCTCGACCGGTCCAAACCACGGGCAATAGTGTCGAACAGATCTTCGTCCGTAGGCAGAGTTCCAGAAAGCGTGGAGCGGCACTTGAATATCCCCAATTGAAAATTGCGCGGCTTGGGGTACATGGGAGGTTCAAGCCACTGCGCAACCTCGCCGTTGCCGTCACCGAGCTCTCCGTGGCAACCAACGCAGTATCTGCGGTAAGTTGGGGCTGCAGCCTTGGCATTCCCGGTGATGTTGCCGACGTGGCTGGTTGAGGTCGGTAAACTCAGCCAGGTTTCAAGTTGAACCGTCGACAATTGCGCCGGGGCGGGCAGCGCAAGCGCGAGAACAGCTGCCGCGCTCATCAACGTCGAACTCCGCAAAAATGACTTTGTACGCATGGCTGTTCCTCTCTAGAAGTCGAAGTCAAAGCCGATTAACAATTCGCTCGAGTTTACGTTGTTACCGTAGAACGACGTGAGGTCCTGGTGCATCCAGTTGTATTCGTTGTGCCAGGCGAAGCCGGCTCGGCTGGTCATAAACGGGTTATAGCGGTAGCCGATTGTGTAAGTTGAGATGTTTCCCAAGTTGGACGGGTTGGTCGTATTAGCCTGCTGCGACATCCGTTCAAACTCATATCGGCCAATGAAGATCAACTGCGGGCTGTAAACGTAGTGAGCCTCAAAGGTGGCGCCATTCCAACTAGGCGCACGCGCAGTCGGTGGAAGCACCGTCCCGGGCGTAGCGTTCGGCAAGTCGTTCGCCGTCGACCCATTGTTTGGATCGGTGGCGTTGCCATAACCTTGCCCGAACCAGGCGTTATCCGACCCGTGCTGAGTTACAACTTGGATGTCAAAATGCGGGCCGAAGTAGAATTGTCCGACGAAGCCGACACGATTGAATCCTTTGTTGCCAATTCCGGAACCTGGAATCGGCACGCCGCCGCTAGTCTGATAGAAGGTTGCCGCCTCTCCCACCATGGCGTAGAACCCAAGACGCTCCACACCTAGCTTGCCGGCGTCAAAAGCTTGGCTGCCGGTAAAAAACCCGGTATAGGAGTTAGCCCCGGTGACCAGCCCTACGTTGCCATCACTCGAGCTGATCAGAGCGGCAGAAATTCGCGTCCTGTCGTCCACCGAGTGTCCCATGTACTCGAGACCGAGTTGATTGTCACCGATCTGGCCGAAGATATTGTTATCTCCAACCGGAATGAAGTGATAGGTCTGATAAATTCCGCCGTTACCGGTGAGGGTCAGAATGCGTTTTTCGGAAAGCAGGTTGTCGAGTTCGAACTTGCCCAGCTTTACATTCAGCCAGGAACTGCCGAACAGATTGTCCAGTCGACCCATAACCGTCTCAAAGTGAAAAGTTGCAGTGGCGTCGGACGAAGGCAGCACATAAAACGAGATATTCTTTTCCAGCGTCCCACCGGTATGGAAGTCGAGCCCGCTCAAATCGAAGCCGGTCGATGTCACCCTTCTTTCAACAGTGCCGGAGGTTGCGTCCCCAGGTACCACATCTTCAGCAACTCTGGCGTTGCTGACCCGGTGCCAGATCGGCGTGATGCGGAAGGTCACCGGCCAGTACGATGGGTTCTGCCAGATCGGAGCATCGCGATCATTCATGAGCTGATAGCCGTTGTCTTTGAACTTTTGTCCAAAGTAATTCAGCATCGGCCACGATTCGTGGCAGGCCGAACAGCGCAAACCATACTTGCGGGCGAAGGCGGGCAATGCATGAGCATTTTGGAAGCAGCCAAGCACCAGCACCAACAGCAATAAGCTACCCGCGAAATTTCTCCGGGACGAGATCATCACTCCTCCTGAATGCGCATCTCAACCGCAAAAAGCTAATGCCAAATCGTATAGACGCCACAACGAACGGACGATGCATGGTTACTGAGTCTAATTATGTTGTTGTCGGTTAGAGTTCGCTGAACACGGTTGCATTCGAACGGATGACAGGAAAAACAGCAAGTCCGCCCTACCTGGGCTGAGCACACGCACTTCAGGAGCGGTCATCTGGTTTCCCCGAAAGCCAATTGCAAGTTAAACCATCCATCCTTTACAGTGCGCGTGGAGGGAGTAATTATCATGTTCGTTACAGCGGTGTCAAGAAAAAACCAAAAAAGTCATTCTCACCATGCAACAAGTCGATCAGACGCCAACAGCTACAATGGGGTTGTGAGCCAGAATCTCTTTGAGCAACAGATCATTTTTTATTTGCCCGGTGACGAGTGATGTTGAAGTCTTCCGATATCATTGCTCTGTCGTTGCATACAATTACTGTCCAGGAAATCAATTTGAGAAAAATGCAGTCGGGAAGTTGACAGCCAGCCTCGGTCGATAGAGTATGAGAACCTTAGAAACAATCTTGGAATTAAGATCAGCTCGTCCAACTCCTGGACAGCCGGCAATTGAAGTGCATGCGGACCATCGGTAGAAGGGCAAAGATTCCTAACATCGTCAGCGACGCCTTAAACTCGCGTGCTCGATTCAGTCGTGTGTTAGCCATCTCGATGCTTTGCGTTTTATGGCTGGCCATAACAGACGCTCCCCTCCACGGCCGCGAACACAAAAAAGAACAGTACGGCCAGAGTTTCTCCACGGAAATCGACGCTCCGCTAAGCGAGGTTCTGCAGGCAGTGCAGGTTGTGTCTGACGACGGCATCATCAAAGGCAGCTTCGAATACAACAAAGACAAATACATCGAAAAAGCCAATTCGGTGTCCTCGTCGTCATTGTTTCCCGAGTGGAAAGATCCCGGCACGGTATTTTACAAAGTCCGCACCAAGGTTTTGGCTCCGGCGAATTTCAAGGAAACCGGGGACGAAGGCACGCTGGCAGTGCGCTATGTGGTGCAAAGCCGGGATGCAAATCGAACGATTTTGCGCATCGATGCGGTGTTCGGCGAAGATTTTCGGCGCATCGTGCATGAATCCAATGGCAGCGTAGAAAGCGCCGAGTATAAAGACATTCAGGACCAGGTTGATGCACTCGAGCTGCAGAAAACGCAGGCTAAGCAGGGTGAAAAGCAGCGGCAGGAAGAGTTGGCCAAGCAGGCTCTAGAACGCAAGAGTGAAGAAGATGAAGCTCTGGCGCTGGCCACGGCGCAAACTTCCGTGCAAGGTTTGGAACAGCACGTCGAGGAACTTCGCCGGCAGGCGGAACGTGTGATCAAAGCCCCCGGGGCACAACTTAAATCCGCACCTTTTCAAACTGCCTCCAATTTGAAGTCTTTGGATACCGGCGCCGAAGTTGTAATTGTGGTTGCAACCCCCTATTGGTTTGGCGTCGAAACTGAAGATGGACAGCACGGCTGGATTCGTCACGATCAACTGGAGCCGCTGCCATGAGGCGAGTCCATTTAGTCGTCGCTTCCCGATTGTTGTTTATTTACTGGCTGGCGGTTGCAATTTTATTGACCTTCAGTTCCGCCCAGAGCGCTCCTTACGAGCGCACGTTTTCGCAATCGAAAGCTGCGGTAGAGAAAACTCTCAAGCAGTTGCAGCCTACGTCCTCCGGGCGTCTGCCGACGCTGGATGGTTTTACCCGTTCCGGCGACCGCCCTTTAGATCGCTTCCAGCGCGGCTACTATCAATGTGCGGTGCAGGTAACCTCAACTCCGCCGGGCGGTGCGACGGTGCGAGTCAGCGCGAAAATAACCGCGTGGTACGCGGATCCCACTTCAACGAAATCCGGCTATCAGGAACTCCCTTCCAACGGCCGCCTGGAAACCGATTTTCTCGATCGCCTCCAGGATGCGCTTGGCAGCAATGTGTCGTCGCCAACTGCGAACGCGCCGGTCAGTTCGCCGCCGGCGCAGCCTAAGAGCAAGTCCGCGGCGTCCCTGCCCGCCATTTCTGCTCCAACCATTTCAGCCCCCCAGCCAAGCGATGCGATTTCAAGCGCCCCACTATCGTCTTCCAAATCAATGCCTGGGAATTCGGCTTTCAAGGTGGGTAATCCAGTGAACTCCGATCTGGCGGCCTCGTTAGCCACGCAGAAGGCAGTCGCCGATAAACACATGGAGGACTTAACCAAAGAAGCGAAAGGGCTGGAGGAAATTCTTCGCAATCAAGCCCATCCCAACAATCTGGTCGCCGTCAAGAAGTCGGGCACGCCGGTGCTTGGGAATCCAATTGAAGGCGCGAAGGTTCTATTTCTGGCGAGCGCGGAAGACGAATTTGAAATTCTGGACATGAATGCCAGCTGGGTGCATGTGCGGATTTCAGGCTTGTCACGCGGATGGATCCGGCGCTCTGGTGTCGAGATGCCGAGTAATTTCGCATCGGAAGCGAAAGTTGAAAATTCCGCGGGTAAAGCCAACCCGGAAAATTTTCTGGTGAAGAATGAAGAGATCGCCTCTTTCCCCGGAACCTGGGAACCACTGCAAGGAAAGACCGTCAAAATTGTAACCGTCCAAAACGCCGGCGCGAACACATCCAGTTCGCAAGCTAAGCTGGAATTCACCAAATCGATTTTCGACAAGGAGTACGCCGAACTCACGCAAGCCCCAACCAGTGCCGCCGGCGTAGTCCTCATTTTCGACTCGGCAGACGGAGGGATGGCGGCTGCAACTTTACCCACCCTGCAGCAATGGAAAGCCGGTTCGCTTTCCGATCAAGCCTTCTGGCGCCGCTGTTTCTTAGATCCTCCCGAAACCTTCAGTACATCGAGCGCTCGATAATGAAAGCACCGAAGCATCGAGAGTGGAGAAGCGCGATGGCCAGTTTTCTGAATCAATCGCAGACTGGTGGCTTGCTTCGCGCTTCCCTGCGGCCATACAATTCGCCGATGGCAGTGGAGACATTGACGATCGAGCGGTTGAGCGCGCAGGAAGGACCTCGCGTAATCTGTCTGCGAGGGCCACTTACCCTCGAGAATGTCCCTCTGTTCCAAAATGCCATTCGGCGCGAGGAAAATTGTCCGGTGGTTATCGTCGATCTGACCGACGTGCCGTACATCGATTCATCGGGACTGGGCTCTCTAGTAAGCGCCTACGTTACTCGGCATAAGGCGACGCGACGTATCGCTTTAAGTGGGGTGAACGAGCGGGTGCTGAAGTTGTTTGAAACAACCAGAGTGGAATCGCTATTTCTGATTTTCCCGACTCTGGATGACGCCGTAGCCGGGCTTACGACAGCCGCAGAAGCTTAGACTGAACCACGCGGACACCGACAACTTGGGAGTGCGCGGCCACAGATTAGCGTTCGCCGCTCAAGCCAAAATTGCTCCCAACCCTAGCTGCCAACAGAACTGGAGACGCTGGAAAAGACATTATTCGCGTTGCCGCCAATCAGGCGAACCGTGCCTACGACGATCACCAGAATCACCGCAAGCATAACCGCATACTCGGCAATGTCCTGGCCTTCTTCCTCCGACCAGAGTCTGCGAAATAATCCGCTCATGTGTTGGTACCTTCCCACCCTTTCGGGATTCATCTGTATCTGCCACCAGTTTGAGCCTTGAAACCCCATTCGGCAATGGCCCGTTCAGGTCTGCGAGGTCACGGCTGTAACCTTGGCGCTGGTTACTGCAGCACTGTAACTTGGCACTGGTTACTGCAGTCACCCCATCCGGCGCGCTCGGGCAGCCATACGTAACACCTGCGAGGGATCATTCCAACACCCTTGTGCTATGGCGCAAATCTGAAGAATGAGTGAACATGCATTCAGTGACCTACGAGTTAACTCTTCTAGGTTTGCTCATCTGAGATCGGGTAAAGGAAGTGGCTGTGAACTCCGCGAACAAAGCATTGGCAGCTCTGGCAGCGCACGCAGGTTCCTCGGTGGACAATCAACGACGGGTTGATCGGACGAGAGCAGTATTGCCCGTCAGAATTTCGGGAAACGACATTTCCGGCGAAGCCTATTCTGAATTGGTTCATACTCTCGACGTCAGCCGCAATGGAGTGCGCTTGGGGGCGATCCGCCGCCAACTCGAAGTGGGGAGCTCTGTTGTGCTTCAGTACCGGCAGCACAAAGCGGAGTTTCGAGTGATTTGGACCAGGCCCGTAGGCTCAGGCGCCGAACAACAGGTCGGCCTCGAAGCTGACGCACAAAGAGATCTATGGGGATTAGAAGCTAACGCTGCCAAAGGATCCCAGGTAGTCACGCCCGCGTTAGCTAATCATGCGTCCGCTGGCGCGTCACATTAACTGCATCGACCCAACTGTTTAGTCGACCGCTGCTACCTGATATTGCTCCAGCTTTCCATCCGGCATTTCATACGTCCATGCTTGTAGAGGTTTTTGGGCAAACTTCACTCGATAAACGCGAAGCAACATGCCGCCGCGCGCCTGTTGCCGGGTTTCAGTAAATTCCACGGGCGTACCGAGAGGCGCGAGTCCACTAGCGAAATCTTTCAATGCCTGCTGATTGAAATAGCTGTTCGCGTTATCAGTGAACAGAGACCGGGCGATAGTGCCCTGTTGCAGATCGGCGAAAATTTTCTTCGCCTCTTCCAACTTTTGCGTGGTTTCAGGATCGGTCGCCGCAAATAGCAGCGGCGCGATATCTTGCGCAATTTGCTCCGGTGCTCCCACTGCATCTTGATTCGTCAGCACGATAATACCAACGCGATCATCGGGAAACACGGTGTTCTGCGAAGTGTAGCCGGAAACTTCGCCGCCGTGCCGAAGCACGCGGTGGCCAGATTCCACCGTGACGCCAACTCCCAGACCGTATTCCGTACCCGCCCCGTTGTTGAGCCGCACTTCAGTTTCAAATTCTTTGTAGGAAGATGGTTTCAGCACTTTCTGATTAATGATTGACATATCCCACTTAGCCAGATCGGAAGCTGTCATAGCTAACTCACCCGCGGCAAACAACCATCCTCGGCCTTCCTTCGGCGATCGGCGCAGCGGTCCCAGCGCATAACGCATGTAACCAGTCGCATCGGAGTCGCCCAGTTTTTCCTGGTCAGTGTTGGTAACGCTAGTCATTCCCAGGGGATCGAATATGTTTCGATGAAGGAAGTCGAGCAGCGACATTCCACTGGCTTTCTCAGCAATTACTCCGGCAATCACGAAGTTGGTATTGCTGTATTGCCACTTGGTTCCGGGATCAAAATCAAGCGGCTTGCGCGCCCACAAATCTAAAATCCGCTCCACGGTGATTGGTTGCAGCATAAACGGCGGGACGTAATCCTGCGGCCAGTAATCCTGATAGCCGGAAGTATGCGATAACAATTGCCGGATGCTGACTTCGTTGGCGCGGGTTAGGTTGGGAATGAATTTCGCGACTTTGTCCTCAAGCGAGAGCTTGCCTTGTTCCTGGAGCAGCAGGATCGCGGTTGCGGTGAACTGTTTGCTGATCGATCCGATGCTGTAGCGCATCTCCGGACGCGCCGGGGTGGCCGGATCGAGCCGCCCATTACCGTAAGCCTGCAGATAAGCAATCTGACCATCCTTAACGATGGCAACTGATGCGCTGGGTACGCCAGTCGCAGTTAACACATCGGTAGCGACGTGGGCGATCTTTTGGCGCAGTTCCGGCGATAGGCTCGACTGAACTTGCGCAGTCGAAGGCAAGAAAAGGGTCGCAGCGAAGACTGCTGGAAGAATGATGTAAACTTTTCGCACGAGAACTCCTTCGATAAAACGGGACGGTGTAGCACGCTGGTAAGACGCGGCAGAGCGCCCGCCTATTGCAGATAAATCGTTTGTGCAGCTCAAACTGCGTCGTCATTTATCATTTCTAAAACTCGCTGGTGGTTTGTCTTTTGCCCCAGAGCGGCGTATATTGGTCCTTGGAAACTGTTGTGTAGTACCAGATTTTGGCGGAGCACACCAGTGGGCGCAAGCCCACTTTTTAGTTTCCGGTGTTTTCGTAAGCTTCCCCACAGGCCTGATAACTTATTGGCTTCATGGGATTTGAACTGGATCGGGTGCGCGAGATCGTCGAGCGAGCGGCCGCCTCCAGCGGTTTGGAGGTGGTTGAAGTGGAGTTGCGTGGATCGGGCAAGGCGCGCATGCTCCGCATCGTCATCGACAAGCTTCCCGGACCCGGCGAGAGCAGTAGCGACAAACCGGTTGGCGTAACTCACGAGGACTGCGCGAATTTGAGCCGCGAGGTTAGCACTATCCTCGATGTTGAGGATGCGGTTCCTGGCAACTCGTATTTACTGGAGGTATCGTCTCCGGGCCTGGATCGAAAGCTGTTGCGTCCAGCCGACTACGAGCGCTTCATGGGTGGCAAGGTGAAGCTGAAAACGCGAGTCCCGGTAAACGGAAATCAGTACTTTGAAGGACGTTTACAGAATTTTCACGAAGGTCGGCTAACCTTAGAAGTGAGTACGTCGCGAAAGAAGGCGCGCTCGGGAGACGCTCCGCCGCAGACGTTGGAAATTGAACTCGCCAACGTCGAGAAGGCGAATCTGGTTCCAGAGATTTAAGTAGATTGAGTAATTGGAAAATTTAGCAATTGAGTAATTTGAAGATTGTTGGCTTTCAATTGCTGAATTACTAAATTGCCGAATTGCTAAATGGTTTTTTTATGGCTAGTGAGCTTTACAACACGATTGATGCTCTGAGCAGGGAAAAGGGTATTGATCCGCAGATTGTGGTCAGCGCGGTGGAAGACGCCATCGTTGTCGCTACGCGAAAATATTATAAGACGCAGGAGAATCTGCGCGCGGAACTCGACAAGGATACGGGCAAAATCCGTGCCTTTGCCATCAAGACGGTGGTCGAAGCTCCCGAGCAGGTTGAAGATCCGCTTCTGCAGGTCACGCTCGACGATGCGCGCAAAGTTGACCCCAGCATCGAAATCGGCGGCGAACTGCATATTCCAAAAGTGACAGAAGGCATTCTTGGACGCATTGCCGCCCAACTGGCCAAGCAGGTGATTTTCCAGAAGGTGCGCGAGGCCGAGCGCGATACCGTTTACAACGAATACATCGGGCGCGTGGGTGAAATCGTTAATGCCACGGTAAAACGAATCGAAGGTCCCGACGTGATCTTCGACCTGGGCAAAGCAGAATCACGCATGCCGCGCAAGGAGCAGTCGCGACTGGAGTCGTTTGCCATCGGTGAGCGTGTGCGAGTTGTCATCGCCCGAGTCGAGCGCGCTTCGAAGGGTCCGGCGGTGGTAGTTTCTCGCGCCGCGCCCGAACTGGTGCAGCATTTGTTTCAAACAGAAGTCCCAGAAATATACGACGGTACTGTGGTGATTCGCGCGATTGCGCGCGAAGCCGGCGAGCGCACGAAAATTGCCGTCATGTCGAAAGATAAAGACGTCGATGCGGTAGGCGCCTGCGTAGGCATGAAAGGTATGCGCGTGCAGTCGATCATTCGCGAACTGCGCGGCGAAAAAATCGACATTATCGAATATCACGAGGATGCGGTAACTTTCGCCGAGAAGGCCTTACAGCCTGCAAAAGTGAGCCGCGTGAGCGTGATCGAGGGAACTGAGAAGCATCTCGAAGTAGTGGTGGACGACAGCCAACTGTCGCTCGCCATAGGCAAAAAAGGGCAAAACGTTCGCCTGGCAGCCAAGTTGTTGGGCTGGAAGATCGACATCAAGAGCGAGGAAGAAAAACGGCAGGAAGTGGAGCAACAGATGTCGCAGCTCGTGGCGCCGTCGTCGACTCCGTTGGCAGATGTGCCGGGCCTCGGTGAAGGGCTGGTCGAGAAATTAAGCGCTGCTGGAGTGACCACTGTAGAAGCTTTGGCTGACATGACGCCTGAGCAATTGGAGGCGATCGAGGGCATTGGACCAAAAACAGTGGAGAAAATCAGCCTGGCGGTTAATAATTACTTCTCCAGTCTGGAGGGCGGCGAAATCGCCGCTGAGGCAGAATTGGCGGCCGAGTCTAGCGAAGGGCAGGAGACTGCAGCGGAGGGATCAGTCGAAGAGTCAACGCCGGAAGATCTCGTTGCAGACGAGACCGCTGAACTTGATGTTGTGAGCGAACCGGCAGAGGCAGAACAATCAACCGAAGAACCGGCGGAGGAGCCTGCTCCCTCCGAGGGCAAAAAGTAATGATAACGTTATGCGCTCCCTACGAAGCCCGGAAGCGCGCAACTCAAAAACACCGACACCGTGAGGTTATATGAAGACTTAGCGGACAGTCCGGAGGAAAGAAAAGGCGGATGAGCAAGATTCGAATTAACGATCTGGCTAGGGAGCTGGAAGTCAAAAGCAAAGCGATTCTCGATGCACTTCCGGAAGTAGGCGTTACTGAGAAGAAAACGCACTCCAGTTCCGTGGAAGAACACGAAGCGGTGAAGGTGCGCGCCTATCTGCGCGCCAGCAACGAAGCCCAGGCTGCGCCGAAGCAATCTCGTCCGAGCCGCGCAGAAAGCGACGAAATTAAGACCAAGATCGATTTATCCAATATTTCCCGGCCAGGCGATGTTCTGAATGCGATTCGCAAGCAACAGGCTCCAGTAGCCACATCTGCTCCCGCTGCCCGCCCTCCGGTTACTGCTACGACCTCGGCGCCGCCAGTTTCGACCTTAAAAACACCGCCTGCGCCATCTGCCGCGACCGTTCCGCCGCCAAGGATGGTCGTTCCTACAACTACGCCGAGACCGACATTCACTGTTCCCGTGCCGCCACCGGCACAGCGAACAACGACCGCCGCGACAACTCCGCCCGCTGCACCGACCGCGTCGCCAGCTCATCCGCCGGTTGTGCCGCCTCCAGCAGCCCAAGCTGCAACTCCGACTGTTGCGATTCCGCCGACGCCAGCGCCGCCACAGCCAATAACTCCGGTGGCAGCGAGACCAGCGGCTCCCATTGCGCCGCCGCGGCCGCAAGCACCGTCGCCGCGCATGATCGTACCGCATACCGGACCGCGTCCCGTGTACAAGGCACCCCCGGGGCAAGCTGCGCCGACTGCGCAGGCGGGAGCAACCTCACGTCCAGCTCCAGGACGGCCAGTACCGGGTCAGCCAATTTTTCAGCGCCCTCGTCCAGGCGGGACAACGGCTCCGGGCGCTCGTCCGCTGTTGCGTCCAGGAGAACGTCGCCCGATGCATCCCACGCGCCAGTCGCCCACAGGCACGAGACCGCTTGGCGTGGGACCAGGATTGCCTCCGCCGGGATCGACCCGGCCTGGCAGTCGACCGGGGGCACCCGCTCGCCGTCCCGGCCAGCGCTACGTTCCGCGAGGTGTTAAAGAAGGCCCGATGAAGGGCTTCGTTCCGCCGCCGCGGCTATCGCTGTCAAATGAGCCGCAGCCGATCACCCGCAGCATCACGATTACGGAAGGAATCAGCGTGAAAGACCTGGCTGAAAAGCTGGGGATTCGCGCCAAGGATTTGATCGCACGCTTACTGGCTCGCGGAGTATTTGCCACCATCAACCAGACGCTCGACGCGGAACTAGCCAGCGAGATGGCACGCTTCTTCGGGGCTGATACCAACGTGATTACCTTCGAAGAGCAAGCCGCCAAGGAAGTTTCCGACGCCGCTGCCGGCGAGGAACGCGCAGCCAGTGAAGGTGTGTCGCGTCCGCCCGTGGTCACAATTATGGGCCACGTGGATCACGGCAAGACTACCTTGCTGGATTCAATCCGCTCCACCGACGTTGCCGGAGGCGAAGCTGGTGGCATCACGCAGCACATCGGTGCGTATAAAGTTACCGTTCAAGACACGCAATCGCCCGCGTATGGCCGGCAGATCGTGTTTCTTGACACTCCCGGTCACGAAGCATTTACCCGCATGCGTTCGCGCGGAGCCAAGGCCACGGATATCGTCGTGCTGGTCGTAGCCGCGGACGATGGCGTCATGCCGCAAACGCTTGAGGCTATCGATCATGCGCACGCCGCGGAAGTACCGATCATTGTTGCGGTGAATAAGATTGATAAGCCCGGCGCGCTGCCCGATCGAGTGAAAAAGCAATTGGGTGATCGCGGCCTGATGCCGGAAGAGTGGGGCGGTACCACGGTCTTCGTAGACGTTTCGGCGAAGCAGAAAACAAACCTGAATCTGCTGATGGAAATGATCGTCCTGGTCGCCGATTTGCAAGAACTCAAGGCTACGCCGGAGCGTCCGGCTCAAGGTGTCGTACTCGAAGCCAAACTGGATCGCGGACGCGGCCCCGTAGCCACGGTGCTGGTGCAGAACGGCACGCTGCGCGACAGTGACAATTTCGTGGTCGGCAATGTCTACGGAAAAGTTCGCGCCATGTTCGACGATCGCGGGAACGCGCTCGAAGAAGCTCCGCCCTCGACCCCGGTCGAAATCCTCGGCATGGAAGGCTTGCCTCAGGCCGGCGATCAGTTTGTGGTGGTTGCCGATCGCGACAAGGCGCGCGGCATTTCCGAATACCGCGAACAGAAGACCCGTGAAGCCACGCTGGCCAAAAGCTCGCGCGTATCGCTCGAAGGCTTGGCGGAACAACTCAAGACCGCCGGCACCAAGGAACTCAACATCATTCTGAAGGCTGATGTGGGCGGTTCGGTCGAAGTGCTCAGCGATCTGCTCTCAAAACTCTCGAACGACAAAGTTCGTTTGAAAGTACTGCACTCCGGCGTTGGCGCCATCACCGAAACCGACGTGCTGCTGGCCTCGGCTTCAAATGCCATCATCATCGGATTTAACGTTCGTCCCGAACGCAAGGCGCAGGAACTGGCCGATCAGGAAAAGGTCGACATCCGGCTGCACTCGATCATTTACGAGCTGCAGGATGAGATCAAGCGCGCCATGACGGGCCTGCTCGAACCGACTATCAAAGAAACCTATCAGGGACGCGCCGAAGTTCGCGAGACCTTCCGCATCCCGAAAGTTGGCACCGTGGCCGGCTGCACGGTTATCGATGGTTTGGTCAAGCGTGATTCCGAAGTCCGCCTGCTGCGCGACAACGTGGTCGTCTTCAAAGGCAAAGTCGGATCGCTCCGCCGCTTCAAGGACGATGCCAGCCAGGTT
>Ga0182015_10003987_pt1 | contig 16180 bp, 16 predicted proteins | sample 712P3MmetaG_FD_120478 | JGI IMG/M metagenome (GOLD analysis project Ga0182015, IMG submission 120478) | Permafrost microbial communities from Stordalen Mire, Sweden - 712P3M metaG | ecosystem: Environmental > Terrestrial > Soil > Wetlands > Permafrost | place: Sweden: Stordalen | collected... | reverse complement strand
TGAATCCAACTCATGGCGCGGTTGGGACGGACGTGACGATCACCGGGACGGGTTTCGGAGCGGACAAGGGTACGGTGCAATTCGGGGGAATAGCAGCGACAGATATAACGAAATGGGCGGACACCAAGATTGTGGTGATAGTCCCGGCACGGGCAAAGTCGGGGAATGTCGTAGTCGAGGTCAGAGGGAAGGGCCGAATCGTAGGTACGTTCTCGATTCGCTAAACGAGTCCCGAGCTTACCGGAATTTTTGGACAGATGAAGTGACACAGACTTCGTGTGGATCGAGCTGACGTCGATTCGCATAGCCCTACCACAGAAGGTCACGCATTGGCCGAGACGCCAATCTATCTGGCGCTTAGTCAGGAAACGCCCGACTGACACTAAATTGCAGTCTGCGAATCCGAAGGGGCACGAACATGGCCGAGTTTCAAATAACATGCGTTAACAAGCCGAACCGCCTGAGTCCGCATGAGCACATCACTCACATTGGCAATGTTGCGGGAGGATGGAAGCTAACTCGAGAAGAGGCGATCAGCCGAATTGACGGAAAGTCGGACGCTTTCTACACCGTGGATTCAACGAGTGGGAAAAGAGCTTATATAGCGGTTGTTCGCGAAGCTGGAAGAGATCCGTTCTTGAGAACTCACGCGGACGGAAAATGGAACGACAACCTGCTCGCCTTGGACGAATGTTCCTCGATATCGAAGCTAATCGGATAGTTTTGCGCAGTGCTAGCTTTGAGAATAACAGTCAAGCCTAAATAATAGTCTGTAGAACCTCTTGCTCTATGGAAAGATCAGCTCATAGTTATTCGGTGAATCCAACGCTCGTGTTTCTTAAGCAGCGTCGTCACCAAGCAGCAGCGCTCATAGCGATTCTTCTCATGTGCGATCTAAAGGTTGCATGGGGTCAAGACGCTAGCGTTCGCCCCGCAGCTCAGCCGGAAGCATCGCTGGCAGATTCATTAAAACATGTCGACAATACGCAGCTGCACATATTTTACGTGCACGGGATGGCGGCGGACGGTCCAGGTCATTCTGATTCTGCAGCTCTCAGGCGAAGCATTTGCAAATTTCTGAGAGATTGCACCACGGCTGCAGGTCAGTTCGATGGAAGGGAATATGCTGACAAGGACAAGTTTGTCTTAAACGCGCCCCCTCCCAAATTCTCGTATCTGGGAGAGCAGGTCTGGAGGAGCAACGAATCTGGCATTTCATCGGATGAATGGAACGCGGCGGCACCCTTCGTAGATCACTGGAAACTTGTGCGCGATAGCGCCCCGACTATCTATGTCGACGAGATAAACTGGTGGCCGCTAGTATTCGATCTGAAATGCCGCCAGGTCGTAGCGAAGGATGCAGCGCTCGTAGGCCCCAGCGCAGCCTACCTTGATTTATGTGCTACTTCTAAGCCGGACCTCAATAATCCGGGAAGATTTCAGTCCTATTCATGGATTGACAACTCCGACGCGCAACGGCTCAAGGCCATTCCAGCAAAGGGGGCTATAATCAATCGAAGCCTAAAGAAAAGTGTACTTGATTGGGGATTCTCCGACGCAGTCTTGGCTGTTGGTCCTATGCGACCCCTCCTCTTGGAGGGCATTCGACAGCTCGTTCTGAAGTCGGTCGAGGTGGCCGCTGACGGATCGAGAGGTGCCACGGTCGGAGCGGTACCCAATCAGGAATTTGTGATTGTCTCGCATAGCCTTGGAAGCTACCTCATCTTCTCCGCGCTTGATCTTGACATGAGTGAACCGGATACTTCGACGATGCGGGCGTGGAAAGGGGAATTCGAAAATATTCTTAGTCGCACCTCAATGGTTTACTTTTTCGCGAACCAACTTCGGCTCTTGGAACTGGCCAACCTAGATGTAGTCACCGGCGTGAATATGGTTGACCATCTTGAGGCGTGGGGAGAGCTCCGGCGCAAATACCAGGCCTCGCTGATCACTACAACTCGGACTAGTTTAGCCCCTCCGCAAATTGTTGCCTGGAGCGACCCAAGCGATTTGCTGAGCTGGAATGTTCCTGAGCTAAAGGCGGTCGTAGTGAAAAATCGTACTGCGAAGAATTCGATTCACTGGCTTTGGCTTTTTGAAAGCCCGACGCGCGCCCACGATAACTATGCCATTAACAAGGGTGTTCTCCGAGTGATGCTCAAGCCGACAAATCGCACTCGGGCACAATAGGGGAATCAGAACAAACTTAAAGCGTACCGCAGATAACTCACGCGAGCGCCGGTGATTCCCGCGGACATGAACAGTAGAGCTTCATTTGCGTTCCAATACAGTGCGCCGCCCGCGGATCCTCGTAACACATGAACCTTGGGGTACATGAGGAGAGGAAAAATCGCAGCCAATACAACTACGGCGACCAGCGATTTCCTCACCATCCTCGCTCCTCACTTACAACTCGTACTCAGACCTCGCTTGAAATGTAGTTTACCCATCTAAGCGGAACCAAGTTTTGCGTGACGAACTGGAGACTTCAACCTCCGCCAGCTCGATAATCGGCTCGCCGAACCGCCATCTTTCGTGCCAAAGAGATGAGCAACTTCCGGTCGGCGTCACCCATCCGGATTAGGTGGCGATGGAACTTCGCGAGAAGCTGCGCATCTGCGCCCGAGCCGCCCCATGCAATCTCTGCTGCCGTTACCCGTTTCGGAAGATTCGGTGCTTTGGGTGGCACGTCGCCCTCGTAAAAGAGCTTGTAGAGCGGCACCTCAAGTGCCCGAGCCATCTTTTCCAAGGTCTCTATCGCGGGAACTGTGTGGCCGTTTTCAACGCGCGAGATGTAACAACGGAGGAGACCAGTGCGTTTCTCCATGTCTCCTTGGGACAATTTCTTCGCTTCGCGCAACTCACGCAGCCGGCTGCCAACGATCATCTCCGACCCCCCTTTTAGTCCATTCTGCGAATAGTCTCGCGAAGCGTCACGGACCTTCAGTAGTTTCGCAGCGGCGATGTAGCACCGCCGGTGACGATGTCGACGAACCTCTTGTCGCAGACTGAGCACCGATAAGGACTGATTGCAACTAACCGGAGTACGATATTTTCAAGAATGCCCTTGCGTACTGCACGTCGCACCTTCTCGCTCCCGCACTGGGGACACGAATGTATTCGTTTTTGCATGTTCGTCCGCCATAGGACCTTGAAAAACAAGTCTGTGGTGAATTGTCGCGGGCGCGAATTAAACCGCGTTCGAGGTGGGGGACCGCTATTTCGAACGACGCCCTTACTCCAAACGAATGTCGCGGGCTGCCAGGCTATCCCGCAACCGCATTATATGAAATTTTGAAATCAACGTATAGCGCGGTTTGGCGGTGTCTTGTGGAGGCACGACAAGCTAGCCATGCGGTAATAACGAAGGCTCGTGATCGGAGGCCGCGGTCCGGCGTCGAGCGGAACTATTGAGGGCCTGAGGTTACGCTCACATAATCATCCATGCAACGAGAAGAGCGCCAACACTGCGACTGCCCCCATAAGCACAAGTGCCCAGAAGATGAGATCGATCCAGCCGGCACTGAATCGATGCTCGCGCTCATATTCTTGTAACAAGTCAGCCAAGTAATCGCTACAACCCTGGCTCGAAACTCGGGCGTGAGCGACCTGCAACGCGATATACGCCACCCCCCCCGCCAGCACAATATAGATTGAGTAGTGCTGCGCAGATCGGCCCAGCAGGGACCCGAGAGTGATCAATCCCGCAAACACAAGTGCCGCCGCGAGACTCCCTCCTACTAGCGCGCCATGATAGATTGCCGTATATAGCGTTATCTGAGTAAGGAAAACCGCGACGGCACCAGTAATGGCGGCAGGTGCGAATTGATGAAAGAACGGAAGGATGCGGAGTTCCGCTAGTACGCCGAAGACAAAAAAGGCAGCGACAGCTCCCGGTATGGCGCGACGCTCCGCCTCACGCCACGCGATCGCCGGTCGGAATTCTCGCAGTGTAATGGGCTGTCGCACCATGAATGTCCTTTTTTCACACAGTCGAAGACGACTTGGCTAACTGTTATATGACACAGCCGGACCTCGTTCGGACACAATGTTCAATTTATCGGCAGTTTATTGCCGACCCAGCCAAGGCGCCAGCCGTAGCTGCGCCTGCTACTGCGAGGCTATCCGCTAAAGCATTTGCGCCGACCGCTGCCAGTAGCGTCACGTCTCGGCTCGCACCGTAGACTCTAAGCCCCTGAGCGGCAAAAGTAGCCAGCGTCGTGTCAAAGGTTCCACCTGTCATGGGGTTAGCTTGAGTAACCTTGCCAGTGGCGAGGATGGTTCCTACTGTTTCCGCAACCGCCGCCCCTCCGCTGAGGACCTTAGAGGGATCCAGTTGATTCCCCGTCGTCATGCTGATGTTTTTTTCTATGCACGCACCGAAGCTCTGTCCTGGCGAACGGATGCCATGCAGAATGCCGTTCCCGAACGTGGACCAAAATGTCCCCCACCAAGATGTTTGCTGCCCAAACGTCGAAATGACAGAGAAATCTACCACTTCAAATAGGTTATCTTGAAAGATTATCGGAGGATTGCCCACTGTTATCGTCTTAGAGTAAATCGGAAATACTTTAAGCAGATTTTCTAGCGAAGAAAATTCGTCCCATGTCGCAAAACCAGCAAGGAGCGGAAATCCCCAAGGCGTCTGCTGCGATTTTGTACACGTCGGACTGTTGTTGGTGGGACACGGGCCAAGCCCGGATGGATCTATTAAAGAAAGCGGACTGTCTTCCACGTAACCATACAGGTTTAAGGTTTGCGGGTTAGTGAGGTCGAAAGATTGCATCCCGGACGGGTCCGGAACCATGAATCTACCCAGGCTTGACCCATAGTATCGTGCCTCGAATTCATATAGGTTGGATTCTGCGTCCCATTCGATCCCAGTGAATTTATATGTGGAGACATTCGAAGTGGAGCAGATGCTGTTGTCTTGTTCGCCATACGGATAGAATGAATTGCAATCAGCAGTTCCCTCCGTCATATTGGTCAAAACTCGGCTCGAATCCAGGTGGTCCTCATATACGAAATAGGTTGTGCCGTTCGAATACTGCGCAAGTAGTGCCCCGTCCAGATAGGCATACCCAACGGTCCAACACATCGAGCACGAACTGCTAAACTGGGTCACGACGTGCCCAGAAAGATCGTACAAATAGTCGGTCGTGACGCCGCCCGCCATCTTTTCAACTCTGTGACCGAGAGCATCGTAGGAGTAGCAAGCGGTAGCGGTTGAGCAATTTCCAAGTGTCCCGTCGACCTGCTTGATCCGATCCTCCGCATCATAGAAATATGTATGCACCGAATCGTTCGTCAGATTGCCGGAGGCATCGTAAGTGTAACCTGTAGAATTCAGTTGATTGGTCGCAGAGTACGTCAACGTCGACATATTACAAGTGCCTCCGGTGGGCTCTTGCGTGAGACGATTTCCCCACTCATCGTATGTCCAGCTCAGTCCTGTACACGTTCCGCCAGTACCCGTCATCGTCGCGACTCGGTTGACCTGATCGTAGGCGTACGAGCGATCAAGCGCCTGGGTACCGGTGGCAACCGCGTCGTACAGATAACCGTTATCCCCACTGGCATAATTAAAGCCGAAATTAAGGTCTTGAATATTGCCGCTCGGGATTTGGTCAGTGCATTTTTTTAAAACCGTAGCGGACGTGTTCAGGTTGTAGCGACAAGGTTGAAGGCGAGGATTCTGCATAGTCGTGTATGTCGTACCATTACCGTAAGTCATCTGCGAGGGTTGGCTGGAAGGAAGGTAACTGTTGACGGTTGCCAATGTTGCAGGGTGATTTGCGTCCACGAGATTGCTGGTGACGCTGGTGATTCGAGCGGCAGTGTCGTAATCATAAGAAAACGTTACTTGGGATTGGCTGGCCGACGAAGAGATGATGTCTCCAACGAGATCATAAGAGTAGGGCATGGCATAGCCAGAGCCGGTCGGACATGTGCTCGGGTCGCACTGATTATTCATGAGGACCCTACCGAGCGGGTCATAACCAAAAACGCTCGCGGAGACCAACGGATTACCGCTGCCAGTGTACGCTTCGGTCATTCGACCTACGATATTTGAGAAGGTATTGCCAAATCCTCCGGCGACGTCATACAAGTAGTTTGCCGTGGGGGTTCCATCCGAGTAGCTTTTTTGCGTGACACGGTTGAGGACATCATACGTATATGTTGTCGTAATACTGCGAGCGTCTTTTCTCGTGAGGCTATTTCCGTCGTTGTCGTAGGTATACGATACGGTTCCCGATTCGGGGTTTGTCGCGCTCGTCAACCGTTTGAGTGAATCGTAGACGAAACTGCGATTTCGCGAGCCTCCTTGCACGACCCCAGTCAAATCGTCGAGAACGTCGTGGGTGTAAGTCGTGGCCCAAATTGCGTCTCCCGTGCTTGGGCACGCGGTTACCTCTGACGTCGGTGAGTTGGGCTCGTCTGCTTCCTCCAGCCGGCCAAGCCCGTCAGTGGTCGTACGGTGCCAGTGTCCTGCTTCATCTGCTACTAGCGTCGAGCTCCCACAGTATGTCGTTTTGACTTCACCGCCATCCGGCTCGGTCACTAAAGTGATTCTGCTCAGGGCATCATACGAAAAACTTGTAACACCGTAGGTTGCATCGGACGTAGTCCAGTAGGGGTTTGTCATCGACGCTTTTCGGCCCTCAGTATCGTAAGTGATCTGGACATTGGTGGCCGGCGTCGTATTTATCTGAGTCTGCGTCACCCTACCTAAGCCATCGTAATCGAGCGTGGTGATCGCCGGCGTAGAGCCTGAAGTGGTCGACATTACTCTAGTTACGGTCTCATAAAACGGTGGGGCTGGCGGACTGGGGTTTGTGCAGGTCCCTGGCAAGTCACTATAATAGTATGTTGTCTGCCCATTATCGGGATAATTGACTTGACTAAGGCGCATCAAACAATTGTAAGCATAGCTCGTAGTTACATTGCCGTTTGAAACGTCTATGAAGGATGTCTTAAGCCCGGTGTTGAAATCATAGGTGTAGGACACAGACTGACTTTTCGCATCAGTCACGGTAGTCGGAAGAGCGCCTACGTACGTCGAAGAGTACGAAGTCATCGTGATGTTTAGGTTAGGGTCAGTGAGAGTGTGCGGCATGCCTGTATCGTAAAATCCTGTGACGGTGCTGAGTAAACCGGATGTTGTGTTTAGCCAGTTAGAAAGGGTCGTGAGATTACCTCGGTAAGATCCCGCTGGCGGCGAAGAACTGTGCATCGTCGTAATCCCAGAAGAGATTGGGGTTGTTTGGTCGTAATAATAATCAGTAATCGAACCGGGGCCAGAACCACTCACTTGTACGGTCTTCGGCAGATTCAGCAGATTGTTGTTCAGATAGTTCGAATTGGACAGAGCCTGATAGCTCTTCGCCGTCGTGCGCAGTAGCGACCCCGCTTTGTTCTTTCCATAGTCATAATCATTCTGGGTTTCGAGCAACCCATAGCTCCAAGACCAAGTTCCGGCGTAGATGGTAGAAAACTGCGTACCGCTTACCCAGTAGGGATTGTGGAATGTAATTGCGCTGTCGTAAGAAAATGTCGATTCGTTTTCCTGATTGCTAGCCACCCACGTAGTCGTCGTTTGAGAAGGCTGCCCGTTGGTCGTGATTCCCGTTGTTGACGACAGCGACTGGTAAAGCGTATTGACAGTCTTCAGGAGAGTACCGCTGGTGTGCGAGCCTTGGTAATACTGGGTTCGCGTTTCATAGTACGGGCACTCATTCGTTATCAATTCGCCAAACGTGTGGACCGCATCATTCGAAGTCGGATCCGTAACGTACGTCACTCCCAAACTCTCGTAGCCATAAGTCCAAACAGACGCTGGATTGCCGTTATTAGGATTTAAAGTCCGAGTGACGACAGCGCGAGCGTTGCCGTAGCTGTATGCCCCGCATTGTGGATACTCGGTGGTCCAGGTGTACGAAAGGGTGCCTCCAGTTGGAAAGGTAATTTGCGAAAGGTCGCCGTTGCCGTCGGTCGTGTATTGAAACGTCCACTTTGTGCCGTTCGGGAGAATGACAGTCTGCAATTCTTCATCGTTCCAGTGTTCGATTTGACCTTCCCAATTTACTGTCACGGCAACGGTCACATAGCAGAAGGTGAGGTTGTAGCTCCCTCCGTTGACGCCCGGCAAACTCCACGTGTACGCCGCAGTAGGTACCAGCGGGCTCTGCGGGCAAACGCTCGTATTCGCGGAGACTGGAAGCGGGATTTTTCGATTCATTGTATCCGTCCAGCCGGCGCTCGAAGAGTAGGTTATCTCATTGCCATTGGTGTCCTCCACGAGGGTCGGCACATAGTTCGTCACAGCTAGGCCACCAACTGGATATGGAAAGAGTGCCGGAGCAAAGGGCTGATTGTATTCGGTGCCGTTGGCATCGATAAGAACCGGAGGTGTGCTCATACCCTGCCAATCGTATCCGTCCATTTGGAATCCACTGGTATCTTCTGATTCCCAATTTTTAACTGTGATCGGAAGCATCGAACGACTCGAACCATCACTCATTGTCACGCTCGCACTACATGTATAAGTTCCGTAGGAATCTCCAAGCGACTCGCAACTTGCTCCCCAGGTGCTCGGAAAATCTTTGAGGATCACGCCGAAGCCGTTCGTGAGGTTTGGCCCACTAGACGTATACCCGCCGCCGGAATAGTTCCACCAGTTCCCTTGGTTGATGTAATGAAGGTCAAATTCAAGTGCTAACTTTCCACCCCGTTGCGGATAGGAGATGAGTGGGATATCTACATTCAATCCGCGCGTGAGCAAGTCAATGCTGTCGATATTTCCTGACTCATACGAGCGATAAGGATTTTGACCGGTCTCAAAATCCTGGTCCTGAGCAAATGCTGACGACGCGAACGATGCGGCCAGTGCAAAGGCAAACAGCAGGAATGAGCGCCTAAAGAAACACATCGCGAGCCCTCCTGTTCAACAAGAAAATCTTGCTTAAGCTACCGTTTTTCGGCCGATGCTGTGACCGGAGTAAGGCTCGCCGACGAGAACTGAATGACTGCGAAGGTCGTGCCCTGGAACAGGATTTGGAGCTGAAATGGGATTGAAACGCCCTGCACCTGCTGATAGTTGGAGTATCTAACCTCTTCAACCATGCTCCCGCTCGACGTTGGTGCTGGTGCGAGAAACTGTGTCGCGGAGTTGGAATCGAAATATCTTGGGAAAGTCATTGCGACGGGAAGAAGAGTCGAGGGATCGAAATACACGTCGTACTGGCTTTGCGGACGGATATTCGGCTGTACTGACGCCGGAACACTGGTCAAGGGATTCTGCCAAAACGCAATATGTTCGACCGACGCGCCATTCCGCGTCTCCGGACCCAGGTCCGCGCTAAGATATTGGGGTGAGGCGAGGCCTGAAATGAGAATGAACGGAGGAAAGCACCAAGCGGGGTGAGGCCCGACAAGATCTTGTTGAGGAACCTGATGCTGCGCGCCAGCGAGATCAGTCCAGGTCCCATATCGCAACAACCTTGATATCAGTCTAGTCTCGGTTTCGGAGCCGGCGGGCAGAGTCAGATTGATTTGACTCTGGCCATTTGGCGAGCTACTGATCGAAATTGAGCCGATGGTCGTGCCGATTGTAATCGTTCCCGCCAACATAACGCTTGTGCCATTTGATATTTGCGGTTGAGCACTAAGTATATTGGGCAGTTGCGAAGTCTGTTGCGCATTCGCCGCATTTGGCAGGGCCGCGCTGAAAGCGGCTAGTAGAAATAAAAATTGGAAATGGCTCTTCATCTGATTAGGCCTCCCGAGACGAAGTGGTACCTTGCGAGAATCGTCCACCCACAACTCGTCGAGCCAGGAACCGAAGACGGGGGCGTACTGAAGGGTGGAATCCGATTTAGAATGGAAACGTTAAATGCCAGCTGATTTATTATAGTAGTTCTCATAACCTCACGAACTACTCAACTCGCTCGGTATATACACATTCATTATTTCGATGTCAAATAAATATTTATCTCTGTCGTTTATTTTTGTTTACTCTTCAAGAATTGAGGTGACCCCGACCTCGACGACTGGCCCTCGCCGGGCTTCGCCTCTCGCCGACTGATTCCCGCTTGCTGATTGCCGTTCTCCCCGCTGCACGATTGCCGCATCCCGGCGCTGCACACCGCGCCTCCGGTCTCCGCTAGCATCTCTCGCGCCGCCAAACTTCGGCGTCACTCAAGCATGCGGCCCGCTCCGTCCTGGCCACGTCAATCCCTCCGCTTCGGTCCACTGTTTCGCGTCCTTGCTCCCCCTCTTCGGTGTGAGGGGAGCAAAGACTCTCCGAAACAGGAGGACTTAAGAATGAAAGTCGAACAGGCAAGAGAAGTCGCAAGCAAGGCAATCGAGCAACTCAGGCAGGCCCTTGAATCGGGCCGGAGCGGCGTGCTCAAGCAATATCTCTCGGCAATGGCGCGGTTCCATCGCTATTCATGGCGCAACGTCATGCTCATCGCAACGCAGAAGCCTGCGGCGACGCACGTCGCGGGCTTTAACGCCTGGCATAAGCTGGGACGTTTCGTGAAGAAGGGCGAGAAGGGAATTCTGATTCTCGCCCCGGTCGTCCGGCGCAACGCGGAGAACGCGGGGCAAGCCGAAACCGACGAATCCTCAACGGCAGTCGGGTTCCGCGCGGCCTACGTGTTCGATATCAGCCAGACGGAGGGGCAGGAACTCCCGGACATCGGCAGCGTCAAAGGCGATCCTTGCGAATATCGCGAGCGCCTAGCGAAACTCGTCGAAGATCAGGGAATCGCTCTCGAATATTCCGAAGACATCGCGCCCGCGCGCGGCAGGTCGTCGGGCGGCAAAATTACCTTGCTGCCCGGCCAGTCCCCGGCCGAGGAATTCGCAACTCTTGCGCACGAGCTCGCGCACGAGATGATGCATCGTGACGAGCGCCGCAGCGCCACGTCGAAACGCATCCGTGAAACCGAGGCCGAGGCCGTCGCCTTTGTCGTGTGCAGCGCAATCGGACTCGACACCGGCACCGCCGCGCAGGACTACATCGGACTGTACGGCGGCGACGCGAAACTGCTGGCGGAGAGCCTGCAATACGTGCAGCAAGCTTCGAGTCAGATTCTCAAAGCTATTGGCGCGGAGGGAGGGTCCGCGCCACCGGCCTAAGGAGCCGGAGGTTTCTGCTGCTCTGTCTTCGAGCCGCGCTTTTCTCTCTGTAGTTCATTGCGCAATCCTGCACCCAAGCCGGCCAGCAGCAGGCCTTCACAGCCAACAATGATGGCGCTCGTTTGCCCCGCCGGCGCAGTGCGGATAACTTGGGCGCCCATAGTCGTTGCGATCATCACTCCAAAAATTCCTACCCAGACTTTAGATACTTTGCGCGTTGCCATGGTAGAGGACCTTACTGGTTGTCGAGAGGAGAGTGCGAAAACGTATAGCACAAAACAATTTCAAGCTTCAACTTTTATCTTTCGGGACAGTTGATATAGTCGCCGTCAAATCACCCAAGCTCGAACGCATGGTCTGGAACGCTGGCCAGGTCCGATTAAGTAGGTGCTCTATGTAGGCGGGCTCTACCCCAAGGTATTGAGCTTGCTCATTAATTTTATCAGCGCTCACATAGAATGAGACAGGGTGCTCGTTAATTATGCGAGCATCGCCTGCCGCATCTCCCGTAGTCGCCGCTTCGGTGGTCTCGGTCTCGGCCGGCCTAACCTGAGCATTCCTCACGGCAGCCTGTGCTTCTACAATCCTGCTCTGCGCATCGGCAAATTTTGCGTGCGCTTCGTTCAGCTTTACGCCTTCTTCTATGGCTCTGGCCTCGGCCTCAACGAGGCGTGCTTGGGCTTCTTTTGACGCGGCGTCCGCCTTGGCCCCTTTCGTCTGGGCTTCCACGAGCTTGGTCTGCGCTTCGATTAGATTTGCTTGAGCTATTTTTAATGCCGCGTCCGCCTCGGCCCCTTTCGTCTGGGCTTCCACGAGCTTGGTCTGCGCTTCGACTAGGTTTGCTTGAGCTGCTTTTAATGCCGCGTCCGCCTCGACCGCTCTGGTCTGGGCGTCAGGGAGCATCGACTGTTTTTGGAGTGGCTGTTTGTCTGTCCTGTTGGTCAGGACATACGTCGAAGTTTGCACGACCCACTTAGTAGCGTGCACAACTGGCTCGATCGCCGGAATTACCGTGAGCAACACCCACATGCAGATAGAGACCGCACGGGGGCACTTTTTTGTTTTAGCATCGTAAGACCCGCTAAACACAAGCACGACGGGCATCTCCAGAGTGAGTCCGAACGGTTGATGAGCCTTCACTATGGACTCTAAGAGCCCGGTGAGAGCAAGCGATGCAATAGCAATATCCGTGAGCGGTAATGCACCGTCGCGTTCCCGGGGCGAGTCGAAGCTAACGACGATTTCAAAATCAGATTCATCCCACAGATCGAACCCAGTCTCGAATATCCCACTCTCAAAAAGCTGCGAGATTTGCTGGTCGGTAGGATCGATCCTGCGTAACAGGGCGGCCAGTGCGGCCGGGTCAGGTTTCAGAGCCACGTTCCCCTGTGGGAAGAACGAAGCCGCCGCGTCTTCTACATTCAGCTCACTCCCAATTGCCGCCCGATCAGATTCAGATATTTGGAAAAACAGTTTCGATAGGACTTCACTTCCGTTTGCCATCGGCGGCCTCCGAGGCGCTTGTCGGCAAACATATTATCGCAGCCCGCCGTTAGCCGATAACATACTTTATCGGCTAGCTAAGAGGTTGGGTTAGCCGAGCATAATTTAGAGCTTTGGGGTGAAGCACAACATATGGAATCGTCGCCGCGTCCACATACTTATGCGGGTCACGGGGATTTGGATTGTCAGGGTCGAACAGCGCCGTCGTAGAAACGTAAAAACCGGGCGCGGGGTCTGACTCCAACTGTATAACGGGACGTCCGCTCGTCTTTTCATCATCGGTTACTAATGCCCACCAGTTTCCTTTGTGCCCCGCGTGGCTCAACGAATCAAGTCCGAATCGGTCGTTCGGGTGGTAAGCGCGGAAGGCACCGTCTGCGTCTACGGCGAGCCGAGACTTGTAAAAGAAGGCTCGGTGGCCCGACGGGGAGGACCAGGCGATAACGTTCCGTGTAGTGAAAAGTTTGCTCTTTTCGCAAGTCTCATGTGAAGCGGGACGAGACGCTCGCGGGACAATAGGAAGCAAGGTCGAAAGAAGCAGAATCGCCAGTCCGTACTTCATAGGGGGCGTCATTTTCTGTGTGAAAAGGTATCGCGCCCACTCCCGCAAGTGCAAACCGAATTGTCAACTTCGTTGGGAGAAACGACAGCCAAGTCCTCAAACCTTCAGCCTCGGATCTGTCATCGTAGCGCGCACCCCGCCGCTTCAGGGCAAGGTCTGCGACCTCGCCGCGGGTTTCCCCGGTCTTCCGCGCTTCGCTTGTGCAGACCGGGTGATCCCCCTCCCGCGTCTCGCCCTTCCGCCGTCGAGGCCCCGCGCACTTTTCTGTTTTCATCGAGGCTGCATGACGCGGTCTCAGAACAGCGAAGGAGAATCGCAGATGAGTACGGAATCCATCTTCACCGCCGAAGACCTCAAGCAATTCACCGCCAGCGAACAATTCTATCGGCACGGCTTGAGCCGGAATCACATTTACACCGAAGGCGTGCAATTTCTGGCCGAACGCGCCCAGGCTTACTGGCTGCTCGACAAGATCGCGCTTCACGGCTCATCCAAAATCGCCCGTGAAAGATTTCAGGTATGGCAAGTGACTGTCAGCTCCGATTGCTCGGCCACGCTCACGACGGAAGACGGAAACGGCAAGGTACTCCGCACTGAAAAATTGTCGTACACGGATTTTCCCTTACGAGAAATTGCCCTCTGGTCCGTGCGCAATGAACTGAATGGTTTCACGATCATGCTGCCGAGCGAATACTGACGGTCATCCCCAGCCTCGGCTCTTTGAGCCGAGGCTGTTTTCGACCTGCAATTTGGTGTTGCACCCGGCATCCTCCATGGCAAATAATAACCCCATGATAATAGGTGATCGGCTTCGCTCACTTCGAGAAACAAAGAAACTTTCCCAAGGCGACATCGAGAAACGCACCGGCCTTCTGCGTTGCTATATTTCGCGCGTCGAGAATGGTCACACCGTTCCGGCGATCGAGACGCTGGAGAAACTGGCGCGTGCCATGGAAATCCCCCTCTGTCAACTTTTCTATGATGGAGAGGAACCTCCAGAGCTACCGAATCTTCCGAAGCGAAAGACGGCTGATGATATCGCGTGGGGCAGCAAAGGTAAGGAAGCGCGTCTTCTAGGACGTTTTCGCCGCTTGTTGTCACGGACCAAAGAACCCGACCGTCGTCTTCTGCTGCACATGGCCCAGAAGCTGGCAAACCGCTAAGTCTCTCTGACTGCCTTCTCGCGCAGCCGCGCAGCCAAGCCGTTCAGGCCGGAACTCTGCCACGCTAGGTACTCACAAAAGTAATTCTCCCGTTAATATAGTCGCTATACTTTAGGTCAAAGCCGGCGGTTCTATAATTCAGTAACGCCTCAACGAGGTACTACATACGCCAGGGCGAGGGCAGGGCAACGGAGGTTCTGTGCTGAGGACGCTAGGTGTTTTCGTAGCGAGCATGCTACTAGGATTCATAGTTATGGCAGGTTTGTTTTGGGCGGGAATTGGTCTGCCTCAGCAGTTTCGTCCCTTCGCCCTCTATTTGATTGAGGCTCTGAGCGGAGGCGCGGTCGGCTTATTTGTGGGCTCTCTCCAAAAGAAACAGGCGGGTTTGTTGGCGTTGTCGAGCCTCTTGCCGATGACCTTCCGTCAGTACGTGAATCCGTTCTCTCGTCCTGCGACGGGACTCCGCCTGTTCGAGCTTCTGCTGGGTACTCTCGTTGAGTTATCGATGGCTTTCGCAATCGCTCATCGCTTGTCCAAAGGGAGGACGAGATTGGTCAAGCAGTAGGAAAGCTTTAATTAGTTGGTAGATTTCCAACGCAGAAGGTCAATTCACTACGGGCGGAGAGTGCTTGTTGGGCTCGACGACCAGTTTCGGTTTGCAGGCTTCGTGCCTGCCAAGCATGAGGGCCGGCGCTATATCCACACCCGCGCCATGTGGCGCCGTCGCTGTGGCGAGACAAGACCGCGATCGAGGCTGCGGAGGCCAGAGTGTCCCATAGCGATAACATTGATATGGTCATATTTGTCCTAGTTATCGCTTGCGTTCCTACGGGGGCGATCTTCGCGTTGCGGGCGTATTTGAAATTCCACCCTCCCGACTCGTCTGAAGAAGGTATTCGGTACTTACAACGCGGACTCGGGCTGGGAGCGGCATCTTCGACCGCAGTTCTGCTGCTTTTCATTCTAAATTTCCTGTTCTTGGCTCATTGTCGTCCGATTCCTTTCCCACCTAAGGGACTAGACGTACTGTTCGCACTTGTGGCCACTGGCGTGAACTTGGCAGGCCTGATCGATTGTTTGCGTGAGCTGAGCGGCCAAAGTCTAATCGCCGCGCTTCTCATCATACGCAGTTACTGTGGATTCTGTACGGCTTCGCAGCGCTCATTTAAAAGCTAAAAAGGAAGGATCGATTTGGAGAATGCGTCGTTTGCGACATACCGTCTCGCCCTTAACGGGTATGCCCGAAAACCTCACGGGCAGCCCGGGCGGCGCGTTGCCAACCGCAACAGGGACCGCCGCGTGAGTAAGCTCGTTAGCTGGGGCCATTGGATCGTGGGACTGATTTTCGCCTCTGCCGCGGCTGGATGCATCTGGGACATCGTAGGCGCTTTAGTCATTCGCGGCGCAAGATTTGGCCCACGATGGCCGGATACGGCTTTTCTGATCGCCGCCTTCGGTGTCATTTTTGGACTGTGTTCGTGGGGAATACTCAAATGGCACTCGTGGGGACATGCGTTGGCGATTGGCGTTTCCGCTCTCGAGGCGTTCTTCGGAAGCTGGGCTGCGCTCGTTGGGGACGCCGATTCTTTGTTTCCGATTATTACAGCGATGCTGATCTTAATTTGGTTGTTGCTTCCGCCGGTCCGCGCGGCTTACTGGCAAAGAGTTCAATCTCCATTATCTGAGCTATAGATATCGCAGACTGACCCACTCCGCGTAAGCGTTAGCGGATCGGTTTCCGATAATTCAGAAATTATGATTTTGAATTTCGTGATTGTGATTCTCTGCTCATGCGTCCACGTTATTT
>Ga0182015_10003986_pt1 | contig 16183 bp, 13 predicted proteins | sample 712P3MmetaG_FD_120478 | JGI IMG/M metagenome (GOLD analysis project Ga0182015, IMG submission 120478) | Permafrost microbial communities from Stordalen Mire, Sweden - 712P3M metaG | ecosystem: Environmental > Terrestrial > Soil > Wetlands > Permafrost | place: Sweden: Stordalen | collected... | reverse complement strand
TAGGAAATATCGCATGATCCCTGTTCCCGAAGGGTTGCGACTGCCTGTTTGTTGTCTCCAATCAGATCGGCGGCGATGCGGCGCGTGTCATCGGCCGTCAGGCTGTCCAGTCCCGGCACGTGTACGGGAATCAGCTGACCGTAAACCTGGACTTGAGGGGCTCGCCCGGGGGAAAAAATCAAATCGCTGATCTTTTCCGTTCCGCGCAGCATGGCAGTGAGCAAAGCAGGCGTAGCCACTTTGCCGCTGCCGGAATAACCTTCCAAAAAAACCGAAATTGGCGAGATGCCTGGTGCTGCCATTCCATCCTCATCAGGGAATTGCACGCACCACAGAACGGAGAACGACCAACCAAACTGACCGATTGTCTACACTCTACCGCGCCACCGGACGATGCGTAAGGGCACTCAGTACATGGCCTTTAGTAACGCGGAAATGGGGTGCGAAGGGTGGCCGGTCCGCCCTTCGCGGCGGTTAGGTCGGCTCGATCAAGGTCGATCTAATTTGATTTCTTGGGCGGGGCCTTTTTCTTGGTGCCGTAACTGGTTTCCACCGACGCCCCGATGCTGGTAAGCATGGCTTTGGCTTCCTCGGAGTGACCGCCCGTGGGTTGCAGTTCCAGGTATTTCTGGAAGGCTTCGGCAGTTCCCGGAATGGCAACCATCTTATCGCCCTGCAGCGTGGCTTTGCCCAGCATGTTTACACCTTTCTGGTAGTAGGCTTCAGCCCGGTTGGGATCCGCAGCAATGCATTTGTCGAAAGCGGTAATCGCTTCATCCGCCTTTCCGGCGTTGGTGAGAACCGCCCCCATGTTGAAGTAGTATTGTGCGGCTGCGCTGGGATCAGCCAGGGCTGCCTGCTGATAGGTCTTCACCGAGTCCTCAATCTTACCGTCTTTGCCGTAGGCCTCAGCCAGGTTGTTGTAATACGCAGCGAGAGTCTTGGTGGCATTTGGGTCTTTGTCATTGGTGGCGGCCTGCTTGAGTTGCAGCGCCTTCTGGTAGGAATCCACAGCGTCGTTGAGACGCTTTTGCTTTTCCGCCGCATCCGTTTGCTTCGGTGCCGACATGCGATAGGCATCGCCGAGCTTGAACCACACCAAATCGCGGGTCGCGTCAATCTGGTTTGCAGCTGTGAGATCGGCAATTGCCGTATCGAAGTCACCAGCATCCGAGGCTACCTTGGCCGCGGCGAGTCTCTCGTTCAACGACTTCACCGTGTTGACTTCTTTCTTTTGCTTCTCCTGCGCCTCTTGCTGGGCCTTAATCTGCTCAGGAGTCAGTCCCTGACCCTTGGCCTGCTCGCCGGCCAACTTCTTCAGGTCGAAGTCGAGCGTGTTTTCGTCCAGGGTCACCTGAAATTTGTTTTGGTGAAACAATTCCTTGTTGGCTTTTAAATCGTCGGGGTTTTTATAGAGCATTACGTTATAGCTTCCGGCGCCGACACCGAGCGAAAAATACTCGCCCTTCTTGTTGGTCTTAAGCGTGTACTTCTGACCATTATCCTGGTTGGCGAATACCACTATTCCGTCGGCAATTGGATTGCCTTCGACGTCTTTGCAAACACCCTTGACTGTGCCCGACGCACCCTGCGCGAAGACTGGTGGCGCACACAATCCCAGCATTAAGAGAACAAGAACGGCTACAGCGAAGTGCTTTTTCATCGTGGCCTCCCGGCCTGCTGAATTGTAAATATGGATAACTGATGTCTGCGGGAAGAATCAAATTTGGAATCCGCGCGCATTTTCATTCCACAACCTGAGGATCAAGGACCATCAGACTGGTTCCATCGAAGCGTAGGGAATTACATCTCGAACTCCCGCTGCCGCAAAAGCCCGCAACCGCAAAACACAGCTGTCGCATGCGCCGCAAGCTCGATCCTCATGGCGATAGCATGACCAAGTTAAATCGAATGGCGCGTTCAGTTCAAGGCCAAGCCGTACGATTTCGGCTTTTCGCAGGGCGATGAGCGGCGTGACAATCTCGATGTCGCCTTCTTTCGTCCCCGCGCGTATTACACGATTGAAGGCTTCATAATACGCCGGGCGGCAATCGGGGTACCCTGAACTGTCGGGTTCGACCGCGCCAATAAAGATCTTCTTGGCTCCCAACACCTCCGCCCAACTCACCGCAACGGACAGCAAATGCGCATTTCGAAAGGGGACGTAGGTTGCCGGAATCTCGTGGCCGACGGCAGACGCCATGGGCACCGCAATTCTCTTGTCGGTGAGCGCGGAGCCTCCGATCGCAACAAGCGCGTCGTTGCGCACCGCGAGTCTGTCCTGAATTTCGAGCCGATCGCAAATCGCCAGGAAGGATTGCAGTTCTCGCCGTTCGGTGCGCTGCCCGTAACTGATGTGGACCGCTGCGGTTGTATGCTCACGGGCCGCGAGTGCCGCGCAGACACAGGAATCCATTCCTCCGCTTAAGAGCACGATTGCCCGCGACTTTGCTAAGCACTCCTTCATTGGTTCAGAGGTCACTTGCTGCTTGCTGATTACTGATTAGAGACGCAGGCGCATCGGTTTCCATCGACGATCAACAGTCAAAGACCAATCACTTCCTTCAAACTCCCTTGATGGCTGGGTCCCATATAAATTTATGCAATTGCAGTCCTAGTCGTGCCGGGACTTCGTCGGCCAACATCCACTGTGCCAATTCTGCAGGATCAAGCAGGCAATGCGAACTGTCTCGTGCGCCCCTGGCGTCTTTGCGGAACGCAGCGGAGAACAGTACCGCATTCACGCGCTCGGCCAGATTGTGCTGCCGAATGAATTCACGGGCAAACTCGTAGTCGGTCCGGTCGCTGAGAACAAACTTCACTTCGTCATGAGGATTGAGCGTCGCCAGATTTTCGGGTCGAAAGGTGTCTCCCGCACCTGAATTCGGAGCCTTCACGTCTACGATTTTAATGATTTCCGCAGGAACCCGTTCCAGCGGACGTTCTCCGCTGGTCTCCAGCAGCACCCGATATCCCTCCTGCAGAAACCGTTGCATAAGGGGCACCAAATCACGCTCCTGTAGCATGGGTTCGCCACCAGTAACTTCGACCAGGCCGCCGTCAGGACTGAGGCGCTTCACTTCTGCGAGGATTTCTTCCGAAGTCATTTTTCGCCCGCCGTGAAACGTGTACTCACTGTCACACCAGGAACAGCGCAGATTGCATCCGGTGAGGCGCACAAACACACACGGCAGCCCCACATGCGTGGACTCTCCCTGAATCGATTTGTAGATTTCAGTAATCTGCATGAAAAGGAGTGGCCAGTGCTCAGTGATCGGCGGATGTTGACCAACGGGCGGCCGCTATGTGCTGAACCAAAGAATCTAATCTTGACCGACTGACCACCGACCGACTGACCACTGTTTTACTCGCTGTACTTTGCCGTCGTCGTGTCCGTTTCAAACACTGTTACGTCCTTCACGTGTACGCGCCCGTTGGTCACGGTCTTCAAACGCGTATTCGATTCGTCATAAAAATACTTTGCGAGATTTTCGGCCGATGGGTTGATCACAGTAAATGGCTCGATGTCGTTGATCATCTGGTGGTCAAGCCGGTCGATGACATGCCTCATCACCTCGCGCAAGTCTTTGAAATCGAGCAGCAGACCAGCTTTGTCGAGTTCGGCACCGGCGAGCGTCACTCGGATTTTATAGTTATGCCCGTGGGGATTCTCGCACTTGCCTTTATAGTTGCGCAGGTAGTGTCCCGCGGCAAAAGTATCGTCAACCGTAACTTCAAACATGCATCCCTCAGCGCGCCGAAGCCGAATAGGGCCATGGCCGCGCGTTATGGCGAACTATTTATTGTATCGCTGATCCCCGTTATCCCGCTTGACTCCGCCTTCGCCGAAATGTAGTTTGCATAATTCGGCGTTCATCCCAAAGGAGCAATGATGCTGCGCGTTCTCTCGGTTCGGATTGTGCCGTACCTGCTGGTCTTATTGTCGAGTTTGTCCCGTGCCGGCGCACAGAGTAAGCCGGATGGGCCTGAGTTTGAGGTCAGGGAGCATTACACAAAGTATGAGTACAGAATTCCCATGCGCGACGGAGTGCACTTGTTCACGGCGGTCTACGTGCCGAAGGACAGTTCGCGGGCTTACCCGTTTCTGATCGATCGGACTCCCTACAGCGTGGCGCCCTATGGCGTCGACCAATTTCGCAAGCAGCTCGGGCCGTCGCCCGACTTCGATAAGGCGGGATACATCTTTGTTTTTCAGGACGTCCGCGGGCGCTACATGTCCGAAGGCACGTTCAGCGAGATGCGTCCTCACATCGATGACAAGAGATCCAAGCAGGACGTAGACGAGAGCAGCGACCTCTACGACACGATCGACTGGCTGCTTAAGAATGTGTCCAACAATAATGGGAACGCCGGCATTTGGGGAATCTCGTATCCCGGATTTTTCACCTCCGCGAGCATGATCGACTCGCATCCGGCGCTGAAGGCCGCTTCGCCGCAGGCTCCGATGACCGACCTTTTCATGGGCGACGACGCTTACCACGGCGGAGCGTTCATGCTCGATGCCAACTTCGGTTTTTATAGTTTTTTCAAGCCACAGGAGAATCCGCAGCTGCCACCGAAGACGCCTGTGCGCTTCGACTTCGGTACCAAAGACGGGTACGACTTCTACCTGAATGCGGGGCCCATCTCGAATCTTTCAAAATATCTGGAGGGCAGGAGCACGCTGTGGGATGACCAGATCCATCACGACACATACGACGATTATTGGAAGGCACGGAATCTTGCGCCCCACATGAAGAATATCCATTGCGCCGTGCTCACGGTTGGGGGCTGGTTCGACGCAGAGGATCTGCAAGGCCCGTTCACCACGTTTCACTCGATCGACAAGAATAATTCAGGGATTTTTAACGGACTGGTGGTTGGACCCTGGGTGCACGGCGGCTGGTACCGCTATGACGGTGATCACTTGGGACGGGTGGAGTTCTCGTTTAACACGGGCGAATATTACAGAAAAAATATTCTGTTTCCCTTCTTCGAGCAATATCTCAAGGGAAATGGCGACGCGAAGCTGCCGAAGGCGTATGTGTTCGAAACCGGGACGAATGTCTGGAGGAGGTATTCCACGTGGCCGCCGAAGGAAGCAGAGCACAAGACTCTCTATTTCCACGCGGGTGGAGAGCTCTCCTTCGATCCGCCCGCTGCTGACTCGCAGGCGTTCGACGAATACGTCAGCGATCCGGCGAAGCCGGTGCCGTTCGTGAATTATCCAGCAACCAGCGTGCCGCAGGAATATATGGTCTCGGACCAGCGCTTCGCGGATAGCAGAACCGATGTTCTGATTTACCAGACGCCCGTGCTGCAGGAAGACGTGACGATAGCCGGTCCCATCTCACCCCGGCTTTTCGTTTCAACAACCGGAACGGATTCCGACTGGGATGTGAAAGTCATCGACGTATACCCCAACGATTACCCCGACAACAAGCTCGACGAACCGAAACCGGAAGATAAAGGGAAGCCTCGCACTGACGTGCCTCCTCCGCCGTTCACCATGGGCGGATATCAGCAACTTGTGCGGGGCGAGCCGTTCCGCGGAAAGTTTCGCCGCAGCTTTGAAAAGCCGGAGCCATTCACACCGGGCAACGTCGAAGAGATCAACTTCAACATGCAGGACGTCAACCACACTTTCCGTCGCGGGCACCGCATCATGGTGCAGGTGCAGAGTTCGTGGTTTCCGCTTACCGACCGCAATCCGCAAACTTTCGTCAATATCCCCGATGCTAAGCCTGCAGATTTCGTGAAGGCTACGGAGCGGGTCTATCGCGATAAGGGGCAGGCTTCCGGAGTTGTCGTCGGGGCGCTGGCGAATCCGAGAACGGCGGAAGAGCGAAAGTAACGATTGACGCAACCGGCGATACTTACTATAGGTAGGGATGTTGACGAAACGAAAGGACAACATTGGTCAGTCTCGACCATCACCTCGAAAGGCCAAATCACAATTTCAGTGCAGGTCCGCAGTAAGTTGGGGGGTGATGCTGGAGACCGCATCGAATTCGTGGAAGTCGAAAAAGAACAATTCGTCATTGTTGCGGCAACCAGATCCGTCGCGGAAGGTCAGCGGCAGCCCCCGCCGACTTCGCCGATTACCTGATCGAGCGCTCCCGTCACGCGGCAGAGTACAAGTACACCTTCACCTTCCACCAGAATGCCGCAACCGGTAGCGGCTTGCGACTCCTCCGCCGAGGGCCTTTCAGCCTCGCGCGCTGAAGAACTCCTCTACCACCCGAATTTCCGTGGTCTTCTTATAATTCGGCAGGCTCTCGATAAAGACGCGGCCGTATTGTTTTTTCAGAATTCGGTTATCCAACAACACCAGCAATCCGCGGTCATGCAGCGAGCGGATGAGGCGTCCAAAGCCCTGTTTGAGTGTGATCACCGCTGCCGGCACTTGATACTGGAAAAATGCATTGCCGCCGTCGGCATCAACTGCCTTCATTCGCGCCGCGACGATCGGGTCGCTGGGCACCGCAAACGGCAGACGATCGATGATGACGCAACTCAGTTGCTCGCCCTGTACGTCGACGCCTTGCCAGAACGATGACGTGGCAAATAGCACGGAATTTGGAGTAAGCCGAAACTTCTCGAGCAGAGCCGTCTTGGGCGCATCGCCTTGCCGCAAGATAGGAAATTCCAAGTCGCCCAAGAGCCGCTGATATACGTCATTCATCTGCGCGTAGCTGGTGAAGAGCACGAAGGCGCGCCCGCGCGTTATTTCCAGCAGTTTGCGGATGCGCTCCGCGGCCTTCACCGTGAACTGCGGCATTCGCGCATCGGGCAGATCGGGCGGCACATAAAATAAGGCCTGGTTCTCGTAGTCGAAATGTGAAGGTAGGACCGACTCGCGAGCATGTTCCAACCCAAGCCGCTGCCGGATGTATTCGAACCCTCCGCCGACGGCAAGGGTGGCCGACGTCAGGACGGCACAATCTAGTTTCGACCAGAGGCATTCTGCCAAAATTGGGCCGACGTCGATCGGGGTAGCCTGGAGAAAGACATTTTGCCTTCCGGTCTTCTCTGCGCCGGAGCCCGTCTTAGGCGAACTCGTCCTTCCGCGCCCGCCTCGTCGCTCGATCCAAAAGACGGTGTTGCGATCGTCCGACTCCATTGCGAAGCCGAGTTGCACTTGCAGTTCCTGCGCGCGCCGGACGAAATTGAAAACTTCCTCCGGCTTCCGGGGCAGACCTTCCAGTTCGCCCGCCATCCGTGTGATGGATTGGTTCAGTGCAAGAAACCCGTCGCCGTTTTCTTCCAGAAACTCGCGCCGCGTCTCGAAAGCAAATCGCCCTTCGCCCGGCGGCAACGACGAAAAGAAAACCTGGGACTTCTCCCGCAGACTGCCCAAGGCCCCAGACATGGAGGCGGAAAGCATCCGATGATGCTGCAGCGAAGTTTCCACGTCGCGAGCCAAATCCTCCACTCGCAAGTTGCTGATAGAAATTCCGAAGTAGTTTCCCGCAACATCCTCCAGCTCGTGCGCTTCATCGAAAATCACCGCTGCTGCCTCCGGCAGAATCCCCGCGTCCGGCGCGTCTTCCGCCTGCAGCTTGATCGCGAGGTCAGCAAAAAATAAATGATGATTGACGATGATGATGTCGCTCTCCATTCCGCGCCGGCGCATTTCGGTGACAAAGCAGCGCTCCCACTCGCTGCACTTCTGACCGATGCAGGCGTCCGCGCGAGCGTCGAGTTTGTGCCAGAGGGCGCTGGTCTCGGGAAGTTCGGCAAGTTCAGCGCGGTCGCCGGTTGCGGTCGTCTTTTCCCAGGCAGAAATCGCGCGATATTGCTCAATTTCTTCCAACCCGCTGAGCACTGGTTGGTTGGTCAAGTCGTAGAGCTTCTTGCGGCACAGATAATTGTTGCGGCCCTTCATGTAACAAACCGAAAGCCGGGAGCCGGGAGCCGGCTCTCCGTACAACGCTTGCTCGAGGAATGGAACGTCCTTGTAGAAAAGTTGTTCCTGCAGATTTTTCGTGCCCGTCGAGATGATCACTCGTTTTCCTGAGCGAATCACCGGCATCAAGTATGCGAGTGTTTTGCCGGTGCCTGTGCCCGCTTCCACAATCAGATGGCGCTTTTCTTCCAGCGCCAGCTCAACGGCTTGCGCCATTTGCAATTGCCCGCGGCGGAACTCATAGGCAGGATGCGTGTGGGCGAGGACTCCGCCCGGGGCAAAGAATTGGTAAAGTGAACCATTCTTGCCGCTGGAGACCGGGCGTCGAGGCGGCGCGGAGGATGCGGGTTGAGAACTCAAAGTCACGGGAGTCTCTATAATAAACATTCTTGGTCACCAGCATCGGTTGCCGCTCACTTTGACCCAGCCCACTTACAATTCGACCAGCACTCTCGCTACCACCGCAGCCGGCGTTCCCACACTTGCCATCGTGGGTCGTCCCAACGTGGGCAAGTCGACTCTATTCAATCGCATCGTGGGTTCGCGACGAGCGATCGTCGGGGATGAGCCCGGCATCACGCGCGACCGCCTCTACGGCGACGCCGAGTGGCGCGGCCGCCGCATCCGCATCATCGACACGGGTGGGATCATTCCGGAGGATAAGGATTTCATTCCATCGGAAATCTTCCGGCAAGCTCGGGTGGCGCTTGATGAAGCCGCCGCCATCATTGTTGTCGTGGATGGGCGCGCGGAGCTTGCCGCGCCCGATATTGAGTTGGTACAGCTCTTACGTAAGACGGGGCGCCCGCTCTTTCTCGCGGTAAATAAGGCCGACTCGGAAAAGCAAGCGTCCATCGTTGACGAATTCCATCGTCTGGGAATCAGGCAGATGTTTCCTGTCTCGGCTGAACACGGGCGCGGGATCGACGATTTACTCGACGCGATTTTTGAAGTCTTACCACCCAAAGAAGATGCCACCGAGAACCCCGGTATCGCAGAGGAAAGGATGGCAAGCGGGGCTGCAGAGGCTGAAGGAGATACTGGCGATACGGAGATCGAGCCGGTCTATGAGACGAAGGTCGCGATCATCGGCCATCCGAACGTCGGAAAATCCACGTTGCTGAATTGCCTTACGGCCTCCGATCGCGCCATCGTCTCGCCGATTCCAGGCACCACCCGAGACGCCGTCGATGAAATTGTCGAGCACAATGGCCGGCGCTTTCGTTTCATCGACACAGCCGGCATTCGGCGCAAAGGCAAGACGCACCTGATGGCGGAAAAACTTTCCGTCGTGATGGCGCGGAAGCATCTCGAGGGCGCCGACATTGCGCTGCTCGTCATCGATGCAACCGAAGGCGTGAGCCAGCTCGATGCGGCTATCGCCGGATACGCCCACGAGAGCGGCCGCTCGATGATTATCGTTGTCAATAAGTGGGACTTGGTGATCAGCGGTGAGCTAAAACCCGGCAGGCCTTCGAAAGCGATGCGCATGCGGGAAAGTAAGCGTCCGGGCGACCGCGACGCCTACGAAGAACGTCTGCGCGACGATCTCAAGTTCCTGACTTACGCGCCCGTCGTTTTCATTTCCGCCAAGTCCGGCAAAGGCACGGAGAAAATCTTGCCGCTGCTCGAACAGGTCGCCACCGAGCGCCGCAAGCGCGTCCCCACGTCGGCCATGAACCGCTTCATCGAAACCGTGGACTTCGAGCGTGCTTCCGTGCCGATGCGTTCACGCGTGAAGATTCTCTACATGACGCAGGCCTCGGTCGCGCCGCCAACATTCGTGCTCTTTACTAACCGAGCCGTGAAGCTGCACTTCTCCTATCAGCGGTTCTTGGAAAACCAAATTCGCCACGCCTTCGGGTTTCTGGGAACGCCCATTTGGATTAAGAACAGAGCGAGGAATTAGAGCCGGCATCCATTCGCTCGAAGTCTGGGCTCTGTTCTCCGCCGAAGCGCGTCGAATAAATCTTCGAGAGGCTCGCCTCCAAATCTTCCCACTACACGCCCTCCTGATTCCTTCTCACCTTGGGTGTCTGATCCCTATTCGTGCCCACCACTCCCCGTGGAGGTGCTTTCCCTAGAGGGTGCTTTGCTGCTTATCCCGCCGGCGCAGGAGTCGAGGGCAGCGGCGGCGGGTCGTAGGGAGAAGCAGCCCCCGATGGAATTTGCGGCGAAACTGCCGGTGCGGGATAGAGCACGGCACTCAACCCTGGATAGCGCGCCGCAAAGAAATAAATAGAATAGGCGGGGAAGAACACAACGACAGGCACGGAAATCAACGCGACCAGATATAGAAAAATTGCCAGCAGAACGCATCCGATCACCACCGCGAGAGTTATCGTATAAATGTTCCAGGTGAGCCCGGCGCTCTCGCCCGTAAGAACGGCAAGGATGCTTAATCCGATCGTCGGTATGGCGATGAACAACCCCAAGATTAGAGTTGCGATGCCAATCACGATGCCCGCGCCGATGGCCATGATGATCTTCATGCCGATGTAGCCAGCGTATCCGACCGTCTCGGCTTGGATCATCGGCCACAGCCGCCGCCATCCTTCCAGAGCGCCGATATCCTCCACAGCCATTTGTGGTACGACAAAATCTTTCGTCAACACAAAAATTACCGCCATGGCCACGAAGAAAAGCAACAGCACAAAGAATAGGACGATGCCGCCCAGCACTAACGGGAGCAGATGTTGTTTCGGTTCGCTTAGCCAGCCCACGCCGAATGCAAAGGCCGCTGGGATGCCAATCAGCGCAGCGAACCCACAAAAAGTAGCCAGAAGATAAAGCAGCTTCCAGAGAAAGTAGCGCCATCCCTCAATCTGCCTGCGGCTCCATCCCTGACGAATGCGACACTCTTTCGCGATAATGCTGTCGAACAAAATGAAGCGCATCACGCTGCTCACATACATGAGAATGATGCCGAATGTCAGCGCGGCAACAACCAAGACTGAGATCAGGCCGGCCAACAGCGCGGGATCAATTCCTCCCCATGACGATGGGAGAAGATGCCGGGAGGCGCCAGGATGGCGAGGAAGCCTGAAGTTGTTGCCATTGAATCCGCCGCCGGAGCCAAGTTCGCCGGCAAGCAGTCCCACGAACGCGAGCCTGGTCCATTGGCCAAAGCGAAAGGGCTTGAACAGTTGCTGCTTAGTGTGTTCGACGGCAAGCGAGATGGTGTCGACGGCGGAGATCGGCAAAGGGCACCTCGATCTGCGAGTGATTTAGCAGCCAAGGTACTAAGAATCGCGCTGGGGATCAAATCAATTCGTTACGATCATTCGTAGCGCAGCGCCTCCACCGGATCCAGCTTTGACGCACGCAGCGCCGGAACCAGACCGCTGATCACGCCCACGATCAGCAGCACCACGCTCGAAAGTATCACTGTCATGACTGAGATGCGCAGGTGAATATCGCCTTGGCCGGAGTCGTCTTCAAAGAGCGGACCCATCATCGGTAAGGTCCCGACAGCCCACGCAATGAAATAAGAAAGCAGGACACCGATGAGGCCGCCAAGTATCATGATCAGCAAAGTTTCGGCTAGAAACTGCAGCTTGATGTGCCGCTTTCTCGCTCCCAAGGCGCGCCGCAGTCCGATCTCGCGGATTCGTTCATCGACCGAGACCAGCATGATATTCATCACGCCGACGCCCCCGATTCCCAGGGTCAACGTTCCAACGAAAGCAAGCAGCACCTGTAACCCAATCGTCAACGCATCGATCACTGGACGAAACTCGTCACGACCGAACATCTGAAAAGCTTTTGGATCGGTCGGTGAGAAATTTTGCCGCGTAGCTACAGCGGCCAGCACCTGCGCCATTGCCTTTTTCTCAAATTGCGGAGCGATTGGCGCAAACAACAGCACGGCAGCGTAGCGCGTGTTCCACAAATCCCCGGCCGTGGAATATGGAATCCACGCGGAGTCGTCGTCACTGCTGAAGTAATTGCTAAGCTGAATCTTGCGCGCCATCACTCCAATCACCGTGAAGCGCACTCCACCCACTTCTACAGTCTCGCCAATCGCGGGACGGCCGCTAAAGAGTTGTTCCTTAATCCGACCACCGAGAAAGATCACCCGCCGCCGCTCGAGTTCATCCGTCACATCAATCCAGCGGCCTTCTGCCGGGACTTCGTTCCGCATCTCGCCGTATTCAGGACAGACTCCTCGGACCGCAGCCGTTCCCACCATGCGGTCTCCATAAGAAATCCCAGGCCGGTTCACGGTTTCGCGGCACACATGCTTCACCAGCGGCGCCGTTGCCTTCACCATGTCGACGTCGGCCTGTTCGACCACAACTTTTTTCCCGGCACGCTGGCCGCCCGGCTGCTCGCTGGTTTGCTGCGGCCAGCAAATCACAACGCTCTTGCCGAATGCGTCGAACCCGTGCACCAGGATGCTGCGAAAACTGCTGCCATATGCGATTAGTAGGGTCACCGTTGCGATGCCCCAAACGATGCCCAGCATGGTAAGGAAGCTGCGTGTCAGATTTCGCTTCAGCGCGATCCAGGCTTCGAGGATGATTTCAATCAGCATGCGCTAGCCCCCCGCCTCGTATCGCAGAGCCTCGATCGGATCAATCGATGACGCTCTCCGCGCCGGGTACACCGCCGCACCCACGGCGACGGCACCGAGCAATCCGGCGGCGACAAAGCCGGAGGTCCAGTCTGGAATTAATCCGGCAAAGAAATCCGGCATGGGCAACAAGTTCACCAGCGCACAAAATCCAAAGGCCACCCCCAGACCGATTGCTCCGCTGATTAACGCGATGATCAAAGCCTCGACGAAGAACTGCCGCCGGATCGTTCCCGCCGGGGCGCCGAGCGCCTTTCGTACTCCGATCTCGCGCGTGCGCTCGCGTACCGCGACCAACATCACATTCATCACGCCCAGGCCGCCCAGCAACAGCGTCACCACCCCTACCGCTCCCAGGAAATACTTCATGCCGTCGGTCATCTGTCGGAATGCTTTGGCTTCCTGCACGGTATCCCAGATGGGGCAAGCCTCTTTGTCATTGGGATCGTAGCGGTGCATGCGCGCCAACGCGACGCGTACCTCATGTTTGCAAGCTTCATGCTGTTCGACCGATTTCGGCGTCACCAGCAACTGATCGAAAGTCGACGGAGTGCCCGGAGGCTTATCGGGAAAGTTTCGTCGCATTGCGGAAAAAGGAATGAAGACTTTGTTGACGTCCCAGCCGTCGTAGCTGGAATCCTGTTTCTTTTTTTCCATTACGCCAATGACAACGAAAGGGAAGTCGTTCAAATAAACATTTTCTCCCACGGGATTGCGCCCGGGAAACAATTGCTTGGCCGCGTCCGAGCCGAGGAATGCGACCCGCCTTGCCTCGCGCATGTCGCTCCAGTCATAGAAGCGACCCAGCCCCACGTTAAGGCTACGAATCGAACTGAACTGCGGATAGGACCCGGTCACGGTGAATGACGCGTTATTGAAGTTGCTGTGCGTCAGAACAGTTTCCTGCTCGAGTTCCGGGATGGCGTATTCGCAATCCTGCGCCTCTGCCTGCACCACCGGAACGTCCGGATCCTCCCAGTGGATCAGTCGTCCTGCATGCGTTCCGCCCGCCTGGAGGCTGGTGCGGCCATGAAAGACGATCATCACGTCCTTGCCCAGCGTTTTCGACTGTTCCTCTTGTCCCTTCCGCAGACCTTCGCCCGCGGCAACCATCAGCACGATGGAAACAATTCCCCAGGCGATGCCGAACATCGTGAGGAATGCCCGCAGCTTGTGCGCCCAGAGGGTCCGCGTCACATCGACAATAAGATCTCGCAGGGTCATCTGGCTTTTGCTTGGACGCGACCGAAGCGCTAAAGTGAGCCTGTGCCCGGTTCTATCCCACTCTCTGATACGGATTTGATTCGTGATATGTTTCAGAAAACTCGAGCGGAGGCCACGTTGCAGGCTTGCAAGAAAGTTAATCATTAGCCTAAGGCGGGAGTCGGGACGGATTTCATCCACCCGTCGAAAGCCTGGAGAGCCAGTTCGCATTGCATACGATGCCGCTCTTTGCGATCGCGAATTTTCTTCTCCAGTGCCGGCAAAAGATCGAATGTGATGTTCGCCGGCTGGAAGGTCTTAGCATCCGCGTGAGTTACGTAATGCGTCAGCGATCCGAAGGCGGAAGGACGCGGGGGCGGAATCGGTTGATCGCCTTGGGCCAGGGCCGCCGCGTGCATCCCCGCCATCATGCCTGTCGCAATCGACTCAACATAGCCCTCAACCCCGCAAATCTGGCCGGCGAACAAAACTCGAGGATGCGCCTTCATCTGCAAAGTCTCCTCCAGCAGCGCCGGGCTGTTGATGTATGTATTGCGATGAATTTGCCCGTAGCGCAGAAATCGCGCATTCTCCAGCCCTGGAATCAGGCGCAACACGAGTGCTTGATCCCCGAACTTCAGGTGATTTTGGAAGCCCACCAGGTTATAAGAATCTGCCCGCAGATTTTCCTGCCGCAACTGCACCACGGCATAGGGCATCCGTCCAGTGCGCGGATCCTTGAGGCCCACCGGCTTCATCGGCCCGAATCGCAACGTATCCCGTCCACGACGCGCAATTTCCTCGATCGGCAGGCAACTCTCGAAGTAATTCAGCTTCTCCCAATCGCGTTCCTCCACCGATTGTGCCGCCAAGAGCGCATCGTAGAAACTGTCGTATTCTTCGCGCGTCATCGGACAATTGATATAGTCAGCCGACCCCTTGTCATACCGCGCGGCCATGTATACGCGCGACATGTCAATGGAATCCGCCTCCACAATGGGGCTGATGGAATCATAGAAATACAAATGAGGATTGTGTGCGTTCAGGCCATCTGGAGCGGGCACTTTTGTCCGCTCCGAGTTCGGTTCCGAAGTTAGCGCACTGAGCCGCGCAATCTCCGCAGCCAGTGCGTCAGAAGTGAGCGGCCCGGTGGCGACGATTGTGATGTGCTCTCCATTTTCCTCGATCCGCGTCACTTCTTCCCGCCGCACCATGATCTTGGGTTCGCGGGAGACGGCCTCCGTCACCTTCGCCGCAAAGGTCACACGATCCACGGCCAGCGCGTGCCCCGCCGGAACTGCACACTCCCGCGCGATCTTCAGGAGCAGGGAGCCGGCCCGCCGCATCTCTTCTTTCAGCAGCCATGGAGCGGCGTTCTCAGATTCAGATTTCAAGGAATTCGAACATACGAGCTCCGCAAAATCCGCCGTCTGGTGCGCCGGGGTCGATCGCACCGGTCGCATTTCAAACAACTCCACGTTCAAGCCACGCCGCGCGCATTGCCACGCGGCCTCCGAGCCGGCGAGCCCACCTCCAATAATGCACACCTCTGCCTTCACCGTGCCGTCCTGGGCTGACGGCGGCCCGGCGCACGCAGCACGCCATCCCTCGTGGTCGGTGGAGAGAACAACAAAGAAAGAATACCTCAGTTGAGAATCAAGCATAACCTGACTCGGCAACGTCAAGAGAAGGTAAAACAACTTCCACATCCCGTTCCACAATTCGCATCAATCGGGGACTCATGAGCAATAAACACAGGCGATATTTGCAGATGTGTTAGTGCGCGATCGCCGTGGCCGGGCTGCCCACGCACACCCAAATTCCATTCTTGTAGACCCACGTATCGATGAAACGTCCACTTACGTGCGGCTTCCCCTTTTCCACGCCCCTCGCAATGTAGATACCGGACACGACGCCGGTGCTCCCAAACATGGGAGCCATCATGGACCGGGTAGTCTCCTGCTGCAGATGCAAATCGCTCGATCGCAATCTCGCCAGAAACTGCTGCTTTTGTTCGAAGAGTGCCGTCATCGTCGACGTAGATAATCGAATCGTCGCGGATGCCATCCAGGGCTTTGATGTCTTTCCGTTCTTCCGCCTGATTCCAGGCGTGTTCCAGGGCGAGTATTTTTCGTGTCCGCTTCTCCCTCGTTGCGACCCTGCGTTTGCGCGAAGGTTAGGGAGCACAATCGAACCACGGCAATATAGGCAGTGTGTTGCATGACGGCTCCTGGGAGTAGTATGGGCGCCGTCATTATTTTCCTTTAGCCTCGGAACCAGGCACGTCTGGTCCGGCACCTCGCGTCGGTTTACAGTTTCATGAGATCATTCGGTCTCGTCTCGGAGGATTCATGGCACGCATCCGTTTGATCGCCTCGGAGTCCGCGTCTCCGGAGGTGCGCGAAATTTACGAAACCACCCTGCGGGGTAAGCCCGGCAACGTGCAGAAAGCTCTGGCTCATCGTCCGGAGATGCTTAAGAATTTTCTAAGTTTC
>Ga0182015_10003985_pt1 | contig 16185 bp, 12 predicted proteins | sample 712P3MmetaG_FD_120478 | JGI IMG/M metagenome (GOLD analysis project Ga0182015, IMG submission 120478) | Permafrost microbial communities from Stordalen Mire, Sweden - 712P3M metaG | ecosystem: Environmental > Terrestrial > Soil > Wetlands > Permafrost | place: Sweden: Stordalen | collected... | reverse complement strand
CGAGGTCAGGAGTCATCGGGAGGAACTGCGGCCCTTTAAACTCAGGCGGCAGAATAGGTCAGGATTTCGTTGACTCTCCTTTTATCTGACTACGTGAACTCAAATCTCAGCGGAAATTTTCAACCACCATTATGTCGCCGCCCATGTTGTCAACCTGGCTGTATAAGGCTAGTCGCCGGTCGGCGGACACAGATAATCCGGGACCACCAAATGCCACCTTTTCAAGCTGGGCGAGAACGCTCGTTTTCCCGCTGGCGAAACTAAACAATTTGATGACTGGTAAAGGCTTGGCCGTATTATCGATAAAATAAATTCCTTCTTTAGCCACCTGCCAGAACCAGGAACAGCAGTCACTCGTGGCATCGCCGACGCTTACGACTTGTTCTTCCGCGCCGCCGGTGGAGGCCATTTTCCAGATTTCCGGCAACATAGGGAAAATCCATGAGCCGACCACAGGTTTCTGGTAGTACACAAACTTGCCATCCGGAGACTCTTGGGCGTAGCCTCCTCCGTGCTGTGTCACCTGTACCGCTTCTTTCCCCTGAAAGGGAGCCTTCCAAATCTCGAAGTGTCCGCTTCGATTCGAATTGAAATAGATCCATTTGCCATCGGCCGACCAAGTCGCCGCACCATTGTCATAAGGACCACTCGTGACCGGGATTGGCATACCTCCATCCGCGCTGATGACCTTAATCTGGCCGTGACCGTCTTCGACAGCATCGAATACAATATATTTTCCGTCCGGAGACCACTGCGGGCTGCCACCCAATAGCGCACTCGCAAGGCGAAACGGGTCCGAGCCATCCGGTTTACTCAACCACACCGCCAGGGCGCCGTCCTGATCGGAAACGTATGCCAACCGATTCCCATCCGGGGATATTTGCGGCTGCATCTCAAAACGGGTGGATGCGATAACCTTGCTCGGATGGGGCCATTTGCTCGAGCTGGGTCCCCTACGCGACGCCGAAGAGCCCACACTTAGCAGCGGGACGCTCCAAATATTCGAGTCGAAAATTACGGTGGCAAAGGCTAGTTTGTCCCCCTGTCGCGAGAACGCAGGGGTAAACGCGTTTGAGCTGATAAATGGCAGGCGCTCGCGCTCGCCCCCGCTTGCTGGAATCGAAAAAAGCTCCATGTCTCCCCAGAATCCACTCTCGATACACAAGATGATCCGCTTGCTATCCGGCGTCCAGGCTGGCGACATGATCCCGCGATTGAGTGCGGTAACCCTCTTCACTTCACCACCGCGCGCATTTACAACATACAAATCGCTGCTGGTCGGGCCGACCCATCGGATAAAAGCAATCTGGCTGCCGTCGGGAGAAAACGCGGCATCGCCTTCTTGTGTTCTTGGCGGCGCAGTTGTCAATCGGCGCACCTCCGAACCGGTCGGCGAAACGAGGAAGATGCCGGAACTCTCTCCCGCGGGGGTGTTGCCGAAAGCAAGCAGCTTCGAGTCGGGCGACCACGACAGCTGACAGGGCTCGTCTGGCGACAAACCCTGGATCTGGCGTTGCGACCCTCCGAGCGGAGTCATCAGAAATATTGCATTTTCGGATGTTATTGGGCCGGTCTGGACGGTGTGCGTATAAGCGATAGCCTTACCGTCCGGCGACCAATTGGGACAGTCCGCTGCTCCGGGAGGAGGAATGTGCGTAAGTTGAACCATCTTTTCGTCACCCAGAGCCTTGACGAATATGTTTTGATCACGGGTCTCAGTGTCATAGTGAACGAAAGCAAACTCGTTGCCGTCGGGAGAGAAACTGGCGTTCCGCTCAAGACCAGGAAGAGCGGTACCCACCACAACTCTCATTGGAGGTTGTGTTTTACTTCGCCACCAGTGCGTCAAAAACAGGGCTCCGCCAACCGCTAACAACAAGATCGACACGGCGAACAATATTTTCCTCGCCAGGTGCGTTTTGATCAGGGAAATCTCGGTCTCAGCAGCGCTGGGGATAGTGTCTATCCGCTCCGCAGCCACCTTCCACCGGTATCCTCGACGCGGCAGGGTCTCAATATAATGAGGATCATTGGCTGAATCGCCCAGCGCCTGGCGCACCCGGTTCATCGCCGCGCTGATGCTGTGCTCGAACTCTACGATAGTGTTGTTCGGCCAGAGCCGGCTGCGGATCTCCTCCCGCAAAACCACCTCGCCCGGACGCTCCAGCAGAAGGGCAAGTATTTGAAAGGGCTGCTCCGGCAGGTGAACCGTGTCTCCTCCCGCACGCCAAAGTTCGCCGGTACGCAGGTTCAGTTCAAAGTCTTCGAACCGCACTACACTGCCGGACGCTTCCGTTCGTTCCACACTTAGCTCCGAAGTGCTGGCGGATTTTAGCATTTCTGGATGTTTTTTCTTACATCCGCTATCCAGCAGCGCCATCGATTCCACGAGAGAAAGCCGTTTACTTGCTAGCGTTTGCCGCGATGACTAAAAATTGACGTTCTTATGACAAGTTCTGCATTGAGGCACTAGCTCCAATTGCGGAATGTCGCCCTGCTCAGAGCGAACGCTCGGGAGGACGACATGAAAAGCAGTCTGAACGCGCCAATCACGTACCGGCATTATGCAGGGTTCGAACCGCCGCCACAAGCACTCTCACAGCTTGGGCACGGCGCCGGGAAATTCTGCCTGGCGGTCTGCTGGGCCTTAATCTTGGGTCTTTATCTTTGCCGACCCACTTCGCTCGTTTCGCAAACCAGAATGACCGCCTACTCCGTCGAGGTCCGAAAGCATGACAATTTCCCCGAGACCATCCATTTTTACTGTTTGCAGGGCTACAACCTCGCGAAGTGCGAGGACCACGTCCTCACCCTGCGGCGCAAACTTGCACCGTATCCGATAAGCGGTCTTGCTTCTTGGTCTTTCTTTCTGGTACCGACTGGCCTTTGGGATGAGATGGTGCGTGCCGCCAGCGGACCGACCGGCAGTCCGGCCTTTACCGCCCTCCATTCCCGGGAAACATTTTTCCAGGACGCCCTCTTTTCACCAACCGCACTACAACGTGCCCAGTTGATGGAAATGTTCCGAGTGGATCAAGATACTCAACTTGAATTGGCCGTGTCTCACGAATTGGGCCACGCGCTTTGTAACGATGCCAACGAACAGCGGACCGCTGCTCAGGCTGAGAACTTGCGAGAAAACCGAGCACTGCATTGTAAACAGGCAAAATGAGACTGGGGCTCGCCATCGGTCAAACCGGAAATAATCTCCGCTCCCGACAACGTCTGATGGGATTCGTTTCGCGGACTGTTGAGTACCCCACTGAGATTTAAAAAGTCACTGGGATGCTGTAGCTTCGCGTCCCGGTCTCGCATCTACCTTTGGCTATTCACGACCTTCTGGAATCAACGACCACACCACAGCCGCACTTCCCAGAGACAGCCCTGCGCAAATCAACATGACAACTCGGAACCCGAATACAAAGGCTTCCCGAATGGACCCACTAATGGCAGCATTCATACTGGGACTAAGGCCAGAGGGAACCTGCAAGCCGGCGAGTTTAGTCTCGTTCGCTTGCAACTCCGCCAGAACACCAGGTGGAAGCCTCAGGTGAGCCAGGCTGGGGTTCAGTTGAGAAGCAAACGCCTTCACCATCACAATCCCAAGGACTGCGATAGCAAGCACGCTCGCCACGCGCGCCACGGCATTGTTGATTCCAGAGGCCGTGCCGACTCGGTCCTTATTGATTGAATTCATAACGACGGTGGTCAGGGGCGCCACCGTGACTGCCATTCCGAACCCAAGAACAATGATCGGCGGAAAGAACTCCCTCCAATAATTACTTCCGATAGACGGCATGGCAAAGAGAGCGAAGCCAAACGCGACGATGAGCGGACCCGCGATCAGCGGAGCCCGAGAACCATAGCGAGCGACAAGTCCCCCAGACCACCGAGAAAGAAAGAATATAAGCAGGATCAGGGGAAGCATCGCAGCGCCGGTTGCGGTGGTGGAGTATCCCTGGACTTGGATCAGGTTCAGGGGGAATAAGAAAAAGAAAATCCCAATAGCAGCGTACAAAAAGAGCGTAAGCAGATTCGCGCCGCTGAAGCTTCGGGATTTGAACAGCGTGAGCGGGAGCGTCGGCGAGGTGCTAGCAGCCTCGACAAACACGAACGCAATAAGACAGCCGACGCCAATGGTCAAACTCCCCAGGACAAGCGGACTTCTCCAACCCAAGTCAGGCGATTCGATCAAACCAATCACCAAACCCCCGAGTCCCGCGGTAGCAAGAATCGCTCCCGGCCAATCGATGCGCCCCGCGCCGGCACTGCGGCTCTCCGGAATCCGCCAAAGCGAAATCGCCACCACGGCCACCGCAATCGGCAGATTGAGGAAGAACACCCACCGCCAGGAAGCGTGCTCAACCAGCCAGCCTCCAAGCACCGGACCAATGGCGGTAGTGATCGCCGTAAAACCCGACCACGTACCGATCGCCGCTCCTCGACTCTTCTCATCGAAAGACGTACTGATAATTGCAAGACTGCCGGGCACGAGCAGAGCAGCTCCCACACCTTGAATGCTCCTCGCGATAATCAGTTGATCAATGCTCGAAGCGAGCCCGCAACCCGCGGAAGCCACGGCAAAAATTGACACACCTGCGACGAAGATGAGCCGCCGGCCGAACCGGTCGCCGAAAGAGCCGCCAACCAGAATTAAAGCAGCCAGAAGGACTCCGTAAGACTCAATCACCCATTGCAGATCCACCACCGTTGCGTGGAAACTGGCTTGGAGCGCCGGCAGAGCTACATTGACGACCGTACTGTCGATGAAAGCCATGCTTGACCCGAGAATGGTCGCGGCGAGCACCCAGGTTCTCGCTTCCTCCCCACATGGAACAGTGGCCGCTGTCGATTGCGCCACCACTTCATCGCAAGGCGTTCTCATGTTAGCTACGAGTGTCGTTCACTTTGCATCAGGTCCGCAAGGTTCCCGCGTCGTCAACTCTGCCGTGGCTTTGCTCTGAACGCCACTGAAGAAGATTGGGATTGCCATAGACGAACGCATAGGTTAAATAAGCATATTGAAGGAGGACATTGTATGAGTATGAGAAGGATCGCCTACTTGCTGTTTGCAGTTGTAACGCTGGCCGGCGTGGTCGTCTACACACCCCCCGCATCCGGACACGCCGACGGAGAGGCAGCCCCCATCTTCGGAATCAAACTTCCCCCCGGATACCGCGATTGGAAGCTGATCTCCGTGGCCCATGAAGAAGGCAACCTCAACGATATTCGTGCCGTTTTGGGCAACGATGTAGCGATCAAGGCTTATCGAGAAGGAAAGCTGCCGTTCCCGGACGGCACAATCATTGCCCGGCTAGCCTGGAGCTACGTTCCGTCTGAGGAAAACAACAAAGCCTTTGGCCGTTCCCAATCTTTCGTCGCCGGGGCGCCCACTGACAGTCAGTTCATGGTCAAGGACTCAACAAAATACGCCGCAACGGGCGGCTGGGGTTTTGCTCAATTCAAAGACGGCAAACCTGACGAGAAGGCGGCGCTCAAAACCTGCTTCCCTTGCCACGAGCCAGGCAAGGCGCAGGACTTTGTTTTCACCCATTACGCGCCCACGCCGTGATAGAACGAATCGAAACTCAGGGCGTCGGGGTATGCCCGTTAATTCCGAAGGCGCCTAGGTCCTGGTGAAAGGTGGAAGTTTCGTGACAACTACACAAGCTGCCAACCGGCCTCCTTTGCCTCCGTTCGCCCGCGAAACTGCGATTCAAAAGGTGCGACTAGCCGAAGATGGCTGGAACAGTCGCGATCCTGCGAAGGTCGCTCTGGCCTACACGATCGATTCACGATGGAGAAACCGCTCGGAGTTTATCAGTGGGCGAAACGAGATCATTGCGTTCCTGTCCCGCAAGTGGGTTAAGGAACTGGACTACCGGCTCATCAAAGAACTATGGGCATTTACCGCGAATCGCATCGCGGTACGCTTCGCCTACGAATGGCACGACGACTCCGGTCACTGGTATCGCTCCTACGGCAATGAGAACTGGGAGTTCAGCGACGACGGGCTTATGGCGTCACGGCTCGCGTCCATCAACGACCTTCCCATCTCGGAATCAGATCGAAAATATCACTGGCCGCTCGGTCGCCGCCCCGACGACCACCCCGGCCTGAGCGACTTGGGTCTATAGTTGTGTGGACATCGATCTCATGTCTTGGCTGATACCAAGGTGTCGCCAATACCATCGTCCAATTGTTTCTCCTTCACGCTTCTGGTCTGATACGGAGAACCCAGAATTGGCTACTAGGAACGACGAACGCGGTAAATGCCGCGAGCGCCGGTTGCGCGCTCGCATGAACGGAGCCAGGCGAATGTACCTTTTGAAATTTCCGCGCTGGACTCGATGCTTGCAGGTTTCCTGCATTGCACTGGTGCTTTCTGCTGCGCCCGGCTCATTTCAACTACTGGCCCAAGTACAAGGACAAGTACAGGGAAAGGAACATCCCATGAAATATCCGACACTTTATCGCACGACACAGATCGATGGACTATCCATTTTCTACCGAGAGGCCGGTCCGAAAGACGCGCCGACGATTCTTTTGCTCCATGGACTTCCCTCTTCATCGCGGATGTTCGAGCCGCTCTTCGCCCGGCTTTCCGATCGCTATCACCTCGTCGCGCCCGATTACCCAGGCTTCGGACACAGCGACTGGCCGGATCCGAAAAAATTCGCCTACACGTTTGATCACATCTCTGAGGTGATGAATCATTTCACCGAAGCGCTGGGACTCTCGCACTACTCGCTTTACATGCAGGATTACGGCGGCCCTGTGGGCTTTCGCATGATCCTGGCGCATCCAGAGCGAGTGGAATCGCTGATCGTTCAGGACGCGGTGGCGCATGACACCGGCCTGGGCGCGAATTGGAAAACGCGACGTGTTTATTGGGCCGATCGCGCGCCAAACGAAAGCGCGTTGCGCGAAAATCTGCTCTCGCTCGCGACCACGCGTGCGCGACACGTGGGCGACGATCCTAACGCAGAACGTCACGACCCGGATTTGTGGATCGATGAATATTATTTTCTCAACCAGCCCGGACAGATCGACATCCAAAGCGACCTTTTCTACGACTACCGCACCAACGTAGAAAATTATCCGAAGTGGGATGCTTGGATGCGCGAGAAGCAACCGCGTCTGCTGGTGATATGGGGCAAGTACGAGTCGTCGTTCGACCCGTCTGAGCCGGAATCGTACCGCCGCGATGTGCCGAAGGCTGAAGTTCACATTGTCGACGGCGGTCATTTCGCATTGGACACCGCTGCGGATGAGATTGCCGCATTGGTCCAAAACTTTGTCGGCTCTCGTCAGGATCTCAAGTCACGGCTCGCTGGCTAGCGGTTTGTTGAGCACGACGGCTAGACTGTACATCGCAATTAATTACGAGGAAGGTCTATATGTCAAACCAGAAAACAGCAGTCATGACGAAACCACAACGAGGTGCAGTTCGAGCCCATCAGCCCGGCCAAGACGTTTTTAAATCGGTCCTGTCCGAAGACGTCGACTGGAAGCCCTTCGATGAGTTCCCACCGTCGGTACGTCTTGCCGTCATCGTCGGTAAGCCCTCGGAGCCCGGCCCCTACACCATCAGGGTCCGAGTACCCCGCGACGTCAAGCTGATGCCGCACTGGCACCCGGAGGATCGAGTTTACACAGTGATCTCCGGCGTTTTCTACATCGGCCTGGGCGATCAGTTCGACGACGATAGGTTGCAGGCGTATCCGCCCGGCAGCGTCATCGTCTTGCCCGGCAATACGTCCCATTTCCACTGGGCGAAATCCGGCGAGTACGTCACGCAGGTGACGGCGATCGGACCGCTCGGACTTGAATACATCAGCGCGAACGACGATCCGCGAAACAATAACTCCTAGAAGGCAGTAACCCCGGAACGCGGAGGCAGTTTCTCGGAAAGCAATGGGATAGCACCGAGTAAAGCCGCGTTGTTGCCCAGAGTTGCGGCGCGCACCTGGACCTTACCCCAGGGCGTCCATGCATGTTTATGGACGTAACGTTGTACGTAAGGAATGATCACGTCGGCGCTTTTCATCACCCCTCCGCCAATGATTATGATTTCGGGATCGTAGGCGTGAACTAAGCCGACAGCAACCGCAGCCCAGACGTTGAGACAACGGTCCCGGATGGCGATCGCAACCGTGTCCCCCCGGGCAGCTTCTTCAAAGAGTTCTTTGAACCCGATATCGGAATAGTTCGAGAGCGCACTTTGGGCGACACCTTGCCAATCTTTGACCACCAAAGGAAGCGACCATCCTGAAGCTTCGGCTTCGGCGCATCCAATCGCTCCGCAGGTGCAAGTGCGGCCCGTAAATAAGACGGGGAGGTGCCCGCCAAGGCATCCGGCTTGCGCGTGCTTTCCTCGCAGGAGTTTACCTTCAATCATGGCGACTCCGCCGATACCGGTTCCGAGCGTCATCATTACAACCTCGGTGAATCCGTTGGCTGCGCCGGCGAAAGACTCTCCTAACAGGGCCATGCGGGCGTCGTTTTCGATACGCATCGGAAGGTCGAGCGTCTCCTGGCTCCAGGCATTGAGGTCGATTTCCGGCGCGTCCTCATACTTCGCATTGGTGCCGACGATCCGACCGACGCGCGAATCCACCAGCGCGGCAAAGCCGGCTGCAATCCCCGCGATTTCCCGGAAGGAAGACGATTCGCGCTGCACCAGCTTGCGCAGCGTATCCGCGATGGCGGGCAGCAGGGATGCCAGGCTTTTCGCGCGATTGGTATCGAGTGTCTCGCTGGCTACCAATGTCCGATCGTGCACGAGGCCGCAGGTGGCGTGCGTGCCTCCAAAATCTATGGCCAGAGCCTGCATTCAGGGTGCTCCAAATCTTTTTCTATGCGATTTAGCTTCGGTTCGTCGCTGCCGCGGAGCAGTCGATGGTCGTCGGTCGTTCGTCGTTCGCGGATTCCGATGAGGGCGGCATGTTTCCCAACGACTAACGACGCCGACGCGCCGCTTCGTCCAGCGAATCACTGTATGGTACGCTTCGCAATCACCTCCAGCATCATGGGCAGTGAATGATCCCAAAAATCCCAACTATGGGCACCGGGATATTCGTGGTATTCGTACCGCACATTTTTCGAGGAAAGATCCTTCACGAATTTCCGATTCGACGAGAGCAATGGATCCTGTGAGCCGCACTCCAGGAACAGATAAGGAGCAGTTTTGTCGTCCGCTTTCTCGATAAGCGAATAAATGTCATTGTTGATGCGCGTCGCGCTGCCGGCCGGTCCGTAGGCGCGGTCGGTGCTTTCGCGGAGGTCAGGCATGACACTCTCTATTCCATCGGGACCGTCGAAAGCTCCGCTGACGCTGCCAACCACCGCGAACAGGCCGGGATGTTTCAGCCCGAAGAGAACCGACCCATAACCACCCATGGAGAGCCCCGCAATCGATCTGTGCTCAGGCGATGCGAGCGTGCGCCAGTGGGAATCAATCTCCGGAATGAGATCGCTGATCATGTAATCCTCGAAACGATCGCCCGGCACCGTCGCCGAGTTCACATACCACGAGTTCCGGGCATCCGGCGTGACAATGATGATCGGATAGCGTCGGGAGTATTCGACGAGGTGGGTCAGCTTCACCCAATTCGTATAGTCGCCAGCCCATCCGTGAAGAAGATAGAGAACAGGATACCTCCGTTGCGAGTCGCGATAATCCGCAGGCAGGACGATGGTGTAGTGCATGTCGCGATCCAATGCTTTACTGTGAAACATTCCCTCTTGAACACGCGGCGAAGCGGCCTTCGCCGCGGGAGTGCGCGATTGCGCAAAGGCGGACTGGACGCCGATCAGCAGGACGAGACTTAGGACAACACGAGTCGCGCACTGTGAATGTGAATCGGCAGCTTGCCTGAGAGTTCGCGGGTTTGCCGTTTTGAGCATGGTCTGTCCTGACGTGGAGCTATAAGCGACTCGACTTGATCTGGATTTCACCGGCTTCATTACGAATTACAAGACTACTGTCCGACGTCACAACGTCGGAGATGGACTTCCAGGATAGCGGAACTTGACTGAGGAACATCTCATAGGCAGCGTTCAATTGCGAATTGGGCGGAATCGTTGCCAGCACCGGCGTGTCGTAGAGAACCCGCATTTCGCGAGCCTGATCCAGTCCGAGTGGCATGGGACTCGTACCGAACTCCACTCCCCGAACTCGAGTGTTTCCGCTCCACGGAGGATAGGAGCGAGCGCGATTTTCTTCCCACAGCGCAATCCAGGGGAAACGCGAGCGCTCAAAAGAATATCCGGCAACCAGTCCGTGGCGCCGGTTGTGTACTGCGATGTACGCAAGGTTGCGCTCTGCCGGGATAAGCAGGGACGCGACGAATCCCGTTCCATCCTGCGCGAATGGAGTCGTAAGATCGACTCGCTGGCCATCCACTGTCGCAGCGTCTGGCCACTCGAATTCCACGTCGCTCGGAAGCAGTTCGTGGCCCTCGTATCCGATTGGCCAGGTGCGTGCGCGGGTCACGGGAACGAAAAGGGATGCGTCGGCCTTCGTGTAAAACGGTTCGCCAAAGGCAGCGTGCTGAACCCACTGCAACGTTATTTCCGCGCCACTCCGGTTGACAACGCTTTCATCGATTGCGGCCGTCAAGGCGTTCGCGTGCATGGTGATCTTTCGGCGGAAACGCAGGGCGTAAACGGGCGGTTCAACTTCCAGCGTCAGCGAGGCGAAATCCTCGCCCTGTTCTGTGGCGACCGCGGTCCATTCGGCACTGGCAGCCTCACCGTGCAGCGGAAGGCCCTGCGCGGCCTCTTCGGGAGAAGGCATGCCGAAGTAGCCGAGCGCGAGAGCGTGTCCGGTGTAACCGGAGAGAAATTTTCCGGCTATGCCTTCGCCGTAGACGGCTCCATGCTCAGCCAAGAAAAAGGTATGCGGATCGATCGTTTCCCACGGCGCTTCCCAAAGAGCATTGAGCGGAGAACCGGCGAGCCGGAAATCAGCAATGTGGCCGCCGCCGAAAAGTATCGTAATCTCGATCGATCCGTTGGAAAGGCGACATGCGCGGCGATTTTTCCACGACACGAGTTGGCATTCGCATTTTGCCATTGCAGAGAAATAAGTCCCCGCCAATCTCGGCGGCGTAAAAAGGCGACATTAAAAAATGACGGGACGTGCTCGCCAGTTTTATTCTTTCGTCGCCGCTCCCGTGCCGCCTTCCTGAAAGCCCATGCCACCGGCCGGCACGAGCATGCCACCGTCCACGACCAACGCGGCGCCGGTAATGAACGAGGCTCGAGGCGACGCAAGGAAGACGATTGCGTCGGCAACCTCTTCAGCTCTGCCGATGCGTCCCATGGCGTGGGCATGTTCGCAACTGCGTATCACTTTTTCGGGATTGGGATCCAGGCTCACAGCCCAGCGGAACAACGGAGTGTCGATGGCGCCCGGGCAAACGCAATTTACACGGATGCCCCGCTGCGCATAATCGAGCGCCATGGCTCGGGTCAGGCCGAGGAGCCCGTGTTTGGCGGTGACATAGGCAACCGAATTACCGAGCGCCGTCATACTCTGCACCGAGCCAACGATGACGATGGCGGCGGCGCCACTTTTCAAAAGATGAGGAATGGCGAACTTCGACACCAGAAAACAGCCCTTGAGGTTGATGTCCATCAACCGATCCCATGCTTCTTCGGTCGTGGTGACGGCATCGCCATAATCCTGGATTCCGGCATTGCTGACCAGAATGTCGAGACGGCCATGTTTCGCGACCACCGCGTCCACGGCACGCGACACCTCGGTGGCATTGCTGACGTCGCAGGCAAAGAAGTCACAAATTGCCCCACCCTTCGCGATCTCGGCCGCGGTCTTTGCGCCGGCGTCGGGATTGAGGTCGAGGATGGCGACGGAGGCTCCCTCCGCTGCCAGCTTGCGTGCGGCGGCTTCTCCGATTCCCATGGCGCCACCGGTGACGATGACGACTTTGCCTTTGAGCTCGAAGTTCATCTTCGGTCACCCGCGCTCTGCGAGCGGTTTTGTTCGGATTCTGACGGTGATCACTTGATACGGTTTGATCGGAATGTTGAGAGTATCACCGCCGGCGGTGAGTTCCGACTGGTTGTCTTCGAGAACATTGCACAGCCATGATTTCTCAAATAAAAAGAATTTGCTGTGGACACTCACGTTCGACGACTTGCCCTCCGACTCCTGGATGCGCAGGATGGAGCCGTCCCCGTCTTCGGCGGGTTTCCAGGTCAACAGAGTTACGCTCGGATCGCCGATCTCAAGCAGGCTGGCCTGCCGCTCCGGAAGCGCGGACACATCCTGCGATGCGGAAACATCGTCACGCTCGAGCGGGGTGAGCGCATTCCATCCAAAACGTGTTGCCGTGGCCGGATCCAGTTGGGCGTTACTGGTAATCGCATAGCGAAAGGTGAAGTCGCCACCCTGCCATGCCGGGAAGTTCGTTCCCCAATAATTGTTCATCAGCCAGGAAAATATAGTACTGCTCTGTGGTTTGAACTCCGCCGGCCAATCGCCACGTACGATGTCTCCGAAATCTGTCAGTGGCGCATCGAGCGGCACTACGATCGCGGCAAATTGCGGATTCGAGACCGAAGCCCACGTCGTGGGAAGATACCATTCGCGGCTTCCTCCGACGAGTTCGTCCCTGGCAGGATTCACCCATCCGGATTGCGAGCCATAGGCGAACTGCGGGTTCGAAACGTCGAACGGAAATGCGATGTAGGCGGACTCGCGCGCGAGCACGCGATCTTTGTGCAGCCGATAGGTAAGGAGAATTTTTTTCTCCGCATCCAGCAGCAGGACTTCCGTTTGAATCGTCGGGGTGTTGGGCGCGGTGGAAACGAGCCGCACGAGCGTGCCGATCGGAGTCTTCCTGGCGGTGACGATACTGCCCGCGTGCGCCGGGTGGATGGTCAGTATCGGAGGCTTGAGGCCCGCGCCATAACGGTAAAGACTATTCTTCGGATAGTCGTCCGGATAGTCGTCGCCGCCGGTCACGTAGAGATAGGAACCAAATTTGTAAGGACTCTGACGGTCGACCAGCTCACGGCCGAGTTGCTTGTCGAAAATGCTCGCGATAGCGCCGGAATGCGGATCGAGGACGACGCGGTAGAACTGGTTCTCGACGACATTCCCGGTGATTGAAGGCGAGGCTGCTGCGCGCGCGGGTGTTGTAGGTTTGACGGTATAGAGCTTGTATCCAATTGCCGGTACGTTCGCGGCCACGAAACGGACTCGAACGTTTCCCGGACCAAAGCCAGGCAGCGAGATTCCTTTGCCTTTCCACAGGACTTCGAAGGGAACATCCTTGCTGGTGGCGGGATCGATGATTCTGGTGTCCGCGGGAAGATCGGTTTCGATCAGGCCGCTGCGCGCCCAGTTCAGCGAATTGAAAACGGCAATCGAATTCTCCTTTGGCCTGACCAGCGCTTCCAGTTGCGCCCAGCCACGCTGAATCGATTCACTGATGTCATCGCGGGCACGGACTACGCGCGCTTCCTTAAGGGCAATCTGATCCTCGCTCTGGTGGTTCTCCGGCTGCGTGGTCGCGCCTACATAGGTCCAGGTATGTTCGTCGTAGAGCAGTTCGTTGCGCCATGCATCTTCCAGCATTGCCGTATCGGGATGCACTCGCGGGTCGAGTGAGGACACAACCGATCCCAGCACCTCGGCGGTTGCGATGCGATGCTGATTTTCGCGATGGATCGCCGTGTACGCGGCGTCAGAACCGTAGCCGTCTTCCCAGTAGGGACCGAAGTCGCCGCGAACGACGAGGATCTCGCCTTGCCATTCGCGCTCGATCTGCTGCATCGCGGAGTGCACGGTTGAAAATTCCAGCCTCGGCCATGCGTACTGCTGATTGAACACGGCAACGATTTCGCTTTGCTCTTTTGCCAGCGGCGTGTTCTCCAGTTGCGTGCCGAAAATGATGGCGGTGCCGGCGGTGTAATCGGGGCGAGTGTAGGCCTGGAGGAAAACGGGTAGAGCGTCGCGCACCGATTCCATGCGCCACGGGCCTCCGAAAAGTGTGTGAGCCTGGAGGTAGGCGCGCGAGTACCACATCAAAACGCGGCCGCCATCGGGGCCTTCCCAATAAAAAGGGGACTTCTCATTCCAGCGCCCCAACAGCATCACGGGGGCTCGCCAACTGTTGCTCGCGGCGACAAAATACCTGATGCCCGCGTCGTGCAGCACCGAGGCATAGGCCCATGTGTATGCGGGCACGTCCACGATCTGGGCGGCATCCGCGCGCGGCAACTTGAACTCACGTTCGAGGCGGCGTTCCTCGTACAAAGAGCGGGCGAGGCCCGACCATGAGGCATTGCCGGTGTGCTGGTTGGAAATCTCGGGTGGAATCACGATGCTTCCCGCGCGAACGTGATCGAGAAATTGTTCCTGGGCTTGCGAGGATCTTGTATTCAGATATTGATCGGCAACCCAGCTGCCATCGAGTGTCCAGCGAAAATCCGGCGTCTTTTTGATCAAGTCCATGGCCGCGTCGATGGACTGGGAATGGAGCTCGGCGATTTTCGCGGCATAATCCGTGAATCCGATGTCGAGGTGCTCGTGCGGGATGATGGCGACGGTCCACTTCTTCGCCGGAGCTATCGTGACCGCGGGCGAGGACAGATCGCCAAGATGCACGGTTGCTTCGGCAGTTCCGGTCCATTCCGGCAAATCGAACTCGAACCGCTGCTCTCCAAATTCGTTGGAAGTCGTGAACCGTTGTTTATACGAATGCCCGCCCACAACGAATTCGACCGCGCCCTCGTGAGGCAGCGCCGCGGCCTCGGTAAAAATGTCAACGACTTCCGATAATCCATTCGCCGTCTGGCGGTAGAAGATTGTCGGTTCAATGCGAACCTTGAATGCGCGCGAATCGTACTGCTCCTCTCCCTGCTGGATGAGTTCAAGAGCGTCATAAACCAGGCCGGTGTGGCCGGGCGCGATGGCCCCGAGCGAACTCTGCACGGCGGCGGGATCATCCAGAGCGGTGAGGACGAATTTGTTTTCACCCTGGCGAAGCCATGCCGCCGGGATGCGGATGGTCTTCTCGTCGGTCGAGGTTTGTGGCACGAATGTGCCTTCCCAATCGCCCGCGTGAAAGTCGAGATGCGGATGGAAGTAGAAGTATCCGGAATGGCCGTTGACGTCGAGTTGCAGAAATGAAAGACGCGGCGTCTCGTACAACATTGCAATCCGGAGATTGTAGACGCCGCGAGGAGTGTTTTTCAGCGTGAACTTTATGGTAAAGGGATGCCGGCGGCCACCCGTCATGCCGTTGGCTGGTCCGGGTTGAAAGCGGTACCAGTCTGCGCTGGCGCTTTGACCGACGACAAAAACCGGATCACTCTTGGGATCGGCATAGTCGATGCCCTGGCTGCGGAATTCGCCAGAGGAGTAATCGAAGCTGCCGATTTTCCAGACGGAATGCTCCGAGACGGAATGATCTGCGGCGAGGCCATGCAAGGACGAGAGTAGCGCAATCGGAAGCAGTCCAGCGCGGATTATCCCGCGAAGAGCGTTACCAAATTTGGCCATGTTTACCATTTTGGCTGGGTGGTAATGTTCCCCGGCCGCCTTGGATCGTCGGTCCAGGCACCCATCTCCTGGCGCTTGGAAAGTTCGTGATAGCGGGCGAGTTTGTCACGATCGAGAGAAACGCCGAGCCCCGGTCCGGTGGGAACTGCCATGGCGCCATTCTTGTATTTCAGTTTGCCCCCCTGGATGATGTCGTCGGTGAGATGGTGATAGTGGGAGTCTGGAGCGAGCACCATGTTCGGCAGGCCGGCTGCCAGATGCAACATGGCGGCTTGGGAAATTCCGAATTCCGCGCCGCTGTGCATGCCGGCGTCCACGCCCATGGCCTCGCAAATCTGGCCCGCGAGCTTGGCGCGATGGATGCCGCCGTACCAATGCGGGTCGAGGAGAACGACGTCGAGAACATCCGCCATGACGGTGGGAGCGAGATCTTCAAAAGCAAACACCGACATGTTGGAAGCCAGCGTAACCCACGGCGCTTTTGCATTCACCCGCTGCATCGCGCGCAGGCCCCACACCGGATCTTCCAGGTATTCCATGTCATAGTCATGGAGGCTCCGGGCCACGTGGATGGCGGTAGTCACACTCCAGGCAGCGTTCGGGTCGAGCCGAATCCGGTGTTTGGGGAATGCTTCGCGGAGCGCGAT
>Ga0182015_10003982_pt1 | contig 16192 bp, 10 predicted proteins | sample 712P3MmetaG_FD_120478 | JGI IMG/M metagenome (GOLD analysis project Ga0182015, IMG submission 120478) | Permafrost microbial communities from Stordalen Mire, Sweden - 712P3M metaG | ecosystem: Environmental > Terrestrial > Soil > Wetlands > Permafrost | place: Sweden: Stordalen | collected... | reverse complement strand
TTCCAGCGATTCGATTCGTCGTACATCGTCTTGTAATCGACACGTTGCAGAATATGCTCTGCCGCCGGATCGCCGCGAATTCCATCCAGCAACTGGGCTGCCTCACGGTAGTTGTCGGCAGCGCGGGCGGCATTGTTATTGAGTCTCATCGAGGTTCCCAGCAGGTAGTAGATCCGGGCCAGATCGAACCGCATCCCGCTTCGTTTGGCCGTAGTTAGTTCCTGCTCCAGACTATGGTCGGCTCCGGCGTAATCCTTGACTCCGATCGTTGCCTCGGCGACAGCAAGATTGATCTGCATCGACAGGTTGGCGGAAACCGCGCGTTTCGCATTCAGTAACGGTTTCAATTGACGCAGCGCATCCTGAAAGCGTTCCTCGGCGACTGCTACCTTGGCTACATTCAACTTGGATAAAAGCGTTACTTCATCTTCCTGGGTCCGCGAGGCTAGCTGTAATGCGGATTGATAGAACTGGGAAGCATTCTTGACGTCGCCGCGGTAAAAGGCGATATCGCCGCGCGTGTTTCTGATGGCAGATAACAACCCATCGTTTTTTAAACCCTGCTGAATTTTTCCCGCTTCGTCAAGCAAGGTGACGGATTCGTCGCCTCGTCCCGCCCTGGCCAGAGCACCCGACAAATCGATCAGCAATCCGGCCATGCTGAGCCCATTCTCTCCCTGGTCGCGGTAAGTTTTCAGTGCCTCTTGCAGGGACTTCACTGCCGCGCCAAACCGGCCCTGATATCCGAGGACCAAACCAACCTGGCGAGAAACCAGCGCTGTGCGCCCACCGTCTCCAGCTTTGCGGCTGAGTTCCAGGGCCCTCATCAACGCCGTCATCGCCTGATCGTATTGCCCGGTGGCGGTGTACGCTTCGCTCAAGCTCTCGAGCGTATCTGCGATATCGCCCGGGACGCCCAACTTTTCCCGCAGCTGCAAGGCCTGCTGGGAATAGGTAAAGGCATTGCTGGTATCGCCCATAGCCAGGTACACGCTGGCCACGTTGTCCAGGCACTGTGCTTCGGCGCTTTGGTTGGCTGTCTCTCGTTGTATCTGCAATGCTTGCTTGTAAACGTCCAGCGCCTGGTCGAATTTCCCCAGGTCCTGGTAAACCGTGCCCAGGTTGGTGAGCGCGTCGGCCATCTCATCCTTCATGCCGATATCGCGCAAAAGCACAAACGACTTGTTGTAGCTGGCCAGCGCCGCATCCGGTTTCCCGCTCGTCCTCTGAACATTTCCCATCTCGTTCAGAGCGGCCGCCACACCGCGCTTCTGGCCAATCTTCTCGTTGATCGCGATGGATTCCTGGTAATTGCGCAGTGCCTCTTCCGGTTTGTTGAGCAGGCGATAAGAAATTCCTGTTGAGAGCAATAACAGCGCCTGTTGCTCATGATTGTCCGCCTGGATGGCAAGACTGGATCCCCGGGTAAGTGCCTCCAGGGCAGCTTGCGGATTGCCCGTGAGGTTATCCACCACGCCGGCGCCCCAAAGGGCTTTGATGTTCTTGGGATCTGCTTGCAGGATCGCAGCAAACTCTGCGCGGGCCTTATCGTACTCACCATTCTGGAGGTACAGCACGCCTAGCGTGTATTGCACATCGACATCGCCCGGGGAACTCCTGGAGAGATTCTGGTAGGCCTCGATGGCCTTGGCATTGTCCTTCAATATCCGCGCGTTGCTGGCGTCGATCAGGTATTTTTCCGGCAAGGGCAGGTTTTGGCTGTGAGCGAGGTCTGCTGCGCGGATGGAAGACTGTTCGGCGTCGGCCTCGAAACCCAATTCCGATTGCGCCTCCGCCAGGCTTGCCAATGCAAGGGCAAACTCGGGATCCGCATTGGTTGCTGACTGTAGGTGTGGCAACGCCGCGGTATATTTCCCCGCGCGCATGAGGGCTGCCCCCTCGTCGTAGGCACGCAAGGCCTCCACAGATTTGGAGTTTGGCTTGAAGGACTGCGCCTTCAACTCGTCGACCACATTCGCAGACAGCGAGAGGTTCTTGCGTACCGAGTCGGCCAGGCTGTCGATGGCCGAAGACAGATCTTTTACCGCAGCCTGCGCTGTGACCGGCACAGTCTGGTCATGAACCAGATCGCGGACGGTCGCGTTGAGCACGATCTGGTCACCGGAGAATGCATACTGCCCGGAGATAACCACGTTCGCGTTGCTGAACTGCGCCACGCGCTTGAGAGTATCGGGATCGACGATGGTCTCTGGCCCCACGCGAAGATCAGAAAGCACCTGGCGCAGCCGATCTGTCGGCACCGCGCGCACATGCGACGACTGGCCGATGTCCGTGCTCAGCACATCCGCCACAGTGGACCCTATCCAATCGTCCTTGGCATCGCCTGAGGCGTTACGAAAAGGTAAAATCGCCAACGATCGCGCGGGTACAGCTTGTACTTGCTGCTTCGTCTCGGGAGCAGACACGTTCCTTTGCCGGCCGAGGAAGAAAGCCGCAGTTGCGATCAGCAACAGCACCAGGCCAACCGCGCCTGCGAGCAGTCGTTTGTTCTCGTCCGCCCATCTGCGCGGGCCAGGCTTCAGGCGGGCGGCAATAATGCCCGACTTGCCGGTACCCCCCCAAAGCTCCAGGTCGGCCAGCAGCTCCGCAGCCGACTGGTATCTCACAGCGACATCGCGCTCCAGGCACCGGCTCACAATCTGGCTCAACTCAGAAGGAACGCTCTTATCGAACTCCGCCGCAGGAATCACTTTCTCCTGGGTCCGTTTGATCAGACTGGCCAGCGCGCTATCCGCGCGAAAGGGCGTCTGCCCCGTCAACAATTCATAGAAAATGAGTCCCAGGGAAAAGATGTCGGAGCGTTGGTCAAGATTTCCCGCCAACGCCTGTTCCGGCGACATGTATTCCATAGTGCCGACCATGGCGCCGGTCTGGGTCATGCGGTCGCCTTCCAGCGTCTTGGCAAGACCAAAATCCATGACCAGGATGCGGCCGGCTCCCTTCTCCCGCATGATGTTCTGCGGCTTCAGATCACGGTGGATAACGCCGACATTGTGTGCGGCTTCAAGTGCCCGGCATACCTGCTCCACAATGCCCACCGCTTCCTGCGGCGGAAGTTTGGTTCGTTGATGGAGAACGACAGCCAGGTCCTCGCCCTCGACGTACTCCATCGTGATGAACTTAATCCCCTCCGCTTCGCCGAGGTCATAAATACGGACCACGTTTCGGTGGGTGACCTGGGTGGCGAGGATCAGTTCCTGTTTGAAACGATCGAGAATCGCCCGGTTGCGGGCTAAATCTGGGCGGATTACCTTGAGGGCGACCATGCGCCCCAGTTCAACATCGCGCGCTTTGTAAACGGCGCCCATGCCGCCTTCGCCCAGTAGGCTCAAGACCTCGTAGCGTTGGGCCAGCAGGTGGCCGGAAGTGAGGACGTGTTGGCCCCCCTCGGTATAGTCTCCAGGCGTTATCTGCGAAAACGTTCCGACGATTGTGGGACTGTCGCTGGGATTGGGACTGGGTGGTGCGCCGAAGAGGGTATCCGCATCGCTCGGGACTTTGAGGTCCGACGACGAACTCTCACCTTTAAGGGGCGTGCGGACACCACCTTGGCCAGGCTTTGAAGCGTCGTGCCCCGGAGGAACTCCTCCCTGATCTCGCATGACTCGGCGGCCCCGGCCCCGCGAAAGCCACGCCTTGGCGTCGAAAATTTATTCGGCTGCGGGAATAGTCGCAGTATAACGCGCCCGATAACCGCTTCGAAAGGTTGGAAACTTTTAGGATGCACGACGCGGCTTCAGCCCGCTGGGGTACGGCTCTTCCTCAACCAGCACTTGTTTTGTGTCAGGGCACGACGTTAGGCGTGCCGCCACGAGCCGACCAACGTGAGCTTTTAAGCCCGACCGTCACCCCGCATGACGAGGAACTGAAAGTTTAGATTCCGGTGCCGTAGTCCGCTGTGCAGACGCTATCCCCGGCGTGCGAGAAAAAATCATACTGCGTGCGGTGATTGAACTTGTACCGCGCACGCAACTCGCGACCGACGTAGAGACCCACGGCAGCAATACCAACAGCAACAGAAGTCCAGCCAACAATAGCCATTGCAGAGCCTTCTTCCCGGGAGGGGGAAGATCCCGGCGATGAGCCGGCAGCCTCGGACCCGTAAATTTCGTTACCATCCATGTACATCATGCCGAAATAATAGCGCAGGTTGATGAGAACCACGTAGTTACGGTTATCGACACCAAAGGGCTATTTCACCTGCTCAATTTGATGCAGCAAGGCTACCTTGCGAGGTGCGGGAAGAAAGCTGGCCTCAATGGAATTCGCGGCCAGTTCCCGCAAATGTTCCTCGGAAAAGCCAAACGACTCATGCGCAAGGCGATATTCGTCCTGAAGATCGCTCAGGAACATCGCCGGATCATCCGAATTGAGGGTGACCATCAACCCGGCGTCAAAATAACGCCGCAACGGGTGCTCCTCCAGTGAGGGGCAACAGCCGGTGCGCAAATTGGAAGTAACGCATATCTCGAGCGGGACCTGGCGTTCTGCGAGCACATCCATCAGATCCTGATCCAGCTGGGCAGAGAGGGCATGCCCGATGCGCTCGGCGCCGATATTGAGCGCCGCCCAGATACTCTCAGGCCCCACGGTTTCGCCGGCATGTGCGGTCAGACGTAACCCGGCATCCTGGGCTTCCTTAAACAGGTCGCGAAAGGGTTCGGCGCCGGCCCGTCGTTCGTCGCCGCCAATGCCAATCCCCACGATGCTGGGCGAATCTCGCCGCAATTCCGCCGCCTTACGAAAAACCCGCGCTGCCTCCTCCGTCCCAAAGTGGCGGACCGCATCGAAAATCCAATAGAGGGTGATTCCGAATTGGCGTTCGGCACGCACCCGCGCCGCTTCCATGCCGTGAAACAGAGATTCGAACTCGATGCGCCTCCAGTAGTAGACAACCCCCACCGAGACGTAGGCCTCGGCGTGCACGACCCCCTGTGCTGCTAGACGTTCCAGCATGCGATAGGTGATCAATTCGTAGTCTGCCGCCGTTCGTAGCCGTTCACTGACGGCTTTGAACGCCAACAGGAAACCGGTGAAATCGGTGTAACGATACAGGGCGCGCGCCTGCACGAGCGTGAGCCTGCCGTCATCATGCCGTTGGCTCAATTCGACCAGGGTTTCCGGGGAGACAGTGCCTTCCAGGTGAAGATGGAGTTCGGCTTTGGGCAGGGAACGAAGCCAGATGGCCGCGACCCGGCGCGCGGTAGCGGTGCGGTTCATGGCAGGGACGAAAATTCGCTGTGCTTGCGGCTGTAAAGAACGTAGATGGTCAACCCGATGATCAGCCAGCCAAAAAAGCGCAGCCAGGTAATCACCGGCAACCCTGACATGAGCAACACACAAAAGAAAATACTCAGGATGGGGACAACGATGCCGCCGGGGGCGCGGAAGCTGCGGCGCCGGTCAGGTTCACGATAGCGCAGGATCAACACCCCGATGGAAACAAGCACAAAAGCGAAGAGCGTTCCGATATTCGCCAGATCGGCCAGCGTGCCAATATCCAGCATCCCGCTGGGGATGGCCACCACAAACCCTGCCACCCAGGTCGCCACGGCCGGAGTGCGGTAGCGGGAGTGTACCTTGCCGAACCAGGGAGGAAAGAGCCGATCCCGCGACATGGCAAACCATACGCGCGCCTGGCCAAGCTGGAAAACCAGAATGGAAGAGATCATACCCAGCATCGCGCCCACCAGCACGATCAGCCGGACCCATTGCAACGTCATCGAGCCTGTGTCGTGGCTCAACTTCTTCAGGGTATTGACCACCGGGGCCGCATCGTCGACCAGCGTTTGCCACGGAACCAAACCGGTGAGCACCACAGCGACACTTATATACAGCAGCGTGCAAACCACCAGCGTCGCCAGAATGCCGATGGGAACGTCGCGCTGTGGACGATGGCACTCCTCCGCCGCCGTCGACACCGAGTCAAAGCCGATGTAGGTGAAGAAAATGATGCTGCCGCCGGTAAGCACGCCGGACCAGCCATTAGGAACGAACGGATGCCAGTGAGCGGGATGAATGAAGCGCGCGGCAACGATGACAAACACCAGGATGGCAGAGATTTTGAGCAGAACCATCACATTGTTGGCGCCTGCGGATTCACGGATCCCTCTCACCAGCACCACGGTCAGAATCAGGACAATCAGAAAAGCGGGAAAGTTAAAACCCAGATGCCAGCCAGGCTGGTAGATGGTGTTGCCTTGAAGGTCAGTGAGGCCCGACGGAAGAAACGCTGGTGAAATCCAGCGGGCACTGGGGTGTACCCCGAACCAGTCCATGAAATCGACAATGTGGGCGGCGAAGCCGACGCACACTGCCATATTGCTCACGGCGTATTCCAGGATCAGGTCCCAGCCAATGATCCAGGCTACCAATTCTCCCATCGTGGCATAGGTGTAGGTATAGGCGCTGCCGGCGATGGGGATCATCGACGCAAGCTCGGCATAGCAGAGGCCGGTAAAGGCGCAAACGATGGCCACCAGCACAATAGAAAACGCCAGGGCGGGCCCCGCCCCCGGACGGCCGGATAGGGCGTGGTGATTCACAAGGTAATCCAGCAACGGCGTATTCAGGATCGAAGAAGTGTCGAACTTTTCGCCCGCGATGGCCGTGCCGATCACGGTAAAAATTCCAGAACCAATCACCGCGCCGATCCCCAGTGCCGTGAGCGACCAGGGACCAAGCGTTTTCTTCAGACAGTGCTCGGGCAGTTCCGAGTCGCTGATGAGCTTGTCGATCGATTTGGTTGCGAACAGTTGCTTCCGCAGCGTCTCGGCTCCTGAAGGGCAAATTTGGAGGGCAGATTTCCCGTAGGGCCGGCTCAGCCCGCCCTACGGAGTGTGTGTCGCAGTAGTAAGAAATTGCCGGAGCTTCGCCCTGTCATCCTCGACTGTTGAAGACTACGCAGTTTCGCAATAGGTGTAGACCGAGGCCACAGTAATTGCGAAACTGCTCTAGCGCTTGCTTTGACCTCGACTCGCCTTCTTGGTTTTCTTCTTGTTGGAACCCCGGGGCACAGTGCGTGCAGCCTTGGGTGCAGCTTTCTTGCGCGCCGTGCGCTTGATCTTCTTCCGTTCCAACTTGTTTTCTACACTCTTGGTATTGGCCATTATCTTCCTTGTCTAAACCTTTTCCAGCTGAGCAAATTTCTCCACTAGCTTTTTCACGCCGAATTCAGCAAATTGTACCGTAATCTTCGCATCGTCACCGTCGCCCTCGCGGCGGAACACCACGCCCTCGCCGTATTTCGGATGGCGAACACGCTGGCCATTACGAAATCCAGTGGCCCCATGCGTGACCGGGATCTCAAGCTTGGGGCGGCTCCCGCTACTTTTTCGCGAAGAGAAGAATTGCGCGATATTGTCCAAAGAACCGGTCTTCGCCGGCCCTGTCTGTACGCGATTACCCGGCGAAGCGGATCCGCTTCGAGAAGCTGACCGGGTACGCTGATCCTCGTCTTCGTAGCTGTAGTGCCGCGGCGAGTCCCACTCCTCGCCACTGCTGCGGTTAGATCTATAGCGGCTCGCATACGCGCCGCTGGATGGGCGCTGGCCCCGGGTCAGATCCTCGAGCAGATGCGGCGGAACCTCTTCCAGAAAGCGCGAGGGAATACTGGATTCCGGCATATCGTTCCCGTATCTGCGACGGTAGCGCGCTCGGGTCAACACCAGTGCATCCATGGCCCGCGTCATGCCCACGTAGCAAAGCCGCCGTTCTTCTTCGAGTTCATTAGGCTGGTTGAGGGTGCGTGAATGGGGAAACAGACCCTCCTCCATGCCGGCCAAAAGAACCAGGGGAAACTCCAGGCCCTTGGCGGCATGCAGGCTCATCAGCGTGACCCGGCTTTCAGGATTGTAGCCATCGGCGTCACTGACCAGTGCGGCATGGTCAAGAAACTCAGACAATGTTTCGCCCCGCTGCTGCGCGTCCTGTGCGGCGTTGGCGAGCTCTTTCAAGTTCTCAATACGCGAGATCGCTTCCGGTGTTCCTTCGTCCTCGAGCGAGCGAATGTAGCCCGTGCGGTCGATAAGGAAGCGAATCAATTCCGGCAGCGTCGCCGCATCTCCAGGCTTTCGGAATCCTTGATAAGCAACGGCATCCCCTTCGGCCGGCTGCGGCTTTAATTCCGCTTTCGCCAACGGCGAAGGCCCTGCTTCGGCGAACGTCAACAAAGGAAATGCTTCCTCTTCCTCTGCGTCCAGATCACCCGGAACAAACTCCGCGTCGCCTTCGTCCGGATCGAGATCACCAAAGTCGAAGCTCATGTCTTCCCACTCGCCGGAGTCGGTAGTCTGGCCTCCCTCGACGCTGGACTTGACGCTGGACTCGGCCTCGCTCAGCAGCGGCGGGAGGCCAACGTCTTGGGTGAGTTTCTCGGCAAACCCCGGTTCCAGCAGGGCGCGGCCATCTTGTATCAAGCGGCGAAACGTCTCCAGCGCAATACACGCCCGCGTGGACAGTAGTTGATCCTTCAGCGCGCGCTCGAGCGCCTTCCAGGTGCTCATACCGGTCTCAAGGCTGAGCCGCTCCAATACTTCCATGGTGGTCTTGCCGATGCCGCGTGGCGGCGTATTGATCACCCGTGCCAGCGCAATCGAGTCATCCGGGTTCTGCACCAGCTTCAGATAACTGAGCAAATCCTTGATCTCCGACCGGTCATAAAACGAAAAGCCGCCCACCATGGTGTAGGCGATGCCGTAGCGGCGCAACGCTTCTTCCACCAGCCGGGACTGGGAGTTTGTGCGGTAAAGCACCGCCGCGCGAGGTAAATCCTGTTCCTCGCCGGCACGGCGCATGTATTTCTGAATGTAGTCCGCAATAAAGAGCGCTTCGTTTTCGCCGTCCGGCGCTTCGTAGTAACCGATCTTGGCGCCGCCCTCGCGCGACGTCCACAGATTCTTGCCCTTCCTCTGCAAATTGCGCGCCACTACCGCGGAAGCGCCCTCGAGAATCACTTGTGTGGAACGATAGTTTTGCTCCAGCCGGATGGTCTTCGCTTCGGGGAAATCGCGCTCGAACTCCAGGATGTTACGGATATCGGCGCCACGCCAGGAGTAGATGCTCTGGTCTTCATCACCGACAACGCACACGTTGTGTTCCGTACCCGCGAGCAGCTTCATCAACTCGTATTGCGGCCGGTTGGTGTCTTGATACTCGTCGATCAGAAGGTAGCGGTAGCGGCGGTTATAGCGCTCCCGCACCTCGGCGGAGGAGCGCAGAAGGCGCACCGCCTCGAGCAGCAGGTCGTCGAAATCGAGCGCATTCGCTTTGCGCAGTTCCTTGCGGTAAACCTCATAAATGTGCGCGATCTTTTCGCTCACCGGATCGGCCGATTGCAGGTACGTCTCCTGCGGATCCAGCATGTGATTCTTGGCCCAGGAAATCCGCGAGAGCACCGTTCGCGGCGTCAGTTGCTTGGTATCGAGACCCATACGCCGCATCGCCTGCTTCACGATCGCCTGCTGGTCGGTCTCGTCGTAAATTACAAAATTGCGCGTAAGCCCCTCATTGCCAATGCGTAGCGCTTCAATATCCCGGCGCAACATACGCACACAAAAAGAGTGGAAGGTGGCCAGCAGCGGTTTGGCCAGACTGCGATGCTCGAGCAGTTTGTCCACGCGTTCGGCCATCTCCGCCGAAGCCTTATTGGTGAAGGTCACTGCCAGGATGGAATCGGCGGCAACATTGCGTACCTGGATGAGATAGGCAATGCGATGGGTGATGACTCGCGTCTTTCCGGAGCCCGCCCCGGCGAGAATCAGCAAGGGGCCATCCACGGCTTCGACGGCAGCGCGTTGTTGCGGGTTCAATTTATCGAGCAGATGTTGCAATGGCTGGTCTCTGGCGCAGGCTGATGGTTCGTTTTCGGGGCGGGTGTCGCGACGAATTGTCTTTAACAGTGTATCGTCCAGCGAGCTGTTCATGAATGTGTTGGAATTCTGGTATGCAAAATCGGGATGAGCGAAGGGTTTGTGTCTTTTGTGGATCGAGCCCGGGGGTGGGACCAACCTATCGTGCGGAGGCGGTGGCGTTGGGAACCCTGCTGGGGAAAGCCCGGCTTGGTCTGGTTTACGGCGGGGCGCACGTAGGCCTGATGGGAGCGCTAGCGGACGCTGCACTCGCCCACGGCAGTGAGGTGATCGGAATCATCCCCCGCGTGTTGGCCGGTGCGGAGGTAGCGCACCAGGGTCTCACGAGACTCGTCCTTGTCGAAACCATGCACGAGCGTAAAGCGATGATGGCGCAAGAGGCGGATGCCTTCGTTGCCTTGCCCGGTGGGTTCGGAACACTGGATGAATTTTTCGAAATCCTCACCTGGGCCCAACTTGGCATCCATGCGAAACCGTGCGTGTTGGTCAACACTGGCGGCTATTTCAACCATCTGCTGAGGTTTCTCGAAGTCGCCATCGACCAGGGCTTCCTCAAGCCGGAAAACCATGCCTACATTCAGGTCGTAGGAAATTCCTCCGAGGCCCTGCAAACTATGCAGAGTTTGTGGAAAAATCTGCCCGTCGGCCATTTCGCTCCTGCCAAGCCGGCCCCCTAATGCAGAAGAGGTTCAGGAAGAACCTTGGCGGGCACGGCATGCTTCACATTGGCAACTGCGACGCAGGTAATCCCAGGAATAGATTCCGCTCTGATGGCCGTCGTTCCAACGAAAACTAATCGCGTACCGGCCTACTGGCGAAGCAGACTCGGGCCGTGCTGGAGCCTTGTACATCTGCAGCAAACCTCCAGGCTGGGGCTTCGGCTCGCCTGGTTTGCGGCCGCTGGCTCCCCGTTCCTCATGACAAGTGGCGCAAGGGCAGGCATCCCGTAGCCAGTTGAAGCTCCAATGACTTTGGTGGCCGTCTTTCCAGTCGATCTCCAACCCGGTACCCGTCGTTTTCTGCACCCGGACGCGGGCTGGTTCGGTCGCTTCACGAGACAGATCATGATTTTGCGCAGCCGCCTGCTGCGCTAGCCTCTGTGCTTCTTCTTCGCTGATAAAACGAATGCCTTCGTGGCTCATCACAGTACCTCTAATAGAATACGCCGCGCAGAATCAGCGCCGTTCAGGCATACTGCTTCCAGAAGAAGTACGCCGCCATGCCCAGCCCGATCGCGACCACCAGCGTGCGCATGAATCGGGGATTCAGCCCCCGCGAGTAGCGTGCTCCCAGATAACCGCCCACCGCGGCCGCGATCATCATCAGCAAACAGTACTTCCACAAGATCTGTTTCTCCACCACAAACGTCACCACTGCAATTCCGTTCGCCGTGGTCGTGCCGATCACCTTCAGTGCATTGACCTGGTTGATGTTCTGGATCCCGAAGACGGCGAGCACAGACATCAGCAGAAAGCCCGCACCAGCGCCGAAATATCCGATATAGAAACACACCAGGACCACACCGATCCACAGTGGAAGCAAATTGGGTTTGGTGCCCGGGACACTCACGCGCGTACGCTGCAGCCAGCGCGATACCGGCCCGCTGGCGGCGAAGAGGCCGGCTGCCAGCAGCAACAGCCAAGGCACCAGAGCGAGAAAGGTGGCCTGGCCGGTGCGGAGCAGAACGATGGCTCCTGCCAACCCCCCGAGGAGGGCCGCGGAACACACCGGGAGCACCAGCCGGACATTGGCCTTCAAGTCTTGCCAATAGGCGGCGATCGAAGTGAACTGGCCCGGCCAAAGGGCAACCGTGTTGGTTGCATTTGCCTGGATCGGTGGCACACCCATACCTAGCAGGGCTGGAAAAGACAGAAAAGAACCGCCGCCCGCCATGGCGTTGAGAGCTCCGGCGAGAAAGGAAGCGATGACTAGCCACGCATGCTGCCAGTGAGAGCCGAATGCCATTCCGTTCTATTCTAGTGGACTGTAACAGCTGGATCAGGAGTAGAACCAAACCCGCGAAATGCGCGAACAAGGCTGCGGAAAAACTCGCTTTGGGATTGGAGGGTGGCCCATTCAAGCCGTTTTTTGGCTTGAGTGGGGTACATTTCCAGCCCCAAGATGTACCCCACTCAAGCAGAGCTTGAGTGGGCCACCCTCGGCCCCTGTGGCGCTACCGATTCAGCTGTTACAGTCCACCAGGGTCTGCTCCACTCTTCGCTAGTCGACCTGGAGGATGAGGCACTTCAGATACTCCGTCTCCGGGATATTGAGAACCACCGGATGATCGGGAGCCGCGCCGCGCCGTTCCACAAGTCGAATGCGCCGTTGCGCATCACCGGCAGCAGACGCCACCACGCCATGAAATTCATCCCAGGAAACGTGGTGTGAGCAGGAACAGGTCACCAGGGTCCCACCCGGCCGCAGCATCTTCAACGCGCGCAAGTTGAGTTCCTTGTAGCCGCGCAGGGCGCCGTCTACGGCGCGCTTGGATTTGGCGAAGGCCGGCGGATCGAGCACGACGGAGTCATAGGTGTTGCCCGCAGTGCTCCAGTCGCGGAGAAGATCGAAAGCGTTGGCCTCGACCCAATCCACCGCGGCCCGGATGCGGTGCCGGTTGACCGCAAGATTTTCTTCCGCTACCTCGAGGGCCGCACGAGAGGCGTCAATACCGGTCACGCGAGCGCAGGATCGGGCAAGGTGCAGGGCAAACCCCCCTTGGTAGGTACACACGTCGAGAGCGTCGCCGTGGGCGTAGCGCGCAGCAGCCGCATAGTTCAGGCGCTGGTCAAGAAACGCTCCGGTCTTCTGCCCGGCGTTGGCATCGTAATGAAAAGCCAGCCCGTTCAGCTGAAAGATCGTCGCCAACTGGGCGATGGGCTCCGCGGAATACAGCGGCGCTTCCGGCGGCAGGCTCAGCTGCTCCAGTTCCCGGATGCGAGCCTCGGACCGTTCCACGATGGTCACCGGCTCCGCCTCGGATTTGAGGACCTGGACCACAACCGCGCGAATGTCTTCCCGATCCAGCGCCTTGGACAGAATTTCAAAGAGAATCAGGTCCCCGTAGCGATCGACGATGAGCCCGGGCAGCTGATCAGCCTCACTGAACACCAGGCGGCAGGCGTCCGTACCTTCCTCCAGCATGCCCTGTCGCATCCGAATGGCAGCGCGTAGCCGCTCGCCGAATAAGGCCAGCCACCCCGTCTGCGTGAGAACCGGGTCGGAGCTCACCATGCGCAACGTAATTTGCGAGGCCGGGCTCAACAGCGCGGTGCCCAGCGGGAAGCCGCGATGGTCCGCCACCGCGATCAGGCCCGGGTCCGCATCCGGCAAATGCTCAATATCCGACCGGTAGATCCATACGTGGCCGGCGCGCAGCCGCTCCGCAGCCCGGCGGGAGATAACGGCGACCGGCCCTTCGCTACGCGGAGTACGCGCCACCATGGGCTTGCCTGGTGACCGGGAGAGAGATTTGGAAGCCACAACGTATCTTCGCATAGCGACAAAGGCCGCCTTCCGGGAGCACGATTGCCGGGCGCTGGCCTCCCGCCCGGAGCCCGGGCGCGGGTAGCAACCTCTTGGCCGGCAGCCTATAATCAGGTATGGCGACTGTGCACTCCACGCCACTTGAACCTCCAGCTGAGCCAGGCATCCTGACGGCGAAGTTCGCCGAGCTGCTCGCCACCATCGGCAAGAATCGGCCGAGTGACGACATCGGCATCATCCGCAGGGCATGGGAGTTCTGTGTGCAGCACCACAGCGGGCAGCTTCGGGCTTCCGGGGAACCGTATGTGCTGCATCCCCTCGAGGTAGCCCAGGTTCTTGCAGAAATGAAGCTCGACTCGACCGCGATCGCAGCCGGTCTGCTGCATGATGCCGTCGAAGACACCCCGGTCACAACCGAAGACATTACCGAGCAGTTTGGGGAGCAGGTCGCGCACATCGTTGAGGGCGTGACCAAGATCGACAAGATCCAGTTCGCGAACCGCGAAGACCGCCAGGCCGAGAACGTGCGCAAGATGCTGCTGGCGATGGTCAGCGACGTTCGCGTCGTGCTGATCAAAATGGCGGACCGGCTGCACAACATGCGCACTCTGCAGCACTTGTCGCCGGAACGCCAGGAGTCGATCGCCCGGGAAACCCTGGATATTTATGCCCCCCTGGCCCACCGCCTGGGCATGGGCAAGGTCCGCGGCGAACTGGAGGATCTGGCCTTCCGCTACGTTGATCCCTTCGGGTATGAGCAGGTGAAGAGTGCTGTAGATGTGGCGCGCGAAGAGGACGAACAGTTCCTGAACTCAGTCGAAGCCCTGCTGAATGAACGGCTGCGCGAGAACAATATCCACGCCCGCGTGGAATGGCGCATCAAGAGGCTGTACAGCATCTATCAAAAACTGCAAAAGCAGAAGATCACTGTCGACCAGGTGTACGACCTGTTGGCAGTCCGCGTCATCACCGCCACCGTGCAGGATTGCTATGCCGCGTTTGGCCTGATCCACTCCATCTGGCGGCCTGTCCCAGGGCGAATTAAAGACTTTATCGCCATGCCCCGGCCCAATTTGTATCAATCGCTGCACACCACGGTGATGGGCGAGGGCGGCCACCAATTCGAGGTCCAGATCCGGACCGAAGAAATGCATCGCATCGCCGAAGAAGGCATAGCGGCGCATTGGAAGTACAAAGCAGCCGGTTCGGCCACAAGCGCGCGCGATGAACAGCGCCTTGCCTGGGTCCGCCAGTTGGTCGAGTGGCAGCGCGAAATGACCGATCCCAACGAGTTTCTTTCCACGTTGAAGATCGATCTTTACCCGGAAGAGGTTTACACCTTCACCCCCAAGGGCAAGGTGGTGGTGCTGCCGAAGGATGCGACGCCCATCGATTTTGCCTACACCATCCACACTGAGGTGGGCAACACCTGCGTGGGCGCCAAGGTAAACGGCAGAATGGCGCAACTTCGCACCAAGCTGCACAACGGCGACATTGTGGAAGTGGTGACCCAGAACGGCCACACCCCCAGCCGTGACTGGCTGACCTTCGCCAAGAGTTCCCGGGCACGCAACAAGATCAAGCATTGGCTCAACGAACACCAGCGTGAGCGAGCGGTGGAAATCGGCAAGAAGCTATTGGACCGCGAGGCTCGCAAATACAAGGTGTCGCTCAGTAAATTGACTGACACGGACTATGCCCGGGCGGCCACCGAATGTGGACTGGCGACGGCGAGCGATCTGATGGCGGCTATCGGCTTCGGCAAGTACTCCTCTCGCCAGGTTCTGAACAAACTCGCTCCCGGCGCCACTTCCCAGACCGGCCTCGAAATCGAGCCCGGCAAAGATGCCGCTAAGGGCGCAATGTCGGAAGCGGTGAGACGGGTCCATTTGCACGGATCTGACTCACTGCAGGTGGAAGGCCAGGATGACTTGCTGGTCTACCGCGCACGATGTTGCAATCCAATACGCGGCGAAGAAATCGTAGGCTACGTCACCCGCGGCAAAGGTGTGGCGGTGCATGCGCGCAGCTGCCCCAACGTGCAGAATCTGCTCTACGAGAGCGACCGCCGCATTGCGGTCGAGTGGGCGCGGATGGTCGATGAGAAGCCTGGCCGCAAGATGACCTATCCGGTGAAGTTGACCGTCTTTTGCGACGATCGCGCCGGCATGCTGAAGGAAATGACTGCCGTCATCAGCGACGATGGCACCAACATCCGCGGCGTCGATTCCAAGCCGACCGGAGACTCCGAGGCTGTGGTCGAGTTCGTGCTCGAAGCTGAAGATATGCGGCACCTTACCCGCCTGGTGAGTGGCCTGCGGCGTGTCCCCGGCGTCCGCGACGTGCAACGCGCGCACAAGGTGTAAGCGCCTTACACTTTTCCAAAGTACAGCCCGTGCAAGATTTCCGGACCTCTCCCTGCCACGAACTCGGGTGCCCCATATCTCGCGTTTTTTGCGAGATGTGGGAAATTCACGGCTGTTTCCCGCCAGCTCTTGGAAGTTTCGATGGATTTCTGCGGTTACAAAGCGTCAAGGTCTGTGAATTTCCCACATCTCGCAAAAAACGCGAGATATGGGGCACCCGAGTTCGTGGCAGGGAGAGGTCCGGAAATCTTGTTCTCACGCAGACTCTGAAAATTACCCAGGACGTCATTCCTGGGTGGCCCCCTGGAGCTCCACGCAAATGAGGAAAGGGTCACCCCGCAACCCCGGCTGTGTTGGCAGAGACAGCCTTTCGAGCGAAAATCACTGCATGAGCAAGTCAGCGGTCTCCACACAACATGCCCCGGCGGCCATCGGTCCCTATTCCCAGGC
>Ga0182015_10003981_pt1 | contig 16193 bp, 14 predicted proteins | sample 712P3MmetaG_FD_120478 | JGI IMG/M metagenome (GOLD analysis project Ga0182015, IMG submission 120478) | Permafrost microbial communities from Stordalen Mire, Sweden - 712P3M metaG | ecosystem: Environmental > Terrestrial > Soil > Wetlands > Permafrost | place: Sweden: Stordalen | collected... | reverse complement strand
TCCCTTGACCGAAGAAGGTGTCAAACGGGCCTTAGGCCAGAACGCCGCGTGGACCCACACTTTATGCGGCCTGAAGGCGTACGTGCAATTCGGCATCAATCTCCGCACGGGGCTCAACAAGAGACTTACGGACGTAGAGAGTGCATTGGGAAAATGCCCGTAACAGGTCGGGCTGTTCTCAATGAGCGTAAACGCCTGCTTACGTCAGCTGAGGTCGCAGCGTTGACTCTCGATCCCGAGTAGACAGATAATGAAACGCCTTCGGAGGAGGATTTATGAAGCGCTCTCCCCGGCCACTTAAGACAGCCGAACTTCCCCGATCACTCCATCAACAGCTCAACTCGTACGCGCTGGCAGCGAGCGCGGCGAGTGGGAGTGCTTGTTTTGGCGCAGCCAGCCGAGGCAAAGATTATCTACACGAAGGCGCATCACCTGATTCCGCCGAATACCCACTACAACCTCCCCTGTGAGAAGTGACGCCATGCTCCGCCAAACCGTTTTACTCTTCACGAGTTCGTTGCTGGCGATCTTCCTTGCTATTCCGGTGTGGCCTAGAGATTCTTCTACCGTTGGTGCGCGGTATCGTGTCCTATATCGCTTTCTTGGCAGCCCAGATGGCAGCGAGCCCTACGCGGGCCTAGCCATGGACGCCGCTGGAAATCTTTACGGCACAACCTACCATGGTGGAACGGAAGGTACGGTTTTCCAGCTAACTCTAGGGTCAAAAGGCAAGTGGTCGGAAAGTGTGCTCTTTGATTTCTCCGATCCTTCCGTGAGTGGCGGATTTCCAATCGCCGGCGTAACCCTCGATGCAGTGGGCAACGTGTATGGTGCCTCAGAGCCAGGCGCGGGCAACCAAGGCGTGGTTTACGAGCTGACGCCCAGTTCGTCGGGTTTCTGGAATGTCGATGTGCTCCACGCTTTCAGCGGATACAAAGATGGCGGGCAGCCATGGGCAGCTCCAATCTTTGACAAAGCCGGTAACCTTTACGGCACAGCAACGATGGGCCCGATCGACCCGGGCCAGGATGGCATGGTCTACGAACTCATGCCGTCCCACGGCGTGTGGCAGGAGAACATATTTCCTGGGTTCAGCAGCAAAAAGGACGGCGCGCAGCCGAGTGCCGAAGTTGTATTCGACAAGGCTGGAAACCTATATAGCACGACCATGGACGGTGGCACGGGCTGCCGCCCGGTGGGTTGTGGCACGGTTTTTAAAATGTCCAACACCAACGGCCACTGGACCGAGACTGTCATTTATGCCTTCAAAGGCGGGACAGATGGAGCGTTCCCCTCTTCCGCGCTGGTCCTCGATCAGCACGGGAATCTTTACGGGACAACCCCAGTCGGAGGCATTGGGCCGTGCGACATCGAAAACACTCCCGGCTGCGGCACAGTATTCAAGCTGACGCCTCGCTCCAAGGGCCTGTGGAAGAAGACCGTCATCTACAGCCCGGATGGCAGCACAGGCGGCGGCCTTTTCGGCGGAGTGGTTTTCGACAAGGCGGGCAATCTCTACGGCACGACAACGTTCTACGGCAAGACCAGTCAGAATTGCCCCGCTGGCTGCGGCACCGTGTTCAAGCTGACGCCCAGAATCGGAGGCCGGTGGACGGCGACCACACTTTATGAGTTTCGTGGTCTTGCAGATGGTGGAGAGCCGTTCGACCGCTTGCTCATCGACAAAGCAGGCAACATTTTTGGCACCACCGAATACGGGGGCAGTTCAACTTATCCCTGCAATATCTTCGGGTGCGGGGTCGTCTTTGAGATTAGACCGTAGTAGCCGGTTCAACGGATCTTAAAAAGCTCTACCCGCCGGTTGCGTCTGCCGGCAAGATTAGCTGGCGCAAAATCTCTATTACACTCATTACCACGCCAACGAGCGCTAAGGCTTGGCTACGTCATCTACGGCCACAACGGATCGGGTGCGCTGAAAAAGAGCATGGACTGCCACGCCCGGAGACTGTACGTGACAACTTGGTGCGTTATTTAACCTGCTTGATCTCGGCCTTAATTTTTGTGATCACGCTCTCGGGCAGCGGGGCGTAGCTCAGATCGGCTGTCATTTTTTGCCCGTCATCCACCATCCAATTCAGGAAGTCGGCAATAATCTTGCCCTTCGCCGCGTCTTTGGATTGGACCGGGATCAACAACCAAGTAAAGCTCGAAATCGGGTAAGCATCTTTTCCGGGAGCGTTGGTTATGGAGACGCGGAAATCAGCAGGCATATTCTTGACCGATGCCGCCGCAGCGGTAACGCTTTCCAAACTTGCCTTCACAAAATTTCCAGCGGCATTTTTCACTGTGCCGTAGGGAATTTTGTTCTCCACCGCGTATATCAGTTCGATGTAGCCAATGGAACCTTGCATCTGACGGATCATGCCGGCAACACCCTCGTTGCCCTTGCCACCCAAACCAACCGGCCACTTGACCGAGGTCCCTTTGCCCACCTGACCCATCCATTCCGGGCTCACCTTGGAAAGGTAATCCGTGAAAATGAAAGTGGTGCCGCTACCGTCAGACCGATGAATGACGACGATAGGCTCGTCCTTTGGAAAGTTGATCCCGGGATTCGCGCCGGCGATTGCCTTGTCATTCCAGTTGGTGATGCGGCCCATGAAAATACCCGCCAGTACTTCTGGCGTAAATTTGAGTTCTCCGCTAATACCGGAAACGTTATATGCAGGAACCACCGCCCCCAATACTGTGGGTACGTGCAGAATCTTCGTCTTGGCTTCAGCCAACTGCTCGTCAGTCATCGGTCCATCGCTGGCGCCAAAATCGACTGTCCCAGCTAAAACCTGTCGAATACCACCGCCGCTGCCGATCGATTGATAATTGAATTGAATATCAGGATGGAGATCGTGGTACTTGCTGAACCACTTCGAATACATGGGATAGGGAAACGTTGCGCCGGCGCCATTCAATGTAGTTTGCGCAAAGGCAGGTAGACACAGGACAAAACAGAAAAGCGCGATGCGACGAATCACGCGATGATTCCTCCTCAGAGATTTTATCTACTTTAGGCTGCGCGTTGATTGTTACAGAGTGGTTACAGAATTGTAAATTTCCCATAAATCCCAAAGAAAAGCTTGGACTTACGATCAATTGCCCGACACAGGCCGAGTGTCCAGACGCGCGATTTCCTGCGCGAAAAGAGGGTTTTGGGGAAACTCATCACGCAAGGAAACCAAGATTTGGCGGGCGCGAGGTTTGTCCTTTTCGCGGACGTACGCAATCGCCAGTAGGATGCGACCAAAAGGCGCGAGATAGTGGCCGCGCTCGGCGGTTAGCTGCAAATCAGCGATCCCCTTTTGTTTGTCTCCGGTAACACCGCCGAGCCGCACCAGCCAGCGCACCGGAGCTGCCATGCTGCCGACGATGTATTGGCTCACCCCAGTGGCAAGATACGCGTCATAACAATCGGGATCGACCGCCAATAATTGTTGAGCCCACGCAGTCGCCTCTTTCGTGTAGCGCAGCGAGGCAATATTTCTCTTTTCGACCAGCGCCGCGTAGTCCGCCTTCAGCCCGGCGGAAATGGTGAGCGCGAACAAGGCGTCCCGATCTTTCGGAGACTTCATTAGCCGCGCGTGGGCAAGTTTATCCGCCTCGTCCAGAGCGGCATAGAAGCGATCGCGCACGGCAGGATCAGGCGTCAACTGTTTGCGGGATGCGAACGTCTTGTCATCCGCATAGAATTGAGCTGCCAGCACACCCAGCCGGTTGAATTCGGAAAAAAGATAGCCCGCCGCGTCGCACGCCGGACCCATAGGGTCATCGGGATGTTGTCGCTCCCAGGCAGCGAACAGCTGATGAGCCGAGGTGAAGTCCAGGTTGTAAAGCAGTCCGAATCCTTGATCCAACGAAGCTGCACTCGCGACGCTGTCAACCGCCGGGGCAGCACAGCATACAAAAAATATTGCCACGATGCCAAGTAGTGTCGCTCGCCACGCCCGGTTTCTAAGTCCAAACCCCATATTTTGTCGCTGCTTCCAATACTCCAGCCAATTAGATGCCAGCCATCTCTCCCCAATAGTAAGACTTGCAAAAAGATTGTAAGGCCCCGGAACGGGCTATTTTCAATTCCGAGACCCTTTCTTCTCCTAATGAGTCATTCCGATGCCCCGCGTTTTCACCCGCGGGGCGAGGAATCGCGTGAACAATTACATCCTCACCCGTTTGACGCCCTTTCAGCCCTTTGTTAGCTTGGAGGGTTTCCTCGTCCTTCTACCGATATTGCACCTGTCAACCTCAGCGCAATAGAAAGAGGATTCTCATGGCACTGAAATTCCGCGGAGTGGATTTTATCGGCTTCGACGCGCTGCTCAGCGACGACGAGCGGCTGGTCCGCGATACCTCCCGTCAATTTATCGAAGACAACATCATTCCCATCATCGAAGAATGCAATCGTGCCGGACGATTCCCCCGCGAACTGGTGAAGCCAATGGCCGATCTCGGCTTTTATGGCGCCAGCCTGAAAGGCTACGGTTGCGCGGGAATGTCGAATGTCGAATACGGGCTGGTAATGCAGGAGTTGGAACGCGGCGATTCAGGCATACGCTCGTTTGTCAGCGTGCAATCGGCGTTGGTCATGTATCCGATCTACGCGTTCGGTAGCGAGGAGCAAAAACAAACATGGCTGCCGCCTCTGCAAAAAGGCGACAAACTCGGCTGCTTTGGCCTTACCGAACCCGACTTCGGCTCCAATCCTGGCGGCATGCGCACCCGCGCTCGCAAAGTTGGCAAAGAATACGTCCTCAATGGCGAAAAAATGTGGATCACTTCCGGCTCGATTGCCGATATCGCCGTGATCTGGGCCAAGGTCGAGGATGAAGATAATAATGTCCGCGGATTTCTGGTCGAGACCGACCGCCCCGGCTTTCACGCCGAGGACATTCACGGCAAGTGGTCGCTGCGCGCGTCGGTTACTTCAGGTTTGTCCATGCAGGACGTACACATTCCCGAGTCGAATCTTCTGCCGCAAAGCGGCGGCTTGAAGTCGCCACTCATGTGCCTCAATCAAGCCCGCTACGGAATCGCTTGGGGAGGCATTGGCGCAGCCATGGCCTGCTACGACTGCGCCCTGCAGTACGCGCAGTTACGCAAACAATTCCACGACAAGCCCATCGCATCGCATCAGTTGGTGCAGGAAAAATTAACGTGGATGATCAACGAAATCACCAAAGGCCAGTTGCTCGTGTTGCAGGTAGGACGTCTCAAAGATCAAGACAAAGCTGGAGCCCAGCATATTTCCATGGCCAAGCGAAATAATGTGTGGATGGCGCTGGAGTGCGCGAGAATGTCACGCGACATCCTTGGCGCCAACGGCGTCGCTGACGAATACCCGCTCATGCGCCACATGATGAATCTGGAATCGGTGAAGACCTATGAGGGCACGCATGATATCCACACGCTGATTATTGGGCAAAGTGTGACCGGGATTGATGCGTTCTGAAAACAGTCGTAGCTCATGGTATAGACAAACCAAAGCTGGGGTCATTTGAAGACCCTATTTTCCATGCTTCTTTTACTCTAGATTGGGTGGAAGGAGGAAAAATCACGACGCCCGAAGTGGCAACGGAAAACCAAATGCCTTTAAGTTCTCTGACTTCTCGATGAGTGGTACGAACAGTCAACCGCTCTCCCTGGTGCGCCAATCGGCTTCGGCCTGTTCGACGTGGAACTCTGCGGGGCGTTAGGTTTTGATTGGCTGGCCCAACACAAGTGATCCCTTTCGTGTAGGTCCAACCACTGGAACAAATCCAGCCTGAATTGCTACACTCAGCGCAATGTCCGGCCTTCGCCAAGTCGTCGTTTACTCGCGCAAAGGATGTCACCTCTGCGAGATTGTCAAAGAAACGCTCACCAAACTGCATCGCCGCGGTGGCTTTACCTGGCAAGACATCGACGTCGACAGCGACGACCAACTTCGCCGCCAATTCACCGACGAGGTTCCAGTCGTCTTCATCGATGGCCGTAAAGCCTTCAAATATCACATGGACGAATCCGATTTCCTTCGCAAACTAGCCAGCTGACGTAAACGTCCCAGTCGAGTGTTCCACGTGGAACACTTTCCTACTTCCAGCTAAAATCACATCCGCATGTTGCGCACCGGTCTCTACGCCAACCCTCACGGACGCTTTGTTCACGATGTCGTCCTCGAATCGTGCTCGCGCGTCCCGCACAAAACCGCGATCGTCGACAGCTCATGCGGCCGCCGCATTACTTATTCCGAGTACGGAGAATTGGTCGAGAACCTTGCGCTGGGATTAGTCGCGGCGGGTGTGAGGCCGGGCGAAGTTCTGGCAATTTTCCTGGCGAACTGCTGGGAGTTCTGCGCGCTCTATCATGCGGCCACGATGGCAGGCGCGATTCCTACATTGCTGAACCCCAGCTATCGTGAACGCGAAGTGCGCTACCAATTGGAGAACTCAGGCGCGGCGGTGCTCGTCACAGATGGCGCCTTGCTTCAGGGCATCAATCTGGGCGGCCTCACCAAACTCCGCCGCGTCTATACCACGCGACAGGCTTCACCTGGCGCTGAACCATTTGCAACATTATTGCGTCCCTTTAGGGTGGTATTGCCTGGTCTTGATAGGTCGTCGGATGAAATGCTCGCGGCGCTTCCTTATTCGAGCGGAACCACCGGCCTTCCCAAGGGCGTAATGCTCTCGCACTTCAATCTGGTGGCCAATGTTTTTCAATTCATCGGGCCGCACGCCAGCGAGATTTCCGGCAACGATGTGGTGCTCTGTTTTTTGCCGCTGTATCACATCTACGGTCTGAACGTGGTTCTCAATCCCGTCCTCACCCTCGGCGGAACGCTCCTGCTCATGCCCCGCTTCAATGTTCCTCAATTGCTCTCGTTGCTCGTGGACGAATACGTCACCATGATGCCCGCCGTGCCGCCGGCTTTGAACGCCATGTGTCAGGCCGCCGAGGCGGGACAGTTTCCCAGCAACCATCGCCTGCGCTGGGTGAAGTCCGGAGCCGCGCCGCTCGCCCCTGAACTCGCCCGCCGCTTCACCGAGCTCACCGGAGTCTTAGTGTGCCAGGGCTACGGCATGACCGAGGCTTCTCCGGTCACGCATGTGGGATATCTCGAGCCTGAACTCTACCGCCCTGAATCCATCGGGCAGCCGCTGGCGCAAACCGATTGCCGTGTGGTGACTGCCACCGATGCGAACGAAACCGAATCCGCTCCCGGCTTGGCTGGCGAGTTGGTCATGCGCGGGCCGCAATTCATGATGGGGTACTGGAACGATCCGCAAGCAACCGCGGCGGTGCTGCGCGACGGATGGTATTGGTCAGGCGACATCGTCACCCGCGATGCCGACGATTTTTATTTCGTGGTCGATCGCCGCAAAGAAATGATCAAGTACAAAGGCTTCCCAGTCGCGCCAGCCGAGGTCGAAGCTCTGTTGCTTGAACATCCTGCCGTCCGCGATTGCGGCGTGGTCGGACGCGCCGACGCTTGCGCCGGTGAAATCCCGGTAGCGTTTATCGTGCTGCGCGAAGGCTCAGTCCCCTCCAGCCAGCTGGAACAAGACCTCTGCGGATTCGTCGCCGAACGGCTCACCCCATACAAGCAACCACGCCAAATCCATTTTGTGGACACGCTACCCAGAACACCCTCAGGCAAAATCCTCCGCCGAGAGTTGCGTAAAGCCCTTACTTAAGTAGAGGAGTACGGGCGTCCACGCCCGTTAGGAAGGAAGCCGATCAACAACGGAACTTTTCCTGAATTCTTCCGTATCAAAAAGTGAACGCGGTCTTGCGCCGCACAAAGGAGCACACCATGGATCAAAATTTAGTAGGTCTGGCAGCGGTAATCATGATCTTCGGCATTCCAATGGCCGCGATGTACACCTTCTATCACGTGCGCAAGCTGCGCACCGAAGAGCGTCTGGCAGCGCTTGCCCAAGGGGTGAATGTCCCCATGCAGCCCGAACTTTCCGAAGCAGCCCGTTCGCGGCGCTCCGGCACGCTGCTGGTGATGGGCGCGCTAGGCTACATGCTGACTTTCGGATTAATCGCGCGAGCCGAGTCGGATGCCTGGATCGCCGCCGCCTTCGGAATCATTCCATTAAGCGTCGGCATCGGCTTCTTTGTTGACTCAATGCTGATCCGCCGCGACCTGCACGCGTAATGGCTGTCGTGTGCCGGTCTTTGACCCGGCAGCAAGGTTACTTTCTGTACCTTCGTGTCCTTTGTGGCTAATGAAGTTCAAATGCGAACCACAAAGGACACGAAGGTACACAGAGGAAGCCAGCCGAGCTTTGCTCCGCCGGACGGGTCAAAGACCTGTCCCCACATGAGTCGCGGCAGCAGCGGCTCAGTCGCCGGTCAGAAACTTGTATTGCTCCTTGTTCAACGGAACCACGCTGAGCCGACCCTGCCGCACCAGCGGCGAATCCGCGAACAGCTTATTCGCTTTGATTTCGGCCAGTGTCACCGGCCTAGCCAGCGGCTTGCCCGCTTTAATTTTTACCTGAGGGATTCTCGGATCACTCGCATCCACCGAGACCACGGAGGCCGTTCCCACCGCGCTTTTGTGATCGCCAGTCTCGTAGATCACCAGCCGCTCTCCGGCTTTCATCTCGCGCAGATGTTTCACCGCCGCGGGATTAGTGACCCCGTCCCAAATCGTGACCTTCTCACGTTCGAGATCGGCAAAAGAATAAACCGTCGCCTCCGTCTTCAATAAGTAGTCCATGCATTGTCCTGGGCGCGAAAAAGTAGCGTCCCATTTTACCTTGACAGACACCGAGCCTGCTGATAACGTTTGTCTCCGCGCGGTCCGGGCCCCAATTCGTGAAAATTTCTTGCACTCCGGAGGCCTCCATGATTTCCCCCTTTCGCAGTTCGCAGTTCGCAGTTCGCAGTTCGCTGGTTGCGGTCTTGCCTGCTCTCCCTCTGTTTTCTAACCACAATGTCGGCTGCTCAAAGCTACTGCCCGAGCACTAACTCCAACGTTGCGACCTGGCACAATGACGTCAGCCGCACGGGGTGGCAGTGCAACGAACTCACGCTGAATCAAAGCAACGTCACCGCTAGCGGAAACACGCCCTTCGGTCTGCTCCAGCAGTGGACGGTAAAGGGATCTCAGCTCCGGCGGAGTCTTGGTTGTCCCACCGGCGTATACCTATACCTGTACCAGCCAGACGGGCTGCGCCCAATGCGGCAACGGCACGAAATGTAACGTGGTAATTAACGGGGATAAGGAGTCGAAAATCTACGTCGCGAACCAACTCGGCTTGGGGCACTTCAACGCCTCGGACCAAAATATCGAGGTTGTCCAGACTCCCTATCCGGTGCAGGGCGACGGCGAACAGGGCTATTGGGCCAGCCCCGCGTACTGGAATGACGGCACGAAGAACTGGATATTCTATTCCGCGACGGACAGCGTGACCGGGGACGCACCGTTCCCGATTGACGGGTACGAGCTCTCGCCAAGCGGAGCCGCAGGCTCGTATAATCCGGTGCCGCAGACACCAAGTGCCACGACCGTCTCCAGCACCGGCTCAGCCATCGGATTCTGCCAGTACTCGCCCACGCCGTCGGTGTCCTCGAACGGCACCTCGGCATCGTCGGGCATCGTGTGGGCCATCGAGAGGCCGAATGGCGATAACCCAAGCAAGGGCGATTGCAATGGCGCCGTCTCGGCGCACGCCGTGCTGCATGCTTTCTGCGCGACCGCCGCCGGTGCGCCGTGCACGACTGCGCTGACGGAGCTTTACAACAGCGCCCAGAACGTCCAGAAGCACTACATCAGCGGAGACGTTTCATTTTCGACTCCGACCATCTTCAACGGCCTGGTGTACATGGGAACAAAAACGCCGTCCGGGGCGACCACCTCCGAACTTGATGTCTTTGGCCTATGCAGTAATAATGGGCCGTCGGGGTGTCTGGACTAGAAGGAGAAGGAGAAAGGAGGGAAAGGTGAGAGCCACGCCTCGTATCTTGATAATTGTTCTCGCACTGGGAGCCGGATATTTTGCGCGGGGCCAACCTGCGGGGGTGCAAGCGCAGAGGGATGCAGGTGGTTTCAACTGCTCGCCTGCCCCGTGCGTACTTCCGCCAACGCAGGCGTCCGAAGGCGGCGATAGTGTAGTAACCGACTCACCGATTGCGGCCGATCCGCTGAGCCAGGAACGACTGTCGTTGGGCAGCAGAGACTCAAACTGCGTGTCCGAGGGGGATCTCGGCCTGCATCTTTCCGAGGATGGCGGCTCAACTTGGGCCCGCGTTGAGTGCATGCCGGTCATCGCAGGGAGGCGCGGGTTCTACGCGGCAGACGAACCGTCAGTTGGTTACGACGGGAAGGGAAACGCCTATGCTTCCGGCGCGTACTCAGACATCGCGGGCCAGGGCTACGGCTTGGCAGCGGTTCAAAGGTCAAGCGACGGCGGAAAAAACTGGAGCAAGCCCGTCATCGCCCTGCAAAGCCCAGGCAACACCTTCCCGTACCTGACCCATTTATCCGTCGATGCCAGCCCGAGCAGCCCGTGGGCAGGCGCGGTGTACGTCTCCGGCGTCCTGGTATCGGACCAAGATAGAAAGAACCAGGTCATGGTTTCGCATTCAACCGATGGCGGCGCCACCTGGACCCAGGTCGCCGTTGACTCCGTACAAAAGTACCGCGCCCAAGACGTTTGGACGCGCATGGCCGTCGCTACAGACGGCGCCGTATACGCAACTTGGATCGCATGCCTTTCACCTTGCGCTGCGGGAAATCTCATGTTGTCGAAGTCGACTGATGGAGGAAGCACGTGGTCTACGCCCGGGCGTATAGCGAGGGTCGTGATGCCTCCCCAGGGTCTGCCCCACACATTTGAACGGGTTTACAACTACGCATCAGTCTCCGTCGACAACAGTGACGGCCCCTACGCCGGCACGGTGTACGTGGTCATGTACACATGGACAGGAAGCTACCTGAAAGTGCAAATTATGCGCTCGACCGACGGCGGCACCACCTGGTCGAAGCCTATGCGTCTGGCCCCGAAGGGCGACACCCACGATCAGTTCTTCCCCGCAATCTCCGTGAGTTCGACTGGAAAAGTTGGCGTGAGCTGGCTCGACCGCCGCAACGATCCCAACGATATCGACTACCAGGCATTCGCTGCCATCTCGGAAGACGGCGGCCAAAGCTTCGGCGCAAACTGGCAGTTGACCACGGCATTCTCCAACCCAAAAAACAACGGCACCGGCGACAACTGGATGGGCGATTATACCGGCAACACCTGGAAAGGCGACAACGTCTTCGTGGCCGCCTGGATGGACAGCAGCAACGGCGTAGACATGCAAGAGGAAGTCGGCGGCGTGCGCCTGAAGTAACGAATTCCTCTGATCAGGGATCCGGCAGCCGGCCCCTAAGGCGTCACCTCGAACACAGTCCCGTACCCGCTATTGCCGCCCATGCCTCCCGTTGGCGTCGTGCCAAAAAGATTTCCTTTCCCATCCAACGTAAGCCCCTGCACGGGAGCGCTGCCGTCGGGTTCGCTCTTAAAAGTGTAAAGCACAGTCTCCGTCCAACTATTCCCACTACGTGACAGCTCGAACACCACGCCGCATCCCGGATAGTTACATCCCGTTCCGCCGCCTTCCGCGGTGCCGTACAAGTTGCCAGCCTGATCGAACACCAGCGGAGCTTCGGGCTGGCTCCCATCCGCGCAGTTGTTGCGGCTGCAAAAATTGTGCAGCATGACTTGCGTCCAGGTATCTCCCGAGCGCTTAAGTTCAAACGCTATGCCCCAGTTATTTCCGCCTTCCGCGCCGGTTCCGTACAGATTTCCCTGGCTATCAACAATGACTCCAGCCATGGGCTCGCCGCCATTTCCGCCGCCGTGGAAATCGTAGAGGTTAGTTTCCTGCCAATTTTCGCCCGACCGCTTGAGATCGAACACAACGCCACAGCCGGGTTCACAGGTATACAACTGGTACCAACTGCCGTAGAGGGTATCTTTGCCATCGAAAACCAGGCTGGGGTTGGCCTGAATCTCAAAAGCCTGGAAGTTGTACAGTGTCGTTTCCTTCCACACGGAACCCCCATGGCTCGGCGGCGACAGCTCGAAAACTACCCCAAACTCCGTGCCGCCGGAAATGTTTGCGCCATAGAGGTTGCGAGATGTATCCATCGTCAAGCCCACCGGCAACGCCCCGTCCCCACCATCTTGAAAGCGGTACAGCACGGATTCTTTCCAGCTCCCATCAGCGCTGGGCGACAACTCGAAAACCGTTCCGCAACCGCCATCACAGTTAGAACTCCCTCCCCTGAAGGTTGTGCCATACAAGTTGCCCGCAGCATCGAGAACAAGATTTCCACTCGGACTGATGCCATCCGTCCCGCCGTGGAAGGCGTGCAGCACATGCTCTCGCCATTTGCCACTTGAGGACAGAGTCAGCTCGAAAACCACGCCACAGCCGGGTATCGAGTAGGTGCTGCAATCATTGGGATCGCCGCCCGCGGACGCAGTGCCGTAGAGATTACCGACGGCATCCAGCAGCAGGCCGGACGAAGGAGATGCGCCATCGCGTCCGCCAGAAAATCGGTACAACACTTGTTCGTGAGCCGTGGCCCAGGCTGCCGACACAAGCAAGACCACCACAAAGACACTTGGCAGACCACGAGAAGTTTTCATCCGACATTCCCCCTTCTGCGCAGCAGTTCCCGCGTCACTGGCCGGGACGGCCTTTGGCTCCGAGTGCCAACCGCCCCAGCGTAGCCGCCGGAGACGCGCCTGAAATCGAATCGTCCGTGTCATCCAGCCCGCTTTCCTTACCAGTAAGGATTGCCCGATTGGGCACGGTCTCGTAAGCGTAGCCGGTCAAGGTGGCATTGATCGCGGGGCCGGAGCAGCTCACGTTCAAGCGAGCCCAACCGAAATGCTCTTTTCCTTCTATGGTAAATTTCAGCCCCAAATAGCGGTTGGTCACATTAGCCCAGGGGCCGGTGCAGGAAAAGTTGCCTAGCCGCCGCGCGTCGCGATGGCGCCCTCCACTGACCGAATAGTTGGCCATGAATCCAGCGCCCGGCAAGAATTGTCCCTTAGGCCCAATCTGTACTCGTGCCGACAAGGCAGAAGCGTAGCCCCGAGTGGGAACGGTGTGTCCCCAGATGGCATTTTGTTTCCGGTCTGGCAGAGCGGAAAGAGAAGCAAATTCTCCGCCCGCCGTGGTGGTGGTGACCGTGTCCTTCAGATCGAAATCGGCGATCCCATCGTGATTAAGATCGAGATGAAGCGTGATTCCGGGACCGATGGATTTGTTCGCTTTGGTGTAAATGATCTTGCCTTCGGCTGGCGACGCCAGCGCCAACACTCCCACACCGGCAGCACTCGCCGCCAACGCGTACATGCTGAGTCGATGTTCAAAATCGGAAAGGTGAAAGAAACGCTTGGTCTGGCGGGAAGGGAGTTTCATCACGAATCTCCTTCTGACCTACAAATACGGCGAAGTATACACCGGTTTGGCCCGATCGCAACGCAGCATTTCCGCAGGAATGGCCCCCGTCGTGGCATCTGCCAGTTCTGCTTTCATGGGCGGAGTCGACACGCTGAATCAAGCCCCGGGAGCTGGATTTGAAGGGTCTCATCCCGGGTGCGCGCTGCCCTACTCTTTCGCGTTCTGTGCGAAAGGGTGGGTGCTGGCAGGATCGAGATCTGTTAGGGACTAGACGGCTTCCTAAGGCTGCGGCTTTGCATTCGGATCGGGCGGTGGCGAGGGCTGTTTGGTGCCTTTGGGATCGTTCTGCTGATTTCCGTAGATCGAGTACTGTTCTTCGGGACGCTTCAACTTGATGGTGATTTCCATGCTGGGCTGATTTATGTCGTAATCTTCGCCGAAGGTTTGAAAGCCCGGCGCCAGCACCTGCACCCGCAGCTTGCCATAAGGGACGCCCTCGAAGCTGGCCTTGCCATTCTCGTCGGTCTTGAGTTCGATGCCGCCGCGATTCTGCTTGTCATGCTTACCCACGCCATGCATAACCACGCCGGCGTTGCGCACCGGTTTTCCGTTGGCGTCTTTGATCACCAGGAAGTTCAATTGCGCTACCGGGTAGTCGTACTGGGATTTCTTGTCGCCGGGGTCAGCCAGAGCGGAAGCAGCGACGAACAGGCAGAGGGTGCTTATCGCGAGCGACCAGAGACTCAATTTCATGGGAGCATCTCCTTGCGCGTGCAAACTCTAAGTAACTGCCTCAAGTAATTGTATACAAATAAGTTAACCTGCATTTAAACGGTCGAGCTTGACATCAATGGACCGAAGAATTATACTTAGCACTCACAAACATTGAGTGCTAACAAGGTCTTGCCCGAAGATTGGCGACTGATATATCTAGCACTTTACCCTAAATCTTAACTGAATACGAACGAAAGGAGCTTTAAGCATGGCTACGAAATTCACCCCACTGCACGACCGTGTTCTGGTCCGTCGCATAGAAGAAGTAGGCACCACCCGTGGCGGCATAATTATTCCGGATAGCGCTAAGGATAAGCCTTCGGAGGGCGAAGTTATCGCGGTTGGCCGCGGTAAGAGCAATGATGAGGGGAAGGTATTCCCTCTTGCGGTTAAGGAAGGCGATCACATTCTGTTTGGGAAGTACTCTGGCACCGAGATCAAGCTGGATGGTGAAGATTTCATCATCATGCGCGAGGAAGAGGTTCTCGGCGTGGTGACGGGCGCGCCTGCGAAGAAGGAATTGGCGGGCTCGCGCAAGTAACAGCGATTCGGATGTTCATCTCGCGCTTTATTGCAATCGCTCGACGCGATTGCGCGCGGTGACGAACCCAGATCCTTCGCAACGCAAAAACGCGTTGCTCAGGATGACAATTTAAATTCTAAATTTTCAGGAGAAAAAGAATTATGGCAAAGCAAATCGTTCATGGCGAAGAGTCGCGGCAGGCAATTCTGCGCGGCGTCAATCTTCTTGCCGACGCAGTGAAAGTTACTCTCGGTCCCAAGGGCCGCAACGTTGTAATTGAAAAGAAATTCGGTTCGCCGACCATCACCAAGGACGGCGTGACCGTAGCGAAAGAAATTGAATTAAAGGACGCGCAGGAAAACATGGGCGCGCAGATGGTTCGCGAAGTTGCGTCGAAGACCTCGGACATCGCGGGCGACGGCACCACCACCGCTACCGTTTTGGCTCAGGCCATCTTTCGCGAAGGCGTGAAGACGGTTGCTGCTGGCGCGAATCCGATGGCCATGAAACGCGGCATCGAGAAGGCCGTCATCGCAATCTGCGGCAGCCTGGATAAAGAAGGCAATCGCATCAAGGGCGAACTCGACAAGTTCTCCAAGCCCGTAACCGGAGACATGATCGGGCAAGTCGGCACCATCAGCGCCAACAACGACGAGACCATCGGCAAGATCATTGCCGAGGCCATGAAGAAGGTTGGCAAAGATGGCGTCATCACCGTGGAAGAGGCCAAGACACTCGAGACGCAACTCGAAGTGGTCGAAGGCATGCAGTTCGACCGCGGTTATCTCTCTCCTTATTTCGTGACTGATCCCGAGCGCATGGAAGCGTCCCTCGAGAACGCTTACATCCTGATTCACGAAAAGAAGATCAGTTCCATGAAGGATCTTCTCCCCCTGCTCGAGCAGATCGCGAAGAGCAGCCGTCCGTTGCTGATCATCGCCGAGGATGTTGAAGGCGAAGCGCTCGCAACGCTGGTCGTGAACAAGCTGCGTGGCACGCTGCAAGTCGCCGCCGTTAAGGCGCCCGGCTTCGGCGATCGCCGTAAGGCTATGCTGGATGACATCGCGAAACTCACGGGTGGCAAGGCCATCACTGAGGATCTCGGCATTAAGCTCGAGAACGTGCAGATCAGCGATCTCGGCCAGGCCAAGAAGATCACCATCGACAAGGACAACACCACCATCGTCGAAGGCAAAGGCAAGCCCGGAGACATTCAGGGCCGGGTGAAGGAAATTCGTGGCCAGATCGAAAAGACCACCAGCGACTACGACCGCGAGAAGCTGCAAGAGCGGTTGGCGAAACTGGTTGGTGGCGTGGCTGTGATTAAAGTTGGCGCTGCGACCGAGACCGAAATGAAAGAGAAGAAGGCTCGCGTCGAAGATGCCATGCACGCAACCCGCGCTGCAGTCGAGGAAGGTATTGTCCCCGGCGGCGGAGTGGCGTTGGCTCGCTGCGTACCCGCACTCGATAAGCTGAAACTCGAGGG
>Ga0182015_10003979_pt1 | contig 16195 bp, 14 predicted proteins | sample 712P3MmetaG_FD_120478 | JGI IMG/M metagenome (GOLD analysis project Ga0182015, IMG submission 120478) | Permafrost microbial communities from Stordalen Mire, Sweden - 712P3M metaG | ecosystem: Environmental > Terrestrial > Soil > Wetlands > Permafrost | place: Sweden: Stordalen | collected... | reverse complement strand
GACAGCTGCAACACGCGCGCGAAGCCTGAGTCCCCGATCAGGGTTCGCGCCCGGTGGATAACCGCGTCGATGTGGGCGTCCTTGTCGCCCCCTTCAGTTTCATCCGCGGGCAAATCCCGGAAAACGTCGGCGGCGCCATGTTTTAGTCCGGTACCCACCGCGGCGAACAGCTGTGCGGCGATGGGCACGAGGTAGTCGCCGACATAGGCGTTCGCGGGAAAGGGCAACCGCTCGCCGCAATGCTCCAGATAGCGCAGCCACACGCTGACCGCCAAAATTTCCATCTGGCGGCCCGCATCGTTGATGTAGTACTCACGCGCGACGCGGTATCCGGCCGCTTGCAGCAGATTTGCGAGCGAGGCACCGTAAGCCGCGTGCCGTCCGTGCGCGACGTGCAGCGGACCGGTGGGATTGGCCGATACGAACTCCACCAGCACGCTGTGGCCCGCGCCGAATTGCGAGGTGCCGTAGTCCGCCCCCAGGGCGAGCACTTTCCCGAGTTCGGCATGGTAGGCATCTTCTCTCAGGAAGAAATTGATGAACCCCGCGCCCGCGATTTCCACCTTCGCGATCGAATCGGCGGCCGGCAGAACAGCCAGCAGCGCCAGGGCGAGTTTGCGCGGGTTTTGACGAGTCGCCTTCGCGAGCTGCATGGCGATGTTGCTGGCGAAGTCGCCATGCAATGGATCGCGGGTACGCTCGACCTCGATGGCCGACTCGCGCAATGCGGCCGGGATGAGATCTTCCGGGAGCGCCCTGAGCGCCCCGCGCAACAGAGTATCGATCAATGTCTTCAATGCGAATCCGTATTGGTTGGGTATGGAAAGGGTTGGCAGTTTACCGCGGCTCACGCAGATTACTCAGACAGGCTCCTAGTCTACTTCCAGGGGATCGACGTCGATGGACCATCGCAGGCCCGCAGGGCCGTCGAGCGCCTCGATTCGCGGCAACCATCGGGCGAGAAAGCGCTGCAGCGTGGATCGCGACAGCGTCTCGATCAACAGATGAGCACGAAAGTGGTCGGCACGGCGGGCGATAAGGGCGGGCGCCGGTCCCCAGATGCTGACGGATGCGTCAGTGAGCGAAGCCGCAAGTGCGGCCGCGGACTCGAGGAATGCGCTCAAGGCCGCACTGTCCTTCGCTTCGGCCCGCAACATCGCGAGGCGTGAAAATGGAGGCCATTGGGCCTGCCGACGCTCCTCAAGGGCGCTTACGGCGAAACCTTCGTAGCCGGCGGCGATGAGGCGGGTGAGCAGCGGGTGTTCGGGAAATTCGGTCTGGATGATCACTTCGCCGGGGCGGGCCGCCCGCCCTGCGCGGCCTGCCACCTGGGTGATCGTCTGGGCGAGGCGTTCGGTGGCGCGAAAATCGCTGGCGAACAATCCCTGGTCGGCGTCGAGGATCACCACCAAACTGACGTCGGGAAAGTGGTGCCCTTTGGTCAGCATCTGCGTGCCGATCAGAATCCGCGCCGCGCCGCTGTGAACGCGGTTTAGAACCGCTTCCATGGCCCCACGGCCGGAAGCGGTGTCGCGGTCAAGGCGCGCCAGCGGCGCGTCCGGGAAGAGCCGCGCCAGTGTCTCTTCGACCCGCTCGGTGCCCTGCCCCACGGGGTTCAGGGGCTGCCCGCAGCTCCCGCAGACGGATGGCACCGGCGCGCAGGCGCCGCAGTGATGGCAGCGCAGCTGCGCAGCTCGCCGGTGCAGCGTCATGCGCGCATCACAATGCGCGCAAGGTGCCACCCAGCCGCAGGCGTTGCAGAACAAAGCGGGCGCGTAACCGCGTCGATTCAGGAAAACGATCACCTGGCCGCCGGCCGTCAAATGCCGCCCGATGGCCTGCATGGCCGGCTGCGACAGGCCTTGATCGACGGCATGCCTGCGCAAGTCGATCAGGGACAGGTGCGGTGCGCGCGCAGCTCCGGCACGCTGCGGAAGAACGAGCTTCGAATATCGCGCTTGTGCAACGTTTTCGAGCGTTTCGAGCGAGGGAGTCGCCGACCCCAAGACGATGGGCACTTGCGCGCGCTGGGCCCGCCACACCGCCAGATCGCGCGCCGAATAGCGGAACCCTTCGTGCTGCTTGTACGACGCATCGTGTTCCTCATCGACGACGATCAGCGTGAGCCTGGGCAGCGAGGTGAACACGGCGGAGCGCGTGCCGATCACGATGCGGGCTTGTCCGCCATGTGCGGACCGCCACGCATCGCGGCGCGCGGTGTCGGCGAGCGCGGAATGCACAACCACAACCCCGGCGCTGAAACGTGCGCGGAATCGCCCGACCAGCTGGGGCGTGAGGGCGATTTCCGGCACCAACACCAACGACTGGCCGCCGCCGGCGATGGCCGCGGCAATGGCCCGCAGATACACTTCGGTCTTGCCGCTGCCGGTCACACCGTAGAGAAGATGTGCGGCAAATCGGCCCAGCGAGGCCGTGATCGCCTCGATGACCAGCGTTTGCTCCTCCGTGGGCGTCACCTCGCCTGGACAGAGCTCGAGAGGCGCCGGTTCGGGCGCGCTCTTGACGCTGGTAACCCAACCGCGCGCCGCCAGTGACTTGAGATGTCCGGGCTCGAAAAAGGCGGCGACATCCTGCACCGTGGCGCGCCCGCGTTCCGCCAGCCAAGCCAACAGGGCCCGCTGCCGCGGCGCACGCCGCGCCGTCGGCGACAAGAGCTCCAGGCGGCCGGCGTCGCTCGGAGCCCAGACCTCGGCGACCTGCTCAGCGGCCTGGCCGGCACGCAAGGCCACCGGCAGGGCCGCGGCAATGACCTCGCCGGGCGGGTGGTGGTAATAGTCGGCCGCCCAGCGCAGCAACTCGAAGGTAACCGGGTCGAACAGGGGTTGTTCATCCAGGATTTCCAGCGCTGCTCTCAGCTTTTCGGGTGCAATCCCGGAACTGGGAGCGGTTGCGACCAGCACGCCGATCAGCCGTCTCCGGCCGAACGGCACTCTTACCCGCACACCGGGTTTGGGAGTCTTGCCGGATGCGCCGGCGGGGGGTAAATAATCGAACACGCGCCGCACCGGAGTATCGAGCGCGACTTGCAGGATCAAGACGATCCCTCTGTCCACAAATCTTGTGGATAAGTCTGTTGAGAAGCCGGGATCATTAGCCCTAAGTGCCCGTTCTGTTTCAGGTCTCTTTCAATTTGGCGAAAATCCATCCGAAATCGAATTAAATGCATGTAAATCAATTAATTAGGAAACCATGTGGAACCGGCAGAGAGATGTCGGTTGCAAAAATTGCAAAGGAAGTCATGGACGGTGTGCGTAAGTCTCTGATCTTGCGCGGACCGGAGCCCGCCGCACGGCGTCGTCAACCGGAACTTTGGTCAGGCGTTTATACAGTGTATGAGTTGGTCCGTCGACGCCGAGAGGACGAGGTATGCCAGGCTTTGATACGCTTCCTGCCGCTTGGATGGTCTGGGATGTTCCCGCTCCAGCACGCAGGGGAGCGGTTCTGGACCAAACACGAGAACTCGATAGATTTCTGGCTGAGATTGAGCGCCGTGCTTTTCGCATGGCGCAGGTTGCACTGCGCGATCCCGACGACGCGTTGGACGTCGTACAGGATGCGATGTTGAAGCTTGCTCGCAATTATTCGATGAAGCCGAGCGCGGAATGGCGACCTCTGTTTTACCGGATCCTGGAAAACGGCATCCGGGATTTGCAGCGTCGCAGGACGGTGCGCAAGAAGCTCATGGTGTGGTTGCCCGGATCGAAAGAGGACCCGGACAATGAAGCCCAAGACCCGCTCGACAACGTTGCGGATGGCGCACCGGACGTGACTGAACAGCTGATGCAAGGCCAGGCCATGCAGAAGCTCGAGGGCCTGCTGCGAGCCATGCCCGCGCGACAGCGGGAGGCATTCATGTTGCGAAATTTCGAAGGATTGGACGTGGCTGAAACGGCGAAGGCTATGGGATGCTCCGAAGGCAGCGTGAAAACGCACTATTCGCGAGCCGTGCATTCACTGCGCGACCAGTTGGACGAGGTCTGGTAATGAACGAACGCACCCAGGAAGCGGCACAGATTGCCTTGGAACTCCGCAGCCGGAAGTTGTTCGAGGGCAGCGTCGAACGACTCGATATGCGGGTTCGTTCACGGCTGGCCCGGGCGCGTCATGCGGCGCTTGATGAGGCCGCGTCGGTGCAGCGCCGGCCCTGGTTGTTTCAGTTCCGGATTTGGACGCCGGCGGCGGGCGGGGTGACTGCCGCGGTTTTGCTCGGTGCAGCTCTGTGGTTCGGTTCGCCCGCGGGCAACCACGCGATCACGGCGGCAGAACAACCCGGCCTGGAGGATTTGGAAATTGTGGCTACTTCGGAGGAAGGTTCGGGCGATGCCATGGAGATGTTGCAGAACGATCTCGATTTTTATGATTTCGCGGATAAGGCAACGAGTTCCGGGCCCGCCGTTTAGGTAAAACCGGTTGACTGCGTCGCGGTACTGTTGGGCGATGGGTGTGATGTTCTGCGCAATGGCGTTCGCGGCACCACCACAGCCGGGATCGCCACCGCAGTCTCCCACGACGGCTCCGGGCGCCGGCGCACAGGGCGCCGGCACGCCCAACGACGATTTCATCGAATTTTTGGGCGATGATGATGTTGGAGATGCCGCTTTGTGGGAATTTTTGAAGAACTCGGCGCCGCGCAAGGACCCACGTCCCGAACCGCCGCCGCAGGATGCAAATCAATGATCAGGGCCTCGATTTTCGCTGTGAGTCTATTCGTCGCGACGACGAATTTGACCTTTGCCCAAGGCCCGCCTGCGCCGCAATCCGCCGCGCAAGCCGCGGCTCCCCGGGACTGGCAGTCCATGTCTCCGGAGCAGCAACACCTGCTGCAAAACTATCGAGACAAGTGGACCAGCCTGCCGGCCGAACGGCAGCAGGCCCTCGCTGAGGGTAGCCGGCGGTGGTTGTCGATGTCGCCGGAGCAGCGGTCGAGCGCGCAGCAACGATTCAATCAGTGGCGGGCCATGCCGCCTGAGGAGCGGCAGCTCCTGCGCGAACGCTGGCAGGAATTCAAGAAACTTCCGCCCGACGAACAACAGCGAGTCCGCCAGTCGTTCCAGCGCTTTCGACAAATGTCGCCGGAACAGCGAAGCGAGCTGCGTCGCCAGTGGCATCAGATGAGCCCCGAACAGCGGCGCAATTTCAAGCGGCGGCCGCCGCCGCCGCGGCCGCACGGCCGGTAGCCCGCCCAGTTTGCGCGTTCGCGCCGGCGCCCGTTCAAGGGCGCCAACAGCCCGCTGACGGATGCGTCAGGGCCACACCCGGAACCGCATGGTGCCGGAGGTCATTTCCGGCGGACGCATGGTCAACACTTATACATCAATGCCAATCACCGGGCAGATTGCGGTAACCTTTCGCGAGCGGGTGGCGGACACCTCAAGCGATGGGAGGCATTGGAATTTGGCGATCTACCATTTGACGGTGAACATCATCTCCCGGGGTCGGGGCCAAAGCGTGGTGGCCGCCGCGGCCTATCGATCGGGTACCGCCCTGCGGGACGAACGCTACGGGCGCACGCATCGTTACGCGGGCAAGGGCGTAGTCTTGCACTGCGAGATCATGGCCCCCGCGGCTGCGCCGCCCTGGGCACAGGACCGGGAACGATTGTGGAACCGGGTCGAGGAGAGCGAATTGCGCAAGGATGCGCAGCTCGCCCGCGTGATCGAAGTGGGGCTTCCGGTCGAACTCGCCGGCTCAGAACGGTTGTCGCTGGTCAGAGATTTCGTCGCGAACGAGTTCGTCGCAAAGGGGATGATCGCGGATTTCTACATCCGCGGTGATGCCGGCAATCCCCTCGCGCACATCCTGTTGACCTTACGGGCGGTGACTTCGGACGGATTCGGCCCCAAGGAGCGGCGCTGGAACGGCAAGGCGGTGCTGCTCGGCTGGCGCTCGGCTTGGGCCGTGGTGGCCAATGAACACCTGGCTCGTGCGGGGCACGCGGTGCGCATCGACCATCGAACCCTCGAGGCTCAACAAATCGAACTCGAGCCGGGCCGCCGGGTCGGGGTTGTAAGGTCTCGCCGGCGCGACGGGGCGCTGCCGGGCCACCTGATCGACCGCATCACCGAACAGCAGCGGATTGCGCGCGACAACGGCGCGGCCATCATCGAGGACGCGAGCGTCGCACTCCGGGCGCTGACCCACCAGCGGCCCACATTCACGCATCAAGAGCTCGCGCAATTTTTGCGCTCCCGCACGAGCGGCGCTGAACAATTGGAGGCTGCCCTCCATGCCGTCACGCAATCGCCCGATTGCGTTGCGTTGCAGCCGGCAGCCGGCGGTCCAAACCGCTTCACCTCGCGGGACATGCTCGAGGCCGACGCTTCGCTCAGCCGACGAGCGGCGTTGATGAGTGCAAGGCGGGGCCATGGCGTAGCGGCGGACCGGCAGAGCGCCGTGGCGCTGCAATTCGCCATGGACGATGCCCAGCGGCGTGCATTCGAATATTTGGTTGGCGAGGGCGACGCCAAAGCCCTGGCTGTGCATGGCGGCGCCAAGGCAGCGCTGCTGGCTGCCTCCCGACGAGCGTGGGAAGCGCAAGGGCTGGGTGTCCTCGGTTCGGAGTGGCGCCCCGGCAGCGACTTGTTGACTCGCGACAGCGTGCTGCTGCTCGACGAGGCGCAGCGGATGGGACTGAAGGATCTCGAGCGGGCGCTCGCAGCCGCCGACCACGCCCGCGCCAAAGCGGTGTGTGTTGCCGCCGTGGATCAGCTCGAGGCGATGAACGTGGTGTGCGCCTTTGAGGGTCTGCTGCGCCAGATCGGCCCTAGCCGGCAGCCTTGACGGCTTGGATGAGCTGACCGACGGCCGCTTGCGCGTCGCCGTAGAGCATTCGTGTTTGATCGAGCACGAACAGGGCGTTGTCGATTCCCGAGAAGCCCTGGCCTTGGCCGCGCTTGATCACGATGACGTTCTTCGCCTTGTCGGCGTTCAATATCGGCATGCCGTATATCGGACTTCCCTTGTTGGTTCGTGCATCCGGGTTGACGACATCATTGGCGCCAATGATGAGCGCCACGTCCGCGGTCTCGAACTCCGCATTGATCTCATCGAGATCGGAGATCAGATCGTAGGGCACGCCGGCCTCCGCCAGCAGAACGTTCATGTGGCCCGGCATGCGCCCCGCCACCGGGTGAATGGCGAAGCGCACCGTGACGCCGTGGTCGATGAGCAGTTGGGTGAGCTCCCATACCTTGTGCTGAGCTTGGGCGACCGCGAGGCCGTATCCCGGCACGATGATGATTTTCTGGGAGTAGGCCATCATGACGCCCGCGTCCGAGGCTTCGATGGCCTTCTGCGTTCCGGTCGCTCCCGCGGCGCTGGCCGATGAGCTCTCGCCGAAATTGGAAAACAGCACATTGCTCAAGGAACGGTTCATGGCCTTGGCCATGAGTTGAGTCAGCAGCGTGCCGGCCGCACCCACCACGGTGCCGGCGATGATCATGGCGGCGTTGTCGAGCACGAAGCCTTCGAATCCCACCGCCAGTCCGGTCAGCGCGTTGTACAGAGAGATCACCACCGGCATGTCGGCGCCGCCGATGGGCAGCGTCATCGCGATTCCCAGCAGGAGCGCGAACGCGAAGAACGCCGACACGACCGGCGGCTCCGCGTGGATTCCCGAGACGATCATGAATCCGAGCGCCGCAGTGACGAGCAGAATCGCCAGATTGAGGAATTTCTGGCCGCTGAAACGGACCGACTTCGTAATCAGTCCCTGTAGTTTTGCGAAGGCGATCAAACTGCCGCTGAAGGAGACGGCGCCGATGAAGCCGCCGACCGCGGCCATCGTGAGATGCACGACGTTGTGCTCATTGCCGCTGTACAGCTCGACGGCCGCGATCGCCCCCGCCGCGCCGCCGCCCATGCCGTTGTAGAGCGCGATCATCTGCGGCATGTCGGTCATGGCGACCCGCTTGCCGCTCACCCATGCCACGATTCCGCCGATGGCAATGGCCGCGGCGACGAGGATCAGATTGAAGGAAGAAGCGGAAGCGCCGACGAACACCAAGGTCACGACGGTGGCGAGCAGCATGCCGGCACCGGCCCAGCGCACGCCGCTCACCGCGGTGACGGGCGAGCTCATGCGCTTCAGCCCCATGATGAACAGCGCCGCCGCTATGAGATAGGACAACTGCGTGAGGGTTTGAATGGTCGATGTGGACGGCATGGCTAGGAGCCTTTCCTCTTTCCGGCCGTGACGAACATCTTGAGCATGCGTTCGGTCACGACATAGCCGCCCACCGCGTTGCCGGCCGCGAGCACCACGCCTAAAAAGCCGATGATTCGCAGCACCGTGCCGTCGGCCGCCGCCAATGCCACCATCGCGCCGACCAACACGATCCCGTGAACGAAGTTCGACCCGGACATGAGCGGCGTATGCAGGATCACCGGCACCCGCGAGATGACTTCATAGCCTGTGAACGCGGCCAGCATGAAAATGTAAAGCGCAATGACGCCGTCGATCATGATGATTGTCCCTCCACGGTCTTGCGGGTCGCTTCGTGCTTGATTTGGCCGCCGTGCGTGAGCACCGCGCCGGCGAATACCTCATCGTTCCAGTCGATGGCCAGTTCGCCATTGGCTAGGGCGGGCTTCAATAAGTTAAACAAATTTCGGGCGTACATTTCGCTGGCGTGGTACGGCAGCGAGGCGGGCAAATTCAGCGGGCCCACGATTTTGACGCCGCTGTGGATCACGGTCTCGCCGGCGCTGGTGAGCTCGCAATTGCCGCCCTGCTCCGCGGCGATATCGACCACGACCGATCCCGCCTTCATGCGCTCGACTGCCGCCCGGCTGATGATGCGCGGCGCGGCCCGCCCGGGAACCGACGCGGTGCTCACGACGATGTCGCTGGCGGCGATTCGGGCGTCCAGGACCTCCTGTTGCTTGAGCTTCTCCTCCGGGGTGAGTTCCCGCGCATAGCCGCCCGTGCCTTCGGCGGATACGCCGGTTTCGACGAACTTTGCACCCAGGGATTTGACCTGGTCGCGGGTCGCGCCTCGAACGTCGTAGGCTTCGACGACCGCGCCCAACCGTCTTGCGGTTGCGATCGCCTGCAGGCCCGCGACGCCGGCGCCGATGACCAGCACCGACGCCGGCCGGATCGTGCCCGCGGCCGTGGTCAACATGGGCAGGAATTTCTCCAGTGTATTGGCCGCGATGAGCACGGCCTTGTAGCCGGCAACAGCGGCCTGCGAGGAGAGCGCATCCATCGACTGGGCACGGGAGATGCGCGGCACCAGCTCCATCGAAAAACTCGTGATCCCCCGTTCTTTGAGCGCCCGCACCAGGTCGGGCCGTGCGTATGCCTGCATGAATCCGACGACCACGGTGCCCTCGTTGAGGGAATTGACTACGGCGATGCTGGGGGGCTGGACCGTCAACAGCACGTTCGCGACTTTCAGGATTGTCGCGGTATCGCTGATTTCGGCATCGGCGTACGCGGCGTCCGAAAAGTGCGCCGAGACACCCGCGCCGCGTTCGATGAGCACGCGGGCCCCCAACGCCTTCAATTTGGCCGCAATCTCCGGGACGACGGCTACGCGAGCCTCGTTCGCGGCGGTCTCTCGGAGGATACCGATGATGACTGCCATGGACGGATTCTCCCCAAACATTGAATTGTATATTAGGAGTCGACTATCTTTAGCATTGTTATGGAGCCGATGTTCAAAGACAAGCCTCGATCGCTGGATTGGGCGGACGACCTCGCGGTCGTTCCCCGGGGGCATCCGTTGTCCCAACAGATCCTGCGGACCGACGTGTCCGGGATGCCGCTCGAGTGGGTCGATTATCGCGAGGCGGCGCGCCTTTATCACACACTTCAGGTGGCCTACACCTGCGGAACGCTCCTGTATCGCCTGTTCGGCGGGACCTGTGCGAGGACCGGCCTGCGCACGGTGGTCGAGGTGAACTCCATCATCGCGACACACGGACATACCGGCAACCCGGGCAATCTGCGCGGCGCCGGCTATACGCCGCCGCTGAACAATCAAACCCTGTTCCGGCGAGATGCGTATTTGTGCTTGTATTGCGGGGCGCGCTTTCAGTACAGCATGTTGTCGCGCGACCACGTGACGCCGTTCAGCCGCGGCGGCCATGACACCTGGGGAAACGTCGTGTCGGCGTGCCGCCGCTGCAACAATGCCAAGGCCTCACGGACGCCGGAACAGGCCGGCATGCAGTTATTGGCCGTACCGTTCACACCGACCTACGCCGAATACATTTTCCTGAAGGGCCGGCGTGTGCTCGCGGACCAGATGGAGTACCTGATTGCGCACTTTCCGCGTTCCAGTCCGTTGCACGAACGCATGCAACGTTGGCCGATGTGAGCGTCAATGCCTTGGATGGACCACCCGCCGCCGCGGCTCCAGCGTATACTCGCGGCGTGCAAAGCGGTACGCACTCCGGCGTCGTATATCACATCGATGCCAGTTATTTCATTTTTCGGGCCTACTACTCGATGCCGCCGGACATGGTCGACGCCGACGGCAATGCCACCCACGCGCTTTACGGCTTTGCGCGATTCATTTCGGATCTGCTCGAACAGGTGAGGCCGGAGAGGATCGGCGTCGCGTTCGATCATTCCTTGAGAAGCGAGACTTCGTTTCGCAACGTGATCTACCCCGCCTACAAGGCCAACCGCGAATCGCCGCCCCTCGATTTGGAGCGCCAATTCGCGCCGTGCCGCGAATTTTGCCGTCACATGGGACTGGCGGAGTTCGCCAGCGCCGAATACGAGGCGGACGACATCATTGGGACGCTGGCGACGCGTGCCCGCACCGCGGGGCTGCGCAATGTTCTGGTGACCCGGGACAAGGATCTTTCGCAATTGATACGCGACGGCGATGTGTTTTGGGATTACAGCGGCAATGCGCGCTATACGTACGGCGAGATCGGGCCGCGCTTCGGCGCGGTGCCGGAGTTGATCGCGGATTTCCTTGCGCTCACGGGGGACTCGGTCGACAACATCCCCGGCGTTCCGGGCATAGGGAAGAAGACCGCGGCGGAGTTGTTCACCGCATTCCGCTCGCTCGACGATTTGTATGCGAATCTCGAGCGTGTTGCCGCGATGAAGTTGCGCGGCGCGGCGTCGGTGGCCGCCAAGCTCCTCGCGCACAAGGACGCGGCATATCTGGCCCGGCGCCTCACCGGGATAGTTTGCGACATGCCGCTCGAATTCACTCTCGATGAGCTCCGGCCGCGGCCGCCGGATGCCGCGGCCCTGGAGGCGTTTTTCGACAGGCATGGCTTCGGAAGCATGCTGCGCCGGCAGGCGCGGCGGATTTCGGGCACGCAATGAAATTGAAATAGGACCGTAACATGAGCGTATTGATCGCCGGCCTGGCAGTGTTTCTCGGAGCCCACTCCATCGGGATTTTTTTTCCCAACGTGCGCGCGCGTATGGTCGGGCGGTTGGGTGAAGGGCCCTGGAAAGCCGGGTACAGCCTGATTTCCCTGGCCGGATTCGTGCTGTTGATCTACGGTTTTGGATTGGCGCGTCAAGCGCCGCTCGTGCTGTACTCGCCCGCTTCGTGGCTGCGGAAAGTCACCTTTCTCTTCATGCTGCCGGTCTTCCCGATGCTCCTGGCAGCGTATCTGCCCGGGAAAATCAAAACGGCGACGAAGCATCCCATGCTCGCTGCCGTCAAGTTCTGGGCTTTCGGTCATTTGCTCGCGAATGGAACCTTGGCCGACGTGCTGCTCTTCGGCGGGTTCCTCGCCTGGGCGATTGCGGATCGGATGTCCTTGAAGCGCCGGCCCGCGGCGATAGAGACCGTTGCTCCCGGAAAATTCAACGACCTCATCGCCGTTGTTCTAGGGATTGCACTTTATGTGTTATTCATTGGCTGGGCTCATGTGCGCTTGTTTGGCGTCTCGCCGCTCGGCTGATGGAGTTGCCCACCTATGCGGACGTCGAGGCGGCTGCAGCAAGGCTTCGAGGTCATGCCCACGTTACTCCGGTGATGACCTCGAGGATCGTCGACCAGGCGGTTGGCGCCAGCGTGTTTTTCAAGTGCGAGAACTTCCAGCGGGCGGGTGCGTTCAAATTTCGCGGGGCGTTCAATGCACTGTCGGCACTCTTACCCGACGCGAGGGGCCGAGGGGTCATCGCGTTCTCATCGGGAAACCATGCGCAGGCGGTTGCGCTGGCCTCGCGCATCCTCGGCATCGGCGCCACCATCGTCATGCCCGATGATGCCCCGGCATCCAAAATTGAGGCCACGCGAGCCTACGGCGGCAGCATCGTGACATACGACCGATATCTCGAGAACCGCGAGGAGATCGCGCAGCGATTGGCGCAGAGCCAGGGCTCGGCCGTCATTCCACCCTATGACCATCCGGCCGTCATCGCCGGCCAGGGTACTGCGGCCGCGGAACTCGTCGCGCACGCGGGGCGGCTCGACAGCTTGTTCGTGTGTCTCGGCGGCGGCGGTCTGCTTGGCGGTTCCGCCTTGGCGGCCAAAGCGCTGTCGCCGGGTTGCGCGGTGTTTGGAGTCGAGCCGTTGGCCGGCAACGATGGCCAGCAATCCATTCGCGCGGGGTCGATCGTGCGCATTGCAGTCCCGAAGACCATTGCCGACGGTGCACAGACGCAGGCGCTCGGCCGCTATACCTTCGAGATCATCCGCCGCGATGTGCAAGACATTCTGACCGTCTCTGATGCCGAGTTGATCGATTGCATGCGTTTCTTCGCGACTCGAATGAAGATCGTGGTGGAACCGACCGGCTGCCTGGGCTTTGCCGCGGTGCGTGCCTTGGGGACGAGGCTCGCCGGGCAGCGAGTCGGGGTGATCATCAGCGGTGGAAACATCGACGCCGAACGCATGGCGCAATTGCTGAACGATTCGTAACCATCATCGACGAACGCGTTCTGCAATACTGTCGTAAGTCCGTCGCGCCGGGCGCCGAGCCGAAGCCGCGCCGCTGCTCCGCCCCCACGCATTGACGCTGCGCGCATCGAGCCGCTTCAGTATTGGGTCCGCGACACAGGGGAGTCGTTTGAGAACGTTCGCAAGGATTCTTGTGATGGGCCTGACGACTTTGCTCCTGATGCTGTTCGCACTGGTGCTCGTCGTGTGGGAAAGGCCGCCCGATCTCATTCGAGTCGGCGCCGGTTACGCGGCGAAGATTGTATGTTCAAACGTCTTTCTCGCGAACCGCGATCCATTCGAGGTCCTGAAGTCCGACGTGCAGGCCCCCGGGCACCCGCTGCTCAAACTCATGCGCGTCGATCTGGATCGAAAGCTCGGCACCGTGCGAGCGGGTTTGCTGGGATTCATCGGTGGTGGGCTCGCGGTCGCGAGGCCCGACGCCGGGTGTGCGGTGATGCCCGACGGGAGGCTCGACACCGCTCGCCCGGTGCCTCGCCCAAAAAGGCTGTCTTATGACGACCCAACCGAATGGGACGCAGCTTCCGCGCTGCCTGCGGTGCAGGCCGTCATTGCAGACGATACGCTGGCTGGGCCCGGTATGCGGGCCATCGTGGTCGTGAGCGGGGGCCGTCTGGCCGCAGAGCGGTATGCGCCGGGCTTTGACCGGAATACCCCACAGCTCGGATGGTCGATGACCAAGAGCGTAACCGCGGGGCTCATCGGCTTGTTGGTCAAGGATGGGCGTCTGACCCTCGAACAATCGGCCGGGCTGGCGGGCGCCGCCCGCGATGCCATAAGCGTAGCTGACCTCATGAGCATGACCAGCGGTCTGCACTTTGACGAGGGGTACGGAGCGGTGTCGGACGTTACGCGCATGCTGTACCTCGAGCCTGACATGGCGGCATTCGCCGGCGCCGAGCCCCGCGCTCACCCCATCGGGGAGGTGTGGAGCTACTCGAGCGGATCCGCCGTCGTTGTATCGCGCATCTTCCAAAATATCGTGGGCAGCGACTCGATCCATTTCGTACAAAGCCGTCTATTCGAGCAGCTGGGCATGAAGAGCGCCGTCATCGAGACGGATGAAACGGGCACAATGGTCGGATCGTCGTACATGTACGCCACGCCGCGCGACTGGGCGCGCTATGGGCAATTGCTCGTGCAAGACGGTGTCTGGAAGGGCCGGGAGGTGTTGCCGCGGGGCTACGTGGCAATGATGGCTTCCCCCGTCGCGGCCTCGGGCGGCGAATACGGGCGCGGTATGGTTTGGCGCTGGGTGACCCATGGCGACAAGCCCGGTGAGAATCCCGATGCGGCCCTCGGAATACCCGCTGATGCGTTTTGGATGTCGGGGCACGATGGACAGTTCGCCGCCATCATCCCGTCTCGACAGCTGGTGATCATCCGCATGGGGCTTACTCCCGCGCGTGACCAATATATGCCCGAGCCCCTGGTTCACGCGGTCATCGAGGCCGCTCGCTGAAGCCGTTGCGGCGTCAGGCCGGCTTCAATCGCCTCCGGCGGAAATCCGCGAGAATTTCCCGGGCTGCGTTGTGTCCGGGCGCGCCCGTGACGCCGCCGCCCGGGTGCGTCCCGGAACCGCACATGTATAGGCCCTTCAACGGTCCGCGATAGTCACCGTGTCCGAGCATGGGCCGCGCGGAGAACAATTGGTCCAGGGAGAGTGCGCCGTGAAAGATGTCGCCGCCCACGAGGCCGAAGGTTCGCTCCAGATCGAGCGGGCTCATGATCTGCCTCCCCAGCACGGATGCCTTGAAGTTGGAGGCGTGGCTGTTCACCAGGTCGATCATGACGTCCGCCACATGTTCGCGATGGTCGTCCCATGAGGCACCGTCGGCGAGCACCGGGGCGACGTGCTGGCAGAAAAGGCTTGCGACATGCCGGCCGGGAGGCGCGAGGCTGTCGTCCAAGGTGGACGGAATGAGCATTTCGACGATGGGCTTTTTCGACCACCCGCCCGACTTCGCATCAAGGTACGCTTGGTCCATGTAGGCCAGGCTGGGCGCCATGATGATCCCTGATGTATGGTGGTCTGCAGGGGCGCCGCCCGGCAGCGCCGTGAAATCCGGCAACTCGGACAGCGCGACGTTCATGCGGAACGTGCCGGATCCGCAGCGCCAACGATTCATTCGTTCGCGGAAGTCGGCGTCGAGGAACGACGGGTCGATGAGCTTCCCGTACAGCAGTTTGGGATTGAGGTTGGAAACGACGCAGCGTGCCCGGATCGCTTCGCCGCCTTCAAGCACGACCCCCACTGTCCGGCCGGCCTCGACGATGACTTCACGCACGGCACTCGATACTCTGATTTCGACCCCGCGTTCGGCGGCCGCCTTGGACATGGCCTGCGAGATGGCGCCCATTCCGCCGATGGCATGACCCCAGGCGCCCTTCTTGCCGTTGACCTCGCCGAAGACATGGTGAAGCAGAACATAGGCGGAGCCGGCGGAATAGGGGCTGGCATAGTTGCCGACGATGCCGTCGAAACCATACGCGGCTTTAATCGGCGCACTCTCGAACCAGCCGTCGAGATAGTCGCCCGCGGATTTCACGAACAAATCCAGCAATTCGCGGCGCATGGCCATGTCGAGCCTGGCGATCCTCTTGCCCAGGCGAGCGCTGCGGAGCAATTCGGGCAGCGCCTCGACCCAGCCTCCCGCGGTCACGTTGGGCGGCGTCTCGAGCACCAGATCGCGCAGCACATCGGCGATCACGTCGAGGCGTTCGGCATAGCCAGCCAACGCTTTGGCGTCCCGAGCGGAGAACTTGGCGACTTCCCGCTCAGTGTTGCCTGCGCCAACCTTCAGGTACCCGGCATCACCCAGTGGCAAGAAATTGGAGAGCTTTCGTTCCACCACGCGCAGACCATGCCGTGGAAGTTCGAGGTCGCGGATGACTTTCGGGTTGAGCAGCGAGACCGTGTACGCCGCCACCGAATTGCGAAACCCCGGATGGAACTCTTCGGTGACCGCTGCCCCGCCCACCACGCCGCGTCGTTCAAGTACCGTGACCTTCAGTCCCCCCGATGCCAGGTAGGCGGCGCACACCAATCCATTGTGGCCGCCGCCGATGACTATCGCGTCGCGCTGGGATGAATCAGCCACTATCGAGCCCAAGCGCAATTCACGGCGTGCGCCGCGGGAGACTCACGATTTTCCTCGCGCGGCCGTGCCCGATTTCTTGCGCCGCGGAGGCTTGCGGAGCAACCGCGGAAAGGCGCCGTTGCACAGCGCCGTGACCCAGTCCTCGCATAGGGCGATGGCTTCGCGCGCCTTGAATGTCTTGGCGCT
>Ga0182015_10003978_pt1 | contig 16196 bp, 11 predicted proteins | sample 712P3MmetaG_FD_120478 | JGI IMG/M metagenome (GOLD analysis project Ga0182015, IMG submission 120478) | Permafrost microbial communities from Stordalen Mire, Sweden - 712P3M metaG | ecosystem: Environmental > Terrestrial > Soil > Wetlands > Permafrost | place: Sweden: Stordalen | collected... | reverse complement strand
GCGCACGATCACTAACGTCCAGTCGCCGAAGGCCCCGATGCCACCAGTGGATATGTCGGCGTGCTCGGCCGCGAAATCCGGACAGAGCTTGCACCCTTCACGAGTGAAGGCGTGAGCCTCCTTTAGGGGGATCTCGTGCATGGCGCCGTCGTGTGTCCAGATCTGGAACACGCCCTTGATGTTCATCTTCTTTATGTCGGCTCGCTTGATGTTGTACTTGGCTTCGAAGAGCCCCTCGAAAATGGAGTCGTCGAAGGTCTTGGAACACATGAGGCCAATCGAGAGGCTCAAGCGTCGCGCAATCTTTCCCGCCTTGCGTGACTGCATCACTCCGGGGGCTGACGCCATGCAACCCATGCCCACGACCGCGATGCGCTCCGCGCCCCCTTTGATTGCCTCGGGGTAGGCGAGCAGGTTTGCCGAGTACGTGTAACGCGATTTCGCCGTGTCGAGCACTTCTTGGCGGGTGCGTGCAACTTGGGGCTGGGCGACCCACGTAGAGCCGTCACCCTCGAGCCCGCTCACGAGCGCCGCGTCGATGACGTCGTTCTCCAATGCGTAGATCAACAGCGCCGACACGAATCCACCGTCCTGGCCGTTCTCGATGAGCTCGGGGTCGCTCGCTCGGGCAAGCAACACGTCGCCAATGCCGTAGACCTCGTCGTCGGTGCGATCTCGAGCAAAGAGCTTCGTGTCGATCTCGCTCTCCCAATTGCGAAACCGTGGACAGGCGCGCGTGCACAGGGTGCAGCCCGTCTCGCCATGGGTGCAGTCTTCGCGTCCGCCGTCAATATCGAGGTGCCAGGGCTTGTAGACACCGCCCTCAGCGTTGTAGTCCAGCACGTCGTGGGGACAGGCAATGACACAGGCGGCGCAGCCGGTGCAGAGCCCCGAAGTCACCACTTCGCTGAAGAGCTGGCGCCAATGTGGTTTGTCTAAGGCCATGGTTTAACACTAGTAATGGGCGTTGCGACTCAAGTGCGGGTACGCTGCGGCGCGTGCCTGAAGTACTTGAAGTCGAGTCGTATCGCCAGTTAGCCAATAGAACCGTGGGAGCGACGGTCGTTCGTGGTTGGGCTGACGGTTACGCCGCCAAAAAACTCTCGTCACCGAGCGCGTGGTCACGTGCGGTGAAGAACCTGACGATCACTGATACGTCGCGTCGCGGAAAACTGTTGTTGCTGCACACCAGTGGCGTCACGCTCGGCATGCGCTTCGGTATGACGGGAGTGTTGCTCATAAATGACGAGGCGGCCATCGATGGTCTCTTCTACGGTCCTCACTCGTACCAGTCCGGTTGGATTCGCGGTGGGCTGGAATTTGATGACGGGCGAAAACTCATTCTGCACGACCCGCGTCGATTGGGACGTTTCGAGATTGATCCCGACCTCAGTGAACTTGGTCCGGACGCGCTCACGCTGAACCGCAAAGAGTTTGACGAAGTCGTGCACGTGACGCGTGGTGATGGTCGGGCGATCAAAGCTCGGTTGCTCGACCAATCGGTCGTCGCGGGAGTGGGCAACCTGCTCGCCGACGAGATTCTCTTTCGGGCCGGCATTGATCCGCGAACCCCAACGGGACTGCTCGACGTTGACCAGAAGAATCGATTGTTTCGGGCATTCAACCTGACCATGCGAACCCTGCAACGTCGAGGCGGTTCACACCTGGGCGATCACATGCCGGCGCGTTTCCCCGGAGGACTGTGCCCGCGCGACGGGGGACAGATGTTGAGTGAGACCATCGGCGGGCGTACGACGTACTGGTGTTCACTCCATCAGCACTGAGATTCTCAGGTAACGCGCGACGTTGCGTCCTCAATGGGCGAGACTGTATGAATGTCCTCGTTCATTCAGCACTACGGCTACTTCGGGCTTTTTCTTCTCTCGGTGCTGTCCTCGGCGTGCATTCCGATTCCCTCGGAGGTGGCCTACGGGTTTGCCGGCGCCGCGTGCACCACTGCGATCACCGGGCACGCGCAGTTTTCGTTGTGGGCTGTCATCGTCGTGGGCACGGTGGGCTCGGTAGTTGGCGCAATCATTGCCTACGAAGTTGGGCGCAGCGCCGGCAGGACGATTGTCGATCGCTGGGGTAAGTGGTTATTGCTCACACACGACGACCTCGAAAAATCAGAGCGTTGGTTCGAAAAGTACGGCACCATTTCAGTGTTGGTGAGTCGGGTGATACCCGTCGTTCGATCGTTCATTTCGGTGCCGGCTGGCATTGCCGAAATGAAGCGCGGGCTATTTGATCTACTCACGGCGATCGGTTCGGCAATCTGGGTTGCCCTGCTGGCGGGGCTCGGCTACGCCGCGGGCAAGAACTGGAATCACGTGAGCAAGGATTTCCACGCCGCGGAGCTGCCAATAATCGTCCTGGTGGTGTTGTTGATCGTCGCCGCATTCTGGCACCGCGTGCGCACGGTGCGTCGATACAACGCGACTAAGGGGTGAGGGCGCCAAGCACTCGTCCGGCGTGGCCGTCGGCGTGCACGGCGTACCACGCGTGTTCGATCGTGCCCGTTGGTCCCACCACGAACGTCGAGCGGATGACGCCAAGAATCTTCTTGCCGTAGTTCATCTTTTCTCCGAACGCGCCGTACTTCGTCATCACCTTCTTCTCGGGATCACTCAACAGGTCGAACTTCAACGAATACTTTTTGCGAAAGGCCGCGTGATCAATTGCTGAGTCGGGAGAGATGCCGAGCACGGCGACGCGCAAATTCTTGAACGCGCCCAACTGGTCATTGAACTGGCATGCTTCTTTCGTGCATCCCGGCGTGTCGTCGGCGGGATAGAAATAGAGAGCGACGCGCGTGCCGGCGAAGTCCTTTAACGAGACACTTTTCCCGCTCTGATTCATCAATGTGAAGGCCGGTGCCTTCATTCCGGCCTCAAGTCGCGCCATGTCGTTCCTTTCAACTTTCGTTCAAAAAATGCCAACTCTCCGGTAGACTAGGGGAGAAGCTCCTTGAAGTGAGCTTGGGCCCACACTCTTCGAACGACGGTTCCGGGTCCAACCGAGAAACGACCGTTGTCCCGTGAGTAGTGAAAATAAAGTGTCTGGAGCCTCGTCCCCAGACTTATACGCCACCAAAATGACTTTTGCCGAGTTGGGTGTTCATCCCGATCTCTGCGCCGAGCTGACCAGCCAGGGCATTACCACCGCCTTTCCGATCCAGGCCCTCACCATTCACGACGCCCTCGCGGGGCGCGACGTGTGCGGTAAGGCCAAGACGGGGTCAGGTAAGACCCTTGGGTTCGGTCTGCCGATGCTCCAGCGCGTCGCTGACAGTGAGAAGGAACTGGTCCGTGAAGGCGGCCCGGCCCGACCGCGCGGGCTGGTGCTGTTGCCCACGAGAGAACTTGCCGTGCAGGTGTACGAGGTGCTGAAGCCCTTGGGCGCGGCGCTCGGACTGCACGTGAACGCTGTTTACGGCGGCGCCGATATTGAGCGCCAGATCAAGTCGCTGCGCCGAGGCTGTGACATCATCATCGCGACGCCCGGTCGCCTGATCGATCTTGGCGACCGTGGCGAGCTCAACGTGGAGCACCTGGACGTGTTGGTCCTCGATGAAGCCGACCGCATGGCCGACATGGGATTCATGCCTCAGGTCGAGTGGGTGCTACGGCGCATCGCCGAACACGCGCATCAGACGCTGCTCTTTTCGGCGACGCTTGACGGTGCGATTGACCGGCTCGTCAAGCGCTACCTCACCGATCCTGTCTTCCACGAAGTGGCGAGCGACACCCAGACGGTCTCGCTGATGGTGCATCACTTCTTTAACGTGCACCAGATGGACCGCATCAAGGTGGCCGCGGCGATCTGTAATTCAATGGGCAAGACCCTGATCTTCTGTCGAACGAAACGCGGTGCCGACCGTCTGGTTGAGCAACTGCAAAAAGAAGGCGTGAACGCGGCGGCCATTCATGGCGACCTGCGGCAGAGCCAGCGCGAAAAGGCGTTGGCCGATTTCTCGGCCGACAAGTTGCCCGTGTTGGTCGCGACCGACGTGGCGGCACGTGGGTTGCACATTGACGGCGTGGACTGCGTTATGCACTTCGACCCGCCCGAGGACCACAAGGCCTACCTGCACCGCTCGGGTCGCACCGCTCGGGCCGGATCGACCGGCGTGGTCGTCTCGCTGCTGTTGTGGAATCAGACCATCGAAGCTGAAGTGATCATGCGTCGTCTGGCACTCAAGCGCCCGATTGTGGAAGTCTTTTCCAACGACCCGCACCTCAAGAACCTGGCGGAATGGGACCCAACGATGGAGGAAGCACTACGGTGAGCAAGAAGAAAAAGCTTGACGTTTTTAGCTACGACAAGAAGATCAAGCGCGCCCTCGTGGTAGTCGCCCACCCCGACGACGTTGACTTTGGTTCGGCTGGCACGGTCGCGACGCTCACCGGTCACGGTGTCGACGTGGCCTACTGTCTCGTCACGTCAGGCGACGCCGGTGGCGACGACTCAACGCATTCTAAAGAGGAGCGGACCTCGATTCGTGAGAGCGAACAGCGTGCCGCCGCCGCCGAGGTCGGTGTCAGCACACTGACGTTCCTGCACTGGCCCGACGGCCAGGTGGAACCGACGCTGTTACTGCGCCGAGAGATCGCGCGCGTCATTCGTACCCACCGACCGGACCTGGTCCTGACGCAGAGCACCGAGCGAAATTGGGAGCGGATCGGCGTGAGCCACCCCGACCATCTCGCGACTGGCGAAGCCACGATGCGAGCGATCTATCCCGACGCCCGCAACCCGCACGCGTTTCCCGAATTGGTGCGCGAGGGCTTCGAACCGCACGTGGTGTCGACCGTGTGGATATCGGGCACGAATCCCACCATGGTGGTCGACATCACCAAGGTCTTTGACCTCAAGTACGCCGCTTTAAAGCGCCACCAGAGTCAAGTCGGTGGCCGCGTAGGACTGAAGAAGATGCTCAAGAGTTGGGCCCGACTCAACGCGAAGAACGCCGGGCTCGGCAAGGGTCGCCTCGGTGAGAGTTTCAAGGTCGTCAATACCAGGTAGACAACGCGTCACTCATTGTGGCGTCGTATGGTTGCCCGATGGGCAGTGACGAGAACAAGGCCGATATAGAACGCACGCCGATAGGTCAACGTACCGCTGCCCACGGACTCAATCACATTTTTGCGGGCGTCACTCGCGCCAATATGCCGGGCCAATTACTTGCCGGCGTCACGTTGCTCGCTATTGCCATACCCGAACAGTTAGCAACCTCACAACTAGCGGGCATGCCGGCCTTTACGGCGATGATTGCCTTCATCACGGCGACGCTGGTCTTCGTGCTGGTGGGCTCGAACCCAATTGTCTCCGTCGGCGCCGACTCGACGATCGCGCCACTCTTTGCCGTTGCATTGTTGCGCATCGCACTTCCCGCGTCGACGCAGTACTACGAGCTGGTCGCCGCCACCGCACTGGTCACCGGACTGTTGTTGCTGGCGATCGGCCTCTTGAAACTCGGTTGGTTCGCCGACTTTCTATCCTTGCCAATCGTTATCGGCTTCATGACCGGAATTGGTTTCATCATCATTGTTCACCAACTCCCGCACGTGTTCGGAATTGCCGGCGGCGGCAATTCGGTAATCCAACGACTGCAAGCCATCGTCGATAACTTTCATCACGTCAGCGTGTGGTCTGTCGTATTGGCGCTGGGCACGTTGGCGGCCATGACCATCGGCGAAAAGATCAACCCTCGACTGCCATGGGCGTTGGCTGCAGTGTTAATAGGGACAATCCTCTGCGTGTCGCTCTCGCTGGCAAACCACGGCGTCCAGGAACTAGGTCCGGTCATTGCTGGTCTTCCTTCATGGCGGTTGCGTTGGTTCAGTCTGCACGAGTGGAGTGTGATCTTTACTACGGCTCTGACCTTGGTGGTCGTCATCATGAGTCAGACGGCGGCGACTGCTCGAACGTCGGCCGACGAACTCGGCGTCGCGGACGACTTGAGCCGCGACTTCGTTGGCGTGGGATTGGCCAACGTGGCTGCCGGTCTCGTAGGCGCGTTTCCCGTCGACGCCAGTCCGGCGCGGACGACGGTCACACGTCTTGCGGGCGGACGGACCAAGCTGGTGGGACTGGTGGCTGCCATTGGCGCGCTCATCGTCGCTCCGTTCGCCTCGATTGCTCACAGCATTCCGTTGGCCGCGCTGGCGGGGGTGTTGCTGTTCGTCGCCGGCCGGCTTATCAAGATCTCTCAGTTGCGTGCTATTTGGTCCATCAGCCGTGTGGAATTCGCGCTCTCGATATTGACGGTGCTCGGAGTTCTGATTCTTGGGGTGGAGATTGGACTGGCTATGGCCGTGGGACTTGCGATCTTGGATCAAACGTGGCGCTCGGCCCATCCCCAGATGATCGAGCTGGGACGGCGCAAGGGGACGACAAGCTGGGAAATCGCCGACGAACATGACGTCGACCGCGTCGCGCACATCCTGGTCGTGATCTTCACGGCCGACATTTACTTCGCCAACGCGGGCGTCTTTCGTCGGGACTTGCACGACATCATGGTCAAGCGTCCCGATTCCGTGCACATCGTTATCGACGCGGCGGCCATAGCCAACATTGACTACACGGGCCTCGCGATGTTAAAGCAAGTGGTCACCGACCTCATCAAGGATTCAGTGAGCGTGTCGATCGCCAGAGCCACGGCTGACGTTCGCGGACAACTCAAGAAGTCAGGCGAAAAGTCGCTCAGTTCAATCCCGGTCTACGACAGTGTCGATGCTGCCGTCAGCGCCTATTCGAAATAGGAACGTCGCGCTTCAACGAAATCCCGATGGTCTCTCGGGAGTCGGCAACTACTGCGTCGCGAGTTGGCGCAGTACGAAGTTGAGCACGCCGCCGTGACGGTAGTACTCAGCTTCGGTTGGCGTATCAATGCGAAGACGCACGTTGAACTCAACGACGTCGCCATTGCTGCGTGTCACGCGCACTGGAACCTCATGGACCGTTTCGCCGCGGTTGAGTGGGTCCAGACCGCCGATATCGAAGACCTCCGTACCCTCGAGCGCGAACGTCTCGGCTGACTCACCGGGCAGATACTGCAGCGGCAGCACGCCCATGCCCACAAGATTCGAACGGTGAATGCGCTCGAAACTCTCAACAAGTACCGCCTTGACGCCGAGCAACTTGGTGCCCTTGGCCGCCCAGTCACGACTGGAACCCGTGCCGTACTCCTTGCCGCCCAGTACAACCAGCGGTGTGCCTTCAATCGCGTAGAGCATGGCGGCATCGAAGATCGACATCTCGGTGCCTTCGGGCAGCTTGATCGTGATGCCACCCTCGGTGCCCGGGGCCATCTGATTGCGCAGTCGCACGTTCGCGAAGGTGCCGCGGACCATCACTTCATGGTTCCCGCGGCGGGTGCCATAGCTGTTGAAGTCTTGGGCGCGCACGCCGCCGTCGATGAGGTAGAGACCGGCGGGACCGTTGGCCCGGATGCTGCCGGCCGGTGAGATGTGGTCCGTGGTGACTGAGTCACCGAGCTTGGCGAGCACGCGTGCACCCTCGATGTTCTCGACCACGCCGGGCTCCATTGTGAGGCCCTCAAAATAGGGCGGGAGTTTCACGTAGGTGGACGCCGGATCCCAGTTGTAGGTAACCGTGTTGGTTGTCGGCACGTTCTGCCACCGCTCGTCGCCACCGAAGGCGCTGGCGTAGCGCTCCTTGAACATCTCAGGCGTTAACGAGGCGCGAACGCCTTCGGCGACCTCGGCGTCGGTGGGCCAGAGGTCTTTGAGATAGACCGGCTGGCCATCGTGGTCAACGCCGAGCGGCTCGGTGCTGAGATCAATGTCAATGGTGCCGGCGAGCGCGTAGGCCACTACTAAAGGAGGGCTGGCGAGGAAGTTCTGCTTCACGTCGGGGTGTATGCGACCTTCGAAGTTGCGATTGCCTGACAACACCGAGACGACGGAAAGGTCGTGCTCATTCACTGCATCGGATATTCCGTTCAGCAAAGGCCCGGTGTTGCCAATGCACGTGGTGCAGCCGAATCCCGCGAGGTAGAAGCCGAGTTTGTCGAGCGGCACCACGAGATCGGCGCGCTCTAAGTAGTCCATGACCACGCGGCTTCCAGGAGCGAGCGAGGTCTTGACCCAGGGCTTCACACTGAGCCCGCGCTCGACCGCGCGCCTCGCCACGAGACCGGCAGCGATCATGACCGACGGGTTTGACGTGTTCGTACACGAAGTGATTGCCGCCACCGTGACCGCGCCGTCAAAGATGTGTTCGGCCGCGTCGATGCCGCGCACTTGCAGGGGTTCACGTCCGAGCGCATCACGGAACGCGCCGCGGGCCCCCGAGAGCGACACGCGATCTTGGGGACGCTTGGGTCCGGCCAAACTGGGTTCCACGGTGGCGAGGTCGAGTTCTACGTATTCGGAGTAGACGGGTTCGGCCACGCTCTTGTCGTGCCAGATACCTTGGGCCTTCGCGTAGGCCTCGACAAGTTCGAGATGCTCGACGGCGCGGCCAGTGAATGCGAGGTAGTCAATCGTGACTTGGTCGATCGGAAAGATTGCACACGTGGCCCCATATTCGGGCGACATGTTGCCGATGGTCGCACGCGTTTCGAGCGAGAGCGACGCGACCCCTGGTCCGTGGGCTTCGACGAACTTGCCCACGACGCCGTGCTTGCGCAGCAACTCAGAGACCGTCAGCACCACGTCGGTCGCCGTGACCCCTTCGCGCGTGGCGCCAACGAGGCGAAGGCCAACCACAGGTGGAATCAACATCGACGTCGGCTGGCCCAGCATGCTGGCCTCGGCTTCGATGCCGCCGACGCCCCATCCGAGCACACCCAGTCCGTTGACCATCGTGGTGTGTGAGTCGGTGCCGACGACCGTGTCGAGATAGGCCACGCCCTCTTGTTCGAAGACCACGCGAGAGAGATGTTCGAGGTTGACCTGGTGGCAGATGCCCATACCTGGGGGCACGACGCGAAATTGCTCGAATGAACTCTGTGCCCACTTGAGGAACGTGTAGCGCTCAATGTTGCGTTCGTATTCAATGGTGACGTTCTGGTCGTAGCTCTCCGGCGTCCCCGTGCGCTCCAGGATGACGGAGTGGTCAATGACCATTTCTACGGGCACCAAGGGGTTGATCTTGTTGGCGTCTCCGCCCAGCGCAATGATCGCGTCGCGCATCGCCGCGAGGTCAACCACGGACGGCACGCCAGTGAGGTCCTGCATGAGCACGCGCTCGGGCGTGACCGCGATCTCACGCGCGTCGTCGCCCGCTGCTTCTCCGTGGCGGTCGGGAGTGTCGGCCCAGCGCGCGAGCGCTTCAATATCGGCGGCGCGCACCTTGACGCCATCTTCGTGACGCAGCAGATTCTCTAGCAAGACTTTGATGGAGTACGGCAAACGCTCCACACCAAAGTCTCGAAGGCCGTCAGCTTTGAGCGAGTAATAGGTGAGCGAACGGCCGGCTACGTCAAGCGTGCTCTTCGAGTTGAAACTGTTCAGTGATGGAGATGTCATATACCCATTCTGCCGTGTCACGCAGTGGTTCGTTTCAGCCGCTGACCGCCCGGGAACGGCCAAAGTGCGAGACTGTTCTCCATGACTTCGACCTATGACTTGTTGAACGCCCGCCTGCAGGCGGCCTTTGATTCAGTCGCTCCCGGCGCCGATCCCGTGCTGAGGACCTCAGATCGAAGTGACTACCAAGCCAACGGTGTCATGGCCTTGGCCAAGCGGGTGTTGCGACCCCCTCGCGATGTTGCCAACGAGATCGTGGCCGCCTCTGACCTGGCTGGCGTCGCCAGCGTGGAGGTGGCCGGTCCTGGGTTTCTCAACCTCACGCTCAGTGTGGGGTTTTTGAACAACCAGTTACGCGCGCTGCTCGGTGACGCACGCGTGGGTCGCGCACCCGTCAGTAACCCAAAAACGGTTGTGATTGACTACTCGGCGCCTAATGTCGCCAAGGAATTGCACGTGGGGAACCTGCGCTCAACGATCATTGGTGACGCGCTGGCGCGAATGTACCGATTTGCCGGGCACCGACTCATCGCGCGAAATCACCTCGGCGACTGGGGGACCCCGTTCGGCATGTTGATCGAGCATTTGCTCGACCTCGGAGAAGAAGAGGCGATTGCGTCGCTCTCCATCGGTGAGCTCAACGCGTTCTATCAAGCGGCTCGGGTGAAGTTCGATGCGGACGATGCATTCAAAGAGCGCAGTCGTTTGCGCGTCGTGACGTTGCAATCGGGCGACCCAGAGACCCTGCGTCTCTGGAAGATTCTCGTCGATCAATCGGTCAAGTATCTCTCGAACATCTACCGCGAACTCGACATCACGCTGACCGCCGATGATGCCGTCGGCGAATCGTATTACAACGACATGCTCGACGACGTGGTCGCTGACCTCGATACGGCGGGACTTCTCGTTGAGAGCGATGGCGCGCTGTGTGTCTTCCCACCGGGGTTCACGAATCGAGAGAATGAGCCGCTGCCGCTCATCGTGAAGAAACGTGACGACGGGTACGGCTACGCGGCGACGGACTTGGCCGCGGTGCGTGACCGGGTGAGCAATCTGCACGCCGATGAACTGCTCTACGTGGTGGGCACCCCTCAGGCCCAACACCTCGACATGGTCTTCGCCGTGGCCCGTATGGTTGGCTGGCTGCCCGACGACGTTCGGTGCGAACACGTGGCCTTCGGACACGTGCTGGGGCCCGACCGCAAGATGTTCAAGACCCGCAGCGGTGAGTCGGTCCTACTCGCTGGGCTCGTTGACGAAGCGATCACGCGGGCCGACGCCGCGTTGGTGTCAAGGAGATTTGAAGGCGACGAAATGGCGAGAGCCGAGCTGTCCGTGCAGATTGCGCTAGCGGCGATCAAGTACGCCGACCTGTCGGGTGAGCGCCAGCGTGACTACGTCTTTGATCTCGATCGCATGCTGGCCTTCGAGGGCGACACGGGACCGTACTTGCAGTACGCGCACGCGCGGCTGCGATCGATCTTTCGCCGGCTGGGTACCGAATGGAACGCCGACAGTGCGAACTTTTTATTGGGTTCACCCAGTGAACGTCACCTGGCGCTCGGTGTCCTGGCGTTCCCGGAGGCATTTGACATGGCGCTCAGTTCGTTACAGCCCCACCGGTTGTGCAACTACCTGTTTGACCTGGCGCAACGATTTACGTCTTTCTATGAAGCCTGTCCCGTGCTGTCGTCCGAAGGCCGACTCCGCGATGAGCGATTGGCGCTGTGTGATCTCACGGCGCGAACCTTGAGCCTTGGTCTGTCCCTGCTGGGCATCCACGCACCTGAGCAGATGTAGGCCCAATCCTTCCAGGCACACGAATCCTTTGATTCTCCGTCCGTTGTGGAAGCTGGACTTGCTATTAGTTGGACGCGCAGCGAATAACTTCGTCGTCGATAACTCGTTATTTTTTGATGCCCCAATGGCGTACACGAATTGTTAGGCGCTGTAGTTCGGGTCACCCTCGGTCGGTGTCGAGCTTGAGTAGAGGTAATCGTTGAGCGCGTTTCGTTGGAGGTCCTGTCCGGGGAAGTCATAAGAGAGTACGACCGAAATGCGGTCTTCAGTGCCAAGTACCGCTCGCACGCTGTGTAGGGTTGTCTTTCCTCGCATGATGAGCAGCGTGCCTTGGTGTGGCTCCACCAGCCTCTGGTGGCCGAACAGACGACGAACGGCACGAAGGCGAATCAAACTATCTAGGCGCTGCTGCAGCCGCTGTTGGCGCCCGCCACGAAAGAGCAACCTGAAGTTTGGAAAGATCTCGGTCTCGCCGCCCGGTACCTCGTTCAGATAGATGATTGCGGTGACGGCGTTGCGGTCGTAGTGCCACCGGTATTCTCCGCCGGGTGGAGTGACGTTGATGTTGCGGGCTGCCAGCGTGTCCTCCATCGGCGTCAGGCCCGGCCCGCACGTATGATCGATCGCTGCCTGAACACGGTTGGAAAGGTCGTCAATTTCGGGAATGGCCTCGGCAATTATCCGTCCATCGACGACCTTGTATCGCAGGGATCTCTCGCGTACTTGCCGTTCGATGAGCGGCAGACCAACGGCGCGATCAAGCGCGAGCACCGACTGGCAGTGTCTCTCACATTCCGCGGCACTGAGGAAGTTCGGCTGGATTGCTACTCCCTCTTTCCAAAAATCAGTTTTCATTCCACACCACTTTCCGCACTCGTTCGTCAAATCCCGACCAGGTGTGCAGGCGCGCCATGCAGTCTCGTAATGCCGTTTGGCGCTCACGGTACTCCGTCTCGCTCCATGCGATCACATTGGCGATTTCGTCTCGTTGTTGCTCGGGCTGTCCGGGTTCGACGATGACGCAATGATCGAGGACACGGTCGTCGACGCCACATGCGCGAGTCGTGACTGGGACGCATCCGGCGGCGATTGCTTCGAGCACGGTTCCCATCTGCCCCTCAACCCATGTCGGGATGTAGGCGTAGCGGCAGGACCATAGAAGTTCACGGTAGCGCCTCGACGTCGAAGGAATCCAGCCGTAGGTTTTCACCGCTTGCGCGCCCGACGTCTCCAGGCGTCTCCGATAGGGTTCGTCGATCTGACCAACCACGTGCAGTCGCGTGGCACCCGCGGGAATGTGTCGCCACGTTTCGATGACGTCGAGGAACCCCTTGCGCAAACCGCACGTGGTGGCCGAGTAGACGAACTCGGGGCGTCGATCTACTGTCGCGGTGCGTGGCCAGCGGGTGAGCCCAGGGGCGTAGTTGACCAGTTTGATCTTCGAATGCCAACGCTCGTCGAACGTGGCGAGCGTTGTGCTGTTGCCGACGAGAATGACCGCATCAGCCAGTTCCATGGTTTCCTGGTGATCGAAGTGTTCCGGTGGCAGATCCCAATCCGGGAAGGGCACTCCGTACTGATCGGCAGCCTCGCGTAGCAGTGCGGCGGCGCGCACCGGGTCCGAAAGGACATAGACCGCAACCTGACGGTCGAAGTGATTCGCGAGACAGAGGTCGGCGAACGCCCAAAAGTGTCCTACGAATACGTCGGCGGTGGTACCGACGGGGCGTTGCGCGTTGTCCCAGTACTCAACAGTTCCGCGCTCGGCGAGGATGGCGTACAGCCGCTCAGCAATCCAACCCGTCGAGTATCCGGGACGGCGCGGACGTCCACCGGGGTTGAAGTAGTCGGACCAGTAGGAGAGGCCAGAATGAATAGCGCGGAGCGTAGCACGGTCATTCCTTCCTCGGATTGCGAGAGACGTCGAATCTCCCGCGATAAGTGGTTGCCCTACTGAGTTGCTCCTCAGGATTAAGTAACGTCCATCCACCCCTAGCGACTTAGCTCGTCCCTTAGATGTCGAAGGTCACTCCACGAGACGTTCTCTCGTGCTCCGCTAGTGTGAGCGACGTAGTGGCGGCTGTGGCGTAGACCATAGCGAAGACAGCTCGGGGGAACTCGTGACGAATACGCACACACGCGGGCCAGAGTTCGAGGGTGCGAAGGCGGCGGGTGCTGGGCAAACGGGGGCACTCCAGTCCGACGTGCTGGCCGCTCTCGTTCGGGATGTTCGCGAGGGCCTGAGTTCCCTTCCAAAGTCGTTGCCGTCGAGGTGGTTGTACGAGGGAGCGGGGTCAGAACTCTTCGAGTTGATAACACAACTCGACGAGTACTATCCGACCCGCGCTGAACGGGCCATTTTGGCTGAGCATGCAACAGAGATCGTTCTGATGTCGGGAGCCAATCGGGTGATTGAGCTCGGGTCGGGGACGTCGGAGAAAATGAAGTTGTTGCTAGACGCGTTTAACAAGGTCGACCGACTCGACGCATTTGTCGCGCTCGATGCGACCGAGCAGGCACTTCGCAGCGCAATCGAAGAACTCGCCGAGCGGTATCCACGCACTGCCGTGTCGGGAGTCACGGCTGACTTCAACGCAGATCTCTCTTGCGTGCCCCCTGGCCCAGGGCGGCTCCTGGCGTTTCTCGGTGGGACAATTGGCAACCTTGAGCCGACGGAACAGTCACGATTGCTCACCCGTTTTGCTGATCTGTTGGATGAAGGGGAGCATCTGCTGTTGGGTACGGATCTCGTAAAGGATCCAGGTCGCTTGTTGGCTGCGTACGATGATTCCCAAGGAGTCACCGCCGCCTTTGAAAAGAACGTGCTCGATGTCGTCAATGCGAATCTCGGCGCCGACTTTGACCTTGACCGCTTCGAGTACGTGGCCCGCTGGGATGCACAGGCCGAAGTCGTTGAAATGGGTCTTCGCTCTCTCGGCTCACAGGACGTGGCAATCCCGAGTCTCGGACTTTCCGTTCACTTCAACGACGGCGAAGAGCTCCGCACCGAGATTTCTGCCAAGTTCCATCTCGCGGGTGTCACCCGAGAGCTGTCGTTGGCGGGGTTCGTCGTCGTCGAGCAGTGGCTGGACGCTGACGGAGATTTCGCCCTGACACTCGCCCGTAGGGCAGGTGGACGGGCAACCGTTGGTCGTTACCTAGAGGGGGAGCGCCCAGTGGAACAGTCACGCGGCGCACCGACCGCTTCGTTGCAGGGATACCACGAGGTTCGCGACGCAACCGAGGCGCTGGCGCGGTGCTTGTCCGCGGAGGATCAGACAATTCAGTCGATGCCCGACGTCAGCCCGACCAAGTGGCACCTCGGACACACCACCTGGTTCTTTGAACAGTTCGCATTAATTCCTCGATGGTCTGGTTACCAGCCAATGAACGATGGGTATCTTTACCTGTTCAACTCCTATTACGAAGGCGCGGGACTCAGACACGCTCGTGCCGAACGTGGGCTGCTCTCTCGGCCCGGAGTCGTAGAAATCAAGTCATATCGCCAAACAGTCGACGAGGCGATGGAAAAACTTCTGCTCGCGGGCCCGCCGCAGGAGGTTTCCGCTCTGGTTGAGCTCGGCCTGCACCACGAGCAACAACATCAAGAACTCATACTGATGGACATAAAGCACGCGCTCGGCGTCAATCCCCTCGCTCCGAGTTACTCTCAAGAGCGGAGCGTCGCACCGTCAGCGCGCTCCGTTTTCCCTCTCGAGTGGGTCGGCCATCCGGGTGGACTTGTGGAAATCGGTGCCGAGCGCCCCACCAACTCAATGGGATCGATGGATTTCACTTCCGGTTTCGTATTCGACAACGAGGCACCCCGACACCAGGTCTGGTTGGAACCCTTCTCAATCGCCGACCGCTTGGTTACTACCGGTGAATGGCTTGAGTTCATGGAGGACGGCGGTTATGAGCGCGCCAGCCTCTGGCTCGCGGACGGTTGGGCGCTGAACCAAGCGGAAAGTCGCGAGGCGCCGCTGTACTGGTCCAGGGGACGAGAGGGGTGGGAAGTGTTCACCTTGAGTGGCCGCCAGCCACTCAGACCGGACGAACCAGTGGCACACGTCAGTTACTACGAAGCAGACGCCTTTGCTCGCTGGGCGGGAGCGCGACTCCCGACCGAAGCGGAGTGGGAGGCGGTCGCGGCCCTAGCGCAGCCACCCGAGTTCATGCCGGTAGCTCTGCATCCCCGACCGGCGAAACCAACTCGGTTCAAGAGCGAGCCCCGTCAACTGTATGGCGAAGTCTGGCAGTGGACTTCTAGTTCGTATCTCCCATATCCACGATTCGAACCGCTGCGGGGAATGGTGGGCGAGTACAACGGTAAGTTCATGGTCGGCCAGCACGTACTGCGTGGAAGCTCGGCGATAACGCCGCCCGGGCACGCACGGGCTACTTACCGCAACTTTTTCCCACCGGGCGCGAGGTGGCCCTTCACCGGAGTGCGTTTGGCGAAGGATTTTTGTATTTGAGCGCTCGTTGTAGAGTACGCATCGTGACGCAACGCGTCCATGTTTTTGACTGGGGGAAGCATGCAAGTAAAAGCCGCCATCGCTACCGAACTCAATGGTCCGTGGCACACCGAACTCATCGAAATTGACGAGCCGCACGCCCACGAGGTCAAGGTCAAGATGTCATTTGCCGGCATGTGTCATTCGGACGAGCACACCCGTGTGGGTGATATTGCGGTGCCGCCAGAAGTGCTGCCATTCTTAGGCGTTGACTCCATGTTCCCCTTCATTGGCGGACACGAAGGTTCCGGGATTGTTGAGTCCGTGGGCGAGAACGTCAGTGATCTTGCGCCGGGCGACCACGTCTCCGTCTCCTTTGTGCCCTCGTGCGGCAAGTGCGAGTACTGCGCATCTGGCCGTCCCTACATTTGCGACCTTGGTG
>Ga0182015_10003976_pt1 | contig 16200 bp, 7 predicted proteins | sample 712P3MmetaG_FD_120478 | JGI IMG/M metagenome (GOLD analysis project Ga0182015, IMG submission 120478) | Permafrost microbial communities from Stordalen Mire, Sweden - 712P3M metaG | ecosystem: Environmental > Terrestrial > Soil > Wetlands > Permafrost | place: Sweden: Stordalen | collected... | reverse complement strand
TTGGCCGCCACGGCGAGACCCTTCGCGTGAACGCCGCAGGCGAGTTTCTGCAACCCGGCGAACTGGATACCCGCGCTGGCACCACGCTCGAATGGACTCAGGAGCAGCAATCGACGCGGACCTGGAAGCCGGATGAAAAGACCTGGGAGAGAATCAAGCAGCTCTCCGTCCAGGAGCCTGCGACGATCAGGATTACCGGTTACGCGGACGGGGGTGTGGCTCAGCCACTGTCAACCGGCAGCGTAACCATCTCCACTTCGCCTGACCCGGTCGGTGCTCCCATCTTCTATCGCGACGTTCCTCTGATGATTGCGCCCCTCGTCGGACCAGGCGCCATTCAGCCGCTCCCGCCCAGCGCCCTGCCCCTTATCAAATGGGAACTCCGCGACATCGCTCAGCCCCGCAGCCACACCGTCATGGAGAATCTGCCCACCTGCGCCAATTGCCACTCCTTCTCCCGCGACGGCAGAACCATGGGCCTGGACATGGACGGACCTCGCAATGACAAGGGCCTCTATGCCGTGGTCTCGATCTCGAAAGACATGACCATCACCAACCGGGACGTGCTTCGCTGGGCCTCCTTCAAAGAAGACGCCGGGCCCCTGACCTCCGACCCAACCGTCAAGAGGTTCGGGTTCATGTCCCAGGTCTCTCCCGACGGAAAACACGTCATCACGTCCATCGCCCCGCCCGGAACCAAGGATATCCATGGCGCCGAAGCCCCAGGATTTGCCGCCGGCGTGGTCAACCGCCTCTTCAGCATGAATTATCAGAACCTCACCTTCACCCAGGTCTTCTTTCCCACCCGCGGCATTCTGGCGTGGTACGACAGAGCGGACAGGAAGCTGCGACCACTGCCCGGAGCCGACGATCCGGCCTGGGTCCAGACCAGCGCCTTCTGGTCGCCGGACGGCAGATGGCTGATCTACAGCCGGGCCACGGCGATCGATCCCTATCCACCGGGCGCTCCGAAGCCGACGTACGCGAACGATCCGAAGGAGCCGTTGGTCCAGTACGACCTGTACCGGATTCCGTTTAATGATGGCAAAGGCGGGAAGGCCGTGCCGGTGCTCGGCGCCTCGAACAACGGCATGAGCAACAACTTCCCCAAAGTCTCGCCGGACGGCAAGTGGATCGTCTGGGTGCAGAACCGAACAGGATTGTTGATGCGCCCCGACAGCCGCCTGTTTATGGTGCCGTTCGCAGGCGGCAAAGCCCGGCTCATGACCTGCAATACGCCGCGGATGAACTCCTGGCACACCTTCTCGCCGAACGGGCGGTGGCTCGCGTTTTCATCCAAGGGCCGCTCGCCTTACACGCAGCTGATGCTGACGCACATCGATGTTCAGGGCCATGATTCTCCCGCCATCATGGTCGAGAACACGACCGCGGCCAACCGCGCCGTCAACATTCCCGAGTTCCTGAATATCCCACACGGCGGACTGGAGAAGATCGACCCCCAGGCAACGGAGTTCTACCGCCTCTTCAATGACGCCTATGCATTCATCGAGAACAGCCAGTATCCGCAGGCCATTGAAGCGATGCGCGGGGCCCTCGAGCGCGATCCCGACGATCCGCTCGCCCACTATGGCCTGGCGTCGGCTTTCTCGGCCAATGGTCAGGAGCGGGAGGCTCTCGATGAGTATCGCAAGGCCTGCGCGCTGAACCCAAAAAGCGCAGCCTGGCTCGACCACCTCGCTGTGTCTCTCGCGAACAACGGCGATACCGAGGAGGCCATTACCACTTGGCGGCAATCGCTCGCACTGAAGCCGGATTCCGCAGCTACGGAAACCGATCTGGGAACGGTGCTCTTCGACAGCGGGAACCAGCCGGAGGGGATGGAGCATCTGCAGCGAGCTGTTAACCTCGACCCCAAACTCCCTGATAGCCACAATCATCTCGGCCTGGCGCTGGCTGAGTCGGGACAAGTGGACGCCGCAGTCGAGCAACTGCAAAAGGCGATCGAGCTTCTTCCGACTTCCGTCGAGTATCGCTTCAATCTCGGCTACGTTCTAGAGTCTCGCGGAGACTTTTCCGCAGCCGTGGAACCCCTCGAGAAGGCCGTGGAACTGAGCGAAAGCAGGAACTGGCACTGTCTGGCGGAGCTGGCCAGGGCCTGGGACCACACCGGTCGATCCGCGCAGGCCGTCGAAGCGGAACGCAAGGCGCTGGATCTCGCAGTGCAGGAACACAACGACGAGTTGGCAGCGAGCCTCCGGAAACTCCTCGACCGCTATCAGCAGGACAGCGCGAAGGCTCGGAATGCTGGCCCGGCGGGAAGCAGACCATAGCAGTTCTCTGCCCTCATGGATGTTTGACCGGAGCCGGCCTGGCGATGCTCGGGTCGACAACGCCTTTGCCCTCGAGCATGTTGTAGTGTTGATCGGCGGCGACGTTGGTTAGGTTCTCCACCAGCCCCGAAGGCCAGTGAATCTCCACCTTGTCGATCTTGGTGGCGCTGCCCAGCCCAAAGTGAACGCGAAGATCGTTCTGCGAAAGATAGCTGCCTCCGCTGTGGATTTCGCTGGTCTGCGTCACCCCTCCGGCCACAATTTTGATGCGCGCGTTGAGCGCCAGGCGGTTGCTCTTTGTGCCGTCGAGTTCGAAGCTGACCCAGTGGTTTCCGGGCACGCCGTGGTTCCGGAGGATCATCGGCCTTCCATCCAGGTCTTCGATCACCACGTCCATGTTGCCGTCGTTGAACAGATCGCCAACTGCCAGACCGCGCGAGACACGCCGCTCCATCAACGCCGGTCCGGCTTCGTCGCTTGCGTCGCAGAAGGTCCCGTCTTTCTGGTTCATCTGCAGCAGTTTCGGCTGACGATAGCCGCCGCCGGAGGGCAGCTGATCGACCTGCGGATACACATGACCGGTCACGGTGATCAGGTCAAGCCAGCCGTCGTTCGTGAGGTCGACGAAGGCCGTTCCCCACTTCACCCACGGCAGGGACGGAAGAGCAACGCCGGAGGGGTAGGACACTTCGTCAAAGTCCCAGTTGCCCTGGTTGCGGTAAAGCAGGTCGTTCTCGTCGGTAAAGTTCGTTACGTAAATCGAAGGGCGGCCGGTGTGATTGTAGTCCCCGAGCGCGATGCCCATGGAAGCCTGTTCGGAGCCGTCTTCACTGACTGCCGTGCCCGATTGAAGTCCAATCTCCTCGAACTTGCCGTTGCCCAGGTTCTTGTACAGGTACTTCGGAGTGGAATCGTTGGTGACATAGATGTCGGGCCGCCCGGTGTTATTGAAATCCGCCCACACCACACCGAGGCCGTAATATCCATCGGGATCGCTCACGCCGGCCGCCTTCGATACGTCGGTGAACGTACCGTCGCCGTTGTTATGAAAGAGCGAGTCGCCGGCGCCGCGCAGCCCTCGCGGTCCGCACTGCACGTCGATCCCACGGTATTTGCAGAACGATGCGCTTCCGAAGGTAGGCATGTCGTTGAGATGGAAATCAACGTAGTTGACGACCATCAAATCGACAAAGCCGTCCAGATCGTAGTCCCCGAAAGCCGCCCCCGTGGAATAGCGCCCATCGCGAACGTGGGCTTGTTCCGTCACGTCGGTAAAGGTGCCATCGCCATTGTTACGGTACAGAACGTTGCCTCCGAGGCATGTGAGGTAGAGGTCGGGCCAGCCGTCGTTGTTGTAATCGCCGACCGCCCCCCCGGATCCGAAACAGGGAGTGTTCAAGCCAGATTTTGCGGTGACATCGGTAAACGTTCCGTCGTGATTGTTGTGGTAAAGGCCCCCCGGAGCATTCACTCCCTTGATGGCCTGATCGACTGTGGGTGCGTTGGTGAAATAGATATCGGGCCAGCCGTCGCGGTCATAGTCGATGAGAATCACGCCGCCGCTCATCGATTCGACGATGTACCTCTTGGAGGGGTCGGAGGTGTGCGTGAAGTCGATATGCGTGGATGCGGTGATGTCTTCGAGCTGCGGAATCGCGCGACCGCTGCACTTCGTCGCCCTGGCGCCGGGCGGCGGGGGTGGCGGCGTCGGATGCCCTTCGCCCATCTGCGCGGCGGCAACGCTGAGAGCGCAGAAGATTACGGCAACAGGTCGCAGGGACCTCAACGGTCTAATGAACAAACCTAGGGGATCCTTTCCTGGTGGGTCTGCTGCCTGATGGCATCTGCAACACGCGCGCGGGACTGGGCTTTGAGTCCTTTGTAAATCTCCAGTTCCCGGTCCGCATCCGCGTCGCGGCCCAGCTTTCGGTATGCCGCCTGCAATTGATAGTGTATGTAATCCTTGTCCGGGCTGAGGCTCGCCGCGGCCTGCAGATGGACCGCCGCGTTCGCAAAGTCACCGCGATCCATCAGAATTTTCCCCGCTTCGTACTGCGCATTCACGTAGTCCGGGTTCGCGGCAATCACCTTCAGGTAAAGCGCGAGCGCCTCGTCGATCCTCGATTGCTGCTGATCCACAAACCCGAGGTGGTACAGGGCATCGGGTTCGTCAGGCACCGCATTCAGCTCAGCCTCAAATTCCTTCGCCGCGTCCGGCCAGTGTTCCCAGCGAATGTAGGCCAGCCCCTCGTAGAAATGCGCCCTCGGCAGCGTGGCCTCGGAATCGAGCGCGCGCTCGAGCGTCGCGACTGCGCGCGCATAATCCCCAATCTCGGTCCAGAGCTGGCCCACGAGGAGTAAGGTCTCGGGCGCGCGCGGTTGCGACTCATAAGCGGCCAGCACTTCCGTAGCCCGCTTCATGTCGCCGGTATGAGCCAGCGAAGCCGCCCACGCGTAGCCCGTCTCGCTGTCGGTCATGCCGGCTGGCCCCAGGGGCTCAAACGTGCGCACGGCATCCGCAAACTTGTCGGTGGCGAACCAGGAAAGACCCAGCATCCCGCGAACCGCGGAAGAGTCGTCGCCCTGCCTCTGAGCCGCCGCGAGCGCCCGAGCGGCCTCGGCGTAGTCTTTGCTGCGGAAGGCGCACAGGCCAAGGTTCTTCTCGAGCCCCGACAGTCCGCTGTCCCAGTGCTCAGCCTGCTGGTAGAAGCCGAGAGCCGCGGGATAGTTCTTTTGAATGGCGTTCGCAGTCGCCAGGTCGTTGAATGCGAGGGCCAGAACCGACTTCAATGCCAGCTCGCGCCGCCTCGCCTCCGCCAGCTGTGCCGCGGTTAGCCTGCGGCCCCCGGAAGGATCGTCGCTGTTGCGCACCGGGGGTGCTGATTGGTTCTCCTCCTGGCGGGTCAGCGGCACCACGGCCGCACCCATGTCCCCGCCGCTCTCGGCCTGGGTCCTGCTCACCTCTTGCTGGGTCTGCGCCATGATTTTGTTCTGCAGCTCACGCGCTTTGGCAGCAAAAGCGTTGCTCTCCTCCGTGCGTCCGCTCTGAGCCGTGATGCGGGTCAGGTCGACGTAGGCGCGGCGAATCTGATAATCGGTGCGCGCCTCGTCGCTTCCGGTCAGCTGGATCGCCTTGCGCATCATGGCCTCTGCTCGATCCATTTTCTCCTCGGCATACGCGTTCATGCCGAGATAAAGGAAGGAGTCGGGCGAAGTAGGATCGATGCGCGCGGCCGCAGTCAGGTACTTGTCCGATTCCTCGTACTTGCGTTCTCCCGACGTGGTCAGACCCAACATGTAATTGGCCAGGTAATCCTCCGGATAGAAATCGGCTTCCTTCTGCAATTCCGCTTCGATGGCCGGCGTGGGCTTCCAGTCGTTCAGAAAGAGCTCAGCGAGGCCGAGAAAATAGTGAGCGTGCGGCGTGCGCGGGTCAATCGCAATGGCGCGCTGAAACTCGCGAATGGCGGCCTGCATATCGCCACCATCGCGGAAAGCGCGGCCCATCAGCACATGGAGGGATCCGCTGTCGCCCGCTATGCGCTTCATCTGCGCGAAAACCTCAATCGCGCGCTGCTTGTCTTCCGGCGTCTTCGTTTGCAGCAAGCACTCGGCCAGCGGATACAGGTTATCGACCGTAGGCTCGGCCGTCGCAATCCGGGTGAATGGCTCGACCGCCTTGACGTACTCTCCCTTCTGGTCCAGGGCACTGGCCAGAAGCCTGTCCGCGCCCAGATTGTGAGGATCGGCGGCGTGGGCCTTCTCTGCAAGCTCAATGGCCTCGTCCAGATGGTCGGCCTGCAGTTCGGCGTACCCCAGGGGCTCATCAACAGCAGGATGATCTTCGAATTCCATCGAGCCACGGTAGAGCTCGATGGACGCGGAGTAGTCGGATTGCACCAGTTTGAGGCTGGCAAGCTCGCGCAGGGCCGAGGCGATGACCAGGCGATTGGCCGCAGCCACCGTCGAGGGGTCGCCGGAGCTACGCGCCTGTTCAGCAGCAGCGAGACGCCTTTCCAGCTCATCGGGCGCCAACTGCCCCTTTTGTGCCCCGGAAGGTCGGTGAGTCGTTTGCTGAGCCGCTCCGAAAGACACGGTCCCAAACACGACCAGGAGCACGAACCAATCGGCCCAGCGAAAACAATCCGGAGAATGTCGGAATCGACGTACTAAGGGCGAGGAGTTCGACCGCATGGAGAAACTTGACTCGATTCTACTCCACAAAAAACTGCGGAGCCTGTGCAAGCGCTCCGCAGTTTTCGTTTTGCTTCTTACGTCAGGCCCTGAAGTTTTCGTCCCTTAGAACGAGAAGTTCAGGGAGTATTGCAGCTCGCGATTGCCCTTGGCAGTCTGCAAGCTGGTTGGCTGTCCGAGGGTCGCTCCGTTGTTCAACCCGGCCGCGGTTCCGGCACTGGTGATCACGTTGTTGGTCGGAGAGCAGGGAGCGCTCCCGCAGGCGATCACGCTGGGCGCGTATCCCTCACCTTCCAGACCGCCGCTGTTGAAGTTCGGGTGATTAAGGAAATCGAAGAAGTCCATAGCGAACTTGATTCTGTACTTCTCCTTGACCATCCAGTTCTTGGCTAACTGTGAGTCCCAGTCCTCGGTCGGAGCACCGTAGCCAAAGCCGCGGTGTTCGATGTTGGCTGGAATGGTTCCCAGTGCATAGCCGACCAGCGTGAATGCACCGGAATTCAAAACGTGGTTCGTCTTTTCACCTGCGTTAACCTTCTGCCCGGTCACCAGAGGACGGTTGTTGCCGTTATAGCCGGTGCCGATGAGCTGGCTGATCGGCGCCGAATTCGCGGCGTCGGTATAGCTTCCGTTGGAGAAGACGGTCAAAGAGCTCGCATGGACCGCGTCGACGATCCCGTTGACCTCCCACCCTCCCACGGTTTGTTTGACGAAGTTATTGGAGGCGGCAAACTTTGGCAGATAGTAAACCTCGTTTGCCACGAAGATATCCGGGCGGTTGATGTTGGTATTGCCCTTGTCCAGATTGCTGTTGCCCGAGTAGGTCTGGATCTCCTGATTGGCGCTGCCGGAGGAGTTGTCTTCTTCCACATCGCCGATCGAGTGTCCCCAGGTGTACGCCGCCTGGAACGTTGACGGACCCAGCTGCGAACGGAACAACGCCTGCAGCGAGTTGTAGCTGGCGTGACCCGCGCGGGAGAACCCGTTAATCTGACCGAAGTTGAAGGCCGGACGATACGGGTTGGTTCCCGTGCCGCTTCCGCTGAACACTGCGTTCGACCAGTTCGACGGCCCGATCCCGTTGAACTGCAGCATCGAAGTCAGGTGTTCACCGGTGTTTCCTACATAGCCGATTTGCATGGAGGTGTTCCGGTGAAGTTCCTGTTCGATCGTGACGTTGTACTGCCAGCTATTGGGCGTTACCGCATGTGCCACTCGGGCGAAGTTCGGCGAAACCGATCCGCCTCCAAAGCCCGGCGTCGACGTGCAGCCCGCGGTGGTGCACACCCAGCTGGTTGCCGAATCCAGCGGACGGTTGGAGCTTGCAGCCAGGGAGAAGGGAGCACCCTTTTCCATTCCTTCATCCTGGCCCACCAGCTCTCTCTGGAAGAACTGCCCCCCGCCTGCGCGGATTGCAGTCTTTCCGTTCCCGAATACATCCCACGCTATGCCCACACGCGGAGCAATGTCGTGGTCGTTATTCGGGATCAGCGCCCTGCTCGATCCCTGCGTCCCGGCCGACAAGCTAAAGGGAACGCCGAGGCTCGCCATCAGCTTGTTCGCGGCAGCGCATGGCTGGGTGCCAGGCTGAACGATCAGTCCGTTGCAGGCATCGGTAGGATTGGTGGTTGCCTCGGAAGCGCTCCAGTTCGCCAGGCTCCAGTTCGCCCACTGATTATCGGCCGAAAAAGGCTCGCGGTAGAAGGACCACCGCATGCCGAGTTCGGCAGTCAGTTTCCTGCTGAGCTTCCAGCTGTCGGAGAGGTACCACTCGTAGTCGTACCACTTCACCTGAGCGGTGATGTCCGTGCTGCCCTCGCCAATGCTGGTGAAGACCTGAGGCGAGGTACCGGTGCCCGGAACCAGCGCGTTGGCCAGCGTGTTGTTGGTTTGCACGCAGGCCGGTACGCCCGGCGTTGGAGCGGCTGTCGCCGTCGTCTGGCCCTTCAGGCAGTATGGAGCTCCACTCGGGAAGGTCGGACGGTCCGCTCCGTCGCCGGAGTCTTCCACCTTGATGTTGTTGCCGTAGAAGAAACCTGCCTTCAGCGTGTGGTTGCCCCTGACCTTAGACAGGTTGTCCTGGACGGTATAGAGGTCTTCGTGGTTCTTGTAGGGAGCAATGTTCCAGAACGACGCTTCGCCCTCGTAGGAGCCATACGGGTTGAATCCACCCCAGTTGCCGAAGAAGGCATCTTTCTCCTTGAGTGAAGATGGGAAAGTTGCCGGATACGATGTCTGGAGCGCCGGAACGATGCTGGCTTTGGTACCGCCGAGCGTGGTGATGATGGCGTTGTTCCCAAAACCGAACTCGACGTCATTGATCATGCTGGACGTGATGGTCGAGCTCAACTTTGCCATCACGCTCTTGGAGGGCTGGCTCCACGCCGACTGCACCGTCGGGAAGTCAGACTCGCCCCAGAAAGAGTCGCCCACGTTGGGAGTCGGATTGGTCCACGAGTCCTGCGTCCACCGGAAGGTAACGCGATTGGACTTGTTGATATCCCAATCCGGCCTCACGTTCCACTCACTCCAGTTCAGCGGGTTGTTGATGGGCGCGGCCCAGTTGAAGCCCGACGAGTTGAGCACGGTCTGCGTGCTGCTGACGTTCGGCAATGGGTAGAACTGCGCGAGCAGCGCCCCCGCCGCGTCGACACTCGTGAGCTTGTTGGGAGTGCCGAGCCAGGATGGGAAGCCCGGATTGGAGCCGGCGCCCGGAATAGCCGCGCCGCACTGATCGCTGGTCGCCGTTCCATACCCGCTGAAGTCGCCAGCGGATTCCGCAGCTGTGGGAGTGCAGGCGCCAAACGCGCTGCCGCGAATTTCCTTGTTCCACTCCTGGTTCCACCACACGAAGACATGGTCTTTCCAGACCGGGCCGGCGCCGTAGTACCCGTAGTCGTTGCGGCGCAGCTTGGCTTTGCCTACGTTCAGCTCGTTGTTGAAGAAGTTGTTGGCATCGAGCGCGCTGTTGCGGCCGGCATAGAAGAAGCCGCCGTGGATCGTGTTCGATCCCGACTTCGTGGTGATGCTGATGATCGCGCCCGACGCCTGTCCATATTCGGCCCCGAACGAATTGCGGATCATCTTGAACTCGGCGATCGCCTCCGTGGACGGATAGACCAGGATGGTGCGGTTAGAGCCGACGTCGTTGTTGTTGACGCCGTCCACCAGAAAGAGGTTATTGGTATAGGGATTGCCGTTTACCGAGAAGTTGACGCCCCCCTCCAGGCCCTTGTCCTCGCCGTCAAACGAGGCTGCGGGACTGACGCCGGGAGAGAGCTGAGTTAAACCGATGAAGTTTTCACCGTTCAGCGGAAGTTCCCGAGTCTGCTCGCCCGTCACAACTTCGCCGACCGATGCGGAGGCGGTTTCCACCTGGATCTGGTTCGCCTCAACGGTCACCGTCTGGGTTGTCGCACCCGGCGAGAGGGAACCGTTGATTGTCGTGTCGGTCGAAACGTGAACTTCCACATCGTCGACTTTGAATACCTTGAAATTTGGCGCGGTGATCGTAACCGTATAGGTTCCCACTGGCAGCTGCGCCAGCGAGTACGCCCCTATGGACGATGTGACCGTGTTGAACGCCACGTCGGTCGCGGTGTTTGTCACTGCGACTTTCGCCCCGACGATCACGGCACCGGTAACGTCTGTCACGTTGCCGACGATCGATCCGTAATAAGCTTGTGCATGTATGGCGGCAGGTATCGTCGCCAGCATCAGGATCGTGCAAATCGCCCAGATCCTGCTTCTTGCTCGAGACCCAATCCTTCTATTTGGCCACGCTGATGTCATGGAACCTCCCGTGAAAGCAGTTGAAACTTCTTGTTGTTCTTTCTGTGCTCGCTTCCCTTCTGGGATCGCGACCAGGACCTGCAATTGAAGCCCACCAACACAGCCGTGGACGTTTACCTGCAAGGCCAATACCCTCGCCACGTTCGTGACAGCATGACGTGGTCCTTTGAAATCGAGACAGTATTCTCCCTCGAACCGCCGACTGTCAATGAAATTCTTACTTTACTCAAACGTTTTGGCCCGATGGCGAGAGCTGGCCACAGGCCTCATTTGACGGACTGCGGAATCGCCATTCAAACCCGGCCAATCAGCCTGGCCGTGGCGCCTTTGAGGGGCTGAAACGAGGAAACGGGGGACCGATGAGATCGATATCACCACCCCTGGCACGGGAGCTCATTACCGCATTTCTCAGGGTTTCAGGGCCGAACACACGTGCTGCCAAAAAATGCGCTGATCCCCACGGTTCAGCCCTCTGGACCCACTTGGTTGGTAGCAATTTGATAGCAGACAGCACGGGAGTGCCGCTTTCTTACCATTCCACCGGCTTTTGACTCCTGTGTTTCCCTCCGCCAGCCAGCTATTCACTACCTTGACACGGTCGGGGGTTCGAGTCTCCGCGCACCTACCCTGCTTTCAATGATTTCCAGCCTGCCTCGTCCCTCGTTTCGCAGCCGAGATCTCAGTCGGCCCTCGTGAGCCTGACGATGGCGTCCGAAGTGTGCAGAAGGAAGTTCGCGCCGGGCTCGTTGTCGTCTTAAATGTCACCCCAGCGGGGTTCGGGGTTGACCGTGTTGAGGCCCTGCTGAATGTCGCCGAGCGTCACGTAGCCCTCGGCCCGGGCTTCCCGCAACCGGATCTAATGCCACACCGCCCACCACTGCCCGTTGCAGTCCGCGGATGTCCCGTCCCACGGCACCGCCATATCAAACCCGATATCCCACGTCACTCCGCCCGCCGTCCCTTGCGTCCGGCCCTTCCAGATCGTCACCTCCGGCTTCCCCGGCGCCATCAGCACGGTCGCCTGCCCCATCGGCATGTTCCCCAGCACCTGTCCACCCTTGGTCTTCACGCTGATCGCGCCAAAGAGAAACAGCTCCGCCGGCAATCCATTGTTCACCGGATACAGCGCAAACGTAATCACATCCCCAGACACCAGCGTCAGCGTGTCGGGTGTATTCGCGGGCAGAATCCACATGCCCGGTGGCGGTGGCGCCGGCTTCCAGTCCGACGAGTTTTGCGTCGTGAAGAACAGTCGAAGGTCGCCGCCGCAGTTGCCGGCCACCGATCCATACCGCAGGGTATAGAGAAGTCTCATGGGTGCTTCCTCCTGGAATCAACCAGACCCGCGAATCTGCTTCCATAGAAACAGAAACGCAGAACCGGAGCAGGGTTCAGTGCATAGTGTTGCTTACAGGCCCGGGCGTTTCAACTTTTGGCTTCATAGCTCGCTGTTCGCTCGACTCTCGCTGGCTTCTCGCTGGCAGTTTGCTCGGAGTTCGCTTTTCCTCGCTCGCCGTTGGCTCGCGTTTCTCCGCAGCCTTCCACCCCTGCTACCATCTCCGGATGTTCAAACTCGGCAAGCCGGAAACGCCTGGCCAATGGATCGGCCACATCCTTCTCGCCATCGTCGCGCTGCTTCTTGTCTGGTGGATGTTCCGGGCGTACGTGTTGTAGTCGGCTTCAAATCAGGATCGGCTCGCGTCGAGTTCCGCGCCGGGCGGCGCGGCCTGCATCGCCTTCGAGACGCGCCTTACGCCATCTGGCGCTCGTCAGCCCGCAGCAGCAGTTCCAGGTCCGACTCGTGCGCCAGCTTTTTCGGCGGCGTGTGATTCCCATCGAGCTCGACGACATACATATCCTGCAGGTACGCAAGCTTCCTGGCGACCACTCCGCTTGCCTTCCCGCCCTTCACACGAACCTGCTGCCCTTCTGCGAATGCCATGCACGAATCTTGCCCCTTTTCCCGATTTGGAACAATGGCTCTATGGGGACACGATCCATCCCCCTGGTAGGGACTGCACGGGCCATTACCGTAGAGCCCCTCCCCTCGGTTACTACCGTCCTATTTCCGCCGGCCCACCCATACGGGCCGAAATCGGCGAGAGAGATTCGTCGACCGGCGCACCCAGCAGCCTCCGATTCGCACACGCAGCTAAAAGATCGGGCTCAGGTTCACCCCTCCTGGCCGACAACGAACGTGAGGCCCGTCACAGCACCTCTCGCCCCGTCCGCTGAAAAATGTCCGGTGATCGAAACCGTCGAAACTTCCGCCGCCAAACTGCCGTTGCTTCCCATTACTGCCATCGCCCGCAAGCTGGGCCTGCGCGACGACGACTACGACCAACTCGGCCCCCAGTTTGCCAAGCTGCACCTCGACCTTCTCCGCGACCCCGCTCGTCCGCCGCGCGGCAAGCTGATCCTCGTCACCGCCACCACCCCCACAGCTTCCGGCGAAGGCAAGACTGTCACCTCCATCGGCCTCGTCCAGGGACTCGAGCACCTCGGCAAAAAGGCCATCATCACTTCCCGCGAACCCTCCCTCGGCCCCGTCTTCGGCATGAAGGGCGGCGCGGCCGGTGGCGGCCTCTCGCAAATCGAGCCCAGCGAGAAGGTCAATCTCCACTTCACCGGCGACTTTCACGCCATCACCTCGGCGCACAACCTTCTCGCCGCACTCATCGACGCCCACCTCTTCCACGGCAACGCCCTCAACCTCGATCCCGCCAACATCTGGTGGCCGCGCGCCATGGATATGAACGATCGCGCGCTGCGCAGGATCAGCGTCGAAGTCGACGGCAAGCGCGACGGCGCCAATCGCAACACCGGCTTCGTCATCACTGCGGCCTCTGAGATCATGGCCATCCTCGCCCTCGCCAAGGACCGCGCCGACCTGCGCCGCCGCCTCGCCGCCATCGTCATCGGCGCAACCCGCAACGGCAACCCCGTCCGCGCCGCCGACCTCAACGCCACCGGCGCCATGATGGCCCTGCTCGCTGACGCCATCCTTCCCAACCTCGTCCAGACCACCGAAGGCACGCCCGCCCTCGTTCATGCCGGCCCCTTCGGCAACATCGCCCACGGCACCAGCAGCATCATCGCGCAGCAAATCGGCCTGCGCCTCGCTGACTACGTCGTCAACGAATGCGGCTTTGCTGCCGACCTCGGCGCCGAGAAATACATCGACATCGTCATGGGCGTTTCCGGCGTCAGCCCTTCCGCCGCCGTGCTCGTCACCACGGTGCAGAGCCTCCGCAATCAGGGCGAAGGCCATCTCGAACAGGGCTTCCCCAACCTCGCTCGCCACGTCCGGAACCTGCAGCGCTTTGGCTTACCCACCCTTGTCGCCATCAACCGCTTCCCTCACGACACTCGCGAAGAACTCGACGAGGTTCACGCCTTCTGCAACGCGCTCGGCGTCCCCGGCGCCCTCACCGAACCCTTCACCCAAGGCGGCGAAGGATCGGAAGCTCTCGCCCGCGCCGTCGTCGACCTCATCGATCGCAATCCCGGCGTCGTCGCGCATCCCATCTACGCGCTCTCTGACTCTTATGAAGAGAAGCTGGAAAAAGTCGCCACGCAAATCTACGGAGCCGACGGCGTTACCCTCAGCGATACCGCGCGCGCCAAATTGAGTGAGTTTGTCGACTGGGGCTACTCGGCCCTGCCCATCTGCGTCGCGAAAACTCAGTACTCCTTCACCGACGACCCCAAAAAGCTCGGCGCGCCCGTTGGCTGGACGCTACCCATCACCGACGTTTCGCTCTCCGCCGGCGCCGGATTCCTCGTCCTCATCGCCGGCAACATGATGCTCATGCCCGGCCTGCCCAAAGTCTCCCGCGCCGAAGAGATCGACGTCGACGACGAGGGCGACATCCTCGGCGTGTGACGGAGCTGGGTGCCGCGACGGCTACCCACAACCGCTACCCGCTGATAGCCGACCGTTCCAGCAGCTTCCTTTTCTTCCTCCGTCCAATCGCAAACACCACCATCCCCGCTCCCACCAGCACCGCCGTCAACACCAGCACCTTCGCCACCGCCATCGCCTTGTGCGGTTCCTCTTCCGCCGGAAACACCGACAGCACAATAGCCCCAGCTGTTGTTACAAATCCCATCACTGCGACGACTATTGCCATGGGACGCTTCCCGGGTACCCGCATCACCTCCGGACCAGCGGGCTGGCTCTGCGCCCACGCCATCGCCGCGAACAACGCCAGGAACGGCAGAAACGTCGTAATAATCGTCATGCTCACCATCACGTCGTACGCGCCGCGCACGCTGGTCCCCGCCTGGCCCAGCGCCGCCATCAGCATCCCCGCGAGGCCATACACCACAATCGCCACCCACGGCGTGTGGAACCGCGGATGCACCCGCGCAAACACTGGCGGCAAATAAAGATCGATCCCTGCTACAAATGGCAGCCGCGACGTCGACGACAGATACGCCGCCGCGCCGCCGATCGCCCCCAGCACCAGCAGCCCGGCCACCACCACCCCCAGCCACGGCAGCCCCAGTCGCCCGCACAGCACCGCCGTGCCCTGCATAAACCCGTCCACGCCGGAAATCTGTCCCGCTGGCAGCGTCACCAGCAGCGCCGCCGTCCCCACCACGTAGCCGGCCGCGATCACCAAGCCGCTCACCACCAGTGCCCGCGGAACCGTCTTCCGCGGCTCCTCGATTTCCTCCCCCATAAACGATCCCGTCTCGCACCCAGAAAACGCACCAAAAATCGTCGCCCAGAAAATTGCGTTCCTCGCCGTCAAATGCGGCGTCATCGCTCCCCACGAAAATCGCGTCGCCACCCCGAACCGTTCCGCCGCCACGGCCGCAAGCGCCACCAGCAATCCCATCGACAGCCACATGCCGGTCGATCCGATGTTGTTCAGCCATTTCCCGGCGTTCAGCCCCACCACGTTCACCGCGGTAATCACCGCCAGCCACGTCACCGCAAACGTCATGAAGTACCAGGGGCTGCCTGCGAGCCGATGTCCCCGCTCCCCTGCCGCGAACAGCGCCGCCCCCGCGCCGAAATAAAGAATCGCCGCAAAGTACGGCAGGTTCGACATCCAGTACGTCCAGGCGCTCAGGAATCCCGCAAAATCCCCAAACGCTTCCCTCGCCCAGATGTACAGCCCGCCCTCCTGTGGATAGCGCGACGACAACTCCATCACGCTCGCCGCCAGCGGTACAAAAAATCCAATCAGCGCGAATATCCACACCACCAGCGCGCTCGGCCCCGCAGCCGCCGCCGTCGCCACCCAGCGCACGCTCAGCGTCGTGGCAATGTACAGCAGCGCCACATCCCGCAGCCGCAGCGTCCGCTTCAGCCCCTGCGCATGACCGTGCCCCGCTGCGTCCGCCACGATCACCGGCACGACCGGAATCTCAGCCACGCGCGCCGCTTTCCAGATCCTTCAGCACCGCCATCGCCGCATTCCGCCCGTTCACCCCAATCACGCTGCCCCCCGGATGCGTGCACGCCCCGCACAAATACACGCCCTCCATCGGAGTCCGCGCCGCCAGCCGCCGCGACCACATATACGGCGGCAAACATTCCCCCTGGAAAATATGCCCGCCCGTCAGCCCCACCTTTTCCTCAATGTCGGGAGGCCCCAGCACCTGCGCCTCCACAACCGCAGAATCAAGATTCGAACAGAACCGCCCCAGCGACCCAAGCGCCAGCCGCCGCACTTCCTCCCGCCGCGTTTCCCACGTCCCCCGCGCAAACGTGTAAGGCACATACTGCGCAAACACGCTCATCGTGTGCATCCCCTCTGGCACAACGCTCCGATCATGCACGCTCTGGAAGTACAGCTCGCACCACAGCGCCTCCGGCAACTCGCCCCGTTTCGCCGCGGCAAATCCCGCCTTCCACTCCGCCTTCGTCAGCGGCGCGTTGATCTGTCCATAGTGGTGCGGCTCATCC
>Ga0182015_10003975_pt1 | contig 16201 bp, 20 predicted proteins | sample 712P3MmetaG_FD_120478 | JGI IMG/M metagenome (GOLD analysis project Ga0182015, IMG submission 120478) | Permafrost microbial communities from Stordalen Mire, Sweden - 712P3M metaG | ecosystem: Environmental > Terrestrial > Soil > Wetlands > Permafrost | place: Sweden: Stordalen | collected... | reverse complement strand
GGTCGCGGTCTGCCGCACGGTGCTCGAGAAGGTCGCCACCGAGGAGGCCTACGCCAACATCGCCGTCCTGCACGAGCGGATCGACCGGACCCTCGAGAAGATGATCGGGGACGCCGGCCTGCCGGCACATGTGGTCTCGGTCGGCGGGAAGGGGTGTGTCACGTTCTCGACCACGCCGATTCGCGACTACCGGGAGTTCCTCGAGATCGACGACAGGTACAACCACGCTCACTGGCTGTTCCAGCACAATGGCGGGGTCTTCCTGCCGCCCTGGGGCAAGACCGAGCAGTGGCTCATCTCGGTCCAGCACGACGACGCGGACGTAGACCGCTTCCTCGGCAACTTCGAGCAATTCGCCCGCGCGGTAGCGGGCTAGGGCTTTTTCGCCGCCGGTGCGCTCGCGTCGGCCTGTTCTGCACGCCTGGCGCCGGCGAGCGCATCGGGGAGCTGGCCGACCCCGGCGGCGAGGATGGAGGAGTTCGGGATCTTAAACACCCCGTCGTCTGTGCGCACCGTCACATAGACGAGGCCGATCTCGAGCACCCAGGCGTCGAAGATGCCGCCCATCGCGCCCGAGCGGATGCGGACGTGGTCGCCGACCTTGAAGGGCCGGGCTAACAAGAGCACGAGGGCGGCGAAGACGTTGCCGAGGCTCTGCTGGGCCGCTATGCCGAGCACGACGCCGGCGAAACCAGCCCCGACGAGGACGTGGTCGATGGCCACCCCGAGGCCGAGGACCTCGAAGGTGGCGACAATGACCACGATGTAGCCGATCGCGACCGTGACCAGGCGGACCGCTGTGCCGGCAGTCGCGATCGACCGCAAGCTCACGAGGTGGCCGAGCCCGTCGGCGACGCGCCGGGCGGCGACGAAGCCGAAGACAACGAGAGCCACTGCGCTCAACCAGGCGACGAGCTTGGGCTCGAGCGTCACGGCGTGGACGTTGCCGAAGTCGCGGCCGACCACGAGCCCGGCGACGGCGATCACCGCCGCGACGAGGCCGACCACGAGATCGCGTTCGCGGGCCGACTTCATCTCTTCGCGAGCTCCGTCACCACTGTTTGTCCAGGGTAGTCGGCTGTTCGCAGAATCCTCCGGCCAAGGCGGGAAGAAACCGCCCGCCGAGGGCGATACACATGGGGTGGATCAATCGCTGAGCGGAGCACCCGGACAGGCCGCCCGCGGCCACACCCCCGACTGGGTCGTGCTCACATTGGTCTGCGTGGCCCAGTTCATGGTGCTGCTCGACAGCAACTACCATCAGTGAACGTGCTAGGCTGGCCCCATGACCAGCACACGGGTACTCGTGGCTGCCCGGCTCAGCCGGGTGACCGACCAGGGCCAGAGCAGGATCGAGCGGGACGACGAGGCAGCCGAGAAGTGGGCCACGGGCCGGGAAGGCTGCACCATCGTGGCCGTCTCGAAGGACGCCGGGGTGTCCGGCGGGACCTCGCCGTGGAAGCGTCCACAGCTCGGCCCGTGGCTGACCGATCCGGCCCTGATCGCCCGATACGACGAGATCGTCGCCAGCTCGATCGACCGTCTCGGCCGGTCGGCTCGGGACCTGCACGACCTCCGGGCGTGGGCGGAGGACCACGGCAAGACGATCCGCATCCTGTCCCCGGCGCTCGTGTGGCCGCCGTCGTCGGACGACTTCTCCGGGCCGATCGTGTGGGACGTGCTCGCCCGTGTCGCCGAGATCGAGCGCAAGATGACCGCCAAGCGGTACGCCGACGTGCGGGAGCACCTGCGCCAGTCCGAGGCGCTCGTGGGTAAGCCGCCGTTCGGGTTCATGGTCGTCGGCGAGAAGTACGGGAAGACGCTGGTGCTCGACCCGCAGCTCGTGCCGGTGCTCCGGGGCATGATCGACCGGGCGCTCGCTGGTGAGCCGTTCCTCGCCATCTGCCGGTGGCTGGACGCCGAAGGTATCGAACCGGCGCAGACGGGAAAGCGGATCAGGACCGGGGCGAAGGGGTCCGGCAACTGGTCGCCGAAGTCGGTGGCGAACCTGCTCCGGAACCCTGCCCTCAAGGGTCGGCGGTACGAGGATGGCCGGACCGTGCTCCGGTTCGAGGGCCTATTGACCCCTGGGCAGTTCCAGGCATTGCAGGACGCCCTGGACGGGCGTCCGGCCCGTAGAGGCCCCATCACGGCCGCTACGGCGACGCTCACGGGCGTGATCGAGTGTGACCGCTGTAGCGGTGCCATGTACCGGTTCACGAGCACCGGGAAGGCACGCAAGGACGGTACGAAGAACGTCCTGACCTACTACCGGTGCAAGGGGACGGACATCGAGCCGAGCACGTGCGGGAACATGGTCCCGCTGGACAACATCGAAGGCTGGGTGAACCTGTGGTTCACGGCCGATGGCCCCTTCGCCCGTGTGGAGGTCATCGAGACCACGCTCGTGCCTGGTGACGATCACCAGGCCGAGATCGAGGAAGTCGAGGCAGAGCTGCGGGAGCTGGACTTCGACGACCCGGACTTCGACGAGCGCCAGCGGGTCTTGCGTGGCGAGCGTGCCCGGCTGAAGGCGCTACCGTCCGAGCCTTCGCAGGTGGTCGAGCAGTCGACCGGGCAGACGGTGGGCGAGGTGTGGCAGTCCCTCGACGGTGAGGCCCGACGGACGTACCTGCTGGCCGCCGGTGTCAAGGTGCGGGTGATGTCGAACGGCACCCTCCGAACACAGCCGGGGCAAGAGGTCCGCTACGTCACCGGCGACCCGCACAAGGTCATCGGAACCGTGCGAGGGATCGTGGCCACCGAGGAAGCAGCCGCCGGGTAACGATCCGGCAGGCATAGGCTGGTGTCTTCAGGCAGACCATGTGACTCCTGATGCTCATGTGACGCAGCAACGACATCATCGTTGATGTCCAAAGTAGCGACGTGGCATGATCCGAGCGCCCAACGAGGTGTCGTGAAACACGAGCGAGCCGTTGATTGAAGGGAGGCTCGCATGCTGCACCAGGTGCGTAGACACACGAGGTGGCGTCTCCTCTTTAGCGTGTTCGTCCTGGGACCCTTGCTCTTCCTTGTGCCCGGCTTGGTGGCGTCAACGCCTCCCGCCGCCGCCCAGCCACCTACTGGTTTCGCCACCCTTCAGGGAATCTCCTGTTCCTCCGCTTCTGATTGCTGGGCTGTGGGTTCTACCGGCCCTAACAACTCGGGCAACGACTTCATCACAGCGACGACTAACGGTGGGGTCGATTGGACCACACAGACGGTGCCGACCGATCCCTCTGGCGGGATGCTCTGAGTCTTCTGCCTGCCCGGCTCGACAGATTGCCGGGCGTCGGACTTTGACGGCAATGTCATGGCCACTACCGACGGAAGCACCTGGACGATAATAAGCCTGGTACCAACTGTGCCCTTCTTCAACGACGTTACGTGTGCGAACACCTCGGATTGCTGGGGCAGTTATTACGCCGGTGGCATCTATGGTTCGACCGATGGCGGTGCGACGTGGGTGGAGCAGAATGGCCTGGCGGCGAACGACGTGTCGTGCGTTGATGCGACGCACTGTTGGGCGGCTGGGCAAGGAGGCATTGCCGCAACGACAGATGGCACCACCCACATGAACCGGCCAGAGCATTCCGTCCGAGGCAGAACTCTACGGAATCAACTGCGTGAATCTGTCTGACTGCTGGGCCGCCGGTTCAGGTCCAGGAATCCTAGCGACGACGGATGGCGGGACCACATGGACGTCGCAGGCTGCCGAAGGTGAACTCGGTGCGGTGGCATGCGCTGACTCCTCGAACTGCTGGGCCGTTGGAGCAGAATACGACAACAACAGTCCTACCGGTTACAACGCTGTCATTGATAAAACGACCGACGGCGGAAACACCTGGATCTCTCAACAAGTGCCGTCCGGGGCGTACCCGTACTCCCTCAGCTCCGCCTCGTGCATCAGTACGACCGATTGCTGGGTCACTGGTCGCACCCGACATGGGAGGCGTGATTATCAACTACGGCTTGTCGTCGAATGGCATAGCCACTAGCGGCTCGTTCGACGTGACCGTCACCGGCACTGGAGGAACCGACGGCGTCGATTCGCTCAGCGAGGCCGAGTACACCGGCAATCCTGTCGGCAACTTGACCGACGGCAATAACTACTTCGATGTGGCGGCCTCACCTGGAAACACGTTCCCCAGCGTGGTCATCCAAGACTGCAATGATGTGACGGCGTCAACGTCCTTGGATTGGTGGCACCCCTCGGCGAATGCGGACGCAGGAGGTTGGGAGCCGGTCGTAGGTGACCCTGGGCCGACTTACGAACCTGGAACACCGCCTTGTCTTGCGGTCACCCTAGATGGCTCATCCAGTCCGACTCCTCCAATATGGCAAATGTGCAATCGACGGCGACCGACCTGAACAGTGCCATCCTGCCCAATCCATCTTCAGTGACTTCCGAGTCTGCGGGCCTTGCTGTCGAGAGCCACGAGGACATGGGAGAACGAGTCGTGAAAGCTGGCAATACCCTCGTTCTCGAGAGTCGCGCCGACATCGTCCACGTCGATGCTCAAGGCGGCCAGACGGTCCATTAGCCGGGAGGCGGCGTCGAAGTCGATGTCAACGGTGCGACCGACGGTTCCGTGGTCCTCGAAAGCGGCGATGGTGCCCTCGGGCAGGGTGTTGATGGTATCCGGACCGATGAGATTGTCGACGTAGTAGGTGTCTGGACGGTTCGGGTCTTTGGTTGACGTGGAAGCCCACAACGGCCTTTGGACGCGGGCGCCAGCGGCAGCGAGGTGTTCCCACCGGTCGCCTGCGAATCGTTGGCGGAATAAGCGGTAGGCGAGCCGGGCTTGTGCGATCGCCGCCTTGCCCTGGAAGCCGTGGCTTTCGTCGCTGTCGATCGCGCCGAGGCGGCGGTCGATTTCGGTGTCGACTCGGCTTACGAAGAACGACGCCACGCTGTGCACCGAGCCGAGGTCGCCACCTCTCGCAGCGAGTGCCTCGAGTCCCGAGAGGTGTGCCTCGATCACCTGGTCGTAGCGGGCAAGCGAGAAGATCAGCGTGATGTTGATGCTTCGTCCCTCGGCGATCATGGCACGGATGGCGGGAATGCCTTCCGCCGAGGCCGGAATCTTGACGAAGAGGTTCGGTTGGTCGATTCGCTGGTGAAGGTCGCGGGCCGCCGCGATGGTGCCGTCGCTGTCGCGGGCAAGATCGGGGTCGACCTCGATCGAGACGAACCCGTCGGTCCCGGCGCTCGCATCGAAGGTTGGCCGTAACAGCGCGAGCGCCTCGACGACGTCGTCGATCACCAGTCGCCAGTAGGTCTCGCGCACAGTACAACCTTCGACGATGAGCGCCCCGAACTGGCTGTCGTAGGCGTCAGAGCCTTCGATGGCCTTGGCGAAGATGGTGGGATTGGCGGTGACGCCGCGGACACCGTCAGCTACATAACGGGCGAGGGTGCCGTCGCGCAGGTACGCTCGGGTGACCTTGTCAAGCCACGGGCTCTGGCCCTGCTCCTCGTACAGTCTTTGCAGCTTGGTCAAAGCGTCCTCTTTCAGTTGGCTGTCCGAGCTAGGGCGACGCCGATAACCTCGCGTGCCTGCGGCCCGAGCTCGGCGAGCGGCCTGTTGCGGTGGTATCGCTCGCCGAGATCAACCTGGGCGATGCTGTCGGCACCCCAGCGCTTCCAGACGTCGATCAGCAGTCCCATCTCCACGCCGTAGCTGCCCGCGAGCTCAATCTCATCAAGCACCTCGGACCGCAAGGCCGTCTCGCCCGCCAGGGGTTGGTCGAGGCCGGAGAGATCGGGGAACAGCAGCGAGATGAGGGGCTTGGCAACGAGTTCTGTCACGCGTCCGCCCCCGTTTGGATCCTCGCCGAGGGGACGCCGGTAGGAACCCTTCACCAGGAGTAGGCCGGAGCTGCACAGCAGCGGACCGAGGAGGCCGGCTACATAGTGGGCGGCGAAGTTCTCGACGTCTCCGTCCAAATAGACGACATAGTCGCCCCGGCCTTTAGTAGCCGCCATGGCCTCGCCCTTGCCGACCCCCGGTCCGGTAACGAGGGTGGCACCGTGGCGGAGGGCCTCGGCGCCGGTGCCGTCTTTCGAGCCATCGTCGACGACGACGATCTCGTCCACGAGCCCGACCGTCTCGAGGAGGCGGCGGCGGATGCACGACACGATGGCACCGATCGTCCGCACCTCGTCCCGGGCGGGAATGCAGACCACAATCCGTGCGTCTCCCTTAGCGGCAACCAGCTCGCCAACTTCCCATTCGGCGTGGTGGTATGTCGCGATCGAAGGGCTGACCGACAAATCCGCAGCGGCGACGGCCATCTACAGGTCGCCAATCACGGACAGATCGACACTCACGTCCGCGAGCTGATGCGGGTCGACGACGCGCTTGGAGCTCACGAGTGCGGCGATCTGATCGGCGACATCCCAGACGTTCACGTTCATGCCGGCGACCACCCGGCCGTGGTCGAGCCAGAAGACGATCAGTTCACGCTGGTCACGGTCTCCCCGGTAGACCACTTGGTCCCAAGTTGCCGCGAAGCCGTGGTACTCCATCCCAAGGTCGTACTGATCGGAGAAGAAGTAGGGAATCTTTCTGTACGAGACACCCTGACCGAGCATGTTCTTGGCGGCCACGGGGCCCTGGTTGAGCGCAGCAGACCAATGTTCGAGGCGGATCCGGGCGTCAAGAACAGGATGGTAGGTGTTCGCGACATCGCCGGCGGCCCAGATCCCCGGCAGGCTCGTGGCCAGATGCTCATCGACGACGATGCCGTTGTCGATGAGCAGCCCCGCGCTCTCGGCGAGCTCGGTCCTCGGACTGACACCGACTCCTACCACGACCAGGTCGCCTGCAACGACACTGCCGTCGGCCAACACGACTTCTTCGACCGTGTTCGAGCCGCGAAAGACCTCAACCCCGGCACCCATGTGGAGCTCAACGCCGTGGTCGGCGTGCAGGTCGCGGAACATCGTCCCGACCTCGGTGCCCAGCACGCGTTCGAGAGGGACTTGGGCGGCTTCGATGAGGGCCACCTCCTTGCCAAGCTGGCGGGCTGACGCCGCCACCTCCGAGCCGATCCAACCGGCCCCGACCACCACGACCCGTGTCGCTCGTGCGAGCGCCTCGCGCAGCGAGTCGCAGCTCGAGAGGCTTCGCAGGTAGTGGATCTCTTCGAGGTCGGCGCCGGGAATCATTACATGCCTCGGAGTAGCTCCCGTGGCTAAGAGGAGCTGGTCGTAGCCGAGCTGCCCGCCTGGTTCGAGTGTGACCTGTTTGGCCGCGGGGTCGATCGAGGTGACCGTGGTCGATGTGAGAAGCTCGATCTCGTGTTCCTGGTAAAACGCCGCTTCGTGCACAGCCGCCTTCTCGAAACCGACTTCACCGCGTAGGTACGCCTTCGACAGCGGCGGACGTTCGTAGGGTCGAACGGCTTCCTCGCCGATGAGCACCACCCGTCCGTCGAACTCCTCGACGCGGAGCGACTCGGCGGCCTTGGCTCCCGCCAGACTGGCTCCGGCGATCACGAAGGTCTGCTGTGCGGTCATCTCATGTCTCCTCGTTGTGTTGTTTCTGGCACGCGCTTTTCGAGCGAGTCGCGAAAGCCGCCCTCGACAGCCATGGGCCTGGCATAGTCGCGTGTTTACTGACGCGTGCCAGCGAGAGCGAAAAACTCGTCGCGAGCACGGGGGTCATCGCTAAGCAGGCCACGGACCGCCGAGGTGACGGTGCGTGCGGCTTCGGCCCGCACGCCACGTAAGGACAAGCATTGGTGGTTGGCTTCGATGACCACGCCAACACCCTTCGGTCGCAGATGCTTGGCGAGCCAGCCGGCCACCTGCATGGTGAGACGTTCCTGTGTTTGGAAGTCAGCTGCGAACAGCTTCACGATTCGTGCCAGCTTGGACAGGCCGAGGATGTGCTCGGCGGGCAGGTAGCCAACGTGTGCAACGCCATGGAACGGGAGGAGGTGGTGTTGGCAGAGCGAGGTGAAAGAAATGTCCCGTACCAGTACCAGCTCGTCGTTTCGACAACCCGACCGGCATCGATTGGCCCGGTCATTGTCACGCCGGGTGTCCTTGGGCGCGCTCACTAGTCGCATATAAGGGGCCGCAGGCTTGGTGAGCTGATGAGCGGAACTCGCTGCGGGTGCCCGGCGGCGAGCTGGGCGTGATCGTGGCAAGGGTACTGACCATGATTGCCTCCTTCTCTAAAAGATACTAAACTTCACCATAGACACCTACGACGATTTCGTCAACAAGTGTCTCTGTTAGAAAGACCGCCCTTGCAACGAGATGGCTTCCCCAACGTCGGACCGTCGGAGTCCTCGCACGACTTCAGTGTCCAGGTGGCCGGCATCGCTGCCTTGGCTGAACCGCTGCGACATGCCCTCTACCGCTTCGTAGTGGCGCAGTCTGAGCCCGTGAGCCGTGAGCAGGCTGCCGAGGCTGTCGGAGTCGCTGTGCACGTGGCGAAGTTCCACCTGGACAGGCTGGTGAACGACGGGCTCCTCGATTTCGAGTATCGGCGTCCACCCGATCGTCGAGGGCCCGGAGCCGGCCGCCCGTCGAAGGTCTACCGTCGATCGACGCACGAGTTTGCGGTGAGTCTGCCCGAACGCCGCTACGAGCTCGCCGCGCAGCTTCTTGCCCAGGCGGTCACAGACGCCGTACGCGACGGTGCTCCACCTGCTCAGGCGCTAAGGCGCGCGGCGCGGAAGGCGGGCCGATCCTTGGGGGAGATGATTTATGAGCACGCCAGCTCGCAGCCTGAGCGGCCAGAACTGCGGGAGGCCGTGATCCGGATCTTGGAAGAAAATGGCTACGAGCCGCGGAGCGAACTGGGTGGGGTGCTACTGATCAACTGCCCGTTTCGCTCTCTCGCCCGCGACTACACCGAGCTCGTCTGTGGCACAAATCTCGACCTCTTAAGGGGGCTCCTTGCTCGCGTGGGAGGAGCCAAGCTCGAGGCCAAGCTCGATCCTGGCGCGGACCGTTGTTGCGTAAGGCTGCAGGACAAGTAGCGATACTCCTGCAAGGTGGGCGGGAGCGTCACGCTGCTTGCTTGCTTGCTGCCGTCACCGACATAGACCTCACATCCACATATCGCGACTTCCGAAGGGACAAGCTCATGGCCGACCGACCGCCTCTGCCACCGTTCAACTTCGAGACTGCACTGGTCAAGGTGCAGGCTGCCGAAGACGCCTGGAACACCCGTGACCCGGAGCGCGTTGCGCTCGCCTACAGCGAGGACTCAGTTTGGCGCAACCGGGACACCTTCCTGACCGGTCGAGCAGAGATCATCTCGTTTCTGACGATCAAGTGGGAACGGGAACTGGACTACTCGCTGCGTAAGTCGCTGTGGGCCTTCGATGGTAACCGGATCGCGGTCCGCTTCCAGTACGAGAGCCACGACGCGGCAGGTTGCTGGTGCCGCAGCTACGGCAACGAGCTGTGGGAGTTCGATGAACACGGCCTTATGCTCCGCCCCGAAGCCAGCATCAATGACCTAAGAATCATGGAAGCCGACCGGCGTATCTTCGGGCCCCGGCGCCCCGAGGAGCACGGACTGGACTTCCCACTCCAATAACACGACGTCACGACAGAGTTCCAAAGGGCTCGTAGGTCAGGAACGCGGGCCATGCTCTACCAAATGAGGAGCCCTATGAGGCGTCCAGTGATGGAACGAGGCGACGTAGCTATCGCGGCTACAAGGGGCCTGCACGAGTGCCCACGTGCGTGGAGCTTACTGTGCCGCGACGAGATCGAGACACAGGTGATCACCTTCGGCGGCACGCTGTTGTCCGGCGAGCGCTGCCGTAGTGACCAGCCTCGAGTGCCACTTCGGGATCTGGTCGGGTCTCGCAGGAGCGGCCCTGCACCCCTGAGTGACATCGGCAATATGCGGCTCTCTGACTTGGAAGGTCCTGCTACGTTCCGTGACATACCCAGGACGCTTTGCCAACTGCAGGGTCCGCTTCTCGGCAAGCCCGGCTCGGTTGATGCGTGCCGAGTGCACACACGTTGGGAGGGCGCATGGGCAACGCGCTAGTCACTGACTTCTATGAGCTCAACATGGCTGCGAGCTACCTCCGCCACAAGATGACCGGAACCGCAACCTTCAGTCTGTTTTGCCGAAGGCTTCCGGACAGTCGCGGCTTCCTCGTCGCCACAGGTCTAGAAGACTCTCTACGTTTTCTCGAGGACTTTGCCTTCGACGAGGCCGACCTCGAGTATCTCGCTCGCATCGGCTTTGCCGAGGATGACCTGCGGCGCTTTCGTTCTCTTCGTTTCACAGGTGACGTGTGGGCGGTGCCCGAAGGGACGATGGTGTTCGCTGACGAGCCACTCCTCGAGGTAACGTCGCCGATCGCCGAGGCACAGCTTGTCGAGACCTACCTCCTCAACCAGTGCACCTTCCAGACGGCGATCGCCACGAAAGCAGCACGCTGTCGAATCGCCGCTGGAGGCCGCATCGACATCGCCGACTTCAGCATACGTCGGACCCACGGCGTCGAGGCAGGCAACGCTGTGGCCCGCCTCTCTGCTATGTGCGGCTTCGTAGGTACGAGCAACGTGGAGGCCGCCCGGCGGTTCGATCTCCGGCCGTCGGGCACCATGGCCCACTCGTACGTGGAAGCTTTTGACGACGAGCTTGATGCCTTCGTCACCTTCGCCACGGACTTCCCCGATCAGGCAACCTTGCTTGTTGACACCTACGACACAATGGCCGGTGTCGCGCACGCGGTCACGGCCATTCGAGCCCTCGGACTCGAGGATCGTGCCGCCGTACGGCTCGACAGCGGTGACGTTGCGAACCTCGCTCGCCAAACCCGCCAGTGCCTCGACGCCGCGGGCCTCGACAAGGTGCGGATCTTCGTGTCCGGTGGCCTCGACGAACATGATCTCGCCCGATTCATCGCCGAGGGTGTGCCGATCGATGCCGTAGGGATCGGGACACGGCTTGGTGTCTCTGATGACGCGCCCTACCTGGATACCGCGTACAAGCTCGTCGAGTACGCAGCTCGACCCGTCGTGAAGCTGTCGGCCGGCAAAGCGACGCTTCCCGGCCCAAAGCAGGTTTTCCGAGCCCCGGGCATGCGTGACACGATCGCTTGTCGCGACGAGTCGCCACCTGACAGAGCGGTGCCGCTCCTCGAGCTTGTGATGACCGACGGCAAACGAGTGAGGGATACACCGACACTTGCGGCGATACGGTCGCACTTTGAGTCGCAACTGCGGGACCTCCCAGATGAAGCTCGTTCCCTCGTGTCACCGGTGGTCCCGGTGGCGGCTATGAGCAACACCTTGAGAAACCTCGATGACGAAGTCCGGCGTAGGTATTCGCTCGTGGGGCCGGCCAAGCAAGAAGGTTGAGCAACGTGGACCGGTGCTCGATCGAAGGCCCTGCGGGTACGGGCCCCACGTGGGCTTGGCCGCCAGCACATTCGCTCCATGCGACAACATGGGCGCTCGCTCCCGTCAACGGTCCGGCTACGCGTGACACGTACTATAATTCGAGGAGCAGATAGAAGAACATCGAGTCGGGCTGACCCGTTGCCAGAAGACGAAGGTGGCTATGACGGCCGCTAACTCCGACGAAGGGGAGGAAGACTGGTTCTCATGGAGGAGTCGGAGCTATGGGAACAGCATGGGGCGGCCTTCCTCATCGAGTGCCGAGGTGTCGGGCTGCGACAGGGTGGGCTTAGGCTTCTTCCAAGACTGCCGTCGTCCACAGAGATGGATTCAGGCCGACCATCGAAGTGGTGCGAACTGACTATCGGCGCGGCGGAGCGCCGACAGGAAAATAACGAGGGATCCGAGTGAGGAGGAGTGACGTGAGTGATTCGGTGTATCCGCGTGCCACCGCCGCGATCGGGCGTCGGCGCCACGAGCTCGCGCCTGCAATCCACGAGGCTTTTCAGGCGTTCAGCAAGACGGTGTTTGCCGCGGGAGCGCTACCGGAAAAAACGAAGCAACTAATAGCGGTGGCAGTGGCTCATGTCACCCAGTGCCCCTACTGCATCGCCGGCCACACGCAACTGGCTCGGCGAAAGGGGGCAAGCGACGAAGAGATTATGGAAGCGATCTGGGTGGCGGCCGAGATGCGCGCTGGCGGTGCCTATGCGCACTCTGCTATCGCGCTCGACACCTTGGCCAACGGGGAAGAGAGTAGCACCAAGTAAACGTCGAGAGCTTAGTGTCCGCCGAACACATGGGTGTCACGCCACGGAAAGATGGGGCGGCTGACGATAGCTGGGATCAGATTGAGTAAGCTCTTCCCGTGATTTGTTCTAATTCAAGGTCATGTTCTCTCCGGTGAGGCAGGGCACCGTCGGGAAGGTACCTTCGGAAGCTGAGGCGTCCAAGCCCGAGGCCGGCTGTCGTCGGAGTTAGCTCACGGTGTCGGAACAACGGCGTCCCGGATGGACGAAGGAGTGTCCGGTCCCGGGCGCTTGGATGAGCACGACTGCAGGTACTTGGCCTTTCGGGGGTATCTGCATCAGTGATCCAGTCGGCTCCAGCAGCACGTTCACCTTTACCACTCGGGCCATCGTGTCAGGTACCGAGGACGGATGAGCAGTAGCGCCACATTTGCGCGCCCGTACCTCATCAGGTGGGCATGCTCGTGTTTCCCTTGCCCTATTCTGTTAGATCAGACTATAAGTCTGGTAGACACTATAAATAACTAGGGAGGCGCAATGCGAGCGCTCGTTTATCATGGTCCGGGCAACAAAGCATGGGAGGAAGCCGCACGCCCAAAACTGGTTGAAGACACCGACGCGATCGTGCGAGTCGATACCGTGACGATCTGTGGCACCGATCTGCACATCTTGAAGGGTGACGTGCCCGAGGTAACCGACGGTCGGATACTCGGTCACGAGGCAGTCGGCACGGTCGAGGAGGTCGGCCCGGGGGTGAAGATGGTGCGCCCGGGCGACCGAGTGCTTGTCTCGTGCATCACCGCGTGCGGTAGGTGCCGTTTTTGTCGTGAGGGCCGCTACGGACAGTGCACGGGCGGTGGTGGATGGATCCTCGGCCACAACATTGACGGGACTCAGGCTGAATACGTGCGTGTGCCCTTCGCCGACACCTCGACCTATCTCGTCCCCTCCGGGGTAGCAGACGACGAGATCCTCATGCTGGCCGATATTCTACCGACTTCATACGAGGTCGGGGTATTGAACGGTTCAGTTCGACCTGGCGATGTCGTTGTGATCGTCGGCTCGGGGCCAGTCGGACTTGCGGCGATCGTCGCTGCTCGGCTCTATAGCCCAAGTCACGTTGTCGCGATCGACCTCGTCGACTCTCGTCTCGAGGCCGCGAAACGATTCGGTGCAGACGTGACTATCAACAACGGACGCGAGGACGCGCTTGCCGTGGTTGGAAAGCTCACTGACGGACTTGGTGCAGACGTCACCATCGAAGCCGTTGGCACGCCGGCTACGTTCGAGCTTGCTGCGGACCTGGTGCGGCCCGGAGGACACATTGCAAACGTCGGCGTTCATGGTTCGCCCGCAACGCTGCACCTGGAGCGACTTTGGACCCTCGACGTGACGATCACGACCGGACTCGTTGACACCTACTCCACGCCGACGCTGCTCCGACTCGTTTCGAGCGGCCAGCTCGACGTGGGCCGGTTCGTCACGCACCAATTCGGACTCGACGAGTTCGAAGCCGCCTACGACACGTTTTCCCGTGCAGGCGAGACAAAGGCGCTCAAGGTCGTCCTTACTCGGTAATCGGCTAACTCGTACTATCAGGCAATGTCTGGGGTTGTTGTCATCATTTCGTGTGCAATTCACCAAACACGCGTGTTCTCTTGGCTCGAGGTAGATGAGCAGCTTCACGAAGGAAGAGCGGGCGGGTCCGTCTCGCCCTGAGGTGTCGGCAGGAGGCGTTCAACGTCGTCCCGATCGCACAGACCGTCCTCGGGCCACGCGGTCAGATGAGACCAACACGGCGGGTCGCCGCCGAGATCATCGGAGGGGAACGTCATCGCTGTGGAGCAATCCCTTCCTCCTCGAGGGCGATGACCGTGGGGAAAAGCAGGTTGTTCTCCTTGTAGATGTGCAGATGCGTGTCGGATTCCAGTCGGGCTAGTCCGTCATAGAGTGCCCGGTAACTCGCGCACCCATCTTCCGGTGCCTGATAGTGGTTGGTCATCGCGCTGAGCAGCTCGAGCAGCTTTCCTGCACGATCATGTTCGAGCATCATGACGGAGATCGGGTTGCGCACCGACCCGCTGTGCGAGCTTGGCGCGTCCGACGACGTCACGAGCGCGCGGATCATCGGAAACAGCACGTGCTCCTCTTTTATCAAGTGGGGCTCGAGATCGGCATGGAGCTCGCCGTAGACGGTTTCCACCTCGATGACTTCACGGTGTCGGGCCCCGTGAACACCGGCCACCTTTTCAGCCAAAGCGTCGAGGCGCCCCAGCTCACTATGCAGGTAGGCGTGATGAGTATTCTCGATGTGGTCCACGAGCTCGACGGGGCCCATTGACGCCCAATCGGGTGCTGGCCCCGGCTCGATGTCCGCCAGCGCGTCGAGTACGACCCCCGAACCGATACCGGCATCCGAGCAGGCGTCCCCGAGAGAACGGTGACCTCCGCAGCAGTAGTCCAGACCGAATGACTCCAGCACCCGGGTCGAGTCCGGCAGGGCGCTCACCACCTCGGCGAGCGACTGGTTGAGCGTGAAACTGTTCACTTCAGGATCCTTTCTGTTCAGTGGGTCGAGGCGAGCACGCCAATCGCGGTAGCGACCACCACGGCGAGGCCCATCGCCATTTGCCTCATTCCGAGTACCGCGGGACGGGGTATTGGGCCACGGGCGGTGAGTCGTTGGACCGCGACCACAACGGCGACGGCGAGAGCACCAGCGACAAACCCGCGATCCATCAAGGTTGCTGCGGCCGCGACCGTGATCGCCGCGCCATCCGCCACGAGAGTGATCGTTGCGCGGACCGGCCGGTTGTGGAGACGGGCGATCATCTCTCGCACATGAGGGATCGACGTCACCGCCCTCGCTGCCAGTACCATCCAGATTCCTGCCGCAAGGCGGCCGCTCTCGCCGTCGGCGAGCGCGATCATCGCTGCCACCGAGCAGACGCCCACGGCGCCAGCAAGCTCGGGGATCAGGCGCCGGCCCCGAGAGCGTGCTTCGAACCCTAACTGCACCAAGACAAGCGGTCCGGCGACGAGGGCCGGCATCCAGAACCGACCGTTCGCGAGCGCGAACGCCAAGGCGATCAATCCCGACAGAACGGCCAGTTCCCCAACCGCCGCAACGACTGCGATCTGTGTGCGTCCAAGCCAACGACCTCGACGACGGTCGACCAGGACGACCTTGAGGGGCGTCCGCGCGAGGAACGCCACGAAAGCAGCGACAGCGAGGCAAACTCCAGCAGCACCCGGGGCCACCAGGAGTCCCAACAGGCCAGGTTCTAGTGTCAAGCCCCAGCCACCGTGCTCGCTCGGCACTGCCACTGAACGCAACGTCGAACGCTTCCCCGGAGCTCGACGAGTGTTCGAAGTGGTCACGGTGCCGTCTTCCCGAGGCGGTCTATCGCCGGCTGGCGCACAGGCGCGGGCCTCGATCTTCGAGCGGGCTCTGGACATCTCGGTCATCTCGAGTCGTTTGTATTCGCAGCGGCTGCGGTTGGCAGCTCACTTGGGCGATGGACGAGCCGAACGACAAAGGCGACAGCCACGGCCACCCAGGCTGCGACGGCGACCCAGAGCATGAACCGGCTAATGGGCTCCATGAAACTGAGATGGGCCACTTTGCCAAACGACAACGTGGCGACGCTGTACATGCCGAGGGGAAAGACCACGCTCCACAGGGTGGGCTCGTAGGTGAGCGGCCAGTGGCGCCGGATGTGGCGCCAAAGACCGAGCACGACGAGCAACGGGATCCACCAGGTGCCGAACGCCCAAAGGACGAACGAGAATCCCTCCACGACACCGGCAGTCGCGTGGCGTACCGGTAGGGCAGCCGGAAGGCTCAGGATCAGAGCACCCGCGCGCACTGTGATCGCCGTCGCGCCCATGAGAATCCAGTAGGGAGGCCCGAGCGTGGCTGGGGTCATCGGTACGGTCAGCCACCGCATCATGATCATCGACACGAGCATGAGGTACAGCACCAGGCCGACACTCCAGAGGCCGACGGCAACTGGTGCCAGCAGTCCCGATTGCGATGGCCACACGGCAATAAGCGCCG
>Ga0182015_10003974_pt1 | contig 16203 bp, 15 predicted proteins | sample 712P3MmetaG_FD_120478 | JGI IMG/M metagenome (GOLD analysis project Ga0182015, IMG submission 120478) | Permafrost microbial communities from Stordalen Mire, Sweden - 712P3M metaG | ecosystem: Environmental > Terrestrial > Soil > Wetlands > Permafrost | place: Sweden: Stordalen | collected... | reverse complement strand
GGCGGGGCCGTCCTCCGCCGTTGCGCCCAGGCGCTCGGCGAGCGAGGGTGCGACGACGCCCGCCGCGCCGGCGTTCGCGGCGGCGCTCACAGCGGCGCCCTCAGGCTGTGACTCGCGCTGCCCAGCAGCGCCGAGAGGTCGCCGGGCAGGTGCACGCCGAGCGCGACCACGACGAACAGGCAGCCGAGCATCGCGGCGACCATCCAGGCGCTGCGCTCCCGCGGCGCCGCGGCCCCCGCGACCGGCGCCGCTGCGCGGCTCAGCACCATCCGGCCGCTGTGCCAGACGACGCCGAAGAACGCGACGTTGACGAAGACCAACAGCAGCGCGACGCCGACGTACTGCGCCTGCGCGAAGCCGCCGACCACGATCTGGAACTCGCTGCGGAACACGCCCGACAGCGGCAGCCCGCAGAGCGCCAGCGCGGCCGCGAGAAACATCGGCCCGCTCCACGGCATCGCGCGACCGGCGCCGGTCACGCCGTCGACCTCCTTGGTGTCGTAGCCGCGCAGGAGCGAGCCCGAGCCGAAGAACGCGAGGCCCTTGGCGGAGGCGTGGGTGATCACGTGCAGCAGCGCGCCGGCGACCGCCAGCGGTGCGCCGAAGCCGATCCCCAGCGCGATGATCCCCATGTGCTCGATCGAGGAGTAGGCGAGCAGCCGCTTGTAGTTGCTCTGACGCAGCACGAAGAAGCTAGCCGCGACCAGCGAGATCACGCCGAAGACGATCAGCGCGTGCTGCGCGAACGAACGCTCGCCGGCGGCGACGGCGACCTGGAAGAAACGCAGGATCGCGTAGAACGCCGCCGCCAGCAGCGACCCTGACAGCAGCGCTGAGACCGGCGCCGGCGCCTCGCTGTGGGCGTCGGGCAGCCAGGTGTGGGTCGGCACGAAGCCGACCTTGGTGCCGAAGCCGACGAGCGACAGCATGAAGGCCAGGCGGACGGCGTCCGGCGAAAGCCCGTGGGCGTGCAGCAGGAAGGACTGGAAGCGCGGCAGGTAGGCGCTGCCGAGCGCGTGCGTGCCGGTGGCATAGAGCACGACGATCGACGCGAGCGCGATGCCCAGGCCGCTCGAGGCGATCAGGATGTACTTCCACGACGCCTCGAGCGCCGCGTCGGTGCGGTCGATCGCGACCAGCAGCGCGGAGACGATCGTCGTCAGCTCGACCGCGACCCACAGTGTCCCGAAGTCCGACGCCAGCGGCACGAGCAGCATGCTCCAGCCGAACAGGTTGATCAGCGCGAAGTACCGCTTCGCGAAACGCCGGAAACCCGGCCGGCCCTGCTCGACGCCGAGATAGCCGATCGAGAAGACCCCCGTCATCGCGTACAGAAGGCCGGTCGCGAGCAGGAAGACCGCGCCGAGTGAGTCGACGCGCAGCCAGCCGCCGCCGGCCTGCAACACGCGGCCGTGCTCGACGGTGATCGCGATCCAGACCGCCATTCCCAGCGACGCCAGACCGGCGACCAGCGTCGCCAGGCGCGCCAGCCGCCAGCCGTCGACCACGCTCAGCGCCGCGGCCGCCAGCGGCACCGCCAGGATCACGTAGAGGGCCCAGCTCATCCGGTCAACCGGTTCAGGACGTCGGTGCGCACCGCGGTCCGCTCGACCGCCAGGTACTGGACGAGCACGACGAACACGAGCACGCCGATCAGCACGTCGAACAGCAGCAGCAGCGCCAGGATGATCGGCAGCCCCGGCGCGATCACGAGCGTCGCAACCGAGACCGCGTTCTCGAGCACGAGGAAGCCGAGCAGCTGGGAGGGCGCGTAGGGGCGCACGACCATCAACAGCAGCGCGACCAGCACGCCGCCGACGGCGACCGGCAGCGCCGAGAGCGGCAGCAGCGACTCCGAGCCGATGTGCACGGGTCGCAGCGCGATGAACGCGAACGCGCAGAGGGCCACGCCGATCAGGATCGCGCTCGGCACCCCGATCGAGGAAGGCACACGCGACTGCGCGCCCAGCCGGCGCAGCACGAGCGCGATCCCGAGCGGGAAGACCAGCGCCTTCAGCGCGATCGTCACCGCGCCCAGGGCGTAGAGCTCGCCGCCGCCGCGCCCGGTCGCCGCGGTCGCGAACGCGAGCGCCGCGACGAGCACCGAACCGAACGCATACAGGCGCAGCTGTTCCCAGACGTCCTGCGAGCGCAGCATCGCGAACTCCGCGAGCAGCACCCCGACGGCGGTGATCGTCGCTGCCGCCCCGAACACGCTGAGGTGCTGGTCGCCGAACGACGGCTCGAACAGGAAGATCACGACCGCCAGCACCGCGAAGAGGAAGCTCGCGACGGTGAACTCGGGAATCTTGTACAGCCGCAGCTTCGCGAAGCTCGACTCGATCACCACGACCACCCCGCCGACGCCGAGCGCCTTCACGAGCAGCAGGCCGATCGCGAGCGCCACGACCCCCAGACGTCCGCTGCCGGCAAGGCCCCACGGCACCACCAGCACGTTCATGAAGATCGTGAAGAGGAGCAGCTGCTTGACCGCCGAGCCCCAGCGTAGAAACGCCAGCCCCGGCCCGGAATGCTCGGCCACGCGCGCCTCCTCGATCTGCCCGAACTCCAGCGTCGAACCGTGGTTCTCGACGGGGATCCGTCCCGACTCGGCCAGCACCAGCATGAAGAACGCGGCGACCATCAGCAGATGGCTCGGCCGCACGACCGCCACGCTCGCCGAGCGCAGCGAGGCGCCGAAGGCGTAGGGCAGGTCGGTGTGCGTGGTCAGCGCCAGCACGAAGGTGACGAAGATCACGGTCGGCTCGTTGAAGGCCCCGAACGAGCGCAGACGGCTTGATCCCAGCTGCGCGTAGGGGCTGCCGCTGTCGACCGCCGCGACCGACACCGCGAAGCTCGCGAGGGCGAGGATCAGCCCGACGCCGAAGAAGTCCGCCATGTAGCCCAGCGGCAGCGGGAACGTCGTCAGGGCCGGAATCAGCAGCGGCACCGTCGCGTAGGCGGCGAAGCTCACATACGGCGCGGCACGGAACAGGGGGCCGGCGGGCGCCGGCAGCACCGTCTCCTTGCGCAGCAGCTTGAAGATGTCGTAGTAGGGCTGAAGCACGCGCGGCCCGCGACGCTGCTGGACCTTCGCCTCCGCCCACGCGACCACGCCGCTGACCAGCGGTGCGAAAGCCAGGATCGTGACGACCTGAAGGACCTGGATCGCCCAGTCAGGGAGGATCGGCAAGGCGCTGTCCAGCTCCTTTCGCGTGCGCTCATTTGGTGATTCGCGAAAGGAGCCATCAGCCCTCTAACCGGGCGGTTCGGCGGCCGGTTCACAGCCGGCGCGCACGTCAGGACTCCATCTGACTGCGGACAAGATAGCGCACGGTGGAGGTTGTTCGGGCGGGTGCATGCACCCGCCCGGCGGAGGGTGCATGCACCCGCCGCGGGAACGGCGCATGCCTGTGCCCCGAACGGGGTGCGCCGTTCCCCCAAAACCTCAGCGTTGCACGGCGGCGCGCCCGGCAAAGCGGGCGCGGTCGCCAAGTTCCTCCTCGATGCGCAGCAGCTGGTTGTACTTCGCGACGCGCTCGGAGCGGGCCGGGGCGCCGGTCTTGATCTGGCCGGCGCCGGTCGCGACGACGAAGTCCGCGAGCAGCGCGTCCTCGGTCTCGCCGGAGCGGTGCGAGACGAAGCAGCGGTAGCCCGCGTCATGGGCCATCGCGATCGTGTCGAGGGTCTCGGTCAGCGTGCCGATCTGGTTGAGCTTGATCAGGATCGAATTGGCGATGCCGGCATCGATGCCGCGGCGCAGGATCGCCGGGTTGGTGACGAAGATGTCGTCGCCGACGAGCTGGATGCGCTCGCCGAGCCGGTCGGTCAGCGCCTTCCAGCCGTCCCAGTCGTCCTCGGACATGCCGTCCTCGATCAGCACGATCGGGTAGCGGCCGACCAGCTGCTCCCAGTAGTCGACCATCTGGGCGGAGCTGAGCGTGCGGCCCTCGCCCTTCAGCACGTAGGCGCCGTCGCGGAAGAACTCGCTGGCGGCCGGGTCCATCGCGATCGCGATGTCCTCGCCCGGTCGGTACCCGGCGGCCTCGATCGCCGCGACCAGCAGCTCGAGCGGCGCCTCGTTTGACTCAAGTGCCGGCGCGAAGCCGCCCTCGTCGCCGACGCCGGTCGCGAGGCCCCGCGAGTTCAGCGTGCTCTTCAGCTGGTGGTAGGTCTCGGTCGCCATCCGCATCGCCTGGGTAAAGGTCGTGGCGCCGAACGGGACGATCATGAACTCCTGGAAGTCGACGGGGTTGTCGGCGTGCGCGCCGCCGTTGAGCACGTTCAGCAGCGGCACCGGAAGCAGTGTCGCGTCCTCACCGCCCAGGTAGCGATAGAGCGGCTGCCCGAGCTCAGCGGCCTGCGCGCGGGCGACCGCGAGCGACACGCCGAGGATCGCGTTGGCACCGAGGCGGGCCTTGTTGTCGGTCCCGTCGAGCGCGATCAGCGCGTGGTCGAGGCCGGCCTGGTCGGCGGCGTCGCGGCCCTTGACGGCTTCGGCGATCTCACCGTTGACGTGGGCGACCGCGTTTGCGACGCCCTTGCCGCCGTAGGGCTTGTCGCCGTCGCGCAGCTCGACGGCCTCGTGCTCGCCGGTCGAGGCGCCGGAGGGGACGGCTGCGCGGCCGAAGGCGCCGGACTCGAGCGTCACGTCCACCTCGACCGTCGGGTTGCCGCGACTGTCGAAGATCTGGCGGCCGTGGACGTGTGCGATTGCCGGCATCTGGGGGGGACTCTACTTGGGGCGAGGCCTGCGGCGATGTAACGAACCGTGAAAGCCGGCGCCGTTCGGCGCCGCCTGGTGGGTCGTGTCGCCGTCCGGCGCCGCGATCACCACGACCGGCTGAGGCACGCGGCGCTCAGGACGCGGTGGCGGGCGGCCCGAGCGCCCTGACGGCCTCGTCGACCGACGGGAAGAGGTGGTCCGCGCCGATCCGTGCGAGCAGGCCGCTGCGCCGCAGGCCGTCGCGGGCATGCTGCCCGGCCCGCGCCACCGCGAAGGCGATGTGGTCGCTGTCGAGCTCGTCGAGGAGCTCGCGCAGCGCGCGCGAGCCGGTGTAGTCGAGGTCGTGCATGCCGAGCGCGTCGAGCACGACCAGCTGCGGCGTCCCCTGAGCGCGCTTGAGCGAGGCCTCGACCTGGGAGCGGAAGTGGATCGCGTTGGCGTACCACAGGGGCGTCGCGAAGAGGACGGCCAGCACGCCCGGCACCTGGGCCGCGTCCTTGCTCGTGCTGAGCGCCACCCAGCTCGTCGTGCCCGGGATGCGACCAAGGACGTGGACCTGCGGGCTGGCGCTCAGGCGGGTGCGGTCGAGGATCGCCAGCCCGACCGCCACGCCGATGCCCTGCTCGACGCCGATGAGCGCGACGGTCAGCATGGTGATCAGCGCCAGGGCGAACTCGAAGCGGTCGAAGTGAGCGATCGCGACCAGGTCGCCGATGTGGAAGATCCGCGTGGCGATGAAGATCAGCACTGCGGCGAGCGTGGCCAGCGGCACGTCCTTGAGTACGCCGGCGGCGGGGATCAGCAGCAGCAGCGCCGCCGCGGCGCCGAGACCGGCGGCCTGCGTGCGCCCGCCCGCCGAGGCGGTCGCCGCGGTCCGCGCCGGGCTGGCGTTGACCGGGAAGGAGCCGAGCAGGCCGGCCGCGACGGCGCCCGCGCCGACGCCCACGAAATCGCGTCCGACGTCGACGTCGTAGTGCCCCTGGTCGGCGAAGGCGCGGGTGGTGGCGGCCGTCTGGCTGACGACGACGAGCGCGACGACGCCGGCGACCGGCGTGACGCTCGAGATCGCCGACCACGACAGATCGAACAGCCCCAGGCGGGGGGCACCGTGCGCGATCGCGCCGAGAATCGCGACGCCATGCGCATGCAGGCCGAGCACGCCGACGGCAAGCGTCGAGCCGACCAGCCCGACGAGCGCGCCCGGAAGCTTGCGGTCGATCCGCTCGGCGGCGATGACGATCGCGAACACGACCGCGCCGATGGCGATCGTGGGGCCGTTGGTGTCGCCGAGGTGCGAAACGACGACGGAGATGCGGTTCAGCGTCGAGCCGCTGACCGAGGCGAGGCCGAAGAAATCCGGCAGCTGGTGCACGAAGATGATCACCGCCACGCCGGCGAGGAAGCCGGTGATGATCGGAGCGGAGAGGAACTCCGCGATCCAGCCGAGTCGCAACAGCCCGATCAGCGCCACGATCACCCCGACCATCACCGCGAGGATCCCGACGAGGTCGACGTAGTGCGGCGAGCCGGCCGGCGCGAGCCGCATGATGCCGACCGCGAAAAGCGGTGCGATCGTCGAATCGGCGCCGACGGACATCTGCGGGTTGGACCCCAGCAGGGCGAACATCACCGTTCCGGCGACGAACGCGTAGAAGCCGGTGATCGGCGGCATGCCGGCCAGTCGCGAGGTGGCGAGCTGCTCGGGCACGGCGATCACCAGCAGCGTCAGCGCCGCCAGCAGATCCGGCGTCGCCCATGAACGCCGGTAGCCGTGCAGCGAGGAGAAGATCGCCGCGCCGCGGTGCTTGGCGACCGCTCCCGCCGCGGCTCCGGCGGCGGCATGAGGCGTGTAAACGTCGCCTGTCGGGCTTGACAGGCGGTTGCGCAGTCCCCGGCCCCAGTCTGGCACCCGCGCATCATCGCCGACATGCTCGGCGAGCGATGAGCGCGGGGGGCGCTCGCGGGGGGCGCGCGCGCCGGAGCGCGGGGGCGCGGGGGCGCTTGCGCGGAGCGGGCACTGCTGCGAGGGTTGCGCCTCGTGAACGCCCGCGCACCGTCGCTCGAGACCGAACGCCTAAGGCTGCGCGGCTGGCAGGCCTGCGACCGCGAGCCCTACGCGGCGCTGAACGCCGATCCGGCGGTGCGGGAGTTCTTCCCCGAGGCACTGACCCGCGCGCAGAGCGACGCGCAGATCGCGGTCTTCCAGGATCACTTCGCCCAGCACGGCTTCGGCATGTGGGCGCTTGAGCTGCGCGAGGGCGGCGGGCTGATCGGCTTCACCGGCATGGACCTCGCGACCTACGACGCGCCGTTTGCGCCGGCGATCGAGATCGGCTGGCGGCTCGCGCGCTCCGCCTGGGGCCACGGCTACGCGACCGAGGCCGCGCAGGCGGCGCTGGCGTTCGGCTTCGAGCGCCTCGAGCTGGAGGAGATCGTCGCCTGCACGACGCCGGCGAACCTTCGCTCGCGCGCCGTGATGGAGCGCATCGGGATGACGCACGACCGCCGCGAGGACTTCGATCACCCCGAGGTCGCGGCCGGCCATCCGCTCTGCCGCCACGTGCTCTACCGGATCGCGGCGGCGGACTGGCGGCGCGGGGCCGGGGGCGCGGAGTAGGTGGCGCGCCCCCGGCGCCCGGGTCAGCTCTTCGCCGCGGCCCTCCACGCCGCTCCACCGACTCCGGACCTGACGGTTTTGTAGCGCGGCGTCACAACCGGCGGCTGCCGCCGAACCGACGGACAGGGGACCAGCAGGACGTTGAAGCCACCGGTGTAGCCGGGAAGGCTTCCCCACGCGGTGATGTGACCGTTGTCGTTGATGTCGTCCGCTCCATCGAAGTGCAGGTTGGATCCGGCCGGCTGGTGCGTGATCGTGTTGAGGTCGAAGACAGCTCCGCTCTCGTACAGAAAGGCGAACGACTGCCCATTTAAATGCTGCGCGCTGCCGATCACCTGATTGTGATTGTTGATCGCGTAAGCGAAGCCGTTGAGCGGGATCGCGGTGCTAGCGCCCCCACTCCAGATGAACATCCCCGAGCTCGCGGCCCCTGCGGACGCGAATCCCTGGCTGCCGACGACAACGCCGCTGTCGTTGATGTCAAAGCCGGAGGCGTTCGGCAGCCCGGGAAGCAGGGAGACGCCCTCGCCGGGCATCACGAACTGGGGCGTCTTACTGTAGATGTACGGCAGGGAATTGTCCGTGCTCTCGTCGTAGCACGCGCCGGTCACCTGGCCCTTGTCATTGATGGCTGAGGCGGAGCTGTTGGGGAAGCCTCGCACCCCTTCCAGGTAGGTGATCTTCGGAGACGCCTGCGGGTCGTAGATGAACGAGCAGTAGGTGCCGGGGTTTGAGGTGGGCGGCTCGAGCGCGACCGTTCCGACGGCGACGCCGTGGTTGTTGATGTCGATGCCCCAGCTCTGGACGCCGTCGATCATCGCGCTGACGTCGACAAACTCGTCGGCGGCGGTCCACACGTACGCGTGGGAGAGCCCCTTGGAGTCCGTCCAGGTCCCCACTGCGACGCCGGAATCATTGATCTTGGCGAGCACAGAACTCGCCGCGCCGGGAGCATCGGCTCCGACGAAGGTTCCGAGTGGGCGCTCGATCCATGCGTCGTAGGTCTCGCCGTCTCCCGTATTGTCGCCGCAGACCTGATCCCCAAGGTTCAGACCGTTGGGGTCCGGATAGCCGTCAAGCGATAGGAAGCTTTCGTCGAAGACGTAGCAGGGCTGAAGCAACAGCGGGGGTGCCCCGGACCCACCGGTGACCACGGGCGTCTTTGAGACGATGACCTCGTCCGGTTCGATTTGCTCCGGCTGCTGTGCGCTCTCTCCGGGGCCCTGCGAGCTGCCCTGCTGAGTCTGGCCCAACGCTTTTTCATACTCCGCGAGTTGCTCCTCCAACTTCCTCAGCTGGGCGCGGAGCTGCTTGCTGTGTTCTGTTGATGGCTGCGACATTTACCCTGAGTCTTTCTGGTTGGATGAGTGCAAGGGATAGCTGCGGGTCCTCACAACCTGTCTTCCTCGCCTGGGCGAGGTTTCGCCGGCGATACGGCGGTCGGCGCGGCGCGCGACGGGCGACCCCAAGCAGAGGAGCCATCGTCTTCGCTCTGTGTGCCACTGGCACCGTACCCCCGAAATATGTTGGACGGCAGGCACACCAAGTCGTGCGGCGGCGATTCTAGAGTCGTGCACGCTCCGCCGTCAATCGTGGTGAAACACGCAGTGTCGGAATTTGCGTCAGGTGCTGGTGGACCGGCGAGCCCCCAACGGAACCGCCATCAGGACGGTCAGCAGGCTCTGGTGCATACGCCTACGCCCCGCCGGCGAGCTTGGCCGGCACGCGGCTGCCGCGCGGCTTGGCAAGCCTCGCGATCAGGAGCGCCAGCGACGGAAGCACGGCACACGCGACGATGATCAGAAACCACGTTGCGCGCGCGTCGGTGCCCTCGCCGAGGCTGTGGATCACACCGAGGATCCAGGCGAGCGCGGTGAAGCGGTGGATCACCTTCCAGCGCGCGGTGCCGATCCGCTTGCGCAGGTAATAGGAGAGACCAAACAGCGCGAAACCCCAGCCGGCGATGATTCCGAGCGCCATGTAGGGCTCGCGGTAGCCGCTGACGAACGGGATCGTCAGGTCCGCGAGACTCGGGTGGAAGTAGCTGTCGCCCAGGAGCGCCAGCGCGTGCAGCGCGATCGCCGCCAGCGTCGCGATCGACAGCGCCTCGTGGACGACCCGCATGTCGGGGCCGCGGCCCCCCAGCAGCCGGCCGCTCATCGAGAGCCCGACGCCGACGGACGCGCTGGCGAGGATCAGGGCGGCGAGGCCGGCTGCCCGGGCCGTGATCCAGAACACGTGCGAGCCAATGGTGAGTGCTGCGATCACGAAGCTATGACTGGCTCGTGGTGACGGCGGTCGCAGTCGAGCTGGCGGTGGTCGCGGTGGATGCCGCGGTGGTAGCCGTCGTGGAGGTGCTCGTCGTCGTGTCGCTCGCCGCGGCGTCGCTTGCCGCGGTGGTCGTCGTGGCGGTTGTGGCGCTCTTCGCGGCGGCTGTGGCGGTGGGCTGCGCCGTGGCCGCCTTCGACGACCTGGCCGCGTGGTGGGTGGTGGACCCGGCGCTCGACGCCTTGGGGGTGCTTCGCAGGTCGGCAAGCGTCGCTGTGGCGGTGTGGGTCGTGGCGCCCATGCTCCCGAGGCCGACGACGACGCCCCACATGCTCGCGAGCAGGATCAGCGCGATTGCCGTGACTCGACGGCGCAGAAGCCTCGTGCGACGCTGGCGGGCTCTGAGCACGCGGGCGAGTTCGCGGGTGCGGTCGGCGCGCTGTGGTGGCTCGGTCGGTTGCATGCCTGCAGTCTGCGTCGCGACCCTCGGCTCGCACTAAGAGCAGGCTGGGAATCGGCTGAGCCGGTCGCGCGGCGGGTCGTTCTATGGTTGGCGCAGCTGTGAGCGAACCTGAGGCGATCGAGACCTTCCCCTGCTTCGGCGGCAGCGCAACCGTGATCGTGGCCGGCGGCGGGCCCGGCGGGCAACCACCGGTCGCGGCGTCACTCGCGAAAAGGCGATTGCTCGAATGGCATCACCAGTTCTCCCGGTTCGAGCCCGACAGTGAGCTCTCGCGGCTGAACCGCGATGAGCGCGAGACGGTGCCCGTCAGTGCGGTCATGGCGCGCCTGATCGACGCGATCCTCGAGGCGGCTCGCCTCAGCGGCGGACTCGTCGACGGCACCCTCGTCGAGGAGATCGAGCTTGCCGGTTACGCGCAGCACTTCGACTCCGATTCGGTGCCGCTCGCGGAAGCGCTCGCGCAGGCGCCGGCGCGCGCGCCCGCCGGACCGAGCGGCGGCGCCAGGTGGGACTCGGTCTCGGTGAACCTGCCGGCCGGCACGGTCACACGGCCACCCGGTCTGCGCTTTGACAGCGGGGGCATCGCGAAGGGGCTGTTCGGCGACATCCTGGCCGGCGTGCTCGGTGGCCACGCGAGTTTCGCGGTCGACTGCGGCGGCGACCTTCGGCTGGGCGGCACGGCAGGACTGGCGCGAGCGGTGCGTGTTGCGAGCCCGTTCGACGGGTCCATCGTTCACACCTTCGAGTGCAGCGCGGGCGCCGTTGCCACGAGCGGGATCGGCAAACGCAGCTGGATCGACGCGCACGGCCGCCCCGGCCACCATCTGCTCGACCCGGCCACGGGGCGCCCGGCTTTCACCGGCGTCGTGCAGGTCAGCGCGCTCGCACCGACCTCGGTGCAAGCCGAGGTGCTCGCCAAGACGGCGCTGCTGCGAGGCGCCAGGGACGCCGTCGCCACGCTGCGCCACGGCGGCGCAGTGATCTACGACGACGGGCGCCTCGAGATCCGCTGAAACGACGTTCGCCGGCTTCGTGGTTGACTTCCACTACAGACCCTGCTTCGGCGAGCCCGCGACGGAAGGACCAGGATGGCGAACACTGAACTGCCCGGAGGCACGTTCTCCCTCGCGGAGGACCTGACGCTCACACGGATCGGCTACGGCGCGATGCAGCTGGCCGGACCCCACGTCTTTGGCCCTCCCGCCGACCGCGATGAGGCAGTCGCCGTCCTGCGCGAGGCCGTCGCGCTGGGAATCAACCACATCGACACGAGCGACTACTACGGCCCGCACGTCACCAACCAGATCATCAGGGAGGCGCTCCACCCCTACCCCGAGGATCTGCGGATCGTGACGAAGGTTGGCGCCCGCCGCGACGCCCAGGGTGGGTGGCCCACGGCGCGCACGCCCGACGAGCTTCGCCGAGCGGTTCACGAGAACCTCGAGAACCTCGGCCTCGACAAGCTGGACGTCGTCAACCTCCGCGTCGGCGGGCTCGACGCCCCGGAGCCGGGCTCGCTCGCCGAGCCGTTCGGTGCGCTCGCGGAGATGGCGCAGGAAGGGCTGATCGACCACCTCGGCGTCAGCACCGTCTCACCGGAGCAGATCGCCGAAGCCCAGTCGATCGCGCCGGTTGTTTGCGTGCAGAACTTCTACAACATCGCCCACCGAGTGGACGACGCGTTGATCGACTCCCTCGCGCAGCAGGGCATCGCCTACGTGCCCTACTTCCCGCTCGGGGGCTTCACGCCGCTTCAGTCCGACACCCTCTCGGCGGTCGCAGCGGAGCTTCACTTCCCGCCGATGGCCGTGGCGCTGGCCTGGCTGTTGCAGCGCTCCCCCAACATCCTGCTGATCCCCGGCACCTCCTCGGTCGCGCATCTCCGCGACAACGTGCGGGGCGCGGCGCTCACGCTTCCCGCGGACGCCCTGGAGACGCTCGACGCGATCGCCGGCTGAGAGCGCGCGCCGCGTCGCGAAGGCGAGCGAGAAAGGTCCGAGCCGCTGGCGGACATATGGGGCGTATGAGGGCTCTTCGATCGTCGCGTACGGCGGCGCTGGCGGCACTCACTGTTTGCCTCACTCTCGCTGGGCTGACAGGAACCGCCGGCGCCGCGGCCTACAAGCCGGTCTGGCTCTGCCGTCCGGGGCTGGCGAAGAATCCGTGCATAACGAGCCTGGAGACCGGCATCTTCTCGCCCCTTGGGACGCTCGAGAGCACCTTCACCCCGCCGGCGAATCCCGACCCGCCGGTCGACTGCTTCTACGTCTACCCGACGGTCAGCGCGGAGACGACGCCGATCTCCAACCTCGCGATCCAGCCGGCCGAGACCGACGTCGCGCTCTACCAGGCGGCGTACTACCAGGGCGTGTGCAGGATGTACGCGCCGATGTATCACCAGGTCACGAACGCCGGCGCCGGGGAACCTCTGGCGCTCACACCCGCCGAGACCGCCGAGCAGTACGACAGCGTCCTGGACGCATGGAAGTACTACCTCGCGCACTACAACCACGGTCGCCCGTTCGTGCTGATCGGCCATTCGCAGGGCGCATTCGTGCTGCGCAAGCTGATCGCCCAGCAGATCGACCCCGATGCAAAGCTGCGCAGGCGGATGCTCTCCGCGATCCTCTTCGGCGGCGGCGTTGTGGTCAAGGCCGGCAGCCTCGTCGGCGGTGACTTCCAGCACATCCCCGGCTGCACCTCGACGACGCAGCTCGGCTGCGTGGTCTCCTACTCCTCGTTCCCGGGCCCGCTTCCACCGTTCGCCGTGTTCGGCGCGAGCACCTTCAGTCCGACCAATGCCCAGGAGGCGCTGAAGCCCGGCCAGGCGATCCTCTGCACCAACCCGGCCGCGCTCGGCGGCGGCGCGGGGCTGCTCGACTCGGTCTTTCCGCAGTCCTTTCCGGAAGGCGTCGGCGTTGCGATTCCGACGTTGGAGGTGGTGGGCGGGAGCGCGGCCACACCATGGTTCGAGTACAACGACTCCTACAGCGCCCAGTGCGTCGACGCGGACGGCGGCAACTTTCTCGAGGTGACGCCGGTGGGTGGCGCGCTGCCACTGCTCTCGACCGGCGTGCTCGCGCCGCTGTGGGGGCTGCATCCGCTCGACGTCAACCTCGGCCTCGGCGACATCGTGAGCCTCGTCGCCAGCGAGACGACGGCGTACCTCGCGCAGGGCGCCTAGCGGCAGTGGACTGCTGATCGCCGACGCACCGGCACAGCTTCCGTGACGGCGTTCTCGCGGACGGGAAAGGTTCTCGTGCTTGCCGGACACGTAATCGGCATGCTGTCGCGATCAAAGCCTGCGTGATCTCCCCCAACCGCCGCCGCGACCGCGATCGGCGCGACCAGTTCGAAGCGCTGTACGCCGAGCACCACGCGGCGATCTACGTCTACGTCTACCGCCGCCTGCCGGCGGCGCTCTCGGAGGTCCCGGACGTCGTCGCCGAGGTGTTCGCCGTCACCTGGCGCCGGCTTGACGAGATGCCCGCCGGCGCCGAGACCCGGCTGTGGCTCTTCGGTCTGGCCCGTCACCTGCTCCTCAATCACCGTCGCGGCCAGCGCCGCCGCCGGCGGTTGTTTGATCGCTTGAGTCGCGAGGCGTCAACCGTTCCGCAGGCCACTGTCATGGCCGACGGCGGCGACGCATGGTTGGTGGCCGCGATCGAGCGGCTGCCGGACGCCTACCGCGAAGCGCTGCGGCTGGTGAGCTGGGAGGGGTGCAGCCACGCGGAAGCGGCTGCGGTTCTCGGCTGTTCGGTGAACGCCGTGGCGCTGCGGCTGCACAAGGCGAAGGCGCGGTTGCGAGCAGACCCGCTGGTGATGGAGCACCTTTTCGCGCAGGGCTCCGGCCGCGCACAGGCGAGCGCCACTCTCGAAGCCGCGCTGAGGAACTGAGCCCGATGGACCTTGACGCGCGTATCCGCAACGCAGACCCCGCGAATGAGTTGATCGTCGCGACGATCGATGGGGCAGCGGCGCGGCGCGCACATCGCCGGGTCCTCGGTCAGACGCGCCAGCCGGGGCAGTGGCTGGTCGCGGCGAGCGCGGTGCTGGTGCTGGTCGCCGCGGCGTTGTGGCTGTCGGGATCGTCGCCTCGGGGCGAGGGCACGGAGAAGCCGATTTCGGCGGCCGGGGCCGTGCTCGTGCGTGCCGGCCGGTCCGCGACGCGCGCCGCGGCGGTGAAGCTCGGGCGCGGCGAGTACTTCTACGACGAGGTCAAGGCGCTGGTCGGCGGCTTCTACGCGCTGAGTAACGGAGGCCCCGCCGACATGGCCTACGTCGTCCAGCCGGAGACGATCCAGACCTGGGGGGGTGCCGAAGGGTCCGACTTTCGCGTCATGACCTACGACGGCCCACAGAAGTTCATGACGCACGGCGCGAATGGCTGGGTCATCGGCGGTGCGTGGACGCTGGCGCCGCCGGCCGGAACGCAGTATTCCTCCTCGACCCCATGGGGTCAGACGTTCGAGTTCGGCGGGCCCGGAGCGCTGCTCGCCGTCCCGGACGATCTCTCGCGGCTGCCGACCAGCGCAGCTGCGCTGGCCCACCTCATCGACACCAACGACACCGGGCTCAACGAGGTCGTCACCGACCCGAGCCTGCCAGCGTCTGCGGCGTACACCTTCAGCACGGCTGCCGAGATTCTCGCCGCGCCGGCGTTTGGCTCCTCCGCGGCACTGCGCGTCGCCTTCTGCAAGCTGATGGCGAGCGTGCCGGGCATCGAGCTGCTCGGGCCCGCAACCGACAAGTCGGGCCGGCGCGGCATCGCGATCGCCGGACCGCTCGGGGGCGACGGCTATGGCGAGTTCGCCGGCGACCGCGGGGTACGCGAGGAGGTGATCATCGATCCCACCGACGGAGCCGTGCTCCAACTCGCCCAGGTCGTCGCCGACCCCTCGCGGCTGTCGAGCGAGTTCAGGAAGGTCATCGGCCACACGACCGGGCAGGTGTTCGACTGGACCGACTATCTCGCGAGCGGAATCGTCCACTCCGCCACCGCAACCCTGCCGGTGCTCAGTACGCAGACCCCCACGGAATGACGTCGTCGGCGCGCGCCCGGTCGCTGCGCCCGAAGGCGGCTGGGCTGCACACCAGGGGCCGCCACCTGCCATGGCACCTCGAACGGCCAACCGCGCCGCTCCAAGGGACCGCCGACGCGCGCTGCGATACTGGCCTGACAGTGGCGCGCCTCTACTACATGCCTCGCACCCGCTCGAGCCGCGTCCTCTGGCTGCTCGCGGAGATCGGCGCACCGTATGAGCTGGTGAAGATGGCGCCGAAGGACCGCTCCTCCGCCGAGCATCTCGCCCGCCATCCGCTCGGGCGCGTGCCCGCACTCGAGCTCGACGACGGGACCGTCATGTTCGAATCCGCCGCGATCTGCCTGCAGCTTGCCGACCTTCATCCAGACAGCGGGCTGATCGCGCCGCTGCAGAGCGCAGAACGGGCGCTGATCTACCAATGGGTGCTGTTCGCGATGACCGAGATCGAGGCGCCGCTGTACCGCTGGATCCGCGACACCGCCGAAAACTCGAGCGATGCAAGCGCTCGCGAGCGCTTCGCGGCGGCCGCCGCCGCGATCGAGACGGCCCTGAGCGGCCGTGACTGGCTGGTCGCGGACCACTTCAGCGTCGCCGACGTGGTGTGCGCCAGCGTGCTGGGTAGCGCCCACTCGCGAGGGTTGCTCGGGGAGTGGCCGGGCCTTCAGGCCTACGTGGAACGCGGCGAGGCGCGTCCGGCTTTCATCGAGGCCGCGGCGATCTCCAACCAGCCACGCGAGTAGCGCCCGATCGCGAGGGAGGGCCGGCGGCTAGACTCGCCGCGCCGATCCACCCCAGCGCACTCACCAGAGCGAGAGGAGACTCGATGGCGACAATGCTCGTGTTTCACGAGGTCGAAGACGTGGACGAATGGCTCCGCTCGCCGCGGCGCGAGGAGATCTTCTCACCCATCGGCGTGACCGTGAGGCTCTTTCGCGACCCGCAGGGCTCCAACCGGGTGGGCATGATCCTGGAGGTCCCGGACATGGCCGCCTTTGAGGAGATGCTGGCTTCCGACCCCGACATGGAGGCCGCGAAGGCCGACGGCGTGCGGACCGAGACTGCGGTCTTCCTCAACGAGGCTTAG